>JGI2171J19970_10000645_pt1 | contig 19054 bp, 19 predicted proteins | sample DeeMarSWOR324_28_FD_19970 | JGI IMG/M metagenome (IMG submission 19970) | reverse complement strand
TGCGCCTGCACCCCCGGCGGCGTCTCCACCCGCCGATAGGCTCGCACCGCTGGCACGCCAAACCGGCGCCTCAGGTGCCTCACCACTCCTCGGTAGCTGCCCCGGTAGTCGAACTCCCGGGTGAGGATCTCGTACACCGTCCGCGCCTGGACCGGGCGACCCTCGCCCGTCACTCGACCATCCTCCAGCCGCTCGAGGATCACCTCGATCGCTTCCTCGTATCCCTCCACGGCCGTCCGCTGGCGCGATCGCCCATCCACCGGATCCTCCTCAGTCACCTTCCGCAGCCGGTACCGCAACGCACCCTCCGTCACGCCCAGCTGCCGGGCCACCTGGCGAACCGAAACGCCACGCCCGACCATCTCCTGAGCCACCATCACTTGCTCCTTTCCCAGCTTCGCCATCGGTCCCCTCCGCGTCGGAGCTCGACACGGAGTAGCCGCTCAACGCGGCTCGGTCAATTCCGATGCGTAAAACTGGGTGTCCCCAGAGGAGCAATTTGAGGTGTCCTCCTACAAACGACCGGGTACTCCCCTTCTTCGAGGAGCACGGGGTGCCGCTGCAGCGGATCCTGACGGATCGGAGGACGGAGTTCTGCGGGGCGCCGGAGCGGCACGAGTACGAGCCCTACCTGGCGGTGGAGGACATCGATCATACGCGCACGAAGACGAAGAGCCCGCAGACGAACGGGATCTGCGAGCGCTTCCAGAAGACCTTGCTGGACGAGTTCTACCGGGTAGCGTTCCGGAAGAAGATCTACCGTACGCTCGAAGAACTGCAGGCGGATCTGGACGCCTACCTCGAGCACTACAACTGCGAGCGGCCGCACCAGGGGCGCTGGTGCTATGGCAAGACGCCGATGCAGACGTTCCTGGACAGCGTGCCGTTGGCGAAGGAGAAGGTGCTCTCAGCGGCGAGTGCCGCCTGAGCCGAACGAGTCGGACACCGAGGATGGAGAAGCGACTGTCAGATCAACTCTTGACTTTCACAGTGGCAGCTGGTCAGTGTCTATTCGGACGTAGGCGACGCCACGGTCGTCGAGGCGCTCCTCAAAAAGGTCGGACGTCGCATCCAGTGCGTTGCTTAAGATCGCAATCACAGCACGTGACACTCCCACATACCAGTTGGAGAGATACCGGAAGCATCAGTGTCTGCGTCTTCGTGGCGAATCTCTGTTACGGTCCGCGTTCCGTAGGAACCTACGTCGTGAATATCGGGCTCTTCTGGGTCCTCCCTTGCTCGCGTGACCGTGTGAGTTCCCCGCGCTGCTGCTTCAACAGGTGCCTGGGCGAAGTCAGCGTCGGGGTCCTCGTGGCGGACCTTCGTGAAAGTCCCCGTGCCTAACTCCGCCAGCTCGTCCGCCTGCCGACGCTCGAAGAAGGCTGCTAGTAAAGGTGCATCAGGCATGTTCTCGCTCCTTGCAACTTGGTGTTTCTTGTCCCCTGGCGGGAACGGGTTCTTACCGTAACTGTCTCTGTCCCTGATCCGGTTCTTTCGGTTGTGGATTACGCGATCGGACTTGTTCTTCTGCGCTAGGGGCTTGCCGGCCTCGATCGCCTCGTGCTGTGTGTCATGGAGATTGAGCCTTTTGTCACCTGCTCCCTTAACGGTCCATTGCCCGTCCTTCCGGCCGGTCACGTGCGTGTTCTTCTCGCCCATTAATTCTCCCCTCAGTTTGGCTCCCTGACGTCTACTTCTGGGGATTATACTTGTAGCCGAGACGCCCACCAATGAGCGCGCCAACTAGCGCACCCCAAGGACCGGCTACCGACCCGAGCAAGCCACCCACAGCAACGCCGACAGCGGCATTCCCTCGCTTCGCCTCCTCGCGCCTTTGCACTGACAGGGGGGCTCGCGCTCGTCCGTGCCAGCTTCGCGCTGTCCGCGTCGTGCGCACCCCCTTGTTCTGATTGCAGTCGATACAGGCAGGGTACAGGTTGTTCAAGTGGTCCGTACCACCCCTGGCTCGTGGCTTCGAATGCTCAACTTGCCACGCGCCGCGCCGTCCGCGCTTTCCATAATTGGTAAGCGCGAGCTTCTTTCCACAGACGTGGCAGTATCCAGACGTCTTGTCGTAAACGGCATTCAGTTGCTCTTCGTCGTAACGCATCGGATCGCCGCCTATCCGTCTGCTAAAGGGTAAACAGTGAGTGTTCTTTCTTTGCCACTTGGCCCGCCTGCTCTTTCAAGATCAGGTCTCCTCTGTTGCCCACTCAAACCGACGCTTGAGTCCGTTGTAATGAGAGTACGGAAGCACATGGTCATGCTGCAGTCGACCAACGACGACACCGGGCGCGATACCGACCTGCTCAGCAAACTCTTGAATCGTCTGCGAGCTTGGCCTGCCCTCCGCCAGCAGGCAGTCTAGCTTGTCTGGAGGTATCAGGAAATCGGCAGCAAAACTACTCGCTTGCTCCTCTTCTGCTTCTGATCCGCTTGACACGTCGCCTTCTAAGAAGATCCTTCTCTTACCGTGGAGAAGGATATGTGCTGATTCGTGAAAGAATGTAAACCACAACTGGTCGTCGGATCTGTATCGGAGGCTTAGCTGGACTAAAGCCTTTCCAGGTGAAATCCAACGTGTAGCACCACTCACACGGGCACCGCGTATCTGAGGAACAAATGCTACGGCAACCCCCGCTTCCGCACAGCGTGCTATGAGTTGGGGCTGGAAGACCTCCGGTGGTTCGACCGTTAGCGCACGAATTTGAGTCAATACACCAAGGAATCGCGCCTTGTCGAAAGCGGCGCACTCGATGTCATGGGCCTCAAGTTCGCCTTGGCGAAGCCAAGCGGCCACTGCACCAGGGTCGCTCTTGAAGGCAGTCGACATTCGATATGCCACGGAAGTGTTAGCCCATATCTCCCTCCACTGCTCAGGCGAAGCAACACCAAAGAAAGCAAGCACCTCCTGGAGCTGGTCCACTCTGTCCTTGAACGGTCGTATCCAACGGCGGGCCACCATGGCTCTTACCGGAATCTCACGCAGCCAACATAGGTGCTGCCGTAGCCGTTCTCGCTCCTCCAGGCGTGCGACCGCTGCGTCATAATTACGCTGCAAGTTGTTCCAGAAACTTGCAGGAATCCGAAAAGCCCTCTCCAACTGCAGAGCTGTCTCGGGCGTAATTGCGGCCTTCCCTTTCACAATCTCATTTACAGTCTTCTTAGGGCGCCCGATGCGCTCCGCAAGCTCAGCCTGGGACATACCCAGCTTCTCTAGCACCTCAACAAGCGTTTCCCCTGGAGGCACCGCGTAGTCGGGGGAATACTGCAAGCCCGTTGTCGTTGCCTCACCCATGGTAATCTCCTATGTAGACAACTCTTATGCGTGTAATCTTCTCGAGATCTATCCCACCATCGTCCTTCAGTGGCACGGGGTCCTGCGCTGGCTCGAACACGAGCCGAAACGGCTGTTTGACGTCTACTGCGAACTGGCCTTCACGGTCACCTTTCAATTGATGGAGCCGTGCGCCAGGGTGCATTCCGATGTCTGCCAGACTCTCGGCAGCGGCCAACTCCGCTAGCCGTTGGCGAATCTTCTTCCCGTTCTGGTCGCCCCACTTGCGGTTCGATTCCCGCTCCGAGTTGCACGCCCTGTGGAGTTTCCGACTCCCGAATTCCACATCCATCCCCGTATAGCGCCCATAGGACTATTAACGGATGGGGTTAACACTTTTTGATCAAGATAGGCGACAGGTACCTCCAAGTCAAGGCCCCCAGGCGACGCCGTGCTGGGGCCCCTGGCTCTTTACCCAATTTTCTCAGCAATTGGCTCGGGCAAAGTCTCGCATGCGACGACGGGCGCACAGGCGGGATGCCGGATAACTGGTGCCACTACTAGGCAAAATGTCGGGATAGTCCGGGCCAAGTAGGCGCCTTGCACGCAGGAGGTCGTGCGTTCGAATCCCATCCGGTGCACTGTCCACGAATCCCGCACACCGATGACGCGGCGGTTCGGGGCCGGAGGTGCCGCGGATTCTCCTACGGGACCGTCCAAGGGCTGGGGCTGGAGCAGAAAGATGAGGGCGGCGCGAAAAGCGCCGCCCTTTCAAGCGGTGTTGCCGATGTCTGCTAATCAGCGGGGCCAGTGTAGCGGTGCTGTTCGAACCAACCCAGCGCGCCTTGGAGCTTGGCGATGTGATGGCTCGGGCGCCGACGGATGCCGTGCGGTTCGCCAGGGACCCGCACCAGGACGGTTTCCACTCCCAGCAGCTTCAGCGCCTTGAAGTACTGTTCGGACTCTGACATTGGCGTCCGATAGTCTTCTTCGCCGGTCATGATCATCGTCGGCGTCTTGACGTTCTCGACGACGGACAAGAGCGACCGGCTCTCGTAGTGCTCGACGTAATCCCAGGGTAAGCCCGGGAACCAGTTCTTGACCGTGAAGGGCGCGATGTCGGCGGTCAGGTTAAAGCTGTACCAGTTGATGACCGGGTACCACGAGACGGCGGCGCGGAAGCGGTCGGTGCGCCCGATCATCCATGCGGTCAGCACGCCGCCACCGCTGCCGCCGGCCACATAGACGTTATTCTCGTCGATGTAGCCCTTCTCGAGCACTGCATCGACGCCGGAGTTCAGATCGTAGAAGTCGTCGCCGGGGTAGGCGTGGTGGATCAGATTGCCGAACTCTTCGCCGTAGCTCGTGCTACCGCGCGGATTGACGTAGAGCACCACGTAGCCCTCGGCCGCCATGATCTGTTTCTCCATGTCGAACCGATCACCGTAATTGGCGAACGGGCCGCCGTGGATCTCGATGATCAAGGGATACTTGTTCGCCGGGTCGAAGTCGGGCGGCTTCACGATCCAGCCCTGGATGCGACGCCCATCAAACGACGAGGTGTACCAGATCTCTTCCACGTCACCCAGCTTCTTCCCGGCGAGGACATCGGCGTTGAGCGCAGTGATCTGCCGCACCTCTCTGGCTCTGCGGTCGGTGACCGCCACGTCGCCGGGCACGTGCGGTCGCGTGTAGGTGAAAGCGAGACTGCCGTTACGGGCCACGGAAACCGCATCGCCCGACCCGTAGGCACTGCCAAAGGTGCCGATGTCACCGGAAAGCACACGATGGCTGCCGTCCAGCGAGAAGAGGGCGAGCTTGGTGTTCCCCTGATCGTCGTAGAGGGCGTACACCCCTCGATTGTCGGGCGCCCAGGTTGGGTTCGAGACGCTGCGGTCCAGGCTGGCGGACACGACGCGGGCGCCGGAGCCGTCGCGGTTCATGATGTAGAGCTGGGTGAGCTGGTAGCCTTGGTAGCGCTCGTCGAAGCCGACGAAGGCAATACGCCGGCCGTCAGGTGACACCGCCGGCGAGTTGTCGGGGCCCCGGCGATCCGTGAGCGCGCGCACGCTGCCATCCCGGACCGAGAACTCGTAGATCTCGGTGTCGCGCGTCTCAATCTCGAAGTCGGGGCGGCGGTTGGCGGAGGTGATCAGGTACTCGCCGTCCGGCGTCCAAGCCAGCTGGGCGCTCGCGAGGCCGACGCCGCCGTGGTGGAAATCCCCACTCGAGATCTGACGGGGCGTTCCACCCTCTGAAGGGACGACGAACAGGTGGACATAGCCTGGTGGGATGTCACCGGCGCCGTCGAACCGGTAGATGAGCCTGTCGATGTAGCGGGGCGGCTTCGCCCACTCTGCGCCTTGGGGAGGCGACGGCATCTTGCCGATCTGCAATGGGGCCGCCGGTACCAGCTTCGTGAAGGCCAGCTGCGAACCGTCGGGAGACCACGCGATGTTACTGGGAGGCTCGGTCAGATTCGTTATTGCCGCCGACTGTCCCGTGTCCATCCAGCGAATGAAGATCTGGGGTTTCCCCTCGCGATCGGATATGAAGGCGAGCCGCTGACCGTCGGGTGACCAACGCGGGGTGTGGTCGTTGTAGTTGCCGGTCGTCAACGGCCGGTGGTCACTCCCGTCGAAGCGTACGATCCAGAGGTTCGAGTAGCGGCGGTCGGTCATGATGTCGGCGAACTGGCGCACGTACACCACGCGCTGACCGTCGGGGGATATCTGTGGGTCCGTCGCGTACTCCATGTTGAAGATGTCCTCGACCGACAGCCGGTCCGTTTGGCCGGCCGCGGGAGGCGCGATGGCCAGAAGGGCGCACACGACCCAGGCCGCAGCGGGTAAGGAGCGGAGCATCGTCGTTCACCTCGTCGCTGGTTAGAGAACGGGCGCATGAATCGGGTGGCCGGGCCCGTCGAGAACACCGAGCTCGGCACGTGAGTTCTCTACTACGTCGGGGATTGACCGCCGTCAAGCCGCTCTTGCCGAGGCTACCAGGCGCCGGCCCAGCAGGTTCACCTTGAAGCGGCGCACCGTGTCGGGCGGCACGACGGCCCCTGTCGTGCTGCGAAAGTGGAGCGCGTCGCAAGGGCACTGCACAATACAGGCACCGCACTGCACACAATCATCGGCCTTCGCTACAGTCGTTACTCGCTGCCGGTAGTCCACCTCAAGGACGTCTCTGGGGCATACCTGCTCGCAGAGGCCGACTCCCGTGCACAGCTCGCCGTCCAAGGCGATATGAAGCAGGCGGTCCTCCTGGAACCCGCCTTTGTAGACCGGCGTGCTCCCCATGAGGTCGACCGTCAGGACCACCGCGACGATAAGTGAGATGGCTGACCAGCGGATGGCGAGTGGCCACGAGAGACTCCCTACGTAGATGGTCACGCCGAGCAGCGCGGCCATGAACAAGAGCCAGAGCAACAGCGGAAGCGCGATCCGTCCGCCTGTCGTGCGGAGCCGCTCGTGATAGAGAGGAAAGGATAGGAAGATGAGGGCGGACAACGCCCACACGAGAGTGACGACCGCAGGCACGCCCTGTGGCCAGAACAAGAAGAGCAGCAGCGCGAGCAGAGAGATCGGGAATGCCCAGGCAACGGCCATCTCCAACCGCTGTGGCCATGGGAAATCGATCGAGCGCATGCGTTCGGCCGCCTGCGAGCCGGCTTTCAGGAAGGCGGGTATCGCGCTGGCACGGACCGGTCCCCAGACAACCGTCCAGCCCGTCTTCCGGTGAACGACTTCGCCCTCGATGCCGGTCGCGGCGAGCTGCGGCAGGATGAGCTGTCGGTGATCGACCAGGTCCTCGATACCGCTCGTTTTCAGAACCGCTATGACATCGTGATTCGTCAACAGGCCACCAGTGGCAGCACACCAGACATTGATGCCGCGGCTGTTGGCGACCAGCAGATACGCGTCGATCCCTTGGATGGCGCGTGTCACTCGCTCGACCGTGAGGCGGAAGTTGCAGGTGAGCAGGACCGGCGAGTCACGTCCGGGAAACCCGATCTTGATCAGGCCTGTCCTGCACGGGAATGGGAGCACCCTGAAAAGCGTCTGCAGAATATTGATCCAGGCGTAGTGGAGGTAGCTCACGGTGTTGTCTTATCCGGCTTCCTGGCCACCAGCTCGACGAAGCTGCCGAGCCTGCTGGAGTTGGCTGACACGATACTCAGGCCCGCGTGCGTCAGTTTGTCGCGCAGGCCCGCGATAGGGCGTGTCGTCTGCTGACAGATGACGAACGTGAGAATGGCGAGGGGGATCCGGACCAGTGAATGCAGCACCCGAGTGACAAGGCTCTGGGGCCTGACCTCGTCGGCGACGAGCAGGAGCCCTCCGGGCCGCAGAATTCGCACAAGCTGCTTCAGGGTGTAGGCGAGCTCGTCGTCGCCTAACTCGGACAGGCAGAGGCCGCTCATCGCAACGTCGTAGCTTTCCGACCGCTCCGCGTCCAGCTCGGCGACGGTCATCTCCACCAGCTCGATTCTCTCTGCGAGGCCTGTGTCTCGCGCACGGCGGACAGCGATCTCGAGCATCTGGGGGTTCACGTCGATCGCCTTAACACTTGCCCCACGCTGAGCGGCCCGCAGTGCTAGCGCGCCGGTACCGCAACCGATGTCGAGCACCCGTTGCCCGGGGTGTATGTAGCTTGCCAGGCGATCGTAAGCTCTCTGCACACGTCCGAGCGTGAGCAGACGGACGCCCATGTCGTATCGCTGTGGAGCGGATTCGAGGATCCGCATCAGCACGAAAGTGCTCATATCAGTGAACCACCGGCAGCCGGGATGCTCAGCGCCCTGAAGAAGAAGGCGAGGCGTAGCGCGTGGCGCCCGGGAGCGTGAAGTCGGGGGCCGCGGCACCGACCTCGAGCGGCTCGGCTGTCGGCTGTTGCGCCAGCACGGGCACTGCGCTCAGCAGCAGCGCGGTCAGCGCGATGCGGGTGTTTCTTGGCATAAGCCTCGCTCGTTGACGAGTAGTCTGGGGAAACCGACCCGGAAAGAAAAGCGGGCCCCTGTCCGTCGCAACGCCTCGCGCGGACCAGGCGGGCGTTGGCCCGGTCTGTTGTGGCGTCAGGTCGTTTCTGGCGGCAGGCACACGCGGATATCCGCACCATCGCCAGCGGGCAGGATGACGGCGCCGCGTTCCGCTGGCGTGAGAATGTCGAACCCGACAGGTGGCCCGGCGTCGAACTCGATCTCGTGCACGGGGAGCCGTGATAGGTTGGTCACCAGGATGCCGCTGTGGGGGTGAATGACGTGGCAGTGCTCGAGCACGGGCAGTCCCTCCTGCCGGCGAAGGCGTTCGACAACACTCAGCGACTTCCTCACGTAGTCTGCATCGATTCGAGCGACGGCGTTGCGGATCTTCTCGGCCAACACGCCGAGCGGTGCATCGCTCAGGTACTCGCGGGAGACGGACACGATGGCCAGGCTGACAGCGCAGCCGAAGTAGGTCGGTGGGAACCCGTCGAGCAGCCTGCGGAAATCCACCGGACAGCTGGCAAGGGCAGCCGTGCCCGTCTCAACGGCACTCCAGGCGGGTACATATCGCTTCCAGAGCCAGGCGGTGATCGCGTCGTTGTGAGAGAGCCTGACGTCGCAATCCCGCTGTGCCTGGTTCAGTATCTCGTTCATCTCTTCCCGCGAGAACTGGTAGCGGTGCCAGCGTAGTCGCTCTCGGGCGATCGCGCTCCGCCGCTCGCCCCAGAAGATACCGCACTCAGCGAGCACGTTCTCGGACGTGAGTCGCTTGGCGGGCTCGGCGCTTGTGGGAATCAGCAGTTCGCGCTGGTGCGACGGTCGGTGGATGGGTTTGCCGTGAAAAACACGTGCCCAGCTGGACAGGAAATGGAAGTAGCTGAATCCGTCGACGACGGCGTGTGACATGCTCACACCGAGCACGGATCCCTTCGCCGTCTGGGAGAGCTTGATCCGCGTTAGCGGTTCGCGCTCGACACTGTGGACGGGATTCAGGAATTTGTAGCGCGTCCCAGCTTCGCTGAATGTCGCCGTCGAGCTCGCCACTTCGAGGTCCAACCCATCGTCGGACGGTTCCAGGCCGTAGGCATCCTTGGTAAGTCTGGCCAGCTTGCTGCTTGCCGGCGCGAAGTGCTCCAGCGTCTCCTCGAGGCTGCTCGCCAGGCGGTCGGCGTCGACGGAGCCGTCGTAGGCGAACACGAACTCGATGGGGTAGGATCCGCTGCCCGTGAAGATATGATCGATCGGCGAAAGAGGTATGGGCGCCATAGCAGTCTCGCTGGTCTCGGCGGAGCCTCACTCGATACGCAGGACTTTGGCTCCGCGGATCTTCCTCGTCTTGAGTTCGACCAGTGCCTGATTCGCTTCTTCCAGGCCGAACTCCTGAATCTCCGGCCTCAGCCGCATCTCAGCTGCGAGCTCGAGGAACTCGCTCACGTCGCTGCGTGCGACATTCGCTACGCTCTTGATCTCCTTCTCGAGCCAGAGATGCTCGGGATAGTCGAGCCTCAGCAGGTACTCCTTGTCGATGTCCTCCTTGCGGATCGCGTTCACGACCAGCCTGCCGCCGGGCTCCAGATTCCGCATGGCCTCGACGATCGGCTTCCAGACGGGCGTGGTGTCGATGATGCTGGACAGTCTCTCAGGCGCCTCGTCGGTGGTGTCGCCTGCCCAGACGGCACCGAGCTCCTGCGCGAACGCTCGCTCTTTCTCGCTCCGCGCGAACACATAGACGCGGGTGTTGGGGAAGCGGTGCCGCACCATCTTGAGCACGAGGTGACCTGACGCCCCGAAGCCGGTGAGTCCCAGGCTGTCTCCGTCGTCGATCTCGGCCAGGCGCAGCGACCGATAGCCGATCGCGCCGGCACACAGCAGTGGCGCGGCCTCGGAGTCGCTGAAGACGTCAGGGATCCGAAAGGCGAAATCCTCCGGGACAGTCATGTACTCCGCATATCCGCCGTCGGCATCCCGGCCTGTCGCACGAAAATCGGGGCAGAGGTTTTCTTCCCCCGCCAGACACCACTTGCAATCTCCGCAGGCGGAGTAGATCCAAGCGATGCCGACCCGGTCCTCGATCTTGAAGACGTCGGCGCCGCCGCCGCGTGCCTCCACGCGCCCGACCACCTGGTGGCCGAGGACAACAGGAAGATGTGGCGGCGGGGTTCTCCCTTCGATCTCATCGAGCTCTGTGTGGCAGACCCCGCAGGCGCTGACCTTCACCAGGATCTCGTTCTTGCCGGGAACGGGATCGGGAAAATCCGTCAGTGTGAGGGGGGTCGTGTTCTGTTCCAAGCTGCAAGGCCGCTGCAGTACCATCGCTTTCATTTCAGCTGACCTCGAGACGTAGCGACGAGTTTGCGTGTACTTACGGGTGAGGGACCTCGCTCATCAGTGCCAGCAGGTTGCCCTCGACATCGCGGAAGAACGCCAACCAAAGATCGTGGTCATGTGCCTTGTGGACCAGTCTGGGTCCCGCCTCGAATTGGACGCCCCGCGCGCACAAGGTTTCGTGTGCCGCCTGGATGTCCTCCACCCTGTAATAGATGATGGAGGCGAGATGATCAAACTCAGCTGTCTGCGGCTGGCCGAGCATGAGACGTACGCCGCTGCAGTCGAGGAAGGCCTTGCGTGGACGTTGACAGCGATCTGCCCGATCTTGCAAAGGCCGAAGTCGGCCCTCGATGGTGTCATGGATGAGCTCCGAGTGTTTCCAGGTTCTCACTTATCTTGCCCCCGCAAGCAGATCCGGCACACGGAGCACGTAGATGGCAAGCATGCCCAGGGTGCCGACGACCAACAGATAGTACAGCGTAGGCAAGATGGTCTTGCGCAGCGTACTGCCTTCCTGACCGAGTAGTCCCACCGTGGCCGATGCCGCGACCACATTGTGGATGGCGATCATATTCCCCGCGGCGGCGCCAACTGCCTGCAGCGCGACGACCATGGCGCCGCTGATGGCCAACTGCATCGCGACACCGTGTTGGAACAGGCTCAACATCAGGTTGCTGACGGTGTTGCTGCCGGCGATGAACGCGCCCAGTGCGCCAACCGCGGGCGCGAAGAAGGGCCAGACGCGGCCGACGTTCTCGGCGACCCACATGGCCATGGCGATCGGCATGGACGGCAGATGCGATCCGTCGGGCAGCAGGTACGCGTTCACTCCCGAGTTGATGTAGACGCGGACCATCGGGACGGTGAAGAGCAGCACGAACCCGGCACCGAGGAGGATGCGGCTGGAGTCGCCCAGGGCCGCGACGATTCTCGGGCCGCTGACACGGTGCAGGAACCACGTCACCACCACCGCCAGCACCAGCATGGCCGCCGGCAGATACAGGGGAGTGGTCGTGGCCGAGATGTCGGTGGAAAGGATGCCGGTCCAGCTGATCTTCACGGCTCTCAAGTAGTCACCGACCGGAAACTGGGGCAGACGGGTGATCACCAGGCATGCGGCGAGCAGGGCATAGGGCATCCACGCCAGTGCCAGGGGCATCGTGCGTTTGTCGTCATGGTCCGGCAGACTGCTGCTGCGGAACGCGTGCCAATCGGTCGGCCAGGCCTCGCTGGGTGCGAAATCCCAGGTGTCCTTTGGAGTGAGGAAGCGGCGACGTGCGGCGTAGGTCACGACTATGAGCCCGACCGCAGCGCCCAACAGCGAGGGGAACTCCGGCCCCAGTAGCACACCGGTGAGCGTGTACGGGACCGTGAACGCCAGCCCACCGAAGATCGCGAACGGTAAGATCGACAGGCCTTCCGTCCACGATCGGTTCACCCCGAAGAAGCGGGTCATCATGACGACCATCAACGTAGGTATCAGCGTCCCGGTGATGCCGTGTAGGCAAGCGGCGTACGCGGTGATGACTTGCCGGTAAGCCTCGAAGGAAAGGCCGACGGCGCTCAGTCTAGCGGCCAGCTCGGGGCTCGCCAGACCTTCCTGGACACCGATGAGGATGGGGGTCCCGACCGCGCCGAACGTGACGGCCGTGCTCTGGATCATCATGCCGATCATCACGGCAGCGGCCGCGGGAAAGCCCAGGGCGACCATCAGGGGCGCTGCGACGGCAGCCGGCGTGCCGAACCCGGCGGCGCCCTCGATGAACGATCCGAACAGCCATGCGATGATGACAACCTGGACGCGACGGTCGTCACTGATGCCGTGGAAGCTGCGTCGAATCGCCGCCACGCCGCCGGACCGCTCCAGCGTTTTCAACAGGAGGATGGCACCGAAAATGATCAGCAGGATGTCGAAGGTCACGAACAGACCCTGGACCGTGGACGCCGCGATGCGCTGAAAATCGACCCGCCATATGCCCCAGGCCAGCGCTACGGCCGCGACGTAGACCAGCGGCATCGCATACTTCGCGGCGACGCGGAAACCAACCAGCAGCACGCCGGCGAGCAGGATGGGAGTCACCGCCACCAGCGCCTGAACGCCTAAGCTCATGGGCTGGGTCCCCGTTCGGAAGTCATGCTCGCTGGGTCCGCGTCAGCGGTCGTCATCGAAGATGATGGCGTGGACGGCAGCGGGCCCGTGCACACCGAGCGTCAACCTGAGCTCGATATCCGCCGATCGGCTGGGTCCCGTCACGAACACGATCTGTGCGCTCTGCTGCAGCAAAGACGCCAAGCGCGCTTGGCCGCGGAGCGATCGGAGCCAGGCTTCGAAGGTCGGGTAGATCCTGCTCATGGGGACGAGCATTATATGGCGAGGCGGCAGAAGGCTCGCCGAGCGGCTCCTGCCGGGCCCGGACGCGAGCACGACGGACCCGGTGCTGGCCAGGGCGGCGTCCACCGCAGTGAGACCGACTGATGTGCTGGCGGCGCGAGCACGGCAACCCGCTTCGTGCAGGTCGTGGGGCACGACGAGGGAGAGGCCTGATCCTCTGAGGTGCTCTTCGAGACCCGGTACGGGAAGCTCGTCAGCCGCCCAACTCAGTACCTCGAGCGTGCTCGAGTCGGCAGTCTCCGTGCTTGAAGGCTCGCGCTCGCTGTTCCATTCCGCGATGCGCTGCAGAAGCCGCTGGGGCACTTCCGCCGTCCGGTCCACGATCTCGTAGCTGCCCGCAAGCTGCTCCAGCTTGGTGCCGAATTGCGTTGCCAGGGTCCGCCGGTCACCCTCGGCGTGGGTCACCGTCATCGGTACGGCGGGCCCGACCGCGTGATCGCCTTGCCGTCCAGACACAGATCCACGTGACCCCAGGGAGCGGCGCAGGCGCTCCAGGATCTCGTGGCGGGCGTCGGCAGCTGGACGATTCATTCGGTCGGTGGCCTCATGTCGCGGTGTTCGCGCCGTCGCCACTGCTCGTGAAAGCTTCTGGCGGCGAAGCTCGGGAACACACGAGTTCGCGTCCACGCGTTCAGCGGCGGTGGCAGCCTCGAGATCTCACGGTCCTTTCCTCCGGCGATGAGCCGAGTGACCCAGCGCGCCAGGCGTGCTGCGAGCCTGTAGCGTCCAGGCCGCTCCACGGTCTCCGAGTACGCTCGCACGGCGACGCGCTCGAGCACGGGAGAGGCCTTTCGCTGTACCACATCGTGGCGCAGATCGAGCAGCAGGCGGGGAAGGTCGATCTTGACCGGGCAGGCATCGCGACAGGCAGCGCAGAGCGAGCTGGCAAACGGCAGCTCTTTGGCAGCGGCGACGTTCTCGGCGAGCAGCGGCGTGATCACGGCACCGATCGGGCCGCTGTACGCAGTATCCCCGTAAGCGTGCCCGCCGATCTCCCGGTATACCGGGCAGACATTGATGCAGGCCCCACAACGGATGCAGAGGAGTGCTTCGCGATACCCACGCTCAAGGATGCGCGAGCGGCCGTTGTCGAGCAAGATGACGTGCATCTCATCCGGCCCATCGGGATGCCCGGGCCGCCGCGGCCCGCTGGACAGTGTGAAATAGACGGACACGTCCTGGCCGGTGGCGCTGCGCGATGCCACCTGCCACAGCAGCAGGGCGTCCTCGACCCGTGGTACGACCTTCTCGATCCCTGCCAGCGCCACGTAGAGCCGCGGCATACTGGTCACCATGCGGCCGTTGCCCTCATTGGTGATGATGCAGATCGTGCCGGTTTCGGCAATCGCGAAATTGCAACCGCTGATGCCCATGTCGGCGCGCAGAAACTCGCGTCGTAACTCACGACGGGCGGTGGCACAGATATCCGCCGGGTCATTCGTGGGCGGCACCCCGAGTTCGCGCTGGAGCAACTCGCTTACGTCCTCGATCCGCTTGTGGATGATCGGCGTGATGATGTGACTCGGTGGCTCACCGGCGAGCTGGATGATGTATTCGCCCAGGTCAGTCTCGACCACATTAATCGCGGCCCGCTCGAGTGCTTGGTTGAGGCGGATCTCCTCTGTGAGCATCGACTTCGACTTGACAACCTGCCGGACCTGATGTTGGCGGGCGATGTTCAGGACCGTCTGCCGCGCCTCCTCCGCGTCCCGGGCCCAGTGAACCTGGCAGCCGTTCGCGGTCAGGTTACGCTCCAGAGCCTCGAGCAGCTCGGGCAAGTGCTCGATAGCGTGCTCGCGGATGCGCCGGGCTTCGTCACGCAGGCGCGGGGCGTCGACGGCGGCCATCGCCTCGGCACATCGACCGCTCATCTGTTCGGTGGCCCGGTCGAGGGCGATGCGCAGCCCATCGTCCCCGAGGGCCTGTCTCACCCGAACCTTGTAGGGTGCGCGAACGTCAACGCGCATTCGTCGGGTCCCTGTCGGCGCTTCCGTGCTCGTCGACTCGGTTCAACAGCTCGGCGATATGTACGGCCCGGCAGCGGTGGCCTTGCCGCTTGAGGATGCCGTTCAGGTGCGTCATGCAGCTTACGTCGTTCATGACGACGAGGTCCGCACCGCTGGCCGCCAGGTTGCGCGCCTTGCGCCTTCCCATCGCGGTGCTGATCTCGGCGTTCTTCAGTGCGAACAGCCCGCCGAAGCCGCAGCACTCGTCCGCCCCGGGCAGTTCGACGAGCTCCGCGCCTCGCAGGCCGGCCAGCAGCCGGCGCGGCTGTGCGTCCACCCCGAGCTCTCGTAGCAGATGACAGCACGGATGGTAAGTGAGCTTGCCCTTGACTTGAGCATCGATCACTTCGACGCCCAGGACATCGACGAGGTACTCGGTAAGCTCGTAGGTTGCCGCCCCTACCTGAAGGGCGCGGCGACGGTCTTCGTCGCTGGCGGCCTCGTCAAACAGGATGCGGTAGAAGTGCCTGACCATCGCCACACAGCTGCCGCTGGGCGCCACGATGGCGTCGATACGTCGCTGGTCGATCAGCGGCCAGAAGACAGCGAGGAAGTGCCGGGCCATCCTTCGGGCGTCGGCCCGGTATCCAGCGTTGAAGGCGGGCTGCCCGCAGCAGGTCTGCTCGTGTGGGAAGACGACGTCCGCGCCGTGACGTTCGAGCAGATCCACGGCGGCCATGCCGACACGGGGGTACAGCGTGTCGACCATGCAAGTGACGAACAGCGCCACTCTTGGACGGGATCCGGGCCGTTCCGCCATCGGCGCTTAAGATGGGATCAGCTTGTTGGGAGCGCGAGGCTGCTCGGTCGTGCAGGTCGGGGCCCGACATTTTCCGGGGCTGCGTTGCTCGTGCTGTTTCCCGGTCGCATTATCGTTTCAGGCACGGAACATCGGCTTACGATAACGCTGCGAGAAGGAGCGCTCGATCGTCCATGCTGGAGGTCGTAGTCATCGGAGCGGGCATCGCGGGTTTCGCGGCTGCCCTGGCCCTCTGGGAGCGCGGCGCTGCGGTGACCCTGGTCGAGGTCGGTCGGCCGGGCGGTGAGGCGACCGGTGCCTCGGCGGGGATGCTGGCGGCCCAGTACGAGGCGGAGCCGGGCGCGAAGTATCGGCTGGGCGTGGAATGCCGGGCCCGCTACCCGGAGTTTATCGCGAGGCTGGAAGGCCTCTCCGGGCAGGCGCTTCATCCCCGCTGGGATGGGATACTCGTGGCGAATCTCTCGCAGGAGGAGCATGAGCAGGCTGGCGAGGCAATCCGCTGGCAGCGCGAAGTCGGGCGGCAGGCGGAGCTGCTCGACCCGGGCCAGGCAGCGGAGCTTCAGCCTGGCGTTAGCGGGGAGTCCGTCTCGTACATCTGGTTACCCGAAGAGGGGCAGCTGGACAGTCAGGAACTGGGGGCGGCGCTGGGTCCCGCGCTCGCGCGCACCGAGATCCGCCTCATCAGCGGGAATCGCGCAGCGGAGGTTCTCTCGCGAAAAGGGTCGGTGGCCGGGGTGGCCATGGCGGACGGCCGTAAGCTGGACGCGGAGCGTGTCGTGCTGGCGGCAGGCGCGTGGAGCGCTGGGCTGCGGGGGCTGCCGCGGGTGCTGCCGGTACGCCCGGTGCGGGGCCAGATGCTGCGTTTCCCTGCGGCCACCCTGACCCTAGACCGCACCGTTGCCAGCCACGCGGGTCGCTACCTGGTGCCGAGGGCGGATGGGACAGTGCTGGCCGGGAGCACGATGGAGGACGTCGGCTTCGATCAGTCGATCAGCGAGGAGGGACTCCGCGTGATCCACGACGGTGTCTCGCAGCTCGTACCCGCGCTCGCCGGGCTCAAGCCACTGGAACGCTGGGCCGGTCTGCGGCCGCTCAGCGCCGACTCGTCCCCGATCATCGGCCCGGACCCGGAGCTGGAGGGGCTGATCTATAGCACGGGCTTTGGGCGTAGTGGAATACTGCTGGCTCCTCTGGCGGGCGCGATCGTTGCCGATCTCGTCGTTGTTGGAGAGTCGGAGTACGACTGGAGGGCATTCCGGCCGGAACGTTTTGCTGAGAGTGAGTCGACACCGATCTAGCTGGTTGCCGTGCGCTGCTGCGCGAGGTTGGGCGGCGATCGAGTCCGCCGGTGCGACGCTTCGGGCGTCTCGTGCATCCACTAGACGAGCAGATCATGGGACATTCAACAGGGGATTTGGAGCGATGATTCGAAGGCTGAGCGTAGTCGCGTTGGCGTGGCTGGGCGTGATCGGGGCCGTGGATTCGGGTCCGTTGCACGCTCAGGTGGCCGTGCAAAGGCTCACCGAGCCTGATGCCAGTTATCCTGAGGCGTTAAGTCTTGTTCAGGGACTGCTAGAGCTGCCCGACGGCCGCGTGATGATCGCTGATCCACTCGGACAGGCACTTGTGATCGCCGATTTGGCCAGCGGTGTGGCGGACACGCTAGGCAGCGTTGGCCAGGGGCCAAGCGAGTACCGGCAGCCGGACGGTGTGTTCGCTCTGCCGGGTGACTCCGTGCTGCTCGTGGATCTCGGGAACGCCCGGCTCACCGTGGTCGCGCCGGACGGCAGGTTCGGCGCGACGATGCCGATCGCCCAGGAGGGACCGGGCCCGGGACCGGGGCTCCTGATTGTGCTGCCCCGGGCTGTCGACTCGCGGGGCAGAGTCTATTTCCAGCCGGTTGGCGGGGGGCGAGGGCTGCAGCTGCCGGACTCGGCAGCGGTCGTGCGCTGGGACCGGAGTAGCGGAGCCATGGACACGGTGGCGATGGTCAAGCTGCCGGAGATGAAGCAGTCGAGGTCCGGCGGGCCCGGGAATCAAGCCGTGACGATCATGCCGGTGCCGCTCAGCCCGCAGGATGCATGGGCGGTGAGCTGGGACGGTCGTGTCGCCGTCGCCCGTGCGGACCCTTACCACGTGGAGTGGATTCACGTAGATGGGAAGGTCGTTCGCAGTGGGCCCATCGCTTTCGAACCCGTCAGGATACGCCGAGCCGATAAGCTGGAGTGGGCTGAAGCCCTGGGTGGCGGCATTCGGATCGGCATCATGGTCGAGAACGGCCAGCGCCGTATGGCGCTGAGCCGCGGGGGCGGTCGAGGCGAGGAGCCGGACATCGACAGCTTGGATTGGCCCGATAACAAACCTGCCTTTGCTGACAACGGCGTCCGCGTCACACCGGAAGGGGACATGTGGGTCCAGCGTCACGTACCGGCCGGCGAGCCGATCGACTTTGACGTCTTTGGCGCGAACGCCGAGCTAAAGGGAAAGGTCGTCCTGCCGGCCGGCCGCGACATCGTCGGGTTCGGTCGTGGCACGGTGTACGTCGTCCGGACCGACGACCTGGGCCTGCAGTGGCTGGAGCGCTACCGGCGGCCTGCCAGCTAGTCCGTCGCTTGCCCGGAGATGCGGGAGGGGGGCCATCACGGGCCGCCCCCTTTTCGCTTACAGCGTCGAGCCGCAGGTGGTATGTCGAGCGGTCGGCTCAGGCACCGACCTTGAAGGAGAGGGCCACGCGCGCTCGGTAACGGACGATGTTCCCGTCCTCCACGGTCAAGTCGAGCTTCGTGATCTCGGCGATGCGGAGGTTCTTCAGGCTCTCGCCGGCCTTGTGGACGGCGTTCGTCGCGGCTTCCTCCCAGCTCTTGGTGCTGGTTCCGACCAGCTCGATCACTTTGTAGACGCTGTCGGGCATGGCACTCCTCCTCTGCGGGGTGGTCCGAAGGTTGGGCATTCGTCGAAAATCTGGGATAGGAGCCGTGGCGTCGCCAGGGGGCGTCCCGCTCTCAGTTAGCGGAGCTGCTCGAGCAAGCGCTGTGCCTCGGCGCGGCCCTCCCGTGTCAGTGCGACCCGGCCGTCACTGGTGTACTCGAAGAAGTGATGGTCGGACTCGACCTGAGCTTTGATGTTCTTCTCGGTCGCGGCGAGCTTGGGCGCGTAGTCCAGGCGACGGAAGACGCGGGCGACTTCCTTGGGCGCGATCGCCTTCCTGTGAAAGGCCATCACTAGGATGAGCTCCTCCTCGAAGGTTTGTGTGCGAGGCAGGAGTTCGGTGGTGAGGTAATCCTCGTCCAGGTCATCGATCGAA
>JGI2171J19970_10000643_pt1 | contig 19087 bp, 26 predicted proteins | sample DeeMarSWOR324_28_FD_19970 | JGI IMG/M metagenome (IMG submission 19970) | reverse complement strand
CTTAAAGAGCTGGGTAAAAAGCAGCAGCCATATNAGCGGCTGCGCCAGGCTAAAGAAGATCCATACCGGCTCCCGCAGCCCGATGCGGAAGCGCCGGGCAAAGGTGAACCAGACATCNCTAGCGAAATCCATTATTTGCCCCCCTTACCCGCGTTATTGCCCGCGGCTTCTTCGGCTATCGTTCTTCCCGTGTAGCGGATGAAGACGTCGTCCAGCGAAGGGCGCGATACCGTTGTGCTGGCCGTCTCCACGCCCTCTTTCTCCAGCAGGCGCAGTATTTTGGGCATGGCTTCGTCGGCGCGGTCCACGTAGACGTTGACGCCGTCGTGGGTGGCCATTATCTTCTTGACGAAGGGCTGCCCGGAGAGTACCTTTTCGGTCTTGGCGAAGGTCGCCCGCTGCTCCTCGGCGCTGGCGGAGGGCATGCGCAGCGAAACGGCGTCGCCCTCGATGGCGCTTTTAAGTTCATCGGGAGCGCCCGTGGCCATAATCTTGCCCTTGTCGATAATAGCCACGCGGTGGCTCAGCCGGTCGGCTTCCTCAAGGTAGTGCGTGGTCAACAGTATGGTAATACCCGCCTCGGAAAGGCGGCGCACGTAGTCCCAGATGTTCACCCTTATCTGAATGTCCAGCCCCAGCGTCGGCTCGTCGAGAAAAAGCAGCCTCGGCTGGTGCACCAGCGCCGTGGCAATCTCCAGCCGTTTGCGCATCCCTCCCGAATAGGTCTTCACCAGCCGGTTGGCGTCTTCGGTCAGGTTCACCAACTCCAACAGCTCGTCGGTCCTCTGCTTAAGCGTGCTCCCCTCCATGTGGTGGTAGCGCCCGAAGAGGTCCAGGTTCTCGCGGCCGGTAGCATTCTCCATCAGCCCCGCCGCCTGCGCCGAATATCCGATGATCTGCCTGACCTTCCGCGAATCTTTAAGGATGTCGTGGCCGGCGACTTTAGCCGTCCCCGAGGTGGGCCGCGTCAGCGTGGAAAGCATGCGGATGGTGGTCGTCTTGCCCGCCCCGTTAGGCCCCAAAAGCCCGAATATCTCACCTTCTTTGATACCCAGGTCGATATGGTCTACGGCAACGATGTGCTTGTTGTAAATCTTGGTCAGCTTGTCGGTAACAATCAAGTCCATAAGTGCGCTAAAAGTCCCCCCTTTCTGGTTAAACTATATGCACCCTCTCGGTTACCCGATTTGCTTTCGGCCGGAGACCGCCGCCAGCGGCGCTATCGCCAGCCAGAGGGTCAGTGTCACCAGCATCGCCCAAGGATAGCTGATGGTGTCTACGCCGACCTTAGGTGCAATCACACCCCAGAGCAGCATGACGAAAAACGAACTCAAGAAAAACCCCGGTATGGCCGCGAAAATCCGAAAATAACCCATCTTAGTCCTCCTTTTTTATATTGGCTAATTTTAGGTCAATTAAGGTATCAACGCCCAGGTGCGCCGCCCCCCGCAAATCCTCCAGGGCTTGGCGCTCGGTCTCGCCCGCGCTCACCACCACGGGCTCCCAGACGATATAATACTCCCCGCTTTCCCGGTCGTACTCAAGATTGATATCGTTGCTGACCACGCGTCACCTTTCATTCGGCCATAATGGCTTCGATTTCCTTATAGGCGTCGCTAAGCACCTGTCGCACCCGCTGCATCTTCTCGGCGTCTTGGCTGCGTAAGGCCTGCGTCAACATGTTCTCCAGCGCATGATATTCCTTCATCATCATCGCCATCTTGCCGATGTTCTTAAAGCTCCAGCGGTGCTTCATCTGGCTCCTGACCTCATCGGCGGAATCCTTACGCTCGTCGAGGAACTTAAGCCCCTTTTCGGTGATGGTGTAAATCTTCTTACCGTCCCTCTCGGTAGCGTTGGCGTAGCCCATCTCCTCAAGCATCTGCAGGGTGGGATAGACTGCCCCCGGGCTGGGTGTATAAAGCCCGTGCGACATTTCCTCCAGCTCGCGGATAATCTCATAGCCGTGCCTCGGCTTATCTTTGAGCAGGTCCAGGATGACGTATTTTAAGTCCCCTTTCTGGAAAGAACTCTCCCGCCAGGGCCCCTTGAAGAACCGCTCTTGGACTCGATCTTTAAACAAACCTCTAAACATTCCAGCCTCCTTTCCCCGTTGATATATCAAATAGTATCACGATATATCTTGATATATTATAATATTACTTTATCCCCTTGTCAAGGGGTTTGGGGAGCAATTTTTAAAAATTGGTTAGTGACGGTACGGAATGCTATAATAATCCCGGTCTTACCCCAACAGTAAGTGGGTATATCGGATTAATAATTTTAGGAGGAGTTTAACCGATGGTAAACTGGGAAAAGAACCTGGCCCGAAAACCCCGCTACGAAGTAACCGCCGGCAAAATCAAGGGCCGGCAGTACCCCACCATGACCCTGATGAGCAATGACCAGGTGCCGGGCAGCAACACCTATATCGAAGCCGGATGGGTATGGGACATGCCCGACCCCAACCCCCACATCTTTGAGCATACCCATAAGGAAGGCTATGGCGAGATTGTTCTCCACATCGGCTCCGACCTCAACAACCCCGAAGACCTCGGTGCCGAGATAGAGTTCACCGTCGAAGGCCAGCCGGTAGTCTTTGATACCACTTCGGGGATTTTCATACCGGGTGGGGTAAAGCACGGCCCGCTCATCTGGAAAAGGCTCTCCCGCCCCCATCTACAGATAGCCATGGTCCTCGGCGCCGGCACCATGGCCGAAGCCGACCCGGGCGGGCACGTTAAGCAGAGGGCGGAGGGCAGATAGCCTCACGCCTTTTTCAGCTTCAATTGCGAGGTGCAGTTCGGGCAACGCGTCGCCTTAACCGGTATTGAGCTAAGGCAATAAGGGCACTCTTTGGTCTTGGGTGCCTCTGTCGCTTTCTGTCTGGCGGTCATCCTGGCGATAGGACGGACGACCAGGAAGAATATAACGGCGGCGATAATGAGGAAACTGACCACCGTATTGATGAAAGCGCCGTAGTTGATGGTAACCGCCCCCGCCTCCTGCGCTGCTGCCAGGGAAGCATAGGGCCCCGCCACCGCACCCTCGCGAAGGACGGCAAACAGGTTGCCGAAATCCACCTTACCCAGCGCCAACCCTATCGGCGGCATAACAACATCCTTGACCAGCGAGCTTATCATGGTGCCGAAGGCAACGCCGATGACGATGCCCACCGCAAGGTCGACCACGCTGCCGCGCATTATAAACGCCTTGAAACTCTTAAGCATGTGGCACCTCCTCTTCCGTTTCCCGAATAGTGGCACCCGCTTATAGACTCTGTCAAGACCCGAACACCCCCCTTGACAGTGGGCGAGGTTTGGATTAGTTTTCTATTAAGCAGAGGGGGGAGTAGAGCGCCAACTACGACCTCCTAAATCAGCTGCGGATACCCCAAGAAAGAAAGGAGGCTAAAGAAAATGGCCGGAAAAAATGGGGGGAAATACGCCAAATACATTCTCGAATACGACCCTTCGATGGAGCAGAAGATTATGCCCTTCCGGGCGCAAAGGGAGAGAGGGGGGTTTCAACCTCCCATGAAAACCTTTATGTGCATCGATGACTCGGACGCCAAAGGGTGCCATTACTACTGGGCCATGTGGTTTACTCCCGAACGTCCCTTTAACCTTGGTATAGGACACCCACCCCACACCCACAAGGATGCCGAGCTCCTCTTCCACATTGGGACGGACCCGAATAACCCAACAGATTTGGGAGCCGAGGTCGAGCTTTATCTGGGCAGGGAAATGGAAAGACATATAATCACCAAGACCTGTGTGGTCTGGATCCCGCCTGGTTTTATCCACAGCCCGTGGAGACCTATAGTAACCCGCAAGCCCTGGATATTCATAGAGGTAAATCAGGGACCCGTACATACCGAAAAAGGCTACCATCAGTTAATACCTAAGGAACTACAGGAGAAATTCCCGGAAGAGATGAAAACGATGGGCCAGATATTTGTCGACGAGGGTTATTGATAACGGGAATGCTCAAATAGAGAATATTTTAAAGTGGCTTACAAGATTACCGATGCCTGCCTGAAGTGCGGCGTTTGCGTGGCTAAGTGTCCCCAGGGGGCTATTAGCGAAGAGCTGTCCCAGGTTGAGTTTCACACCCGCCAGCTGACTCTGCACCATGTAAGCATCGACGCGGAGAAATGCAACGATTGCGGGATCTGTGTTTCCGAGGAATACTGGTGCCCGGCCCAGGCCATTGTCAAGGCATAAACCTTTAGCAGAGACAATTGGCACCATAGAGAGGCTGGCCTGGGCGGGCACGTTAAGCAGAGAGAATGGAGATTATCAAAAAATGGGCAAAGGTATTGACAAAAGTCAATAAACAAGTATAATACAAGCCTCCGATATGCTAAACTAACCGAATAATCTTAATAAGTAACGGTCGGGTTTGGTAGATTATGGTAGAAAAGGGCACAGAACCGCCAATTGATAGGCGGGCGACAGTGCCCTTTTTTATTAAATTCAAAGGAGGTTAAAAGATGGACACACTAGCTATGGTCTGCTTAATCATTGCCGCTGTAGGTGCCGTAAACTGGGGGTTGGTCGGGCTATTCAAGTTCGACCTTGTGGCTTTTATCGTGGGCAAAAAGTTTGGGGAAGTCAATATCCTCTCCCGTCTAATTTACATCATAGTAGCCGCCGCCGGGGTTATCGCTGCTGTCCATTACTTTTAGCGATTAAGTTTGAGGGCTTAGTAACGACCACGTTTCGGCCTTTCCTAAAGATTGGCTCTACGCTTCGCCGTGGCCTAAACGCTAACCGAGCGTACGCCGGCAAGGGAAGTGTACTTTTTACCCATGCCGTGCACTGCAGCATTTGGCTAAGCTGATGCCGAGCAAAGAATAGGTAGGACCGTTATTCCGCTATAAGAAGGGGAGCCTCAAGACTCCCCTTAACTACAACCCCTAAAGCCAGCTCAGCTTTTCCCGCAGCGCCTTGAGGTTGATGACGTCCTCCCGATTATACTCCAACAAAACGGCCAGGGCGCGGCGGTCATAATCGTTCACATATCGCCACCATAACTGCACCGCTTCGTGGCCATTGACCTCTCTCAGCCGCCTCGGTATGCCCAGCTGGCGCTCAACCGCCTTGAAACCACCGCGCAGGTTGTTCCGCCAGCAGTCGTACATAAGGTCGCAGTGCTCGAAGATTTCGGCCAAGTTCACCCCCAGCCGGCTCCGGATGAAGGGCAGGTCGAAGCGGCTGCCGTTGTAGGTATAGAGCACCTCTACACCCTGCAAAACTTCCAGCAGGCTTTCCGCCGAGATGTCCTCGCCCACCAGCTGCACAAAGCGGTTGTTGTTTCCCCGGCAGAGGTGCACCCCCACCACCGTTATCTGGCAGTGCCGCGGCGAAAGCCCCGTCGTCTCGATATCCAGATAGGCCTCAAAGTAACCTGGCAAGGCAACTCCTTAGTGGTATTATAAACCAAAAGGCGCCCGACTCAGCGGACGCCTTAATTATACAACTTTATCTAACTCTTACCACTGCACGAACATGGGCATAACCACGTGGATATAGTTATCAACGCCCACCGGTTTGAGCACACCGGGGCTGGAGGGGTTGGTCGTCTCCAGCGCCACCTGCGCCTCGTGGAGCACGCCCAGAACATCGGTCAGGTACTTGCCGTTGAAGGCAATCTTTGATTCCTCGCCCTCAACCATAGCGTCGATTTCACCAACGTCGTCGCCGACCTCCTCGGAACGCGCCGAAACGGTCACCTTGCCCGGGGTCATTTCCCCGCCGGGGGCGACCACCAAGCGCACGATGCCGCTGCCGTCACGGGCAAAGATGGAGGCGGTCTTGGTCGCCCTCAAAAAGTCGGCGACGCCGATAACCGCTTTGGTGGTATACTTCTTGGGGATAAGCTGAGAATAGTTGGGGAAGCTCCCCTGAATCAGCTGGCTCACCAGCTCGATATTCTTTAGGGCAAACAAGGCCTGCCCCTTTTCGGGGTTGACCGTAATCGAGACCGCTTCTTCCTGGTCGGCCATGAGACGGTTCAGCTCGGCCAGGGTGCGCGCAGGGATAATAACCTCGGTCTTCTGGGTGACAGCCTGGGCCAGGGGCAGCTTATAGACAGCCAGGCGAAAGCCGTCGGCAGCCGCCAGTGTCAATGTATCGCCGTCGAACTCGGCATCGACGCCCGTCAGCACCGGTCTTGACTCCTCGGTAGCCGCGGCGAAGGCGACATGCCCGATGGCCTGCCGCAGCGCCTCCACCTCGACCTTAGTGGCGATACCCCCTTCAACTTTCGGTATCGGGGGAAAGTCCTTGGCGTCCACGCCGCTTATTCGGGCCTCGAAGCGGGCGCACTTCAACCCCAGCGTCTTGGTCTGGGGTGAAAGGGTTATATCCACCTTATCGCTTGGCAGCGAGCTGATAAACTCGGCTAAAAGCCGGGCGGGCACGGTAATCGAACCCTCCTCCTCCACCTTGGCTCCAATCCAGCAGCTGATGGCCATCTCCAGGTTGGTGGCAGAAAGTTTTAAGCGCGACTTGTCCGTAGCCAGCAGGACGTTATTGGTTATCGGGAGGGTGGTTCTGACAGCGACCGCTCTCCCCACCACGTTAAGTCCATGGTCTAGATTCTCCTGAAGGCATGATAGTTTCATGACACCCCCCAAAAACGAGCTAGTTTAGTAGTGTAGTATATACCAATAATTTCGTTTACTCAAGGGCAATATCACCGCTTTTGCCACCACTTTTTTTGACTAAGCGGATGTTCTCGATGCGCGCCCCCCGGTCGATCCCCTTGACCATATCGTAGATGGTCAGCGCGGTCAGGGCGGTGGCGGTCAGCGCCTCCATCTCAACCCCCGTCCTCCCCGTGCTCTTGACGGCAGTGGTAATTTCAACAGCGCTGTTTTTCTCGTCCAGCTCGAAATTGATTTTAACCTCGTCGATAGGGATGGGGTGACAAAGCGGTATCAGGGAAGAGGTCTTTTTAGCCGCCATAATGCCGGCCAGTTGGGCGACGGCGAGCACATCCCCCTTTTCCACCCCACCATCCTTTATCCGCTTCAAGGTCGCCGCTTGTATCTTGACCACCCCCTTGGCGATGGCCAGACGCTGGCTCTCGGGCTTGCCCGAAACGTCCACCATCTTGGGTCTTCCCTGCTCGTCCATGTGGCTCATTTCTTTCATTGACCCCACCTCCCCATAGGATTTTTATCCCCCTACCTGGGAAAACGGGCGCTGGCGGGGGACATCGCCCTCGGCGATATGGTGCTGCTGCGGCTTATTGGCCACCGCCTCCTCGATGAGCTTTTTCAGACCCTCGGCTTCAGCCCCACCACGCAAAGGTGTTTTAAGGTCGACCTCGTAGTCGCTCAAAAGGCACGGCCTCAGTTTGCCGTCGGCGGTCAGCCGCAGGCGGTTGCAGTTAAAGCAGAAGTGCTCGCTCACCGGGGTGATAAAGCCGATGGTGCCCTTGGCCTTGGGCAATCGAAAGTATTTGGCCGGCCCGTTGCCCACGCTGGGCAGGCAAGGCTCCAGCTTGCCCAGTTTATCGATTGTCTTTCTCATAGCGCTGGCGGCGACAAACTGCGGCTCTTTATTTTCGCCATTGACGGGCATCAATTCGATAAAGCGCACGTGCCAGTCCTCGTCGATGGTCTTGGCGGCGAAATCGAGCACCTCGTCGTCATTGACCCCCGGTATCACCACCATGTTGAGCTTGACCGGTTCCAACCCCACCCCCCGAGCCACCTCGATGCCCTCGAGCACGTCGGCGAGCTCGGCGTCGCTACGGGTGATGGCCAAAAATCTATCCGGTTTTAGCGTATCCAGGCTGATGTTGACCCGATTCAAACCCGCCCTTTTCAGTTCGGCGGCATACTGGGCCAGCATGGTGCCGTTGGTGGTCAGCGAGATGTCGTCTATGGTCTTTATATCGACCAGCATCGCCACCAGCTCGGGCAGGCCCGCCCGCACCAGCGGCTCGCCCCCGGTCAGCCTTATTTTATCTATCCCCATCTCGGCGGCGGCTCTGGCTATGGTGTCGATTTCCTCGTAGCGCAGTATGTCTTCATGCGCCAGTGAGCTAACGCCGCCGACGGGCATACAGTAGACGCAGCGCAGGTTACAGCGGTCGGTGACCGAGATGCGCAGATAGTTTATGGGACGCTGGAAAGAATCGGAAAGTCCGGTCATGGTAATACTCCCAAGCTATTATACACGAAAAGGCGGGAGATAGGCTATTAAAGGCGGTTAGCTAGCTAACCTCTTAAGCACTTCCTTGGCTTTAGCCGCCGCCCGCCCCCGGTGGCTTAGCGTATTTTTGATTTCTAATGGCAGCTCGGCCATCGTCTTGCCCATTTCGGGCAGGTAAAAGATGGGGTCGTAGCCGAAGCCCCCCTCCCCCACTGGTTCAAAGGCGATTACACCATCGCACTCGCCGGAACAAAGCTCGACCTCGCCCTGGGGGTTAGCGATGGCGATGACGCACTTAAAACGCGCTTGACGCTTTTCCTGGGGCACCCCCTGCATCTTGGTCAGCAGGTATTTTACGCGGTCGGCATCTGAGGCATCTTCGCCAGCATAGCGCGCCGAGAGCGTTCCCGGCTCGCCCCCCAGCGCCTCCACCTCAAGACCCGAGTCGTCGGCTAAAGAAAGCAGCCCGCTTTCGGCGGCTAAGGTCGTCGCTTTTAAGCGGGCGTTCTCCTCGAAGCTCCTCCCCACCTCTGCCACCTCGGTATCAATGTCAACCTCGTCGGGCGTCACCAGCTCGAAGGGCACTCCCTCAAGCAGGCTTTTGTATTCGCGCGCCTTGCCCTTGTTGTTCGTCGCCAGGAGGAGCTTGGGCATCCTATTCCTCCAGCTTAACGAACCTGCCTTTAAGCTTCTTATAGACCTCGGGCATGGTGGTGTATTCCATCTCTTCCAGCGGCAGGCGGTGCGGCTCGAAGGGCCCGTGATAGCGCAGGTAATCGGCCACATCGAGAGCCTGCTGGCGGGCGTTATCGAAGGACTTATCGGCGAACATATCCCGTGGTCCCACCAGCTTGCCTCTGGAAAGCTGAAAGCCAAGGCAGGTCGCTCGGGGCGGCCCGTCGAATCGGGTGGGCGTGCTGTCCTCAACGGATACCGGCATCAACGGCCCGTGGTGTGAGCCCCGCATCCACCCCTCCACCAGCAGCGGCAGCGTGAAAGGCTCTACTACTTCGCCCACGGCGGGGAAGTCCCCCTGCGAGCGTACGATGCAGACGGGGTCGTCCTTACCCACGTAGCGCCCCGCCAACAGAGACACGCGCTGGGTGGAGGATGCCGCCGCAATCTCTCCGGTGGCACGGTGATATACGGCCTTAACCATGAAGCGCGAAGGCGCCCCGATGAAAACGAGCAGGTCGTAGATCTCCTCGGGCGCATTAAAGGTTATCTTCTTGTGCTCCTTGACGTCGTGCACCTCGAAGGCAAAACCGCTGTGCATATTGGAGGCTATGACTAAGCCTATGGTATTAAAGGGGTCGGCGAACATTCTATATAGCGGCAGGTTCCAGGCACCCGCCGAGGTCTTGTCGGCCATGAAGATGATGACCGTCTCCGCCTCCCGTTCCTCGAACTCCATCTCGGCCACCCCCGGGCCCATCCCGCGCACGTTGCCGGAAAAGGCGTCGGCGAGCAGGTCCTGTCCCGCCCCGTGCAGTTTCAGCTTTTTGGCCAGATTAGTGCAATCGACGAAGGTGTCCCAGGCGAGCTTGTGTATCTCGCCGTTACCTTCGCCCTGGTCGTGGGTCATAATCAACTGCAGGTCGTCCCCGCACTTGGTTACGTAACAATCAATGAGTAACCCGCTCGTCTTGGCCTTATCAGTGCACTCGCAGGCTAATTCCAGAACATCGGGATGGGAATCGGAATGCCCCACGAAACCGCCGATATCGGCCTTTATCACGCTCAATGTGACCGCCATAACGCCTCCTTACCAAAAATTTTATTGATTAAAACTCTATACCCCCCCGCGACGCCACCCCCATATCGTAAGGGTGTTTAATCTTCAAACACTCAGTAACCAGGTCGGCGGCCTGCACCAGCCTGGTGTCGGCGCGCCGTCCGGTGAGGATAAGCTCCACCTTCTCGGGCTTATCCCCGATGAGCTTCAACACATCGTCAACGGAAATAAGCTCAAAAAATACGGCCACGTTCACCTCGTCCAGCACCACCATATCGTATTTACCACTCAGCATCGCCTCACGGGCGGCGGCCAGCGCCTTCTCCGCCTCCTCCTTCTCCTCCGCCTTGATGTTATTAGGGTCGACCAGTCCGCCAGAGCCAAAGCTGGCCATGGTCACGCTGGGTAGCTGAGAAAGGATGTGGAACTCGCCGGAGGGGTGAGCGCCCTTCATGAAGAAGGCGATATATACCTTCAGCCCGTGACCCAGGGCTCGGATTACCGTACCGATGGCGGCTGAGGTCTTGCCCTTGCCGTCGCCAGTGAAAAGCTGGACCAGACCCTTGGAAAACGGCTCCGGTGCCAGAGGACTATTAGATGCCTTATCGCTCAATGAAGCCCCTAAGGAAAACTAGAAGTGAGTTAAGTTTAACCAACCCCAACCCACCCTGTCAAGGAACTTTGAGCGTTATCTAACCGTCATTGTAAGTGAAACGAAACAATCTCCCCCTCCTCTTGAGGCAACGCACCCCTCCCCTTTCCTGTATCTTGTCCCACCCACCACCCTTTAATGAAAAAGGGGGGCTTCTTCCCCCTTTCAAACCCCGGAAGGGGGGCTGGGGGCGTCCCCCAGAAGGAATTCTAGAGGGAGAATCCCCTCTAAGGGTGGGCAGGGTGGGTCAGCAAAACGTACGCCGACAGAGTGGGGCGGGGACTTGCTCAAAACACTCGCGTTAAATCCCGATTGTTAACCCCCAAGTGATAGTGCTATAATTAACCCGAATCTAGAAGGAGAGTACCCAGACATGTCATCAACCGAAGACCTCATCGAGGAATACAAAAAAAAGAGGGCCAAAATCGAAGAGATGGCCTCCCCCGAAGCCATCGAGAAGCGTCACAGCAAAGGCCAGTGGACGGCCCGAGAAAGGATAGACTATCTCTTCGACCCCGGCACCTTTAACGAGATCGGCATATTCGTCAAGCACAGAACGACCNACTTCGGCATGGACAAGGCGGAGGTACCCGCTGAGGGCGTGGTCACCGGCTACGGCCTGGTCAACGGCCGCCCCGTGGTCGCCTTCTCCGAGGACTTCATGGCCATGGCGGGAACCTTCGGCGAGTACCACGGCCTCAAGGAGATAAGGGCTATCGACTTCGCCAAGGAGATGGGTTGGCCCCTGGTCGGCCTGAATGACTCCGGCGGCGCCCGCCTCCAGGAAGGCATGGACACGCTGGAAATGTACGGCAACCTCTTCAAAGCCCAGATAAGGGCTTCCGGCGTCATCCCCCAGATAGCCGTGCTCATGGGCCCCTGCCTGGGCGGACAGGCCTACCACCCCATCATGCAGGACTTCATCATCCAGTGCCGTAACACCGGCTTTATGGGCATTGCCGGACCCGCTTTCGTCAAGACCCAGCTCGGTGAAGAAATCTCGCTGCAAGAGCTCTCCGGCTGGAAGGCGCACGCCGTAAAGAGCGGCCAGACCCATATCGTCGCCGAAGACGACAAGGACGCGCTGGACAAGACCAAGGAACTGCTGGCCCTCTTCCCCTCGAACAACCGGGAGATGCCACCCCGCGTCCAGACCAACGACGACCCCGAGCGGCTCTGCCCCGAGCTGGACACCATCATACCCGACAAACCCACCCAGCCCTACGACATGTTCAAGGTAATCCATGCCATCGTTGATGACGGCTATTTCTACGAGATATTTAAGGACCACGCCAAGAGCGTGATTACCGGTTTCGCCCGCTTCAACGGCCGCCCGGTGGGCATCTGGTCCAACCAGCCCATGTGGGCGGCGGGCACGATTGATTGCGACGCCGCCGACAAAGGCGCTCGCTTCGCCCGCTTCTGCGACCTCTTCAACATCCCCGTGGTCACGCTGGGCGACTGCCCCGGTTACATGATCGGCTCCGAGCAGGACTGGCAGGGCATACTGCGTCACGGCGCCAAATTGCTCTTCGCCTGGGCCGACGCCACCGTGCCCTTGATTTCGATTATACTGCGCAAGTCATACGCCGGCGCTCACTACGGCATGCTCGATAAGGGCATCGGCGCCGACCTCGTCTTCGCCTGGCCCACCGCCCGCGTCACCATCGTCGGCGCCGAGACCGCCGCCAGCGTCATCTTCGCCAAGGAAATCAAGAACGCCAAGGACCCCAAGGCGACGGCGGCCAAACGCATCAAGGAATATAGCGAAATCTACGAGAACCCCTACAAGGGAGCCGAGCGCGGCTACATCGACGACGTCATCATGCCCAGCGACACCCGAAAGGTCATCAACCGATCGCTGGATATACTGGAAAACAAGGATAAGGATAACAAGGCTTTCCTGTCCCGACCCTGGAGGAAGTACTCCAATATCAACTTGTAGGTGAGTTGCTACGGAAATCATCCCGGCCATAGATATCCGCGGCGGCCGATGTGTCCGCCTTTATCAAGGCGACTATGACCGCGAAACGGTGTTCTCCGAAGACCCGGTAGAAGCCGCCCTGCAGTGGCAGTCGCTGGGGGCACCCCGACTCCACATCGTTGACCTCGACGGCGCCGCCGAAGGCAGCGTCAAGAACATCGAAATCGTCACCGATATCGCCCGGGCCGTATTGATTCCAACGCAGCTCGGCGGCGGCATCCGTAATCTGGAGACGGTACATAAATTGCTCAAGGCCGGCGTCGAGCGCGTCATCCTGGGCACCGCCGCCGTCGAAGACCCCCAGCTCATTAAAGACGCCTGCGCCAAATACCGCGATACCCTCATCATCAGCATCGACGCCCGCAACGGCTTCGTCGCCACCCACGGCTGGCGCCAGCCCACCGAAATCAGGGCAGCGACTGTAGCCCGCGCCATGACCCCCCTGGGCGTCCGGCGCTTTATCTATACCGATATCAGCCGCGACGGCACCCTCACCGAGCCCAACTTCACCGCCATCTCCGAGTTTATCGACACCATCAGGAAGCCCGTCATCGCCGCCGGCGGCATTTCATCGCTAAACCACCTCAAGATGCTCAAAAGCCTCGGTGCCGAAGGCGCTGTCGTCGGCACCGCCCTCTACACGGGGGACATTGACCTCAAGAAGGCGCTTGACATTATAAGCTAGACGATGCCACCCCACCCCGATTTTATCTTTTCCCACCCGCCACCCTTTTGTAGAAAAGGGGGCTTCGCCCCCTTTCAAACCCCCTCTACCAAAGGGAAAGGGGCAGGGAGAGAAGCCTATAGAGGTTACACCTCTGTAGGGTGGGCATTGGGCGGGAAAAACTACCTGGGGTGGGGAGAGGTGAGGCAAAACCAACCGAAATGTTATATAATGGCAAAAATGAAAGACATCAAATTCAATAAAGACGGCCTCATCCCCGCCATCGCCCAGGACGCCGATACGGGCGAAGTCCTCATGCTCGCCTACATGAACGCCGAAGCCCTGCGCCGGACACTCTCCAGCGGCGAAGCCTGGTTCTACAGCCGCAGCCGAAAAGAGCTCTGGCACAAGGGCGAGACCTCGGGGAACATCATAAAAGTGAGCGAGGTATGGAAAGACTGCGATAGCGACACCATCCTCATCAAGGGCAAAGCCACCGGCCCCGTCTGCCACACCGGTAATAAGACCTGCTTCTTCCAGCAGCTAAGCGAAAAAGACCTAGAAGCTTAAGCCGTTTCCTTAGCCCCGTCAAACTCCACCGCTTTTTTGAGCGCTTCTATAGCCACCTCAAGCTGGCTATCGTCAGGCTCCCGCGTCGTCAGCCGTTGCAGCCAACGACCTGGAGCCATGAACACCCTCACCAGGACGTTATCGGTATGCCTTCCGCTGAAGTAGATGGCCTCGTAGGCGATAGCGGCAATCACCGGCAGCAGCACTATCCGTGACAGCACCAGCATCCAGGTCGCCGGCAGCCCTACCAGGGTAAAGACAATAATGGCGATGATGATCACGGTAAAGAGAAAGCTGGTGCCGCAACGGACGTGGGCGGTGCTGTATTTCTTGACGGCCTCCACCTCCAGCGGCACTCCGCCCTCGTAGGCGTTTATCGTCTTATGTTCGGCGCCGTGGTAGGCGAAATAGCGCTTGATATCGGGCATGAGCCCGATGGCCCACAGGTAGATGACAAAGATAACCACCCTTATTACGCCCTCCACCAGGGCGAACAAAAACGACGAGGTGATATAGGCGCCCAGCAGCTTGGTCAGGAAAAGAGGGGCCATAAAGAAGAGGACGACGGCCACTCCCAGGGAAACGCCTACCAGCAGCCAGACCATCCACCCCTTAATCTCCGCCTTCTCCTCCTCCAGCGAGACGTTGGCCGAATAGAGCAGCGTCCTCATCCCCAGCACCATGACCTCAATGAGGACGATGACGCCGCGGAGCAGCGGGGTCTTCCTCATCCAGCCCGTGTAGATGCCCTCCAGTGGCCGCGTATCCGTAAACACCTCGCCGTTGGGACGACGCACGGCGGTCACCATCGCCTTCTGCCCCCGCATCATCACCCCCTCGATAACCGCCTGACCCCCGTAGTAGAATTTCTTCTTGGCCATAATAAAAAAGGAGCGGATAGTCTACCGCTCCTACCCTCTAAAAGATGTTTATTTAGTCCTCCAGCTTATAGCGCTTCTTAAAACGTTCCACTCGCCCCAGGGTATCCACCATGCGGCGCTCCCTGGTGAAAAAGGGATGGCACTTGCTGCAGAGTTCGACCTTCAAGCTCTTCTTGGTCGAGCCCACGGTAAAGATATTGCCACAGGCACAACTTACCGTGGCATCGGGATAGAACTGGGGATGAATCTTTTCCTTCATCGGTCCAATCAGTTAGCGTTAACGCTGACCTTTCTACGGTTGTTGCTGGTCGGCTCGAAGATAACCACGCCGTCAATGAGGGCAAAGAGGGTATAGTCCTTGCCCACGCCCACATTATCACCGGGGTGAATGCGCGTGCCCCGCTGCCGCACCAGAATGGTGCCCGCGTTTACCTTCTGCCCCGCGTATATCTTGACGCCCAGCCGCTTGGACTGGCTGTCTCGACCGCAACGGCTGGTGCCGCCTGCCTTTTTATGCGCCATCCTTGGTCACCTCTTTTTTGCGCCGAGCCTTCTTGGGCGTGGCTTTAGCCACCCCCGGCCCGACTATCTCGTCAATAACCAGACGGGTATAGAGCTGTCGGTGTCCTGTCTTCTTGCGGTAGCGCACCTTGGGCTTGTACTTAAAGACGATAACCTTATCGCCCTTGCCCTCCCCCTGCGAGGTGGCCACTACCTTGGCCCCGTCCACAGTGGGTGTGCCCACCGTAACCTTCTTGCCATCGCCGATAAGCAGCACCTTATCCAGGTCAACGGTCTTGCCCTCGGCAACCTCCAGGCGTTCCACATCTATGGTCTGGCCGGGGCTCACCCGATACTGCTTACCGCCGGTCTCAATAACAGCGTAAATCTTAAAAACCTCCGAAAGCAAACAGAATATTCTACCAAGCGCCGTGACTGGGTGTCAAGCGAGAGCCTGCCAAAGCTTGGCCACCCTCGCCTTCAGCTCGTCGAGGCCGCAATCGGTATCGATAACCACGTCGGCGTGCTTTAGCCTTTCTTCTGAAGGCAGCTGGGAACGAATACGGGCCCGGGCTTCGGGCTCGGAAAGCCCCGCCTTCTTCCCCAGGCGCTGGAGCACCACCGCCTCCGGGGCGACGGTGACCCAGACCTCGTCCAGCTCGTCCGATAAGGTGGGCTGGCCGGCTTTCATGGAAAGGGGCACCTCGACCAGTAGCGGCATCTCCAGCACCACCACCTTCACCCCCCGCCGCCGATAGTCCTCAAGGCGGGATTTGACCAAGTCATAGATGCGGGGGTGCACTATATTATTAAGCTTGGCTAGAGCCTTGGGGTCGCTAAAGACTACTCTGCCCAGCTTCTGGCGGTCAATCTCGCCATCGGGGGTGAGAATCTCCTTGCCGAAGGCGTCCACCACCTCCCCAAAACTCTCGGTATCGGACTCAAAAGCCTCGTGTCCCACCTTATCGGCGTCAATAATGACCGCCCCCAGCTCTTCAAGAAACTGGGAGACAGTGCTCTTGCCGCTGGCGATGCCGCCGGTCAGACCGATGACCTTCATGGCACCAGTCTAGCCGTTGGTGGTTGGGGAGTCAAGAATTGTTACTACTCCCCACCTTGTTTAGCGTACGTTTTTATGACCCACCCTGCCCACCCAACAGAAGTCTTTTCCAGAGGGGGCTTTGCCCCCTCTTCAAATCCCCCGCAGTTTGAGTCCCCACCCCCAAAAAGGTGGTGAGGTGATGCGTAACCCCAAGTTAAGAAGTTTACTTATTAGGGTGGGCTGGGGGGAGAGGCCTAAAGGGGTTATGCTTGCCCCCAGCCAAGTGCTATAATCTAGGCAAAGGAGCATCATGCAGCAGGCAATGCTCTACGAAAAGCTGCCCCACTCGCGGGTGAGGTGTGGCACCTGCCAGTGGCGCTGCAATATAGCCCCCGGCAAGTTCGGCGTCTGTCGGGTCTATCAGAACCGCGATGGCGTACTGTATAACCTGAACTACGCCAAGGCGTCGTCGGTAGCCGCCGACCCTATCGAAAAAAAACCCCTCTTTCACTTTTTCCCCAACACGCTGGCCTTCTCCATAGGGGGGTGGGGGTGCAACTTCCACTGCCAAGACTGCCAGAACTGGGAGATTTCCTGCCCTGTTGATAACGAGCCCTGGCTCGGCAACAACGAAGTCCTGCCCCAAGCGGCCGTGGAGCTGGCGCTACGCTATCGTTGCCAGGGCATCGCCTGGACATATAATGAGCCCAGCATCTGGTTCGAATATACCCTCGACTCAGCCAAGCTGGCTAAGGACAGCGGCCTCTATACCGCCTATGTGACCAACGGCTTCCTCACCCCCGAGGCGCTGGATACCATCGGGCCCTACCTCGATGCCTGGCGCGTTGATGTCAAGGGGTTTAGCGACGCCCTCTACCAGAAGCTAGCCAGGATAAACCGCTGGCGGGGGATACTGGAGGTCGCCCAGCGGGCCAAGGATAAATGGAAGATGCACGTCGAGGTGGTGACCAACATCATACCCACTATGAACGATGATGACGAGCAGCTTGAGGGCATCGCTAGCTGGATAAAGGAAAGCTTAGGTGAACTGACGCCCTGGCACGTGACCCGCTTCTATCCCCACCATAACATGCAGGACCTGCCCCCCACCCCGATAGCCACCCTGGAGCACGCCGCCGAGATCGGGGAAAAGGCGGGGCTCAAGTTCGTCTATACGGGCAACGTCCCCGGGCACAGCCGCGAAAACACCGTCTGCTACTCCTGCGGCAAGACCGTCATCAAGAGGCTCGGCTACCAGACCGAGCTGGTCGGGCTGGATGGTTCCAAATGCGGGTTCTGCGGGGCAACGCTTAACATCGTGACCTCGGCGGAGAGGAGTTCAAAATGATTAGGAGAGCGGTTGTCGCCGGGCAGTTCTATCCGGCATCAGCCTCGGAGCTAAAGGCGACGGTTAAGGCCATGGTCAAAGAGGAGATAGCCAAAGAAGAGGTAATCGGGCTGGTTTTGCCCCACGCCGGCTATATCTACTCCGGGCCGGTGGCGGGGGCTACTATCTCACGGGTCAAGCTTAAGGACACCTTCATCATCATAGGGCCCAACCACACCGGGGCCGGCAGGCCATTAAGCATCATGACCGAAGGCAGCTGGGAAACACCGCTGGGGGAGGTGGAGATTGATGAGGAGCTGGGCAAAAAGATTCTGGCCGACTCCAAATACCTGGAGGAGGACGACAGAGCCCATCTCTACGAGCATTCGATAGAGGTCCAGCTCCCCTTTTTGCAGTACTTCAAGCCCGATTTCAAGCTGGTGCCCATCATCTTCGGCCATCCCAACGGCGCCATCTACAAGGAGGTCGGCAAGGAGATAGCCGGGGCGATCAAGGCGCTGGGCAGAGAGGTGGTAATCATAGCCTCGAGCGATATGAGCCACTACGAGCCGCAGGAGTCGGCGCAGAAGAAGGACACCCAGGCCATAGGCGCTATGCTGAATCTGGATGAGGACGAGCTGCTAAAAAGGGTCGACGAGTTCAATATCACCATGTGCGGCTACGCGCCCGCCGTCAGCCTTATCGTCGCCGCCAAGGAGCTGGGCGCCAAGAGCGCGGAGCTGGTCAAATACCAGACCAGCGGCGATGTCAGCGGTGACTTTTCCAGCGTGGTCGGCTATGCGGGCATTATTATCAAGGGCGGAGGGGAATGAGATGCACCCCCTGGTGAGACTGGCCAAGAAGGCGGTGGAAGCCCACGTTAGAAAGGGCGAGGTCTTTGAGGCCAAGAGGCTTAGCGCCGAGATGAAGGAAAAGGCCGGCGTCTTCGTTTCCATCTATAAGCTCGGCGAACTGAGGGGCTGCATCGGCACCTTCGACCCCCAGCACGACAACGTGGCCGAGGAAATCGTGGCCAACTCCATCAGCTCGGCCACCAGAGACCCGCGCTTCCTGCCGGTGACCAAGGGCGAGCTTAAGAGCCTAGAATACAGCATAGACGTGCTCACCAGGCCGGAGAGGGTCAAGAGCCAGAAGGAGCTCGACCCCAAGAAGTACGGGGTCATCGTGGAGGCGGGGTGGCGCAAGGGGCTGCTCCTGCCCGACCTGGAAGGGGTGGATACGGTTGATGAGCAGGTCGGCATCTGCCGCCTTAAGGCGGGCATCGACCCCGACGAGCCGGTGAAGCTCTACAGATTCGAGGTGAAGAGGTACAAATGATAAAAGAACTGGTAACCAAGAACCGCAGCTACCGCCGCTTCCACCAGGAGGTGCCCGTAGAGCGGGAGACGCTAAAAGAGCTGGTCGAGCTGGCGCGGCTTTCGGCCTCCGCGGCCAACCTGCAGCCATTGAAATATATCCTCTGCAACGAGCCCGAAAAGAACGCCCTAATCTTTTCCTGCCTGCGCTGGGCGGGCTATATCAAGGACTGGCGCGGGCCCG
>JGI2171J19970_10000642_pt1 | contig 19088 bp, 17 predicted proteins | sample DeeMarSWOR324_28_FD_19970 | JGI IMG/M metagenome (IMG submission 19970) | reverse complement strand
CTTGACTCTTTCCTCACTTTCCTTGAATCTTTCACAGTCTCTCCTATCTACTGGTAGTCTGATGTGATTAAACTTCCAGCAGCCATCAAATACGAGCTTTTGAGAATAAGCTGAATACTCCTCGACAATGACTGCGTGTCTACAGTGTAAACAGGTGTGCAAACACCTGGGGAGTTTGTCAATCAAGTGGTACCCTTTCCTTTGTTATAGAATAGTACATAATCCAGTAACTCTTTCATCATTGCTCTTATTCGCTGTAGTCTGATTTGCTCTGGTAACGATTGCTCCCAGTTGATAGCCTCTTCTACTGCAGGTAGTTCTTTCTGCAAAAAGTGGCTCAGTCTCTGATAGAAGTCTGTCATGCTATCCCCTGTTCACAATTTCCTTGAGTCTGTAGTAGTTGTCTTTGAGCCCCAGTTCTTTCAGGTGCTGTGAAATGACCAGTACACTTGTTTGTAGCAGCAAAACAATTCCCACGTTGGTCACTCCCATTTTGTGGAGGACCTCCACCTTTCCTGGATCTATAGTCTTCACTACGTGGTAGTTGTTCAAGAATCCCAGCTTCTGTAACCTATAATGTACTGAAGCTTGGGTAACTCCCAATCTGTCTGCAATTTCTTTGTTGGTTAGTCCTTGTCGGTACAACTCTAAGAGTTCTTTGTCTGAAAATTTCATTTCATTACCTCCTCTTTGAGTTGGAGGACCGCTGTAAGCGGTCCATGCTGCACCAACAAGGAGAATGTGTGAAGGGGTATATGCTGGTACTGTGAGTGTTTAGTGCCTTTTTGAAGAGGCACCTATATGACCTCAAAAGTGATTCCTAGTATATAAAGTTTGTTAATACAAAATAATATTTTTTTGACCCATTTTTAAGACTAAAATAAGATGAAATATTCAATTTGTTACGATTTAGCCACTCAGTAGAAATATTTTTCTATTTTAATTATTTTCCATATCAAATATACTATTTAAATACCTCTATTTATACACATTTTTCTTTTAGATATACCAATTATAATTAATGAAATTTATTTATTTCATTTAATCTTCTAAGAACTATTCATCAAATCTATGAACTTTATTTTCTTCTATTAAAACCTCCAAAAAATATTATTTTATAATATTTTTCTCTAGATTTTCAGCATGGTAAAGTCTCACACACAACATTTCATAGAGTATTAAGGAGACGTACCTCCTACATTCTATGTATATAGAACCCCCATTCTATCTGTATACAACTTTCAAGAAATAATATTTTTTCCAGCTTTTTTGAGTATTTCGCAATTTAAAACAAGGTTTTTCTTCAATCAAAAGGCAAAAAAATGAAAAGAGCATTAAAGCGTGGCTTAGCATGCTCCGACCGGGATTTGAACCCGGGTCACAGGCTCGAGAGGCCCGTATGATTGACCTGTCTACACTATCGGAGCCTGAGAGTTTCTTAGAAGCACTATTTTTAAAGGTTATGGTCATTTCACGATTCAGTTACTACTGCAGCCAGATCACGTAAGAAGTAATTCAGAATTTAAAAAGAAAAAAAGAATAGTTAAGACAATCCCAGCTTTTTCTTGATTTTTTCTGCATTCTCCTTAACTTTGGCTTCCACATTCTCGAATAAACTGTTCCCATGTGCATCCATGGCTACAATCAATGGTCCAAAGTTCTCTCCTTCGAAAATCCACAATGCTTCAGGCATTCCCAGGTCCAGCCATTCCACACCTTTCACGTTCCTGATCCCCTTGGCTGCCAGAACAGCAGCCCCCCCAGTGATGGCCAGGTATACGCAGCCAAACTTTTCCATGGCCTTGAGGGTTTCCTTTCCCATGCCGCCCTTGCCAATGATGGCCCGGGGACCCAACTTCTCAATGAATTCAGGTTCCAAAGTGTTCATCCTCGTACTGGTGGTGGGCCCTGCTGCCACCAACTCCCATTTCCCATTCAACTTCCGCATGATAGGTCCACAGTGGAAGACAGCTTTATCCTTGAAATCAACAGGCAGTTCTTTCCCCTCTTCTAAATGCTCTAGAGCTCTCATGTGGGCTTCATCCCGTGCAGTATAGAATTCTCCTGTTAAATACACAGTCTCCCCTAACGTTAATCCCCGAATTTCCTCCTCTGTTAATGGTATAGTTAACGTCTTCATTCAAACCACCCGTACTCCACCTTGTCCTCATAGATGCGTGCGGAAGCCCTCCTGGCAGCCCAGCACTGTATATTGATAGCTACAGGATGGGATGCAGTGTGACAGTACGCATACTCACAGTTCACTCCCAAAACAGTGGTGTTACCTCCCATCCCCATGGGGCCAATTCCTGTCTCGTTCAATGCTTCTAGTAATTCCTCCTCCAGTTCAGCTATCTGGGGCTCTGGATGATGCACGGTCACAGGTCTCAATAACGCCTTTTTGGCCAGCTTCATGGAAATATCAGCTGATCCTCCAATACCCATTCCCAAAATAACCGGTGGGCACGGCTTTGATCCTGCATTTAACAGCGTATCCAAAGCGAACTGCTTTATCCCCTTAATGCCCTGGGCAGGGTTTAACATAGCAAGTTTTGACATGTTTTCAGATCCTGCACCCTTAGGCATTACATGAATCTCCATGTAATCTGCATCCGACAATGCATAGTTGATGTACGGCATCTTCTCACCTAAATTGGTCCCTGGATTCTTTCTGGTTAATGGATGAACTGCATTGGGCCTCAGCGGTACTTTTTCAGTAGCTTCTTTGACACCCTCTCTGATCGCCTTCTCTACATTACCAGTCTTGAGCTTCCCTAATGTAACGTAAAAGATGTGCACACCTGTATCCTGGCACATAGGTGTTAATGTCTCCCCTGCCATTTGAATATTATCCAGAATTGCTTTGAATTGCATTTTGGCCACTTCTGATGTCTCTTTCTGGTAAGCAGCGTTTAAAGCATCTTCAATATCTGGGGGAAGCTTGGTAACTGCTCTCCTTAACAACTCCACCACAGTATTTTTTATGGGTTCTTCATCAATCATGGTACCACGCCTTTACTTTGGTCAACTATTTAAAAAGGTTTTCAGATACAGGACTGTCAACCCTCTGGGAATGATGTTGTTACACGTGTAACATTGGGCTAATTTATCTTTATTGCAGTGCTTCTCCTCGTAGAATACTGATCAAATCAAGCTAAGAGTGAGGTGACAATTTATGAGCTTAGAGAGTACCCATCCGCCCTTAACAACCCCCAGACACAAGACAATTGATCCGGTACATAACAGCACCCTCCCAGTAAGCCCTGCAGATTCCCACAGAAGCTGTCAAATCCTTTTATAAATAATCTCCTTAAATATCAAAAATAGTAAAAAAAAGTTAAAAAGCAATAAACTGTTACACGTGTAACGCAAACGAGACAGCCCCTCACGACGAGACACCCTGCCCTATGGAAAGGTTTATAAAACGGATAAAAATGGACGTATTGGTGAAGTTATGGATCATTTAGAAAAGCACCGACAGGCTGGTGAAATCATCAGGAGAGTCAGAGAAGAATCCAAAGAGCTGATCACAGAAGGCGCAAAACTCCTGGATATTGCACGGACTATCGAGGGAAAAATCAAAGAATACGGCGCAGACATTGCCTTTCCCTTGAATATTTCAGTCAATGAGATTGCAGCCCACTATTCACCACCTGCAGCCGATGAAACTGCACTAAAAAAAGGTGATTACGTTAAAGTAGACATTGGCTGTCACATTGATGGGTATATAGCAGATACTGCCTACACCATAAAGGTAGGAGAACTTGAAGATGACTTAGTCAAAGCGTCCAAAGCAGGTCTTGAGGCAGCTCTATCCATGATCAGAGCAGGAGTGAAAACAGGTGACATCGGCAAAGTCATAGAGGAAGCCATTACCGCGTACGGATTTCGCCCTATTGAGAATTTAACAGGCCACGGCCTGGGAGAGTACTCCATACACGCACATCCTTCCATTCCCAACGTTGATGATGGTTCGCAAACCACATTAAAAGAAGGGGACACAGTAGCAATAGAGCCCTTTGCCACCACTGGTGTGGGAAGAGTGACAGATGATGAGAGAGTGTATATCTTCAGTTTTGTCGCTCCCCGTCCTTTGCGGCTGGCTCAAGCCAAGAAGTTGATGTACCACATTCAGAACAACTATTCGAAACTACCCTTTGCAGAGCGCTGGGTAGTGAAAGATAAAAAAGGGGAGTTCATGCTGCGGATCTTGATCAAGAATGGCATCATCTTTCCGTACCACATACTGAAAGAGAAGAGCGGTGCACCAGTTACACAGGCAGAGCATTCAATAATTGTTGAGGAAGATGGCTGTGAAATCTTCACCTAAGAGAAAGATTTTTAAACTCAAAAGTCGAGAGGAGTGCAAGACTCAAAGGAAAGGATAAACTATGGTTGACATATCAGACCTATGGCTGGAATTGGTGGGTTTGACAGTACTGTTACTGTTCTCTGCTTTTTTCTCTAGTTCTGAGACTGCTTTTCTGTCATGCAGAAAGGTTCACATCAGGCACTTGATGAAAGAGGGCAACAAGAAAGCAGAATTGATTCACAAAATGATGGAAGAACCTGATAAAATAGTGGCTGCTATTGTCATCGGGAATAATATTGTGAATATTGCAGCGTCTGCCATTGCCACCTCTGTGGCTATTGGCATCTTTGACAGCAGGGGAATAGGGGTTGCCATTGGGGTGATGACCTTTTTGATCTTAATTGTGGGAGAGATCACTCCCAAAGGGTTTGCAGTGAAGAATGCAGAAAAGCTTATTTTGGCATTTGCCAGGCCGCTGTACTACACAACACGGGGACTGTCCCCTGTGGCCACGGGGATGACTGCCATTACCAAGGGGTTTATTCGCCTTACTGGAGGGAGGCTTGATAGAAATCCCTTTTTTACAGAAGAAGAGTTTAAGACGTTGTTAACAATGGCAGAAGAGGAAGGAAGTCTGGAAGAAGACGAACGGGAGAGAATGTATAAAGTGTTTGAGTTCTCAGATACAGTGGCAAATCAAGTGATGACTCCCCGGACAGATATGGTGTGTCTGGATATGAATGCTTCGTTAGAAGAAGCGCGTGACGTTGTGGTGAAATCGGGGTATTCCCGGATTCCTGCGTACGATGAGAATGTGGATCACATCACAGGGATATTGTATGCGAAAGACTTGCTGCAGTACTTTGATGATACACATGATTTGCAGGATGTTTTGAGAGAGCCTTATTTTATACCAGAAACCAAGAAAGTGGATGAACTTTTAAAGGAGATGCAGAAGAGTAAAGTCCACTTGGCTATTGTGGTGGATGAATATGGGGGAACTGCAGGGATTGTTACTATAGAGGATTTACTGGAAGAGATCGTGGGGGAGATCTTCGATGAGTACGATGTTACGAAAATACATGTAAGGATAATTGATGAACACACGGCTATCATCGATGGGAAAGTTTCTATTGATGAAGTGAACGAATTACTGATGATAGAGATACCTGAGAATGGGTTTGAGACTATTGGCGGGTTCATGCTGGATCAGTTCGGCCGTATTCCCACAGAGGGGGAGAAGGTTTCCTTTGATGGAGTGGATTTCATCGTTTTTAAGACCGATGGTGTACGAATCATGAAGGTAAAGGCAAGAAAACGTCCCTCTGAAAGGGAAAATGAAAAGGCCTGAGGCCCCCCAGACCAATTGTCCTCTGCCCTTTGTGCGCCGAAGGATAAACACCTTGCCATGTAATGAGGTTACTCACATCCTTATATATCTATTTGTGACACAATCTCACACAATCACATAAGATGTGACTTTTCATTGCGAGTATGTGAGACATTTTATTCTCTTTTCTTTTTATTTTTATTTTATCACTGGGGGAGTCCATCCTGTAATGAATTAAATTGTTTGCTCGAAAAATATATGCTGTGAGGTTGACAAAGAATAAACTGCAGAAAAACTAAAGCTAACAGTTAACAAGATAGCTTAGTGGATTAAATCTACTGAGTATTCTATATTTTGTAAGTGTTGATTCTTTGATTGTCAATTTGCTATATTTATGAATCAAAATACATTAACCTGTTACACGTGTAACAGAAATCTGCTCGTGGATACTGGTTCGCGCGTCGTACATAACCTTTATATCGTTCCACCTGTGTGAAACACCATGCAGTGTCCCGTCTGTGGAAGGTACATCCAAAGAGAGCGTACTATCTGTATATACTGCGGCCACCGTATGGGAAATGAAAAGCAAAATGAAAATGAAGATAAAAAGCAAAAGAAAAGAACCAACTACGTCATAGCCCTTTTTCTGGTTGCAGCAATAACGTTATCCTTCTTCCATTTTCTACGATATGACACAGAAAGTGCAGAAAAACTGGTGCAGGCAGCCAAAAAAGAAGTAGAAAAAGGGAGTGAACTTCTCCAAAAAGTGGAATACGAATTTTATACTTTAAGAGAGATACAGTTAGAAGCAGCAGATCACATTTCCCCTGAAAGAAATTATGCTTCTCAATCAAGAGAGAAAGTCCGCAGTATTCTATTGGACTTGGATGCAGCTGAACCTGCTTTCACCAGAGCAGAAGAATTTCTTGAGAAAACTGAAAGGTTACGGCTTCCAGGCTGGTACCGCCAGTATGTGGACCTCCAAAAAGAAATCGTACAAAAATACAAAGAGTACTGTACATCGTTAAGAACGCTCAGCAACAACTTTACAGTGTACTATACATTTGCAGAATACTACTTGACTGGAGAACAGTTAATGGTTAACCTCATGAATGACATGGACAGGGGCAATGACCATCTGGAAAGGGAGGACTACACCTTTGCTTGTGCAGCCTACGACTCTGCTCTCACCCAGTTAAAAGAAGCACAAAGAGTGTATGCAACTGCTTCTCACCTGATCAATCTTGCATATATGCATGATCTCCTTTCCAATTTGAACTATCTAGAAAGAGCTTTATACACCCTCTCAGAAGCAGCCCATCAAATGGAAGTGGAAAACGTGGAAACTGCCACTTTTCTGGCAGATCTGGGGGAAAAAGAGATTGAGTCCATGGTAAGTATGAATAAATTACAGTCGAAGACCCAGATCACCGAATGGTATAAAAGTAATATCACCAATGTCTTTGAGAAAATAGATGCACTCAAATCTGAAATTGAAGAACTCAACAACCAAGCCAAGGTGATACTATCTTAAGCAGAGGGTGCCAACTATGTTTGCAGGGCGCAAAACTGGTCCTTTTCGTTACTGGTATTTGTAATATCTACTGTGGTTACTGCCCTCTCTCAGAAAGAAGATGGCAAAAAGATATAGTCTATGCCAATGAGAGACCAATTGTTGCAGATGAGGAATTACTGGAGGAAGCCCACTTAATGGATGCACTGGGAACAGGTATCACAGGGGGTGATCCTGTACTGCGGCTGGATCGAACCCTGCATTACGCCCATATACTAAAAAGAGAATTTTCTGATCATCACATCCATTTGTATACTGCATCTCCTTTAACTGATAATCTGCTGCAGTCCATGGAAGGGTTCATCGACGAAATCAGAATCCACCTCACTGACTTTACCACTGTTTCACCAGTTGAAAAAGCACTGAAATACAATTTTGATGTTGGTGTGGAAATCCCCATGTTTCCCTCAGAAGTTGAAGAAACCCGAACCCTCATCCACCAATTAAAAAAAGTGGGTGTTCATTTCATAAATTTGAATGAACTGGAATATGCTGATAGGAATATGGAGTATTTAAAAAAATTAGGGTACACCTTTGATACCGACTCCTGCAGGGTAAAAGGAAGTGAGGAAGCTGCCCTCGAACTGGCACAGGATGATATTGTCCACTACTGTTCTGCTTCTGATAAAGATTCTCTCCAATTGAGAAACAGGTTGACCCGGAGAGCTCACCATGTGCGTCAAGTGTATGAAGAAATCGAAGATGGGCTCTTAGTAAAGGGCGTCATCTACTGTAAAACTGGTAAAGAAGCGCAAAAGATCAAAACTATACTCTTGAGCAAGGTGGATATACCTGAGTCCTTTATAACCGTAGTTGGAACCCGGGTTGAAACCCACTGGGCACTGGCTGAAGAGGCCTCTTCATGGATCAAAGCAAAAATTGGTATAGAAAAGCGATATCCCACCTTTGATCAGCCTTTGATTGAGTACATACCTGTTACGTAGCTACGTGGTAGGCCTGTGCTTCTTTAAGAATAATCCGAACATTACTGCTGCCCCAAAAGTACCTGCACCAGTAACCATTCCCGCAAGAAAGTACTGGTATTTTTCTGGATTTTCAGGCTCACTTGTAGGTTCGGGCGTTGGATTAGACGTCACTGGAGGAGTAGAAGAGACAGGTGTTTCTTTTTCGAGCAGAGTAATGTACACAGTCTTACTGTCTGTGAACCTGTTCTGTATCTGGTCTCTGTATACGACCTTCACGTGGACGAGGTATGTTCCAGGTGCTGCATCTTTTGTAACAACGGTGAGGTTAACATATCCTGTATCACCAGGTGCTACCTGACCGGGTACTGTCTGCTTTAACACAGTTAACCCTTCATCAGGTACAGCTTCCAGAGATTCTATATGCGCAGTAACAGCACTGTAGTTTCTGAGCTGCACCTCTACAGCGATGTTCTCACCAGGATGTGCCTCAAATGTGGTTTCAGGCAACATCAATGCTAGTTTGGGGTCCTGCCTCTTGATTACTAAATTGGCAGATTTCTGGACCAAGAAAGGTTCACACCCCTTCATGCAGGGACCTTTGGCGCCTGCTGCAATGATGGGAATTCTCACCTCTCCTGCAGGCGAATTTGCTGCCACTTGTATCTCAATGACAGCTGAAACCGGTGTTCCGACAGAAATTTCTTCATCGAAATGGATGGGATTCTCCCCATCGTGTGGAATGTCCAGTCTCTGTAAAAATTGGTTGTCAATCTGATTGGTATCCACATATACTCTTAGGTTCCACATAGTAGTCTGGACGTGCTCTATAATGACTTCGATGTGAGCTGTTTCCCCTGCTCGCACTTCCACGTCTTCAGGGATAGTCACGTAGGGATCACGGTACGCTGCTGGTGCAGACAGAACCAAGGCAATAATGACGAGTACGGTGAGCTTCATCATTCCTTGAGAAGACTCGAGCTATTTAAACCTTTCGAAGCTTCGATCATGATGGCAGCTTTTTTCACAGTAGAGCAATCTACTATTGGATAGAGCATTCTAGCAAATAACTGTCTGCTACGTAGGTGTAACATGAGATTATGACTGAGGTATTACTGGACTGCAATTACAGGCTGCTCTCAGCTTTCAGTTGTCTTTGTATTTCTAAATGAACTCCCTTTGTTACACGTGTAACAAATGAGAACCAATCCACCTTATTCACAGTAAAATGCAAAGCTGCATCAACGCCCCAGATACTACTGGAACCCTCAGGTTATCATCGATTGGAATAGGCAGCAATTCAATGACAGTGGCTGCCACAGCTCCTGCTAATCCTACCCACCTCAAAAGACCCCATCCAACCACACCACACACCAGTAGACAGGCTAAACTGCCTTCTATAGATTTTCCATACAATTTGTGACGTCCGAATTGGGTCCCCACTAAAGAGGCAGCAGCATCTCCGAGGGCCAGAAAGAATAAGCACGAAATAGCTACCATCTTGGAAAAGAAGACCACAGCTACAAAGGCTGCCACCGCATAGTAGGTCGCACCTGTTACTTTCTTTTGTTCGTGTTCTCTGGTGTATCCTCCAATAATTTTAGAGATTAACTGGTTGAACTTCTCGGATTTCAACCGCGCCACCTCAATGAGAACACCACACAAAACTGCAATCCCCACAAGACCGATGATAACCTCTCTCTCGCAAACAAAGTACAATAAAGGCACTGAAAGTCCCAAAAAGTGGATGGACTTCCGCTTCAGTTCAAACATTTTTCTCCCCTTCAACCACACAGGAGTTGCTAATCAAAATCTTAGAATCATACGGGAAGTTCTGCACTGCACACGAATCGTCGATGTACCCATGCCAGTAGATAACCAGCCCTTTACCAAACAACTCCACATAATGCTTCAATTGCCGGTGATAATCACCCCGCATCTGGATTTTGTCGCCAAAGGATGCCTTACTCTCCACCCACATGATAGAATCTTCATCCAAAGAAAAGGGGCTTTTCAACAAAAAGTCGGGAGTCTTCTCATGCAGGGCCCTGGCTTCACTTTCAGTAATATACTCCACATGCTCTCGGTCCAGCCATTCTCCAATTTTTCTTTCTGCAGTTCTCCCGTTTTTCCGCTGAATTTCTGCTGCTTCAGGCGAGTACACCACCTCCTCTTTGAGAATTTCAAGGATTTCTTTCCGTATGCGGGGATCTTCTATCTCGTAAGGATGGTGTAAATACTCACGGAGCTCTTTTTTTGTAGCACCATTCTCCCTCAAAATAAAGGAAGACACTAAAACAGGGGAAAATTTTCTCTCTTCAGAGATTTTCAAAAGGCTCTTACCCGATTCCCACTGTTTCAAAAGCTTTGAGCTCTGCTTCTTCAAGCCGTGATAGTCTCGCTTCGTTTTTCTCACTATTTTCTGGGACAAAATAGCAAACAGTACCTCCTGTGGAATACTAAATATTTCAGCAAGTTTAAATACATCCCCCTTTTTGTTTAGTCTTCGATAAAGACGTTTATACAAATCCTCATTCATTAATTCTTTCTTCCATCAAAACCTTAAAAATGTTTCGTTTCAAATAAGGTTCATGAGAATATATCGCGGACAGTGTATGGAAAAGGTTTTCCCCTCTATGGGATGCACCACTTTTTATAACACAGGAGATATGGCCTGTTCCAGCCCGGAAGGAGTGACAAAGGGATTGGTGTGTGATGCAGATATTTATGGAGTGAAAACGCCAGCGAAGTATCTGAGAACATTTTTTGAAGGCTGCTCTCACTCTCATGAAATAGTTGATGCAGTAACCAAAATTTATGAGATTAACGGAAGTTATGCTGGTGCATTTAACCATGAAGGAGAGGTGTATATCTTCAGAGATGTACTAGGCGTAAAACCACTATACTACCAGGGGGAGACATTTGCCTCTGAAAGGAAAGTTCTCCTCAATCCTTTACCACTCCTGCCAGGCGAACTCAGAAAGTTACCTAGTACGAGGCTGTTCCGCAAGCAGTTGCACCAGGTCATTACACAAGATCCTCAGCAGATTCTGGACGCTTTAACAAAGAATGTACACCAAGTCACGGAAAAGGATGCAGCAGTCTTATTCTCAGGCGGCATTGACAGTTCCATCCTGGCAGCTTTGTCAGATGCCCCTCTTTTCACCTGTGGCCTTGAAGGCTCACAAGACATTCTTTTTTCACGGAAAGCTGCGCGTCTTCTCAAAAAAGAGTACATAGAGTTAGTAATATCTGAAAAGGACGTCAGAGAAGCCATTCCCAGAGTTTTATCCATTATAGAAGACAAAACCTTGATGAACCTGGAACTTGGATTGCTCATATATTTTGTCTGCAAAACTGGGGATAAGAAAATTTTGATCTCGGGCCAGGGAGCTGATGAATTGTTTGGAGGTTACTACAAATACGAGAAAGCGTTTAACCAAAAAAAAGACGTAAAAGCTCTAATGAGAAAAGATTTAGACACTATCTGTTACGGATTAGAAAGAGATGGACAGGTTGCAGAACGGTTTTCCACCCTCATCAGGTACCCTTATCTCGACCCGTGTGTAGTACAAAGGGGGCTAGGCATCCCTGTTCACTCTCTGTTCACTCCACAAAGAAAAGGGTTCTTACGAAAGGTGGCTTCACTTTTGTTCCTTCCTGACGAAATCGTTTCCAGACCAAAGAAAGCACTCCAATATGGGAGTGGTATCCACAAAATCGTCAAAAAAATCATTTGTTAACCATGTGAGATCGGTCCAGGGGACCGATCTCGAAGGGGTGAAATTTCTGTATTGTATTTGTGCTGTGTAGCTATCAAGTCGGAGAGTACACAACCTTTATATAGGCTACCACATAAATAAATAAGGGTCGTTTAATTGAGCAGATTGACTGATGCCGAGAAAAGAGAAATACACCACAGTATCTATGAACAGGTGCTGCAGGATGAGAGAATCTCCTTAACCAGTATGGCAAAAAACTTAGGGTTGACCAGAAATACAGTAACATCCCACTACAACTACATGATAGAGAATGAGATCCTCCAATTACCCACCATGAGGTTGAAAATGTTTGATGATCTCAGAGAGTACATGTACTACCTGAATTTTGAGAAACCGCTGCGCGTCTATCAAGAACTAGAGCATCATCCCAGAGTAATTTACCACTGTTTGACCTCAGGCGCCTTTGACATGGTAGTGCTTACAGACTCCCCTGTAGATTTTGAGTCTCATCCCAGTTTTAAAGGATGCGTTCTCCAGGGCCCCCGGGGTGATTACTACGTTCCCCACGTTTCCAGAGATACCTATGAAGAAGCTTTCCAGAAAATTGTGAACAAGGTGAAAGAAGATCACATCAAACGCTCTCTCGTACCCATGAAGTTTCCACCCAGAGAAATTGTGTGGACAGATTTAGAGTGGGAGCTCTTTTACGATTTGAAATTCAATATGCGGCGAACCTTCACCGAAATTGTAAAAAAACACGGGATTTCGAAATGGCTTTTTTACAAGTCCTATGAACGTATCAAGAACAACTGCATCAAAATGGTTACGTTCTTCCCTGAAAAAAGTTTGAACTATTCCGATTTTTTCTTCATCTTGAAAACAGGTTACGAAGAATCATTAATAGATTTGTTAATACAGCTCCCCTGTGCAAGTATGTTCTCGAAGGTAGATAACCATGTAGTGGCATGGATCAATATCATTAGGACATTCTCTTTCAAGAGATTTTTTGGGCTTCTCAATTGGATGGATGATCACGGAATTATAGAAGACATGATGTACGCTCTTCCAATCCACAGTGCTATAAGAGACACCTACGATAGAGATTAGCTCTTCTTCACTATTGTGCACTATTCAAAAATCAGTGAATCAAAAATATTTTCATACGTACGACAAGGGGACAGCCGCCGAAGTGAGGACTATCAAAGATTGTCAAACGTTCGGGGGATAAAACTTTCTCGGGTTTACGAATTTTCTCTTTATAATTTAATTTAAGTTGAAATGATATTTTATCTGAAATGTTACACGTGTAACAGATTGACCTCCAAAGGCTTGACAGTCCCTTATCAACCAAACCTTTATAAGCACAAAAATAGGTTCAAATCAGGTGAGAACATGGTTACCGCTTTTGTACTCTGTGTCACCGATGCGGGAAAGGAAAGAGAAGTAGTGCAAAGGATGAAGGCGATGTCCAATGTGGAAGAGGCATACGTCGTCTATGGAGAGTATGACGTCATTGCCAAGATCGCCGTAGACGAGTTAAAGAAACTGGATACATTTATTACAGAGAATGTAAGAACCATTCCATCGGTCCAGATGACTTCCACCATGATTGCTATTTGAATTCATCAAGGATACGCCACAGTTCATCCTGGGTTACTGGTTCCAGGTTTCGCTCCTGTGTGACTTCGCCAATTATTTCAGCTACAATTCCCGATTTTCTCAACGTTTCCAATAAGGGGATTGAGTGGTTCTTGTGTACAGTGATGAGGAGAGAACCCGAACTGATCAGGTTCAGCGGGTTGACCATTAAGGCTGAACAGATTATTTCAGTTTCCTTTGCTATGGGTATTTTTTCAGTATTAACATGGAACCCGCAGTTGGAAGCTTCTGCTAACTCGTGTAAAGCCCCTGTAATACCCCCTTCTGTGGGATCGTGCATGGCTGTGGCATACTCCCGTGCGATTAATGCTTCTTTCACTATTGATATTTCTTTCAAGAAAGATTGAGCATTTTTCAATGTTTTTTTATCCACCTTTTTTTGTAGAAAATCGTAAAAATCAGTGGCCAGAATACTGGTTCCCTCGATGGCAGCTCCTTTGGTCAAAATGATGTCATCACCCAGGCGCGCTCCAGAAGAGGTGATAACCCGTTCTGTGAACCCTATCATGGTTCCCACCACAATGGGGGTTTCAATTAAGAGCGATTCTGTGTGGCCGCCAACAATTGAGATATTCAACTTTTCAGCTTCTTTTGAGATATCTGAAGCAATCTTTCTTATATCGTTGTCTGAAATCTTTTCTGGTAAGAGTATGACAGAAAGGAAGTACTCAGGAGCAGCTCCTGTACAGGCTACATCGTTGGCATTAATATTCACTGCATACATACCAATGTTATCCACAGCTCCTGTTATGGGATCTGAAGCTGCTACCAACTTGGTGAAGCCCAGGTCGATTACTGCTGCATCCTCTCCAATGCGAGGGGGAACGAGAATGTTATCATTTCGTGCTCCCAAATAGGGAAGGACCAGCTTCTTGAGTTTTTCTGCCTCCAGCTTTCCACGCATCATAATTGTGGTCTTGGAATAACCATAAAAAGGTTTGCGCAAGAGAAATACCTCAAATTATCAATTCATAGTTGTGCAAATTAAACAACCATTTTATGTTACACGTGTAACAATGAATACCTGTAGAGGTTGTCCCATAATTCAAATTTTCTTATAGAATAAGCGTTTTCTTATCTTCTAATAGAAATATGTCAAATGCAAAATGAGAATAAAGGACATTTATTGAATATCAAATGCTTTCTGGGACAGCTTCTGTAGATAGTAATAGGGTAAAGACAATAAAAACGAAGATTATTCAAGGAATCCCAATAAATGAACTCACAAAATCCACAACAGTTTTGCACCCTTCTTCTATTTCTTCTGCATGCCACGCCTGGTGCCATCCATCCTGTTTAATGATATCTGTTATGACGTACACTGCAGCAGCACGCACGTTGTGAAACATGCTCACAGCAAATAAGGCAGATCCTTCCATTTCCACGCACAGAGCACCTTCTTTCACATATTTTGTGACTTTTCCCTTCGTCTCCCTGTAGGGGGCATCTGTACACCAGTGTACTCCAGTTTTTACTGGTACACCTTTTTTTCTGGCAGCATCTATCAATTTCTCAGTTAATTCGTAATCTGATGGTATAAAAGAATCATCAATCCCGTACAAACGAGGAATACCTGTTTCGTTGAGAACTCCTTTTGTTATGACAATATCGCCGAGGTTCATATCATTGTTCATATCGTTGTGTAACCCCCCTGCAAACCCTAAATGGATGAATGTGGACCCCCCAAGGAATATCATCTCCTCAAGATCAAGAGCTACAGAAGGGCCCCCTATCCTCGAGGTTACGAAGCTCACATTTACCTCTTTTTTCCTGTAATGATTTCTGATTATGCTCTTTTCTACCTCCTCAATATTGAACCTGTCCTCAAATATGTGCATAAATGCAGGCATTGCCATGACAATAGTGGGCGGAAGGGTCACCTCTTTAAGGGTCCACCCTCCCCTTTTACAGGCGTATCGTACAGATTTTTCTGGTGTGACAAGAAGCTCATCCATGGGCATACTTTACCAACTCAGATATAAACATTTGGGGATGGTGGGCTGTCAAATCTGTGGGCTTTTGTTACACATGTAATATTGGGTGAAATTATTTTTATTGTTTGTATTTTATTGACAAAAAGATAATTTGTGACCTCAGAGAGATTCCATCCCCCCATTACTTGACAACATCGGGATGGTACGTACGATGGTTACACTTTCATGTTGAGAAATATCTGGTTCTATGTTACTAGTTTATCTCATTATGTGAATTAAGGACAATTTTGTTATACATGTAACAATGGATTTCACGTAAACCGTGCCAGAATTCGTTAGTTGATTGTTGCATTTAGTCCCTCACGTTGTAACTATTAAAGGAGTTGAATGCCACAGTGTACCGCCGGCCAGGGGATATTTTTGTCAACGATTACAACTGACGCCAGGCTGTGGGCGATCGGGATAAGCGTCCTCCTCGTGAGAATCGGGCCTATTGGTCGGTAGATATTGAGTCCAATGATTTTGGATTAGATGAGTTCATACAGTTTTGCGAAGTATTGCACGCTGAACCCTACGTGGTGGTGAGCAGCACTGGTGCACATGATGCTGAAATGGCTGCAACAGAAGTTGATCGAAAATTGTCAGGATCTTATCATGCAATCTCCATCACAATTTAATCACCGAGCTTACAAAATCACTTTTCTTTTTATACCTATACAGACCATTGAATTAGAATTTACCAGGGTGTTACAACCCTGTAATCCCTTGCCAACGTCTGGACAGGGGAGTTGTCTAATAATTCAAAATTTCTAAGGATTTTAGTTATTTTATATCTCAAATTATGATATAATCGTATTTTTATGAGATAAAAAGTCAATTATTAGCAACAGCAATTAATTATTAGACAGCCTCCTGGACAGGGATAGATATATATGGATGTAAAACACATTGGTATTAATATCTATGAATACACACCAAAGGGATAGAAATGAAATCTGACGAATGGGTCCGAGAAGTCATGGGTCTAGCATTCCTTAGGGCTATGGAGTCGTACTACCCCAAAAAGGATCGCTTATTTGAAGATCGCTTTGCCCGTGGGCTTTTGGAATTCATTTGGCGTGCATTCCTTGAGTTAATGCGCCTTCCCGGTGTTGGATCGTGGTATTACGCTTTGGGAGACAGGCAGGCCCCAGGTGTATGGGGGGGACTCTTGTGCAGGATACGATACATCGATGATACACTCAGTGATGCACTCAGAGAGGGCTTAGATCAGATGGTAATCTTAGGAGCTGGGTCTGACACCCGCGGATTACGCATTCCAGGTATTGACAAGGTCCGCGTCTTTGAAGTAGACTACCCTGCACCCCAAGCCTGGAAGAAAAAGCGCCTCAAAAAGATGCTTGGCACATTACCGTCGCACGTTACATTCGTCCCCATGGATTTCGATCGGCAAATCCTGGAAGATGAAATGGCGGCAGCTGGATTTAGAACAGGTGCTCGAACGTTTGTCATTTGTGAGGGCGTGACACAGTATATCACGGCAGAAGCAAATGATGCAATCTTCCAGTATGTATCAAAGACTGCACCGGGGAGCAGGATTGTATTCTCATACGTTCTGCGCGGAATCATAGACGGCAGTTTTGAAGACGCTGAAAAATGGATTTCGTTTGCCAAGCATCAAGGTGTATCTTGGATTTTTGGTATTGATCCTGGTGAACTTGAGCAGTACCTATCTGCACGGGGGTTTGCACTCCTTGATCATGTGGGCGCTTCAGACTACCAAGAACGCTACCTCAATCCACTCGGTCGTCATCTTAATATCATGGAGATTGAAAGAATTGCGCTCGCTGAAGTCACAGGTTAACCAAAGTAATGTCCAGAGCTGTCCAACTGGAGTGTAAGAGAAGGCTGTGGCCAGAGTCAAAATAAAGTCCATGACAGTAACCATAATTGTAATTGGAGCCCTGCAGTCACAATTAGCCTCACGGTCTATCATCTGGGCACTGTTGTTCTATCCATGTGGGACGTAAATCGTACATTTATGATACACTGTGTGAAGGCGAATTGATCAAGATCAGAATCGATTCTAATGCACGATGCTGAAAGTCTACACCTACCAGTCCTACAAGGTTCCTTAACTTCACAGTGTTACACGTGTAACAGAGAAAACACCCGTAAATGTGACAATCCCTTGAATGGCAACCCATTTAAATGTGACAAGCAATAACTGACATAATGAAAATGATCATAGTCTTACTCATAATGGTGACGTGCACCCTGTCAGTAAGTGGCTGCATCAACCAGGAAGCTACAATCACTGAATCAGAAACTGATAGTGAATTTTCTCAAAGAACGCTCAAAGGGGTAAGTCTCTCTCCAAAAAGCTTTGAATCTGCAGATTTTGTACACTTCTTTGAAAAAGCACGACAAGCAGGTGAAGTCATAATGTGGGCAGGAGACTGGAACGAACTAACTGTGGACAATGGCGGTCCAAAAGTAGTAACAGAATTGGCATCAACCTACAGGTACACACCGTTAGTGGAGGTTCAGTTCTTTACCCAATCCAGTGGACAATTGCTGAGGCCTTTGAATGAGGAAACCAAAAAACAGTACTTAACCAGTGCAGTCGCGTTTTGTGAAAAATACAAGCCGCCCTACATTGGGTTTGGAATTGAAACAAACGTCTTATACATGAAATCACCTGATGACTTTTACGAATTTGTCGAATTTTACAGCAAAGTGTATGACGCTGTCAAAGTAACATCGCCAGAGACACAAGTTTTTACTGTCTTTCAATTGGAAAGAATGAAAGGGTTAAACGGTGGGTTATTCGGTGGGGTAAATGATCCTGACAAAGCACACTGGTTCTTACTTGATTTGTTTCCTTCAGACATTACTGTCTTTACCACGTATCCTGGTCTCATATACAAAGATCCTTCAGAAATTCCTGCAGACTACTACACTGAAATTGCATCACACACAAAAAAGCCTGTTGCCTTCACCGAAATTGGCTGGCACAGTGTTGCACATCCTCCAGGTTATGAGAGTAGTGAGGCTGAACAGGCAGCATTTGTGGAAACCTTTTTTGAGCTAACCAAAGATGTGAGCTTGGAATTGTGTATATGGAGTTTCTTATACGACCAAGACATTGTTGAACCCTTTAATACTATGGGATTGTATGACAGGAATGGAAATGCAAAACAAGCATGGAACGCATGGATACACACAAGCAAGAGATACTGATTGATTTTCAGATGATCATCCGTACTTCTACCATACTGATACTTCTACCATACTGCAAAAAACCTAGACCTTTACCACTTTCCTGGACTCTCCAACATGATACAGGTTGTCAACCACGGGTTTTGTTCCACTTGTTACACGTGTAACAATGTTGACAAAAATCCAATAGCCTACCTTGATGGTATCTTTATATAGGGGAAGGATAACCAATTGTATGGAGCTGAGACAAGCTGTGCAGGAAGACTTACCAGAAATCATGGGAATGGATAAGAAAACACTCTTGCATGACGCATCTTTGTGTGGAATTATACCTGAACAGATAGAAAAAAACCACCAAGCACTGTTCGAGAAAGCGCTGACCCGGTTCGAAGGGGAAATCTGGGTTGCAGAAG
>JGI2171J19970_10000638_pt1 | contig 19128 bp, 18 predicted proteins | sample DeeMarSWOR324_28_FD_19970 | JGI IMG/M metagenome (IMG submission 19970) | reverse complement strand
GCGAGGGCAGGCTAATCAATCTGGCTGCCGCCGAGGGACACCCGGCCAGCGTTATGGACATGAGCTTTGCCAACCAGGCTCTATGTCTGGAGTATCTCACCAAGATGAAAGGCAAGCTTGAGCCCACGGTCTATCCTGTGCCTGAGGAAATTGACCAAGAGGTAGGTAAACTGAAGCTCGCCTCCATGAATATCACCATCGATTCCTTGACCGAAGAGCAGAAGAATTACCTAGCAAGCTGGGAGTTAGGAACATAAAAAGTGCAAAATATGACAAATCCTAAGCACGAAATCCTAAACAAAAGAAAGGGAAAAAGTTAATTCTTCTCAGCTAATGACCAAAATTTAAAACAAAATGAGTTTTGGTATTTAAATTTGGAGTTTTGGATTTGTTTAGAGTTTAGAGATTCGAAATTAGAATTTCCCGAAAGGGGGTAAAATGCCGAACAGCTTTAATCAATCGGATTCCTATTTAGCCACTGCGGAGTGCGTCACCGAGGGGCATCCTGATAAGCTATGTGACCAGATTTCAGACGCTATCCTGGACGCCATGTTGAAGCAGGACCCTTTCGCCCGGGTAGCCTGCGAGGTATCCGTGGCCATGGGCATGGTTATAGTTCTGGGTGAGGTTACCTGCAAGGGCTATGTGGAAATTCCCGACGTTGTCCGCCAGGTGATCAAAGAGGCAGGCTATACCAAACCCGAATATGGTTTTGATTATCGGACCTGCGGAATCATGGTCTCCCTCAAGGGACAGTCAAGCGACATTGCCGCCGGGGTTGGACAATCTTGGGAAGCGAGGATGGGAGAGGCAACTGACGAGGTTTTAGACAGGACTGGCGCTGGTGACCAGGGAATGATGGTTGGCTTTGCCTGCAGGGAAACCCCTGAGCTTATGCCTTTGCCTGTTGCACTGGCACACAAGCTATGCCACCGGTTGGCTCAGGTAAGAAAAGACAAAACTGTGCCTTATTTAAGGCCCGATGGTAAATCTCAGGTGACTATAGAATATGCTCGCGGCATGCCCAAGAGGGTGGTCTGTGTTGTTATTGGTGCTCACCACGATCCCGGAGTGGAACGTGACGCCATTGAGCATGACCTTGTAGAGCAGGTGATTAAAAAGACTATTCCCGCCAGATTGCTGGATAAGAAGACTGAATACTTCATTAACAGCGCCGGTCAGTTTGTCATCGGTGGTCCCGTGAGCGATACCGGTTTTACCGGGCGCAAAATCATTGCTGATACTTATGGCAGTGCCTGCGGACATGGTGGGGGCTGCTTTTCGGGGAAAGACCCTACCAAGGTGGACCGATCCGCCGCTTATATGGCCAGATATGTTGCCAAAAATATCGTAGCTGCCGGACTTGCTGATTACCTTGAGCTTCAGGTTGCCTACACTATCGGGAAGGCTCGCCCCCTATCACTATCCATCGAGACCTTCAGCACGGGAAAGGCCCCTGATGAAGCTATATCAAATCTTGTCAACAAGCATTTCGACTTTCGCCCTGAGGCTATCATAAGGACCTTGGACCTGCGCCGTCCCATTTACCGCCAAACCGCCACTTACGGTCACTTCGGGAGGGAAGACCTCGACCTGCCCTGGGAGAGAACGGACAAGGCTGAAGTGCTAAGAAAAGAAGCAGGCTTGTAAAAGTCCGAACCACCCTCATAATTGGTGCTGAAGTTAGTGGTGGTACATGAGGAGACTAGGGCGACGATAATCTAGCTTCTCAAATTTGGTGTGTTCTACCACAATGCGGGCATTTGATTTGTGGCTCTTTGAAGTTGGGTGGCACTCGTAGCTTGGCACCGCAGTCACATATAATGGTGTTATAGTTACTCATACGCCACATTACATCTGAGGTCTCACGGGCCCGCTGTATCTCGGTTGGTTCACCTGCTTCACCTTCCAGCTTCATTGTGGCTATGGGGACTGTTTCGGCAGTAAGGCTGGCTGCAGGTATAACCCCCATGCCTCCGTGAACCTGGCGGTAAGCCTGGTCATAATTGTTAAAAGAGGCGCCAGCCATGGCACGTAAGATGCGTATCCTCTCTGATATAGGGGGATGGGTGCTGGAAAGGTCGCTGGCTTTCATGCCTTTCTTGCGGAAAGGATTGATTATGTACATAGGGGCTGTGGCCTTATTGGCTGATTTTAACTGCCCTGTTGAGGCACCCAGCTTTTCCAGGGCTGATGCAAGTCCTTCAGGGTATCTGGTGTAGAGAGCTGACGAGGCATCTGCCAGGTACTCTCTCTTCCGAGAGATGGCAAAGTAAATGAGCTGGGCAAAAATCGGCGCCAGTATCATAAATACGAGTGCCAGGACCAGAATTATTATCGCCCCCCCACCCCCTCCTGATGAGGAGCTTCTTCTTGAGCCAGCGCCGCCAAAAATGAGTAAACGTCCGCCATACCAGGCCAGGAGCACGATAGTGCCGAGAAGGACACCACACATCGCCATGAGCAATACATCACGGTTCTTGATGTGGGATATCTCGTGACCAATGACTCCCTGCAATTCATCGCGGTTTAGTTTTTGGAGCAGTCCCGAGGTGATGGCTACGGATGCCCGATTTGGGTCACGACCAGTGGCAAAGGCATTTAGTGCCGGGTCATCAATGATGTATATGTCGGGCATTTTCTCCAGCCCGGAGGCAATCCTCATTTCCTCAACTACATTGTACAGGCGAGGGTGGTCATCGCGCTTGATTTTCTTCGCCCTCGACATGCTGAGCAGGATACTATCACCCTGGAAATAGGCGACTAAACTCAAGATTACCCACAATAATATGGCGATGACCAAGCCTGTAATAGCACTATCGAAGGCCGCGCCCAGGAAATAGCCGATGAGGATCAGTAGTACTCCCATGCCTATTGTCAGCACTACCGACCTTATTTGATTAGACCTAATCTGTTCCCACACGGCTGAGGTGTCTTCTTACTGAGTGAAACTAACCTTGGGCGCTTCTCTTTCGGCGGCTACAGTAACCTCGAAGAATTCACTGGCCTTAAACCCGAACATGCTGGCTACAACGTTAGATGGAACCATCTGCGTCTGGTTGTTATATCTCAGGACTGAATCGTTGTAAAACTGGCGAGAAAAGCTTATCTTATTCTCGGTTGAGGTAAGCTCCTCCTGAAGTGCCAGGAAGTTTTGATTGGCTTTAAGGTCGGGGTAGCGTTCCACTACGGCCAGTAAACGGGATAGAGCCGAACTCAGTTCACCTTCGGCCTTGGCTCGCTCACCGGCTCCCGCAGACGACGCTTGCTGGGCAATATTACGGGCCTTTGTTACTGCTTCCAGGGTTTCCCGCTCGAATTTCATATAGCCCTTGACAGTTTCCACCAGGTTGGGAATCAGGTCATGGCGTCGTTTCAGCTGAACGTCAATCTGCGCCCAGGCGTTCTTGACTTGATTGCGTAGCCTGACCAGGCCGTTGTAGAGAACAAATAATATGATTGCGAGAACCACAACAACACCGATAATGATATAAACTGGTAACATATTAAACCTCCTTTCGCTCTATATTATAGCCCAGAGAACATCACCTGAAAAGGCCATGTCTCTTATAAGCTTTCTGTACCACGACGGTGAGGAAGCTTGGCTTATCCGATTGTTACCTTCACCTTTTTGCTGATGTCCAGTCCGCGGGGAATGTCCAATTTGGCCAACAGATACCACTTGGTTCGCTGAAGCGTGATTAAGCCCGCAGCCGCAGCTGTTTCTTTTGCGATCTCCAGCCAGCGGTTTTGTTTGCCTTCTGGTTCTGGCGTCTCTTGAAGCGGCTTTAAGCCTATTATCGCCGTTGCTGTATTTGCGGCCTCCTGCACTTGGCTTGGCTCGCCTTCTGGTTTTGGCATGTGTGGTATATCTGCTGGCATTTTTATCTCGAAGTTGTATTCTCGCCCCCCGCTGTATTCCTTTTCGCCATCTAGCAGCTGCTTGTAGTCATAGATGCGCCTGCGCTTCCAATTATACGACAGTGTGCCCCCCGATAATATCATTGACAATATTCCCCCACCTCCCTCGGTTGTCTCTTCACCGATTAAGGATATGCTTATCCCCACCGCGTTCACCGGCTCCTTCAATGTCAAGGCGACATTGCCGGAAATAGTATCTCCCGGAGCATAGGTGGTCTTTTGAATTGCAGCATTGATTTTTCCCCTGCCGAACACAGTCCGTCCCCATTCCAGTGCCCGAGTTATTAAGAACCGAAGAACCTGAGCTATTAGGGATGGGATAATAAGAAACATAAGAAGAGCAAAAACAATAACAATAGGGATTGGAGTTTTTATTTTTACTAGGAATGGGACAACAAAACAGATAAGGAAAATCACAACAAGATAGCCAATGAAAAGAGTTGCCATCATAATAAATGTCATAATAAACCTTCCTTAGCTCATTTAGCCTATGTTCCAGCTTGGCGAACACAACTTGAAAGGCCCTGTCTCTAGTGGGTTTCCTGCACCAAGGCGATGGAAAAGCTCGGTTTATCCGATTGTTATATCAACCTTTTTGCTAATGTCCAGTCCGCCGGGAATATCGAGTTTGGCCGACAGATACCACTTGATTCGTTGAAACGGAATTGCGCCCGTCATCGCCGCTGCTGTTTGTGCGACCTTCAGCACCTGGCCTAGCTTACCTTCCTGTTCCGACATCAGTGGTCTCATACTCAGAGTATCTGCTGGTATCTTTATCTCGAAGTGATACTCTCCCCCCTGGCTGTATTCCTTTTCGCTATCCAGCTGCTGCTTGAAGTCGTAGATGCGTATAGTCTTCGTAGTCGTTGACATTGACATTCCCCCGCCGCCCATCGGACCTCCAACCTGCGGGGTTGTCTGCGTGCTCTTATGATCCCCGATCAGGGATATACTCACTTCCCTCGCTTTCACCGGCTTCTTTAATGTCAGGGCAACATTGCCAGAAATAATATCCCCCGGAGCATAGTGGGTCTTTTGAATTGCGATATTAATTTTCCCTTTGCCAAACATAGTCCCTCCTTCTTTCGATTCCCGAGTTAGGTGGATTACCTGCACTCCAGATAAACAATGTTGCTATGTTAAGGTCGTTTCTTCAATCCTTTCCTTACCCTCCTTTCTATATCCTCACCATTCTTGTTCTTGAGCTAGTGACTTGAGCCTATACTACAAGGGTGTTTGTTGTCCAGCATAAAAAGTTTGTTAAACATCTCCGGTTTACTCCGGTGCTTCGAATACTTCTTCTAAGAAACTGATAACCTGTCCCTCGGAATCCTGTTCTGACGGATGTTCCCCAGCCAGACGTCTTAGAAGTTGAGTAACCTCACCCCCGTCAAACCATAATCCATGTTTATCACGGCATATGTCGATGAGGATTTCAGGCTGTCCGCCTATCGCTGTTTTTTTCATCTTACGGCCACAGATGGGGCAATTCCGTTTCTTTTCTGATGAAGCGGCTTCCTGAGTGGTGAAGATACCATCAAAGAACGCCTTTGGCTCTTCAAGACCCTGCGACCTAAGCAAAAGCTCGAGCTCTCCAGAGTCAAACCACACCCCCTTGCAGCTATTACAATAATCGAGCTCGATATTATGATACTCGACGACTATCATGGGGTATTTACAAACAGGACATATCATCGCTTTCAGACCTCGTTAGTTAGTTTCAATAGTGTAGATGCTCGAAGAAGTCATGTCAAGGTTGTTGCATGAGCTCTAGACAATCTCTATCTCTATATCATCCACGCTCTTTACCAATTTTCTCAAATCAACCAGGGCTATGGTGCGCTCAGAAATATAATGTCTATAAGCTGAAGAGGTGAATATAGTAAGGCACCTCTTTCCATACATTGTGGGTGGGGCGTCTGGCTGGTGAGACCTTATCAAGACATTTTTACCCAAGCGAGACATGGTTTCCTCGAACCAACCTCGCCCGAATTGAGGTCTCCCGGTATAGGGATCGATTCCCAGGAACCCTCCTGCCCTTTCCTGACAGTCCCCCCAGGTTATTTGATGCCATTCAGCACTACCTGGCTTTATCCTCTTTATATCCTCTAAACCTGACACATCGGGGAGTGCTCCATGAAGAGCAATGATTCCATTTGGCGTGGACACGGCAAGAGGCAGCCTGGAAAGGACCTCACTATATCGCTGGCGAAGTTCGGCATCCAGCCCTTCCCAGAAATCGGCAGGGTAGAAGCTGAATACAGCATGGCCTTCGTGATTTCCCATAAGCAGATAAAGAGAATCGGGGTGCTCAAGTTTTTGCCCAAGTAAAAAATTAATGTTCTCCAGAGAAGATGGTCCCCTGTCAACATAGTCCCCCAGAAAAACTAGCTTATTCTTCGACTTGAGATACCTGTGGATAATTTTCTCCGTGGCTTCGAGGTCACCATGGGTATCGCCAACGAAAATGACTTTGCCTGACTCCAACTGTATCAACTTTGCTTCCGAGGCAAACCTCTTCTCTGCCTCGTTGAGCAAGTCTTTTATTTCTTCTCTGGTCATACTACAAAGCCTGGCGTTTCGAACAAGTATACACTTTCCTCAGCATAGATGTTTTTCGTGATAAAAAGCAACATCTGCTCTCGAAAGCCTCGCCCATAATTGTTTTTGATTGAGTGCTTTTGATATGATGCGAGTATGAAAGCAGGCCTGGTTTATGACCCAATCTATCTGGAACATGATACCGGTGACCATGTGGAGAATTCTCGCAGGCTGGTAGAGGCGATGTCTTATTTGAAAGAAACTGGAATCAAGGAGAAACTCACCTGTCTGCCTCCGCGCCCTGCCTCACTTGAAGAGCTGGAGATGATACATGCGCCGGAGTATATTTCCTACGTTAAGAGCAAAGCAGAAAGGGGTGGTGGTTGGCTTGACCCTGATACCGTAATGTCTCCGGAGTCTTACGAAGCAGCCTTATATGCTGCCGGTGGACTCCTGGTGGCTGTAGAAGCGGTGATGAAAGGGGAGGTGGATAGCGCCTTTGCTCTGGTTAGACCACCAGGGCACCATGCTATTCACGATCGAGCAATGGGCTTCTGCATTTTCAATAATGTGGCAATCGCCGCTAAATTTGCCCTGAGCAAGTTCAATCTCAATCGTGTTCTTATTGCTGATTTTGATGTCCATCATGGCAATGGGACTCAGGATGCTTTTTATGCTGACCCTAAAATCCTTTACTTTTCCACTCACCAGTATCCCTTTTATCCCGGGACAGGGTGGATGGATGAAACTGGAATTGGTGAAGGAGAGGGCACTACGGTGAATTTTCCCATGGCCGCCGGCTGGGGCGAGGAGGAATACTTGAGAGCTTTCAACGAGGTCTTGGTCCCAGTAGCCCGGAGATTTCAGCCACAGCTCATACTGGTTTCTGCTGGCTTTGATGCTCATTGGGCTGACCAGCTAGCTATGATGCGGGTAACTATCACAGGTTTTGCTCAAATAGCGATTATATTGAAGGAACTGGCTGCTGAATTGTGCCAGGGGCGTTTCGTTTTTACCCTGGAGGGTGGCTATAATCTTCGGGTGGTTGCTTCTTCCATAAAAGCTATCTTTGATGTACTCTTGGGTAATTCGGAGATAGATGACCCTATGGGGAAAGCAGCGATGGCAAGAAAACCCGAGAGATTTGACGAGCATATTGAAGCAATAAAAAGAGTACACCATATTAACTGACAGCTCTCGCTTTACAACTATTACGCAGGTCTTTTAGCCCAAGGCAGCAGCGCACTCCACTCTCCTTTTTCCCACACGACCAGAAGCTGGCTGGAGATGCAGACAGAGCTGTAGGTGCCGATGATAACACCGAGTAGCAACACCAAGACGAAATAGTGTATGGTGGCTCCGCCAAAAAGGAATAGGGCTAAGAGCACAAAAAGGGTGGTCAGGGCAGTATTTAAACACCTCCCCAGCGTTTCGATGAGGCTACCGTTTACAGTCTCGGCGAAGTCGGGGCTAATGTGCCTTGATACATTTTCCCGAATACGGTCAAAGATAACCACAGTGTTATTGATGCTGTAACCAACAACGGCAAGCAGCCCGGTGATAAACAGGGCATCAATTGCCACCCCAGCAAGCAAGCCCAGGAGAGAGAAGATACCCACTATTATGAACACATCGTGGATGAGAGCAATGATGGCGCAGGTACCCCAACGAAAAGGCTTAGGCATGCGGCGAAACGCCCAGACAATGTAAAATAGCATAGCCACAGCAGCTATTATTACGGCGATGATGGCATTGCGTGCCGTGTCTTTAGCTATATGGCCAGAAACCATGTCGTAGTCACGGACTGTAATCTCGCTACCCAAGCTCGTCTCTAACCCTTTGACAAGGTCTTCTCGTTCCTGGGGTGATATTTCTCTGAACCGGATTAAGAAATCGTCTCCACTTCTTTGAATTATAGCTTCGGGGTGTCCTAAANTCGTNAGTTCTTGGCGTAACCGCTCTTGCTCTACCTGCGGAGTAAAATGAATTGTTGTAAATGTGCCTCCAGTAAAATCTATTCCAAGCCGCAGTGGGGTTCCAAGCTGTATCTGAGAGATGACTAGGGATACTATCCCTATAATTACAAGTATTTCTGAAATAAGGAAAAGAAACCGCTTTCTACCAACAAAGTCTATCATTTCGTATTCCTCACTGTTTGGAGTGGCGTTACTCCATAGGCTGCCAGATTGGTGACCACCCGGCTGCCTATAATCAGGCGGAGGAAGGTCCTGGTGACTATGATTGCAGTAAACATAGATAGAGCCACACCAATAGACAAAATCAGGGCAAAACCCCTGACTCTGTAAGCACCGAACGTACCGCCGAGCCAGAAAAGGATAATACAGGCGATAAAGGTGGTGATGTTGCTATCTCTGATAGCCGTCCAGGCACGGTTGAACCCGGCCTCAACGGCAGCCGCCAAGCTGCGTCCCCCCCGTAATTCCTCCTTGATGCGCTCAAAGATAAGGACGTTGGCATCTACGGCCATACCAAAAGAAACAACAAAGCCGGCCACGCCAGGTAAAGTCAGCGTTATGTGAGAAGAAAAAAGGTTGAAGATAGCGAGAAGAATAACGCCGTAAATGCCCAGGCTACAACAAGCTAATAAACCGAGTAAGCGATAGTAAAGAAGCATAAATAACGATAGCAATATCATCCCAATCACGGCGGCTAGCATGCTTTTACTTACAGAATCGGCACCCAAACTGGCATCTACATCTCGCTGGTCGATGATTGTTAAGGGCAAGTCTAAAGCACCAGAGTTAAGTTGAATGGCCAGTGTTTGCGCTTCGTTTAAGGTGAACTTGCCCTCAATATATCCTGATGTCCCTGCTCTGATTGCTTGATGGACTATGGGGGCCGAGATTATCTTATTGTCCAGAAAGATGGCCAGTGGCCTATTCAAATTCCGCTCAGTTATCTTCTCGAAGAGGTATCCTCCCTCGCTATCCCATTCGAGGAAGACTACATAACCCGTAAGATCAACATAATCTACGTAGGCGCTCTTTAGATATTTGCCGGTGAGTTCTCTTTCTTGGCCATCCTGTCCCTCGGCTCTGGCAGGTTCGTCCTTAAACACCCAATTCCCTTCATCATCAAGCACCGGGTTGCCAGTAGCATCGAGCTTCTGTTCTCTGAAGTCAAGCCAAGCTGTCTCTCCAATAAGCCTAATCGCAGTACTAATATTTTGCACCCCTGGAAGTTGAACCAATATGAGGTCAGTTCCTTGCTTCTGAATTACAGGTTCGGCAACTCCGTACAAATCAACTCTTCGCTGGATTTTGTCGATCACCGATGCCATAGCTTCTGCATCAGTGACGGAAGGGTCTTTCTCAGATAAATCAGCCTTATAGAGCAACTGGCTGCCACCCTTGAGGTCAAGGCCCAGCCTTAGCCCATTTGGGCCAAATAACCTTGTATTTATGGGTACTATAGACCATAAGGCGAAGCCGAACAAAGCCAGGATGAAAATCAATAAATAAACGTTTCGACGTCTCAATTTAGTCTACCTTTGTGTTAGGGATTGTTTTTATTCTAGAATTCCGGGGTTTTCGGGAAGCTCTTGTTTGTTGCTTGCTCACAGCCGACAACTCCCTTTGGACCATGGCCAATGCTTCCTCTCTGGTGCTTAACTCACCGCTGGCATGAGCCTCGTTGANCATGGCCAAGAGTTTGCCAATCAGTGGTCCTGGTGCTAAGTCAAACGCATCCATTATATCATGGCCATCAATGAGTCCCACCGGCAAGATTTTGGCTTGCTGCTTGTCATGCTCCGCCAGTATGTAGTTTATTAATTGGCAGTGTTTTCTCCATTCCTCCATAGATGCTAAGGGTCCGCGGCTGGCCAGATAATCGGCCAAAGCCAGGAATAGAATATCAATGCCAGCCTCGCCGGTATCCCGAAAGTAGCGATAAATTGCCCGTTGAGTAGGCAATTCTTCATTTGCCATCTGGGCTGGACGGAGGTGATGGTAGACAAAGCTTTCCACCAGTCTTATTTCCCGATTGCTAAATCGCAGCCGTTCCAAAATGTTTACAGTCATGGCTGCTCCTTGTTTGGTATGCCCTAAAAATCTGGCTCTACCTGTTTCATCAATAGACTTTGTCATTGGTTTAGCAATGTCATGGAATAGCCCACCTAACTTGATTAAAATCTTATGGTTACTTCCGCTGGAAACTTCTTGGGACAAGTGATTATCTATTACATCAGACCAAGGAGCAGTAGTTAGCATAGCGTCGTTGCTGTACTCCCAATCGCTTTCTCTAATGAGGAATTCTATCGCAGCTACGGTCTGTAAAGAGTGTTCGAAGACATCCCAGAAGTGCACTGTTGGTTGCTCTACTCCCTTGCCCTCTGCTAACTCGGGGATTAGGGCGAAAAGTAAGCCAAGTTTATCTAAGTATCTCAGATAATAAGCAGCCCGTGGCGGAGTGAGCAAACGCAGTAACTCTTCTCTAACTCGCTCTCCTGGAACTTCGGTGATAGTCTGGGAATAGCGGTGGATTAAAGATTCTGTCTCCGGCTCTATAGTAAAGTCAAGCTCGGCAGCCAACCTCACTGCCCGCAGGAGTCTTGTGGCATCGGCTTCAAATATTTGCTCGCTTACCCGCCGCACTATTTTGTCTCTCAAATCCTCCTTACCGGAAAAGGGGTCGATAAGCTTCAGGGGAGATCGCTTTTCAGCTAGTGGAGTTGCCGATTTTCGGGAATTCCTCCTGGTGGCTGTGCTGGCAGTGACAAATTGGCTGAGTTCTAGAGCCATGGCATTTATGGTGAAATCGCGGCGGGCAAGGTCAGATTTAATGTCTCCGGTAAAAGAGGAGAAATCAAAATGCCACTCTGCACTACGCGATTCTTGGTTCTGTGAAGTCCCTCTTGGCTGCTCGTCTTCAATCACCACTACTCTAGCTACGTTGTTAACAGTGTCAAGGAGCACAAATTTGCCTCCTACTTCTTTGGCTACTTTCCGAGCTATGGTTATGGCACCACCGCTTACAGCAATATCTATATCGTTGGTCTCTCTTTTCAAAAGCCAATCGCGGACGAAGCCACCAACGATATAGCCTTGCTTTCTCCGGATAGCTAACAAGTGGGATATCTTAGCCAGGGTAGCAAGCAAATTGCCGTTTTTTATGATGGACATGACAGAGCATTATAGTTTGAGCAGCAGTAATTGTAAAGGTTTAGTAATTTTCTTGAAGCAGTGTCATTTGGGCTTGTAAATTGGAGTACATTTCATCAGGATAACGTCTGCCAAGGAGGGAAAAGGTCGGGCTAATTTATCTAATGTCTTCAGAAGAGCATAAGAAACAGAATGGGGAAGTTTGGAAAGAAAACTACCCCACAAAGGGAGTCCAAAAAACAGGGATATTCCCTTTGTTTTCTTAATTTCAAAATGCTGCTTCACCAGGCTGCTTAGGAATGGGTGATCAAATTTATATGTGTGGTCTGGTGGTGGCTCCCAGGGCTTCCTTTCTTTGGCCCGAGAGGGGGAAAGGAGCTTTGTTACTGGATATAGCTTCTTTCCCAAGCGGAACCCCAGACTATCAAAGTTAGCTATCGAGATTATCATCTCTCCTCCAGGTTTAAGCACCCGGGCAATCTCCCCCATTGTTTCGCTGGGGGAGAAAAAATGGTCTAACGCTCCCTTACACATAACTTTGTCAAAAGAGTGTGGCTTATAAGGCAAATTCTCCCCTATTCCCTGCGTTAAAGCTACCCGGGCATTGCTTTCACTGAGATATTCTTTCGCTCGGATTATCATTACGTGGGATGGTTCCAGCCCAATGACCTTCGCTCCTTTTTCCCATAGTTGTGCACCATCAATAGCCTTGCCGCAGCCGACATCCAATATTAGCTCACCATGGCCGGGGGCTACCTCTTCCAGGGTTAGATGGAGCATTTGCTGGAATAAGAATTCCAGGTTAGGGTAGACTACGGGGGGCACTACATCGTCGTCACTCCATTCCAGGTCAATCTTTTTCGCATTATGGTTTTGTATCATGATTCAGATTCCAGATTCTCATTGCTGAGTTATCAATTTTGCATAGAGCCGCAGCTTTTTGTAGCTGGCTTTATTTAGCCTCCTGCCAGCAAGAATATTGATTAAGTCTGTGAATAGCTTTAGCGGCACGCTCCATGGAACAAAAGACCGGGATGGAAGCTGCCAGGAGCTTTTGCTCTATCTGCAATCTTTCTGGCTCGGCGGAGCCAGGCGGCAAAACGACTACTATGGGCTTATTTTGCCTGCTGCCAAGCTCTATAAAGAATTCGTTTATTTCCTCCAGTCCTTTCTGGGAGTAAATTGGCAAGAGGATGTCTATATCCTCTTGAATTAAGACGGTGTCGATAACGGTATCCCTTGCTATTAAATCTATGGCTTGAAATAAAGCTGCTAGACCTCGGAACTGTGCCTGACTTACATCTACCGGATTGCGCAGGATGCTACCTACTTCTCCCAGGAGCTTGCTCAGTTCTTGCTTTGTCTCAAGGGAGAGTGGTGGGACCTTGACCCCATTCTCCATGCAGGCATCGCCAGCGGCTACCGAGTTGCCGCCGCCCCCATCAGCCAGACCGCCAATAATGGCTGCGCTGTTACCCTGCCAGTGTCTAAGCTGTTGGAAGATAAGCAGGGTGTCGGTCAATTCCTCTAAACTATGCACTTCTATAGCGCCAGCTTGCTTCAACATTGCTGACCAGATGGCTGCTGAACTGGCTAAAGAGCCGGTGTGGGACATGGCAGCCTGAGCACCAGCTTCTGTTCTCCCTCCTTTCCAGATAACTAAAGGCTTGACCTTGGCTACTTCTTTCATAGTGTTGAAAAGATGAGCTCCGTCTCTGGTTCCCTCAAGGTATGCACCGATGACTTTGGTTTTGGGGTCGGCAGCCAGGTATTGCAAAAAATCGCCGGCATCCAGATCAATGCCGTTGCCAAAGCTGACTACTTTGCTGTAGTTGATATGGCGGGCTATCCCGGTTGTCACTAACTTGGTGGCGATGCCGCCGCTCTGGGAGACAAAGCCCACGGGACCGCTTTCACCGAGTATTCCCAGAGGGAACGGGATTTTGTGTTCTGGGCAATATACACCTATGCAATTTGGTCCGATGATGCGAATGTGTCCCTGTCGTGCCTTCTCGAGCATTTGTTCCTCTAGCTTGCGTCCCTGTGTATCTACCTCACTGAATCCGGCGGTGAAGAATTGGACAGCTTTGACATTCTTGGCTGCGCAATCATCGAGGAGCTCCAACACAGATTGTCGAGGAATGGATACAATAACGTAATCTATTTCTCTAGGGACTAGCCTGAGGTTAGGGAAAATCTCGAGGTCGGCAATGCGGCCGCCGCTGGAACCAACGGGATAGATGCGTCCCGGGAAGCCAGCAGACTTCAATGACCAGACCCATAGAGAGCCGGCTTTTATCGAGGCGGCCGATGCCCCGACGACGGCAATAGATTTGGGGTAAAAGACAGGCTCTAACTCCTTAAGCTTTTCCTCAAACAAAGTTAAGCCTCGGAAATCTCAATATGTCTGGTGAAATCCAAATTTAGCAAACTTCTGGGTATCGGGACAGTGGTCTTTCGGTTATCATTCCAAGATTATTCGGGCATCAACAGCTACAGCCTTATCGGGATAGGCGAATATGGGATTAAGGTCGAGCTCTTTTATTTGAGGATTTTTCTCGACAAACTGAGACACCTTGACTATTAGCTTTTCCAGTGCCGGGATGCTGGCTGGCTTTTGTCCTCTGTATCCTTCCAGTATGGGATATCCCTTTATTTCTCTAATCATTTCCCGGGCATCCCTTTCGGTAACCGGGACTATTCGGAAGGAGACGTCCTTTAACACCTCTACCAGTATACCGCCGAGACCAAACATGAGTACGGGACCAAATTGAGGGTCTTTGCTCATGCCCACAATCACTTCCACTCCTGGCGGAGCCATCGGTTGCACCGATACCCCCTCAATTTGGGCTTCAGGGTATGCCTGTTTAACGGAATATATAATCTCGCTGTAAGCCTTGCCTATTTGAGCGGTGTTGGCTAGTCCTAATTTGACACCGCCGGAATCGCTTTTGTGAATCACATCGGGGGAACTTATTTTCAACACTATAGGAAAGCCCATTTCCTTGCTTATGGAAATAGCCTCCTTTTTACTTCGGGCCAGCTTTGCTTCAACAACGGGTATTCCTGCTTTTTTAAGAAGCTCCTTAGATTCAACTTCGGTTAACAAATTTTGGCTCTTTATCATCGCTTATCTCCTTCCGTCGGTGTGATTATTCAAAATTAGCCCTTTATTGTAACCCCTTATTAATTTTTTCTCCAGCAGGTTTGTGGTTTGACTTACTCACTAAGGCGAATAAAGCAGTCTATCCCCTTGGCTTGCACAGGACTTCCTTGACCCTAAACTCAAAAAAGTCTTGGGTGTGAGCTGGCTTAACAACCAGGGCTGTATCTGCTCCCCTGGCTGTGCCGCCGATAGAGATTACCTCCTCGTCTGTCCTTATGAGACCAGCATCGGCAGCCATAAGGACTATCTCACAAGCTACTTTCGTGCCCTGCCCAAAGACCCTAAAGGTTTGGGCTATAATCTCATCCACCTGGTAGGTATTGAACCTACGGCGAACTGCCCTACCCACTCCGCCGAAGGCATGGGTGGCAGTTAGAATTATCCCCCCCTTCTCCAATATCTTAGCTCTATTCTGAGAAGTTAGTTCTTGAGAATCGGGGGATTGAAATCCCGTAGTATGGGTAACTACTACTACCTTGTAGTTGGCGAATGTCTTTACTGCCTTCAGCCCAGTTTCCCCGCTGGTAGAGGCTACCACTATGGTTTTTATCCCTAACTCCTCGGCTCTCTTCTTAACTATTTTCAAAGTTTTTTCAGTGTTTGCACTGCCTGATTCAGTAAAATAGACGCTTTGGATTTCCGTCATATTGGGATTGACACCTCCCTTTTTTGGTAATAATATCTTATCAAATAAGGGAATGAGCATCATTTTTGTCCACGGCTCGGGCGCTTACGGGGACATCTGGCGCTATCAAACCGACTACTTCTCGGGTAGCCATGCTGTCAACTTACCTGGACACCCTCATGGTCAACCACTTAAGAGCGTGGAGGAATGTGTTGAGTGGCTCAAGAAATACGTCGACGGGAGGGGATATAAAGATGTGGTCTTGGCTGGACACTCCTTAGGTGGGGCTATAGTTCTGATGTATGCCCTGAGATACCCCCAGGAGTTGAAGGGGATTATCATCATCGACAGTGGAGCCCGTCTCAGAGTCCACCCGATGATCTTGGCCTCATGTCAAGAGGCCATTGATGGTAATGTCCAGCAATGGTATCAAATCGTCGAAGAAATCTATCGCTTAACCCCGGAGGATTACAAAAGGGAAGTCGTAGAAAGACAGAAAGCTATTGGTCCTGCCGTCATGCTCAATGACTTCCTGTGCTGTGATAAGTTTGACATCATGGACAGAGTCCATCAGATAAAGCTACCTGCCCTTATTATCTGTGGTGAATTGGACGTAATGACCCCTGTGAAATATTCTAATTACTTAGGAGCCAAGCTCGCTAACTCCAGGGTGGTGATTATCCCCCAGGCTACCCACTTTGCCCTCGCCGAGAAGCCAGAAGTCGTCAATAAAGCTATAGATGATTTCGTTAAGGGGATATATTCTTAAATCTCTTTTGTCTTTGCAGCGAAACCGGGCACATGAATGCTTTCAAGGGTTGAAATCGCCTCTGAGATGAATTTCTCGGGGCGATGACTTGCCGAACTTTATGAGCTTAGCCTGATAGCTATCAAGATTCTCGCCCGCCGTCAGTCGACGGTCGCAATTTCAGGGGCAGTCGACAATTTACTCGAGACTTGTGCTAAACTTTTTATTGATATAACCACGGAGAGTTGGACGTGAGGTCAGCCAAATGAAGGTCAAAACATACATGTCCCAGGAAGGCATCTTGCCCCGTGGCTTCATCGAGAAAGTGAGACAGGTTGTCGGAGATGAGCACTTCTCACAGCAAGAAGGCGACCTCATCTCATATAGTCTGGACTACTGGTTGTATGGCATATTCCTTTCTCAGAAGGGAGACTTGCCGGCGCTTCCTTCTGCCGTCATCTCCCCGGCATCTGCTGCCCAGATACAGGAAGTCGTTCGATGCGCTAGCGAGTACAAGGTGCCCATCACCCCCTTTGGTGGAGGCTCTGGCGTGCTTGGCGGAGCAATACCTTTGAATGGAAGCATTGTACTGAACCTGCAGAGAATGAGCAGGTTCCTCAATCTGGACGGGCTCTCACTTGTGGCTGAGTTCGAAGCGGGGGTCATGGGCGCAAATCTGGAACTTGAGCTGAACAACCGGAGATATTCGGCAGGCAATATCCCGCAGTCGCTTTACTGCTCCACTCTAGGTGGCTGGATTTCCACGCGGGCAGCCGGGCAATTCTCCACGAAATACGGGAAAATCGAGGACATGGTGTTGGGTATGGAGGTTGTGCTGCCTGATGGCAATCTGCTGAGCATCAAGCCTGTTCCCAGAAGGTCGGTTGGGCCTTCGCTGAAAGACCTCTTCTTGGGTGGCGAAGGCGCACTCGGCATCGTAACCAGGGCAACCATTTCGATTCACCCGTTGCCCAAGCTGATAATCAAGCAGTCGTTCATTTTTCCTTCGATTGAGGTAGCCGTTGATGTCGTGCGTCAAATTTTGAGGGCTGAAGCCAAACCGGCGGTAGTCAGAATCTTTGACGAAGCAGAGAGCCAGAGATATTTTCCCAAGATAGGGAGGAAAGTGACTGTAATCTTCATATCAGAAGGGGAAACCGAGTACACCACTCTCGATGCTAGAGTCATCAGGCGCATCTCCAGAGAGAACGGAGGAAAATCCAGCGGGGAAGCCCCCGTCAATACCTGGCTGCAAAAGAGATTCGATATTGGGCTTGGGCCCATCCTGATGCAGTATGGTGGGATTGTTGACACTATCGAGGTGTCGGCCTTGTTTAAGGATGCTGTCAAGCTGTATAGGGATATGGTTGCCGGAATGAAGGCAGTTGAAGGCGTACTGGAGGTCTCCGGACATTACTCGCACTTCTATCGGGAGGGGGCTTGCCTGTATATCACATTTGCTGGCATCCCCAAGGAACCGCTGCGTTATTATCAGGACACTTGGGATGCAGCCATGAAGGCTACGCTCCAAAACAACGGGTCGATAAGTCATCACCACGGTGTGGGTTTCTGGAGACTGCAGTATCTCAAAGAAGAGCTTGGGTCCAGCGGAGTGAGACTTTTGAAATCCATAAAGAGCGCACTCGACCCTGAAGGCATATTGAATCGAGGGAAACTCATCGATGGCGGAAGATAAGAAAGAGGCTGAAAAGATTGCCAGATGCGCTATGTGCGCCGATATGTGCAAGTACAGTTGCCCGACATATCTGGCCACGGGAAGAGAGACTTTGAGCCCTCAAAAGATGGCCAGGCTCATCGTGTACGACGAGAAAGACTTGCTAGAAGATGAAAAGGGGTTCCTCGACCTGATGTTCCAGAGTGCCCTGTGTGGGGCATGCAGCAGGCACTGTATCTATGATGACTATGATTTGAGAAAGTTCATTCACAAGGCGAGGGTTAAAGCCTTCGACAGCGGGGTCATTCCAGAGGATGTAAAGAAAAGGGTAGAGACATTCAGGAAATTTGGAAACCCGGATGGTGAGAAGGAGCTTATAGACAAAGGAGATGGGGATACAGGCTATTTCATTTCGTGCTCTACGCACAAAGACGAAGACTTATTTAAGGCTACCGAAAAAATGCTCTTGAAATCAGGGGTTGCCATAAGGCGGTTTGGAGGTGGCGATATGTGCTGTGGCGCTCCTCTGTACTATGCGGGGGATATGGAGGGGTTCAGGCAAGTCTCGTTGAAAATGAAAGCCGAGATTGAGACCAGGAAGGTGCGCAGAATCGTTGTTGATTGTCCTACCTGTGTAAAGATGATGACGGAAATATACCTAGAGACAGGGGTGGAACTGGATGTAGACATTATGCATACCGTGCAGTTTATAGAGGCTCTTCTCAAACAAGGAAGACTGGGGTTCAAGAAAGAGGATAGGGTCGTTACTTTCCATGACCCTTGCATCCTGTCGTATGACCTGGCGATGTCCAGTTTACCCAGGGAAATCATCACCGCACTGGGGTTTAATCTAAAAGATCCAGTTTACTCGGAAGAGCACACCCACTGCTGCGGTGCGGCATACGGGGCGAAGATCGGAGACCACCGCCTAAAAGACGCTGTTACCTCTATGAGACTGAAAGAGCTCAGAAATACAGCAGCTGATATCTACGTTACCGCCTGCCCCACATGTAAGTCCGTGCTGTCGGAAATCGACATGAAATACATAACGGAACTGGTCGCGGAGAGGATTATTGCGAAGCGATAGAGCGCTGGCGCGCGAAATACAGGGCGAGATAGAGAAGGCAACCGGTGAGCAGGTTGCAGTCTCGATGAGAGATGGCATTGCCAGGCTGCGCGGACACTTGTCTTCGAATCAGGTTGCCCTGGAGGCCGGGCACCTCGCTGCAAGCTTCGATAAGGTACGGGAAGTGGTGAACGACATCGTGTTCCCGGGGAAGATACGTTTCAAATCCCCGCGCAAGGTTTCAGAGGAACTCACCGGCAGGG
>JGI2171J19970_10000628_pt1 | contig 19231 bp, 17 predicted proteins | sample DeeMarSWOR324_28_FD_19970 | JGI IMG/M metagenome (IMG submission 19970) | reverse complement strand
TATCTTGCTCTTGTGATTATGTTCGTTCATGGTCTATGTTGGGGTCTAGCTAATATTGCTTGGCTTTCCCTTGCCATGGCTTCATGCCCCCGAGAAGTGGGGGGCACGTTCTTCTCGATTTTTGCCATGATCTTTAATATCGGAACTATGCTTGCAGTGATTCTTAGCATTTTCATTAAACCAGCCTTTGGATGGCCCGGTCTCATCTTTACCCTCATTGCCCTCTGTTTAATTAGCGAATTTATCGGAATTTTGGCCGCTTCAAAAGTCAAACAAGCGACCACCATGAAAACTCCGCCTCTGGAAACGACCTAGATACACACAATCATCATCTCACCTGTCGAAGTTACGAAATTCATCTAGAGATAAAGCAGAAGCTAAAACAGCATAGAACGTAGAGAATTTTTAGAGCCAGGTGACTCACAATATAAAGCCATTATCGAAAAGATAGCCTAACCCCCTCATTTTTCCTTTCACAATTCCCTTTTTTTGGGCTGCAAGCCTTTTTTCCTGTCGTTATTTGCTTCTCGGTTGAGGTTCGAAGACATATGTGCAATTCATCGTAAATGATGTGAAAGATGATTTGTTTAACGTCATGGAATTGAATTATACATTATTCATTTGAGTTTTCCAGAAAAGGTTTATACCAATTGGCTTGTCGACCAATAGTCATACGGAATTGGGGAGGCAAGCACGCAACACAAATATCATCTTTATTCAGGAGCGGAAACCCGCATTGACAATGTTGTTCAGTTTCTAATTCTTTAAGCAATTTTGTGCACTAACTTTTCATGTTCTTTTTCTCGTTCCTCTAAGGCTGCTAGTTTTTTGGGAACAAGTACCTCAAGGCGATCGGACTCGGAGAGAACTTCACCATTTTCATCAACAGCATAGCAGGCTCCCTCAATCATCAGAGTTTGCAGACGTCCACGAGCAATGGGGTTACCTTTCAAACCCGGGGCATCTAGAATTCCTTGTTTTATGGCTAGTTCGTAGGTTGTGGGGTTCAACAGTGGATGAGGCGTTTTATCTTCAGGAAGTTCAGCTAAAACCCTTAGAAGAAGACTCGCTTCGCTGACGAGTTGTTCTTTTCGTGCAATTATCTGTGGATCCAGCCAGGGATTAGGAGTGCCGCTTCTACATTCTTTGATCACTTGCCGGACAATTTTACAGCTCTTAATCACGTCATCAGCGGTTGCCGCATGATCAGCTTCGCTGAACCCTACAACATGAACGATGGCCGGTTCTAACATCATCGAAGTATATGCCGAGGCTGCTAATTGGCCCTTGGCTGCATCGAGGTCCACAGGAAAGCTGAAAAGTCCAGCCCGCACTTGCCGAATAACTTGGAAGAAATTATCCTGTAATGACTCGACTAAGGCGAGTTTAGCCCACATCTTCGCCAGATCCATAGCAGGCGATGTGCCGAGTGGAGTGTTCATCATCAATTGCGCAATGTAATGCGGTACACCCATGGATTTAGTAATAAACGCTGACCAGAATGCAGATGCCACGGCGATGGTATCATGCGCTTGTCGAAGGCTCCAATGGTGCGGTTCATTGACTTCAACAGGGATGCCCTGCTTGCCATGCCAGGCAATGTTGTTCATATTTTCTTGGATAGCTTCTGTTAAGGAGCGTGTGCTCCGTCCATCGAGAACACTATACCAGTTAATGGGTGTCGCAGTCCACGCGTTATGGATGGTTTTGTGGAGAAGCTTGGCCCATTTCAGGAGATCTTGAGTGCCACTATAGCAGCGGAGAAGCGGATAGTTACCCCGCTGTGAGGCAGTATACATAGCTCGAAGGTCCTTTTCTGTGCGAATTGGAACACCACCTGCCCCTTCAACTGTATCTTTCATTTCGTTCGGGCGGAAGAAGAACTGTTGAGCATTTTGATCGGGACCAATAGAGAGAATATCTAAGCATTTGGTATCAGCAATCTTTACAATTCCTTGAATCGTCTCTTCCAGACTTGGTAGACCAAAATGGTGCCGGATCACCGGCCAAGGCTTTCGTTCTGCCATCCGTGCCAATAACGTTGTGGCATAGGTTACAGGATCCATGCGATGAGCCTTTTCCGCTAATTGTTGTGGGTCACAGTCAGCAGCTAAAAACATGAGCACATCTTCATCGGTTGAATTTCCATCAAAATAATAGTCGAAGAACCCCACTTTGCGTACTTTCTCTGTAACAGGGGTTGTTCCTCCAAAGAGCCAGGTTCGCTTGGTAAGATTACGTTTGTGTACTTCTTTTTTGAGCTTCTGTGTCAGCCCATATGCCGCGGCGGGTGTAAGTCGGTAGCTTAACCCGATAATTGGAGCATCAGTTTGCTCTACTTCATCGAGAATCGTAGAGATAGGAGTTGCTGGTCCTAGAAACTTCGTTTGGTAGCCTTTGGCTTTTGCCAGTTGCAAGAAATTTAACGTTCCGGCAACGTGGACGCAATTTCCTAAACACGCACCCAGAATGAGTTTGTTTGCTGTTGTGGATTTACGCATTTTGGTCATTCTGAATCAACCCCCTCCCATTCTTCTTGGACTACTGCCATTTCCTCGGCAACTTCCAAAGCTACAAGAGATCCGTCCCACACATACATCAGTAATTCAGCTGGAGAAAGATCGGCAATTCCAAGATTCTCGGTATTACGTCCTTCTCGCCAGAAATCACGACCACATAGCTGTGAAGCCATCGCGATTGTTGCTCGAATAGTAGGAGTCGGTACGCCCGCTAGTTCACCCAATGCCGCAATAGGCACCAATCCGGTAGGCACATCTTCAAAGAGATACCGATGGTCCAACGAACTCGGGGCTCCCAAACCTTGGTAGCAAGAAGTCGTGTGCAAGCATTCATACAAGGTGGTCCCTTCTGAGTCGTAGACTGTCCGTAACCATTTAGCAGCTGACAGGATATTTTTCCCAAAGGCGTTTCCCACCGCAACTCTTTCGGCGTCAATACGTTCGAGGAAACGGGCAACCGAAGGCGAGACTCCTTCAAGATAGTGATTATATTGACCATTGGTGGTTTCAGCCCGACCAATATTTAGAATCAAAGGCGCCGGATGAAAAACCGACCCAATATTGGCAAGACCTGTTTCGAGTACATCTTCGGCATTTCGGACATTTGGGAGAACGGACGAAATCAGATCGCAGACCATTTCGGAGTGTTTTGCAGGAAACGCAGCTACGGGTAGTTCTGATTTAATTGCTGAGACGTGGGCTCTTCCTGACTTGATNACGCGACTTACAAGGGGAAATGTTTGTGCCTCTGCAATGATTGGTCGCCAACCCGTGAGTCCTTCCACAATGNTAGAGAACTCTAATGCGCCACCCGTTCGTCCTGGAATAAGGACAACCAATTGTTCGGGTGTCAGATAGGGAGCACATTTACGAGCTAAATTGCGATGCGCGGATGCAGGAACCACGAGAAAAATAAAATCTACATCGGAAAGCGCGTGTTGAATGCTAGAAGTACAACGGGTTAACTGGGCAAACCCATTAACTTCTCCTTCAACGTGAATACCATTTTGTTTTTGTATAAGACGCAGTCGGGATTTTGATCGATTGTAAAGACTTACGTCATGACCGTTAAGGACAAGATAGGCGGCTAGCCCTTGCCCTCCGTGTCCCGCGCCTAAGATTGCCAGTTTAGCCGACATTGCATTCATCTCCTGGAGGGGAATTCACAGATGGTTTGGTGGGGCTGTATTTCGTGTGGAGGAAAAATCTAGCCCCGAACTCAAACTAGCCTCTGTGGTAAACTTGGGAAGATTTGACTGTCAAATTTATGACCGTCAAATTTTTAACCGTCAAAAGTTTTACAGTATTAGATATAAGTGTTTTTCAGTCTTTTATAAGTTTTATAAACTCAGAACAAAAATACGGAAGTGAAGATTCTGGGAGATACTCCTCGAACACAATCTCGGTCTATCAAACAGCCCAAATCAGCATCCATGCTCGTTCGCCCTATTACCGCTAGTATATTACGACGCTTAACGGAAGAAGAACACTCTCTCGGTGAATTAGCAAAGATGTTAGGGCTGAGCAAAAGCCGAATCAGCTATCACTTAAAACGTCTTGAGGAAAAAAACCTGATTACAAAAACTCGAGAAGAATATTACCGAGGGGGAATTCGGAAATTCTATCGTGCCGTGTTTCCGTTACAAGTACCCAAACTTCGGTCTCTCTCACCAGCCGAACAGGAAGCCCAGTTACTCCCCATTAAGACCTTTCTTTGGGGATACCTTTTAGGAAAAATCGGAAGCCAAAAACTTGATCTCCACGAGGTCGCAAGTCCGTTAATCGATCAGTATGTCCAAGAAATCGCAGAAGCCATTGAGGAACGTGTCGATGAAGCCGAAGACAGTAGTGAAACAAAGGCTGAGCTTCTTTATCTTTCGCTCCTACATAAGTATACAAAAATGCACTTAGAAGAAGAAAAGATCAGTATTGAAAAACTAAGAAAGAAACCACCAAAATCCAGCTTAACCTCTTAAACCAACCCAAACCTCTCTCAAAAAGTTTAGCGGTGAATTTTGCCCTAGCCTGCTTTTCTTTGTGTTATTAGACAGTTTACAAGATGTCGAAGACGTAGATGCTGTTTCTTACTAATGATATGAAAGATGATTTGTTTCATATCATGCGAATGATGCATTCTCGGGTTCCTTTTTGCTAGTGTGTTGTGTCCCCAAATAAGAAAAGGGGGTAGGAGAAATTGTGTACGGAATTCAAATAAGGAGACCTTGATTGCGTGGAAGATATTATCCTTAAGTATACGACAGTTGATGGCGAAAAGGTGCAAGTTCAAATTCCTCCGGAGAAAACTGATATAGCATTGTATGGGCGCGAAATCGTTGAGTTGGACCTCTCACCTATCGATCGACGGACCGAAATTGAAGAGCTAGATTTGCGAAGAAACCAGTTGACCAAAATTGATCTTGGACCGCTGCAACACTGTCCGAATTTGAAGAATCTGCGGTTAAGTGGAAATCAATTAATCCAACTCGATCTGGGTTCGCTTGAGCATTGTAATCGATTACGTAAGCTGGAACTAAGTAATAACCAGCTAGCAGAAATCGATTTGACGGCGCTTCAAACCTGTACGAAGCTTCGAGAACTTCATCTCACAGCTAATCGATTTCAGAAAATTGATCTTGCTCCCCTTCACCAGTGCACGGATTTTCAAGAAATTCGGCTTAATTGGAACGCGCTTGTAGAAATTGATTTGACACCAGTAGGTTATTGGGGTCAGCTTGAAGATCTGATTTTGGACCGAAACCAGTTACGGGAAATTGATTTGACACCAATAAGACAGTGTACAGATCTTCGAACTCTCAAATTGGGTGAGAATCAATTGACCTCCATTGATTTGGAGCCGCTTCGAAATTGTCTAAAGCTAGAAATCTTGTATTTATCTGCTAACCCTTTTGAGCAGATTGATTTGTCACCACTCTTTTCGTGTCCGGTTTTAGAGTTGTTTTCCCTGCATCCAAGTATTGAGCTGGTTGCGGACGCTTCGCTCAAAGATACTAAACCCATTCCACGGGCAATTCAAGAGTTAATAGACAAGATCACCTGGCACGAAAAGGAATCTGCTCCAGGGAATAATCTGTGACTTCGTGGACTTCAAAGAAGCTAATGAGACGTCGATTCTTCTTGCTCGTCTTTGGACGCTTCAGTCCACCCGATGTCGGTCCGTTTGACGCGTTCACCTGAGATTAACACGTATTCACAGTTTTTACGAGATCGTGGTCGACGATGTAAATCTCGCACCACGCGGCCTTCGGTGTTTTCAGTATTTTGTTCTTCGCTCATATTCTATCATCTCCTTTATGGTATTGCGGGTCAAAATCAAACCCCGTGTCCTTTTTCGACTCTCTTTGGGAATAGTCCTTGTGAAGTTCGAGCACGGAGGTTGATTGGTTAGTTGGTTGAATGGGTGGTTTAATCGATCGTGACGTTGGTGGCTTTGAGTCCGCGGTCGCCGTCTTCGACTTTAAAGCTGACACAATCTCCTTCTTTAGGGAGTTGTGCTCCTTCAACTTCACTGCCGTGTACAAAAACGTCGGTACCGATTTCGCGTTCGATGAACCCGTAGTTGCGGTCGGGATTAAACCATTTGATAGTGCCTTTTTCCATAGTGTTCACCTCGATTCATTTGCATTGAGATGGGGTTATCTCTCAGGGATAGGTGGCTGTGTCACGCAACCGTGCTGTTCCGTAGAATGTAATTCAGGGGAATAGCTGCCTAGCACGATAAGCTAAAGCTCTTCAAAAAGCGAAACTAAATCCTATTTGCTAACAAAAAGAGTGAAGCCCACGAGTGTTTATAGGTATTGCCCTTCCGCACCTACGACAATTATTTTGCCCACATTTAAGTAATGCAAGGGATTTTTTCGCAATATTTAAATTGACTCCGTTATCACTATGGTCGATGACGCAATCTCCAAACATTGAGAAAAAACAAAATTTATTGAGGAATACCTCCTTTTTAGTAGAAACAATCTATATCATCACTATCATCATCATTACCATATTAATTATACTTGATTTTGTTGATACAGGATTTTTCCTCGGCCCATATCGCTTCTCTCACTGGATGGGGATAATAGGGTCTTCTATTATCATACTTTTCGCACCATTATATTATATACTGAAACGTCGATTCCCCCATCGATATAAAATTCTACTAAACCTCCACATATTCGGTTTTACTACCTCTTTCTTATTAGTGTCCATCCATTTAGCTGGACAACTTAGTCGCCCACTACAATTTTATCCTGATCTCGGTGGTGGAGTAGCGCTCTATATTATCGTAGCTATCCTCGTTGCCACTGGATATTTGTATAGATATAATCCCATTAAATTGAAAAGTGGAAAAAAGCTTCAACCTCATACTAACAGGAGGCTCCACGTGAGTCTCATAGGTGGATTATACATCGTATTGATTGTGCACATCGTACTAAACTTTTTACTTGTGTAAAAGATTGCCTTTTTTTATATAACGTTAGAACCCAATCTACTGACTAAAAAACGAGTAATACTTTATCAAATCTATCCAAGAAGAACACCGACTTCAATCGATGGAAGTTGATTTCACGCGCGTTTTGATGAGGAGATAGCGGGGTACTCTTTTCATGTAAGTGCGATAGGATTCTCCATATCGTTCAAGACAATCTTGTTCTTCTCCCATGATTTTATATCGTCCAAAGAAGATTGCGGGGATTCCGAGGAGAATGACTAGCCAAGAGCCGATGGCAAACCCCATACCGATGCCTGCAATAAATCCCATGAGAACTTGTGGATTTCGTGATATATGGTAGAGCCCGTGGGTAACGGGTTGATCTTGTGGTGTGTTTTTAAAATTAATTAGCGCAACAATGAATCCAGTTAAACCGATGGTGTACAGAAACATTCCAAGGATGAAAGCGATGGATCCGATTTTTAATGGAGTAAAGATCAGCAAAACAAAAACCACAATCACAATTACTTTTCCGATGATGTTAGACGCCTTCTGTTTTTTACTCCAGTTAGACCGATCAAACACATACAGCCGAAATCTTACGTTTTTGGGAAAACTAAGGAATAGAACACAATAGGCTACGTAATAAAAAACAATGAGGAGCCACCCGTTCAACCACCCAATTGCTAATTGGGGGATAAGTTCCATACCTGGAATGAGGAGCATCGCTTGCACACCATTTTTTTAGGCGTGCCTAATATAACCCGCCTAATTAATAAGTTCTATGATACCCATCCATTTCTTCAAAACCCCTTATCCCATAGAAATTGACTGTTGGTAGTAACTTCTCGCCATAGTCTTGTAAAGACTATTGCAGCAAGGTGTTTTTCGATGTGTTATCCGCCAGTGATGACCAGTGTCGAAGACGTATGTGCAATTCTTGGTAGATTACGTGAAAGATGATTTGTTTCAAGTCATATGCTAACAGTATTTATTTTATCAACCACGGATTGCAAAGGATTTTCTGTGGACAAACTCATCTATAGTATTATCTTCTTCCATGTAAGTTGAGGTGTAAGATGTGCAGGATGTTGTATCAACGGTTTCGGTGATTATTGCGTCGGTCAGTGTGACACTAGGTGTGGTTTACTATTTGCTAAATTCACGCAGGGCGCGGAAACGCGAAAAGATTGATAAGAAGATTCTATAAAATAATTATACTATATAATATATAGAGTATTGAGTAATTTGACTCATACCTATTAACGCTATCACGAAATCGGAGATCAGAGCCCCTTGTCATTGGTTACGCTACTCATTCCCATCGTTGTATTACTCATTTTAGCGAGTATTGTAGCCTTTGCTATTGGGTCTAACGATAGCACAATGGCCAGCGTCGTTGGGGCTAAAGTACTTTCATTGAGGAGTGCCGTCATTGTAGGAGGCATTCTATTAATCATTGGAGCCGTGGTGTTAGGTCAAGGCGTTAGCACGACTATTGGTTCAGATATGATCATCCAACCCCTTCCAGCTAATCTTGTGTTAGTGATTTCGTTAGCAATGATTGTGTGGATGCTGTTGAGCGCCTATCTTGGCAACCCGATTTCAGCCACTCACTCAATTATTGGAAGCATCATAGGTATTGGGTTGCTAGGGGAGCTCGTTTGGGGCACACCCCTGGTTCGGTGGAACACTATCTCCATTATTATTATTGGCTGGCTTCTGAGCCCAATTCTGAGTCTAGCAATTGCTTTTTTCCTCCAACGGTACGTCCGGAGAACATTTCTTTCCAAGACCAGAGGATTGGATGAGATCCAACAAAGAGAACAAATTTTTGGTTTGCTATTATTGGTGATGGTCATTGTTATCTGTTTAAGTCGTGGAGGGAATGATGTTGCTAAGGCGGTCGGTCTGTTGACAATGTTTTTTGTCGGACCGATCGAATTTACAATGTTGTTGTTACTTGGTGGAGTGGGCATGGGAATAGGATTATTAGTTTTGGGACGCCGTGTGGTTCAAACGGTGGGAATGGAGTTGACGGTGTTACGTCCCAGTGCAAGCTTTTCTTCCGCAACAGCAGGGGCCATTGTTTTGCTTGTGGGTACGATACTGGGGATTCCTCTCGCGGCGACGCATATTCTTATAACATCTATAATTGGAGCGGGGATGGCAAATCGGGTATCCACGAATAAAACCGTTTTACGGAAACTAATCTTAAGCTCACTTCTAACCGTTCCTGTTTCGGCCATACTCGCAATTTGTATTTGGGGAATTTATCAGCTGACAATTTCTGTTGTGTTCTTATTTCCTCTTTGATTTACTATTCTGTCTTATCCACTAATTCAGCAAAGAAATCCAATGCAAATGCTGTGAGAAATAGCCTAACTAACAAGTGGGTCAAACATGTTTCTGATTCCAATTGGCTATGGGCTTATCTGTCTTCGTTCCCACTATTTTGCTCATCACCTGCATGTTCAGAAATAAACCACCCCCCACGAACATCATGCAACCGGGGGTGAAAATGAAAGCATTAATTATTTGCCGAAACAACCTCAAAAAGAGGGATATATGACTTTGCGAAAAGCAATCTGGATTAGGCTAGTCCTAATCGGAATACTTCTTCTCCAAATCCCCATATTACAAATACCTCTCGCTAGAACCTCCTTTCACGGGAAGGAAATTCCCGTACAAGCACTCCCGACACCCGATGTCCCCCTTGACACGCAAGTCACTGTGATTCTGAACAACACGCATGATACTCTCTTATTCAATGTGCCAATTTCTGATCCAGGGCTCTACAATTACACAATGGTCATGCTTGTTGATAATGCGGATCCCATGATGGGGGTGGATCTCTATCTTCGGTTGTATGAGAGCGTGAATGAGTACGTGCCCCAATTAGATGCATATCTTCCGAAGGATCGCGAATTTGATTCCGGTCAATGGTGGTCGTTCCTACCAGGCTGGTCAAGTCTGTACTGGACCGAATTCATGGTGGTCCAACCCGGTTCCGCCGTTATCGAATTTGACCTCACCTGGTATACCCCTTGGGATCAAGTATCAGTGAATTTCACCGTCAGCCAACAATACTCCTTCGCCGATGCGCCATCCGCTCCCCTAGGACAGGATACTACTATCCGCTGGACGGAGGAGGATGCATGGAACGTAACGACATTCACGGCCCCCTCGAATGCCCTGTACAACATCTCCTTGTCTGGCAACGTGCCCTACAGTACTACCGCGGGCTGGCCTGGCAACCCCATTTTCTTAATGTTTGACGTCTTGGCGTTATTTGATCTCATCTATGGTTCACGCATGAGCTATTCGGAATGGATGCCCACCTGTAATATTCCTGCAGGACCAGCGGCCGGTGTTGCCACGTGGACTGCAATGCAAACGATTCCCCTGCCTGCAGGTGATTACTACTTAGTGGCTAGAAGCTTACCATTCTTGTTCCTCAATGGCACCTACATTGACCTAACCCTCTACGTGGAACCAGTCTCCACACTTGCGTTGGGTGCGGATGAATCACTCCCGTTATACTTTGACGCCGCCGCACCTGTAAATGAAGCCTATGTGGCGGTCACCGTACCAAGTAACTATATGGTCGATTTTTACCTGAGTAATCCTGAAGGTGGGAATTGGACCGTTGCCACCTATGATGCTTGGCATGGAATGCCCGTTCCCCCAAGCTACGATTACTATGAGGACCCCACAACCAACATTACCATTGAAACTCGGTATAACTACGGAGTCGCTTTGTATCAGCCGGTGATGATGGTCAATCCCGGTTCAGGCCTCTTAGGCGAACAATACTTCGAACCATTCGTGTTCCTAGGAACCGAGATTGCCTACTTGGATGATGTTCCACAGCTAGCTAACTTTCCGGCCTTTGGTGGTCCCATATGTTTTTGGAACACGTTCTATCTCTATTTGGAAGCCACACCAGGATTTATTGGACCTCCCAGCACGACCTTCAATATTAGCTTGAATCTGGATACAACCCCCATTCCCCAACTCACAACCACCAGTATGATCCTGCCAATTAATCAGACCATCGCACCCTTTTACCACGGATTCTTGTTGCCTGTTGAAAGCGGTGTGACCTATGAAATCAGTGCCACACCAACCTATACCTCAAACGGCGTGGTCATGTTACAAGGGATGTCTGCCCAAGGTGAATTCTACAAAGACTGGGGCTTAGGTGAGTATTGGCCCCTCTTCAAAGCGGTTGGCATGGCAGGCATGATGGCGCCTGGTGTTATCGCGTCATACGGTTTGAATGACACGATATCCGTCCGCTTTACGGCTGTACGAGATACGACCATGCTCATCGTCGTTCTTGGCACCCAACCAATGCTAGGTCCAAGTGACACAACCGAGCTTTCTGTCAGCCTAACCATAACCCAACCCACGGACTACACATTAGGCTCAGATTATGCAGTAACTACTACGTCAACTGAATACGATTTTACCAGTTTCAACGTCCCACTCATTGCTGGGTACCGTTATCAAGTGAGTCTATCAATTGATCACGGCAGTATCTTTGCCTTGGGTTACTTCTTTGATGACGAAGGACAAACCCCCTTTGGCGCCTTAACCCATGATCCATGGCCATATGTTCAGCATACATTTTCAATGAGCTTCACAGGCACCTATACGGCGAGGCACACGGGTGTCGTCACCTTTGCCCTTGTACACCAAGGCAATGCCCGCTTCTCCATCACCCTCGTCGATGACACACCACCCGATGTCGAAATCTTGGAACCCGACTGGGGCGCTTCCTTCGAGCCCGGCGACATCATCATCAATTTTACTGCCAGCGACGAAATTGGCCTTGCCTCCCTTGTTGTGGGCATTGATGGTAGCGAAGAGAACCTCCCCCTCGACAGTACCAGCTACACCTACGCTGCAACCACGTCTGGTCTTCACCACATCTACATTGAAGCAGAGGATACCCAAGGCAACATTGCCATTGACAGCATCACTATCCTCGTCCTCCCCGAACCTACATCTTGGACTCTCGGACAAAACGCCGCCTACGGGCTCCTCTATCCCATGCTCATCATGGGCGCGGCCGCCACCGGCATAATCTGCTTCCTTCTCGGCTGGTTCATCAAAGGACGACGAAAACCCTAACTAACAAATTACTCCAGTGAACCCCACGCTGGGCAAATCTGTCCAGCCCTCCCCCTTTTTTTCACAAGCATTTTTCCTGACTATCTAAGAAATCCGCCACATAGATGACAACGATCATCGTTCGATGCTGCACACTCCCGACAAATGTAAACACCACACCCCAAACAGACCACATCTGTACGCTTTTTGGCACAGACCGCGCACATTTCCATCTTCAATCGCCACCAGCAAAAATGAATTCATCATGCAATAGATAAATACTTAGGTGAACTACCATCGACTAAAATCGATGGCTTCTATGCAGTTGCACAGTTAAGGGCTGGTTCACAGGCGGCCCACACAATGGTATATAGCCAAGGTGCCTCTCGACTTTACGAGCGATATTAATTGCACCATTAAGGTCGGCATTGAACTCTCCACATTCTGGACATCGAAACCTTGCCTGAGTCGAACGCAAACCACGTCTACCACATACGTGACAAGTGATACTCGTATACGCCTCATTCACCAAGACTACTGGGATGCCACGAATCATTGCCTTATAGATTATCATTTGTGTCCGCTTATGGAACGGCATATTACTAACGATTCTCCGCATCCGCTTTCCCCTCTTCTCAGCGCTTCTCCTGATACCAGTGAGATCACCAATCGCAATCCATGACGTGGTCCTATCAGCCATCTCCACTATCTCTTTGCTTATCCGGTGGAGGACGGCATCTACTCGCCGTTTCTCCCTGTCACCAATTCGTTTGACAATCCGGCTGAGTCCCCGTTCTTGTAACCGCCGACGTAACCATGCATGATGCCGTCTGATACCCCGTACCTCTCGACCGAGAAACCTTGGTCGTTTTATACAACTGTTTTGCAGCAACACCGTTGCAGCCATGATACGCTCGCCAAGGTCTACACCAATCACCGAGGTGCCCCTGCGAAGAGGTGGGGTATCAAAAGTGAACACCAGATTCACATAGAACCTACCATGTCTACGAAATAGTTTGCTCTCTCCCCGTTCAGCGTCTTCGGTAGTTTCAACAAGGCACGACGGCTTTGCTTGCAAATAACGTGAAAGATTATTCCTTCACTACTCATACAATTTAAAGTGGACTCGAACCGCTTTTGAAGGTGTTCTAATAACAATGGGATGGCTGAAGTAATTGGGGGTAGTATGCTCTGAGGTGCTTACGCATTTCGTAACAGAGGTGGCATTCATCCACAAACTTCTGCTTCACCGATACTCCTTTTTCTTTGACCAGCTCAAAGAGNCCGATGGGTCCCTTTTCAGCAAGCCGTTGGATAATGACGTGGTNGCGGGGNTCATATTCTCCGAGCAAGTGGTGTAATGGAGTGGTTTTGGCATTTCCGATGCAGATGCCAGGACATAGCGTAACGTTTCCTTCGTAGTCAATTTCGATGGTTTTAGGTTCTCTAAGCGTTTTTCCTAACCAATACGGTAGTTGGCATTTGCCAGTGGGCGCGTCAGAATGAGTTAGGACGAGGTGACTGAGCGTGTCAGCGGCTCTGCCTTCGAAGTCGACTTGGTATGTTGAAATCTCAATACCGGGTATCTCCGTGAGGGCATCGAGCAACTTCTGGGTTCGAATATCGTATTCATTGGAGGGCGTTTCAAGTTCAAGAAATTGGGAATCGACCCAGATGTGATCAAAGGACATTTGTGAAGCGGCTTCCACTCCTCTTCGCACATCCTCGAATGGTATGAATTCTTGATGAAAACTATCAACACTAAAGGTAATTTGAGTAAGTCCTGCCTGTTGCAGCTTCCTGAGGGTATTTTGGGCAATGGACTCGGTGNTAGCCCAATATCCATTAGTGATAATCCCCCGTTTTGGAATGTCTAACTGTTTTGCCGTGGAGATGGCAAAAAGCAACGTATCGAAAAACACGGTGGGCTCCCCCCCATGCACGGTGATTCCTTCAAGTGGTTGAGTGTTCTTTAGCTCAGCGAGCCAGCGTCGGATATTCTCATAATTCATGTGTCCCGCTCTCTGTGGTCCTGCCTTATACACACAGTGTTTACATTGGGATGGACACCGAAAGGTGAGAAGCAAATCAACACCGGTGAGTCGCATTTTCCCAGTACCTCCCTGATAAAAAATATCGAAGTCGAATAATGTAGGTNNTATTTGACCCTTAGTTGTATTGGTAGGGAAAATGAGGAGGGTATTCGTGCGGGACTAAGGGATGAAGCGTTAGTACACTTCGAGCAAGTTTTTTCATTTTCCGTTTGGTGTCAAATACAAATTGTTGATGGAATAAAGTGGCATAATGGCTATCGGTCGTGGTCTGCGGGACACTGGTCAAGACTCCAATAGGTGACTGGGACATCGGCGATTTTCATGCCGTGGAGTAGTTTGGGAAACATGACAAGGATGGTTCCGAAGGTTGGACCACGAACTTTTATGCGGTAGGGGGTGTTCTCGCCAGTGCTGATAGCGTGGAAACAGAGTTCTCCGCGACCGGCTTCAATGCAATGGAATGCTTCACCTGCGGGGATCTTTAGCCGCCAGGTAATTTTCTTATCTTCAGGTGTCTTTGTTTCGCACACTGGTCCGCTGGGAAGTTGATCCAACGCATGTTCAATGATGTTGAGGCTCTCTTCGATTTCCAGTCGACGACACAGGAACCGGTGATAGGCGTCGCCTTTTGTGGCAGTGACCGTGTTAATGCCTACCTCTTGATAGGCTTCGTAAGGTGTTGCTGTTCTGATGTCAAAATCGACGCCGGAGGCTCGTAGATTGGGTCCTGTGACATCATTTTGAATTGCAGTTTCCTTTGAAAGGATACCGAGTCCTTCTGTACGATCTATGAAGGTTTTGTTATGGATTAAGAGGTTATCATAAGTTTGAAGCCGTTCTCGGAGGAAGTGAATTAATTGTTCTGCTTTCTGTTGAAAGTCTGGTTGAATGTCGCGACGGACGCCTCCGATGGTGTTGAAAATATGATAGATCCTTGCCCCGGTGAGTTCTTCAAGTAATAGCAGAACTTGGTCCCGGTCACCCCAGATAAGGCGTTCGATAGTGTCAAAGCCAGTTGCTGCCCCGCCAAATCCAAGATTCATCAGGTGGCTTTGGATTCGCGAAAGTTCTGCTTGAACCACGCGTAAATACTGTCCGCGAATGGGGACTTGGATACCCGCGAGTTTCTCCGTGACGCCGCTGTAGGCGAGTTCGTAGGAGGCACCATCGAGTACACAGATTCGAGGAACAAGCATAATGTTCTGTAGCCATGTTCGGTATTCCATGAGTTTTTCAAAGCCACGATGTAAATATCCTGGATATGGGATGGCGTCGACGATTATTTCGCCATCCAATTTGAGGGCCATATTGAAGTTCCCTGAAGCGGGATGTTGTGATCCGAAGACCATGTCGAACTCAGTTTTATTGGCATCTGCTCCTAATAGTGGGTAGGGGGGTACTTCCATTTTGCCTGCATCAGTGTCAGTCTTTTCCTCTTTACCGAGGTATCCGCCTTGAATGGCTTGGATGGCGTGGACAACGGCAACGCCGATGGGCTCGGGGCGTGGTGGGCACCCAGCAATCCAGATGTCCACGGGGATGTACTTGCTGATGTCTTTGATAGTGTTATAGCTATCCCAGTAGGTCCCGCCAGTCATAGGGCAGTTGCCGAGGGCAATGACCCATTTTGGTTGGGGCATCAATGAGTAAATGCGGATGATCCGTTTCAGCGTCTTAGGTGTGACATAGCCACCTACAAGCAAAGCATCGGCATGTCGGGGGGAGCCAACGGCTAAAAGCCCAAAGCGCTCCATGTCGAAGGAACTGGCGACCCAGGGCACGGCTTCAATGAAACAACAACCGGTCATGTAATTGACAATCCAAATACTTCGTGAGCGTGCCCACGAAACGGTGTTTTTAATTTTCGGGGCTTCAGGATGCTCCAGTGTCGGGGGGACTGCCAACATCTCCGGTGTATAGTTTAGGGTTTCTGGCTTCATTGTGAGCAGAATAGGGAAATTAGTAAATGACAGGGCTCCGGTGGGGCAATTGTCTACGCATAAGCCACAGAAACAGCATTTCCGGAAATCAATCTGGGGTTGAAGACCGGTTTTATTCTCTTCACTCTTTTCCCGCTCTAGCATCTGAATTGCATTGTTAGGACACACATTCGCGCAAATTTTGCACCCTTTACATAACTCGGGTTTGTAGAGTTGACGCCCTCGGTATAACTCTGTTAACGGCATATCGGGTGGAAAAGAAAAGGTCATAGGTTTCGATACAGCGAGCCCTAAAACGCTTTTTATCGCTTTAAAAATTCGAGACATTTTTTATTTCTCCCGCGCCTTGAAGTATTCTTTGTCAACATAGGTATGCCAGTTGAAGTCTTTGCGTAATGGTGGTTTTTCTGTCCAATTTTCGAGGAATAAGGGCTTCAGCATCGTATTCCCCACAAAATTAACCCCGAAGAGCTCCCACATCTCCCGCTCATGCATAGTCGCGGATTTCCAGATGGTTGATAGGCTCGTAATCGCAGGTTTGCTTCGAGCAATGCGTGTAGCTACCTTTACGTAAATATTGCTTTCAAGATGGTGAACTACGTAGTATATTTCGAATTCACCTTGGTCTATCCAGTCGATGACTGCGACTGTCAAACAGCGAGAAAACCCCTGGTCTTTAAGATACGTGCTCAGATCAACGTAAGTCGTTGTATCTGTTGTTAGTGTGAGTAGGTTCTCTCGAATTTCGAATTCGGAGAGGGCATAATGCGATTTCAACGCCGTTGAAAAGGCTGTTAGCTCCAACGCCTTATCTTTCATGTTACGATTCTCCTGGAGCACACGAGCTCCGTGATTTAAGCCGACCTAAATCTGTTATTAGGTTATCTAAATATCTAACGCATATCAACAATTTTCAATTACCTATCTAAAGCTTCAGGAAACCGCCTCAGACCCCAAGAAGCGTGGAAGTTCACAAATATCACCCTAACTGATTGCAGCTTGATTGAATTCTCCTCATTTTTCAATACCAATGATAACTTAATCAAAAAAAGAAAACATGGTAGTTCACCCCATCTAATCGCACAACACCGGTTTTTCCGGATGAAACACCCAGACTCCAACCGCACATACCTTTCAAGGTATCCTCAGCGGGGTTACTCGGAAGAAAGGAATTAGTCTAATTTTATGTGAAGTAATAGTAAATCGCTGAGAAATAGAAGATAATCAATACCAGAATCCAGAGGCCAAACAGCCATATACCATAGAATACTCCAGACTGTGCTGGCAAGAACATAAATGCTATCGCCACAAATGGAAGAACCATTATCGCCGCCCAAAACGCGTTTTTAGCTGACTTAGTCAATATGAGCTGCATTCGCTCATCCGGTCGCCGCCGAATCGAAATGTATGCCCCAATCAATCCCCCAATAACTCCCGCAACCATAGCCGGAGCAAAACGCACCAACTCTGACACAATACTAATTGGCGTAATCAAATCCAACACAATGAAAAATATCGCTAAAACAACGAGTCCAATTGCATTCCCGACAATTGCTCTTTTCAACTCACGCTTCACGCTTCTCACCCTCATAACTGAATAGATCCTCGATTGCCACACCAAATATTCGCGCTAACTTGAAAGCCAATTCCAACGAGGGGTTGTAGGTGCCCTTTTCAATGGCAATGATGGTCTGCCGACTCACATCCACGCGCTTAGCTAGCCCCTCCTGCGTCCAGTTCTCGGAATCTTGCCTCGTTCGCATCCGCTCTTCCCGCAGGCTTCGAAGCCGATTAGTTATCAACGATATACCACTCACGCAGTAATGTCAAGTCTACTTTACGTAAAGTCAACTTGACATATAAACGTTCTCCAAACCCACCAATGGCCCCTCCTAAACACCATGCACACACAGGTTCGCACGCCTTATGTGAGGTCTTCGTCTTCGAAAGAGAACAACTCTCCAATAGGCCGCTCTAAGACCCGTGCAATCCGATGCGCGAGCCGTAACGATGGGTTATACTTTCCTTTCTCCAGAAACAAAATGGTCTGCCGGGTCACTCCCACCATCGCCGCCAGCTGTTCTTGGGTCCATTCCCGCAGTTCACGGAATTCCCGAATACGCGTCTTCACCGTCAGTCGCCACGCCGATCATAGATTGCCATCGATACGCCCCACACAGCATAGCCCACAGCCATCACAATCGTCAGCCACGCAAAGAAGAGCAACGAGACTGGCGAACCGCCCAGCCACACCCAAGTCACAGCCACGCTGACGCCGACCAGGGTAGTGATAAGCATCACCGCAAAAAACCCGTTCCTTGCTGCACGATTGAAATTGCTTCCTAAGCGTTCATCACTATGGGCCCCGACCCGAAAGAACCCAAACCACCCAAAGAACCCCAAAAAACCGAGCCAAGCAGGCGAGCCGGTCACGGGATAGAAGAGTCCGAGAAGTCCGAGGAATCCTACTAGTCCCAGATAATAATATTTCATGCTTATTCACCTCATGATGTAAACTATTTCTAACGTTAGAAATATTTAACATTATCGGTAGGCGACAACAAAACCCATCTCGGTTATACGCTGTCAAAAACTTGAAACAAAAAGTGGCATATCCCCCGGATCCTCGTATGTCTAATGGGGTTCTGTGCACAAATTGGGTGCATCGAGGGTCAAATTGCAACCTGAGCAATTATCCTGTTATTCAATTTGCTGAAGTCATTTGGTTTATGTACTAGCCACACCTAGGGTGGGCCACACCAAGTACAGGTGAGCTACTATGGGAACCAGCGAAGAAAAGGTGCATTACACCGAACTGCTTCCACATGAATTCCAACAACGTTTACAAGCAAAACCTGTTGCCTATTTGCCCCTCGGCACCCTAGAATGGCATGGCCCTCATCTCCCCTTAGGCTCGGATAGCATCCAAAGCGAAGGATTAATGGTCGCCTGCGCCCGCCAACTGGGAGGAATTGTACTACCCCCCCTCTATCTGGGACCCGACCAAGCCATCACCACACAAAACGGGCAAACCTTCTATGGAATGGACACATTACCGGACACCCTCCCACCACAACAACTCATAGGAAGCTGTTACTGGGTGTCAAATGGTTTCTTCAAAGTACTCGTTGACACGATTCTCATCCAACTCAAACGCGT
>JGI2171J19970_10000626_pt1 | contig 19266 bp, 17 predicted proteins | sample DeeMarSWOR324_28_FD_19970 | JGI IMG/M metagenome (IMG submission 19970) | reverse complement strand
ATATAGAAAAGTAAGTTGAGGATACTTAGCCACTGAATGCTCTTTCCTCTTCTCGATCCTTTTTTATCAAATTCTCAGATCGCTCATTATAGCTCCCATATCCACCGCCACCTGGTGTTTCAATTCTGATGATGTCACCCTGTAACAACTGGTAGGTTGTCTTCGATGGTAATTCCACAGGTTTTCCTTTTCTCACCAGTACATTCCTCCCTTTTCTTCCCTCTCCACCACCAAACAACCCATAAGGAGCGAATTTCCTTCGTTCACTCTGTATAGATACAGTACAATCTGTTAAAACCTGAATACTCCTCGCAATTCCCATTCCCCCTCTGTACTTACCCTTACCGCCAGAGTTAGCAATCAAAGAATACTCTGTAACCAAGAACGGGTATGTCATTTCCAGAGCTTCAATAGGTGTATTCAACGTGTTGGACATGTGCGTGTGCACCCCATCTATGCCATCCTTGTTGTACCGAGCACCCATTCCTCCACCAATGGTTTCGTAGTACGCAAAGGATTTTTCATCAACTGAACCGCCAATAGTCACATTGTTCATAGTTCCCTGGCATCCTGCAATCACTTTTTCCGGCACAATTTCAGAGAATGCTTTCAAGAGGACATCCACGATCCTCTGAGAAGTTTCCACATTTCCCGCAGATACTGCATGCGGATGGACTGGATTCAACACACATCCTTTGGGTACCGTTATTTTTACTGGTCGGTAACACCCCTCGTTAGGAGGTATCCCAGGATCTGTCACACATCTTACCGTATAATACACGCAGGATAACGTGACAGCATACACTGCATTGATATTACCCTTTCTCTGCTCATCAGTTCCTGTAAAATCAAAATGAAGATTATCTCCCACTTTCACAGCAACTACTATCTTTACGGGATCATCACTGATACCATCATTATCCATGAAATCATACGCAGAATACTCCCCTGTAAGAAATTCCTTAATTTTCTTTCGCATTCTCCTTTCTGAGTAATCCATGATCTCCTTAAAGGCTTCTTTCACCATTCTTAATCCGTACTTATCTGCTAACTCTTTTGTGCGCCTCTTCCCAATCTCACAGGCCGAATATTGTGCCTGTAAATCCCCTTTTCGCTCATCAGGGGTTCTCACGTTTCGTAAAATCAGTTTCAAAATGCCTTCATTTACTTTACCTTTTGTGTACAACTTCACAGGAGGTATGATTAACCCTTCCTCAAATACTTCCCTCGATTCCCCCGGCATGGAACCAGGAGCTTTCCCTCCCACATCTGCATGGTGAGCTCTGCACGCAGCAAATCCCAAAAGACCATTACAAAACACGGGGGCAATCAACGTGATATCTGGGAGATGGGTTCCTCCCCAGTAGGGATCATTCAAGACAATGACATCACCTTCTTCAAGTGTGAATTCTTTCAAGGACTCCTTTACTGACAAGGGCATAGAACCTAAGTGTACAGGTATATGCTCAGCTTGGGACACCATTCTCCCTTGATTATCAAAGACTGCACATGAGAAATCCTTTCTCTCTTTAATATTTGGTGAAAAAGCAGTTCTTCCTAGAGTGACCCCCATTTCTTCGGCTATAGATTGGAGAGAGCACCGCAAAATCTCTAACGTTACTGCATCCATTATTCCACCTCCAACAACAAATTCCCGTAGCTGTCCACGGTTAACCTCCACCCAGGGGGTACTAAAACGGTGGATTCCATCTCTTCAATGATGGCTGGACCTTTAATGGTATCTTTGTATTTGAGTATTTCTCTCCGGTAGACAGATGTTTTCACAAAGTCATCAAAGAATACATCTCTTGTTTCTTTTGCTTTCAGCTCCCCATTTGTTTTTTCAATCAATTTTAATTGAATTTTCTCCTGTTTCCCAATACCAACGACCCTGAAATTCACAAATTCCACTGGTGACGAACTATCTGCGTACCCATACATTTTCTGGTGAGCATCATGGAATTTTTGGACAGCGTTTTCTGCAGGAATCCGTAATTCGTAGGATTGACCTGTATATCGTGTGTCTATAAACTGCTGTAGCACCATATCATCTTCAGAGACTCCTTCTTTTCTCAAAACAGCTACTGCCTTTTTTTCCAGTTCTTCAAATACGTTATGTGTGTCTTCTTCTGGTCTCATTTTTTTGGTTAAAACAAATTCGTGCTTGATATCTGCCACCACCATTCCCAAAGCGGAGAACACTCCTGGGTACACAGGGATTAAAACCTTGGGAATGGATAATTCTTTAGCTAGTTCACACGCATGTAAGGGTCCTGCCCCTCCAAAGGCTAACAATACAAAATCTCTAGGATCATGACCGCGCTCTACGGATACTACCCGTATGCCCTGGCACATGTTGGCGTTAGCCACTTTTATGATGCCAGAGGCTAATTCCAGTACATCAAAGCCTGTTTTTTTACACAATTCTTTCATGGATTCTTCTGCAAGCTTCACAGATAAAACCATTTCATCTCCTAATTGTGTACCTAATCGGCCCAGGATTAGGTTAGCATCCGTTACAGTAGAGGTTATGCCGCCTTTACCGTAACAAGCAGGCCCAGGATCTGCTTCTGCTGATTGGGGACCTACTCGTAGAGCCCCACCTTCATCCAGCCAGGCAATGCTCCCTCCGCCAGCACCTATAGTGTGGATGTCAATCATGGGAATTCTCAAGGGATATTTCTCTATGGAGCCTTCCGTGGTAATGATAGGTTCTCCTTTTATCACGGATATGTCTGTACTGGTACCCCCCATGTCTAAGGTGATCAGGTTTTTCACGCTTAATACATTCCCCAGAAAATGAGAGGCGATGACGCCGCCTGCAGGACCAGATAATACGGTATTGACAGGCTTTTCCCGGGCAGAATGCGCGGTCATGACACCTCCTGAAGATTCTATCACCATTAAGGTGCTGGAAATTCTTTTTTCCAGGTTAGATAGGTATTTATCAATAACGGGCATCAAATAAGCATTTATTACAGTAGTGCTCATTCTTTCGTATTCTCTGAATTCTGGTAGTATGTCACTGGAGATACACACAGGTATATTAACCATGGACTTTATTTTCTGCTCGTGGACAGGATTAGCATAGGAATGAAGAAGGCAAACAGCAACAGATTCAGTTTCTTGTGGTAGTTCAATTCTTTCTTCTGTTAATTCTTCAATGATTTCTCCCTTGTGGTTAATTCTTCCCGATACTTCAATTCTCCTGTCCCGTGGAACTAACGGAGGAGGGCGATCCACAGAAAAATCGTACAACGAAGGCCTGTTCTGTCTTCCTATCTCTAGGATGTCTTTGAACCCTTTATTAGTGATCAAGGTGACTTTGGCCCCTCTTTTCTGTAATACAGCATTAGTTCCCACTGTCATGCCGTGGATTACTCTGGTGTACTCTTTGCTAACCTTGTTAATACCTCGTAACACGCCTTCTGCAAAGTTCTGCGGCGTTGTGGGCACTTTTGATACTTTGATTTCCCCTTTTGAGATGAAAACTGTATCCGTGAAGGTACCGCCAACGTCAGATCCGATGATCATAGATACTCCTCCAGGAGTCTTCCTAAATATATCTTCTCTTTTTTGTGAGCCAGTTTTAATGCACTCCACAAGGAGGCTGAATTACTTGATATCGCTGGAATGTCAAGCTCATCTTCCAGTTCATAGATGGCATCAAACGTTTTAAAATTGGTGCAGCTGATAAAGATGGCATCTGCCATCTTTAAAGATTTTGCCAGGTTGTACGCTGCTTCAGGTTCTTGTCTTCCAATTTCTAAATTGTTCAAAAGTCCTAATCCCTTTATGTCTTTGACTGTAAATCCTTTGGACTCGAAGAATGCTTTTTCTCTTTTGTTTATTTCATCTATGTAGGGTGTTGCCACAGATACTGTTTTGGCACCCAAGGTTTGTAGTGCAGATATGACAGCGCGAGATGTAGTAACTGCAGGTATCAAACTTTTCTTGAGGATTTCTTCAACATTTTCTATAAAACTGCCAGAGGTACACCCATACACTATGGCATCGGGGTGGCAATCTGAAATTAGGGTTAAGGCTTTTGTGAGTTCTTCATTCATTTTCTTGAGAGATATTTCATCCACATTTTGAAGAGATATTCGTGTGGAATGAACAATAACGTAATCACTTAATTCTTCTTCCATGACCGTGTTAGAGGATGGGATGATCAAGCCGATGTGCATACATAAATTGTAAAGGCTCTCTTTTTAGCTGTTTGCCTTCTTGATACTCTTCAACTATTTAGTGTTTATCTCATTTTTGTTACACGTGTAACAATTTATTTCTTTTTTGATCATTTCATAAACCCTTTTTACTTGAGAGGATACAAAGTTTCTAGCACTCAACTCTTTGACACCTTTATCAGAAACAGCAATAGTTTGTAGGCTCTAGATAAGTTTTTAAGCTGAAAACCTAATTCAAAGAGAGAAACCGAGAATGGAGGTGAGAAAATTATGAATGAAAAAAATTCTACTCAAAAGTTGAAGCCTATAAAACAATTAGAAACAATGTACAAAGAACACTGGGAGCATTCAAGGCACTGTGAAAAAGAAATGTTTTGGTTTACCAACATCTATGTTGCTATTGTGACAGCCATTTTTTACTTCATAAGGAATACAGGTGGTAGCCACCAGACTGATTTTGGTCCAATTCTCATGCTTGCCCTCTATGGCCTTATTTTATCTGTGTTCGGGTTCATGATTGTGATTGCTCTGTCGCTGGGACATCATAATTATATTATGAACATAGTAACAATCTGTTACCGCTGGGATGTACTGGAATTCTACGCAAATCCGAGAAAACCTGTTTTCTTAAAGAGGGTATTCCGATATCTCTATGAAATTACTAGTGCCCTCTTTGGAGCACTCTTTCTATTCTATGTGTTTCAAGCTTGGACCTTCCTTGCAGTATTTCGTGGATATCTGATCTGGGTTTGTGTGTTACTTGCCGTCATCATCTTTGCCGCCCTAGAAGGATTTTTATATCGACGCAAATGGAGTAAGTATGTTACAGAACGCAAGGATTTCGTGAAGACATTACGAAATGACACTAAGGGATACTACCGAAAAGATTGGAACACATGGTTCAAAGATCCGGAGTTTTGGATAGAAATACCAAAAGATGCTAAAGAGAGGAAAAAGAAAGCCCAAAAAGAGAAGAAAGAAGAGGAGAATTGATATTTTTCTTTTCATTTTTTTATGAATAACCAAAAACGATTCGATTCTTTCTCTATTTTTCCTAAATATGCTTTCAGAATGCAACAATCACAGATAACTATAGACAATCAGCTCTATATCTGTGCCAATTCATTTTTAGTGGGGAATATTTCTATGGTTCTGTATTATAAACTCTCACATATGTCCAGATTTGTAAATCTGTAGAGTGTAGAGATTATTTATTGGATTTTATGGCAATCTTAATAAAACTAGGTAAAAGAGATTTGTCTTCATGAATTTTACCTGTTCATCAAACACAAAAATACACATATTTTACAGTTCCACGGTGTTCGATAGTTACGGTGCGCATTTTACATCCCCATGCTTTTGCTCATGGAAAAATTTGTCTAACCAATAGTCTTATCTCATTTTTGTTACACGTGTAACACCTGATTTAGTCATTTTCTGGAGTTCACCAGCGAGAGGTATAAAATTTTGAATTCAATTTTTTCGACACCTTTTACCTGAAGGAGTTGATACTAATGTTTAAGATTTTCTGGTTCTAACACTTATATAGTTCGTGGGCTCCTCGAAAGATTTTTAAGCTGATGATCCTATATTGAGAGAAAAAGAAAATGGAGGTGAGAAATGTATGAATAAAAACAATACCACTCCAAAATCAGAGTATATTGCTAAATTAGAGACAATGTACAAAGAACATTGGAATCATGCTCGGCACTGTGAAGAACAAATATTCTGGTTTACCAACATCTACGCTGTGGTCGTGGCAGCCATTTTTTACTTCATTGCAGAGACAAGTAAGAGTCCAAACACAGATTTTGGACCAAGTCTTGTGCTTGTCTTTTTTGGTCTCGTTCTATCTGTAATTGGATTTTTCATTGTGGTCTCTCAGTCATTGGGACATCGGAACTATATTATGAACATAGTAACGATCTGTTACTATTGGGATGTACTGGAATTCTATGCAGATCCGAAAAAACCTGTTTATTACAAGGTCACGCATCGATGGCTTTTCGAAATCACGATTGCCCTTTTTGCAGTGCTCTGTATAGCCTTTGGATATCTAGCCTTGACCCATGATAGATTATCCTGCGAATATTGGATCTTGCTCATAGCAATATCTGTATTCTTCTCTTTCTTCATCGATAGATTGTATCAGGAAAGATGGAGAAGGTATTCTAGAGGACGCGGCGATTTCATTAGTGCATTACGAAATGACACTGAAGGAGTCTACCGAAGCGATTGGAACAAATGGTTTAAAGATCCAGAATTTTGGAAAGAGATAATAGAGAACACTAGGAAAGAAAAGACTCTGGAACTGCACGAAGAATGTTGGATAGTGGGATTGCTCTCTAGGATATGCAGGGGACCCATTCGGATATGCGAGAAGCTTTATTGGGCATTATGCAGGAAAACTCGGAAGAATAAGGTCAATCAAGATACATGAACAGGGAATCAATCAAACTACTTCAAGAATCTGCGGCAACTGACCACTGGTTTAATCAGTGATTTACAGGTGCCTGTCTTAGTTGTTACACGTGTAACAAAAATCTTTCTCTTTCTTTTTTCGCTATTCAAAGAATAACAGGTTCTCTGACATGCCTTGACAACCCCTGGGATCGATCTAGTCCTTGTTATGTCTGCATGATTTATTCTTCATCTTTAACGCGATGCCAATCCTCCTTTATGTACGGAAATTTGAAAGTAATGGTTCGAGCTGGAGCATTTGAACGATTCATCATAGTGTGAGGTTTTTTCCTTGGGAAATATACCATGTCCCCAGGATAAAGAGTTTCTTCTCTCTTTTCCTCTTTCATGACGACTTCACCTTCCAACACAAAGGTAATCTCATCAATTCCATCATGATAGTGGGTAGGCTGAATTCGTCCTGGCGGCATATCTGTTGTGCCCACGCCAACATTGTTGATAGTTAACGAGTCCACAAGATCAAAAATTGATCCTTTTCTTACCTCGCCATCGTAAACTCTCTCAGGCATGTCAGTTTTTCTGAAGATTTTCATGGAGAACACCTAAGTTACTATTGGCAGAATTTTATAAATGTTTAGCTCTCAAATTTTAAATGATAAACTTGTTGGAGATAGTGTTGAGAATATGAACTTAGGCATAACTCGATGTTAATGAGAATATTCCAGATTCACTAAGGCTTATAAGTATGGGATGACATAATAAAAACGGTGATAGAATGGTTGTAAACCTGGAAATCCCTGAAGATCTGTTGAAAGGATATGATATAAAAGACGAATCTCACTTAAGAGAGATAATTGAAGCAGGAATAAGACAAACGAAAATTGAGGAGGCAATCCACTCATTCGAAAAAGGAAAAACTATTGACGAAGCTGCAGAATCAGCAGGTGTATCACCTCGCTGCCTTCAAGAGATGATGCTTCAGACTTTAGCACGAGAATTAAAACCAAGTCAACAAGATATGAAACTCGTTATCTTCGCTGGCGGAACAGGTACCCGATTCTGGCCACTTTCTCGAAAAACGTTTCCCAAGCAATTCAAAAAGATATTCAATGATGAATCGACGCTTCAACTTGCTTTTGATCGTATCAAAAAGGAATTTGATATTTCCAACATTTATGTCAGTACAAACCAAAACTACATACATCTTGTTGAAGAACAACTCACTGGCCTTCCTGCTGACCACATTATTGGTGAGCCAGCAAAGCGAAACGTTGGTCCATCTGTTGGTTACATCCTCATCCGCCTCCGGAAGGAAGGACACCGCGGCCCAGTGGCAATCCTATGGGCGGACCACCTTATGGAACATGAAGATAGGTTCAGAAATGTTCTCAGAAAAGGAAAAAGACTCATTCAAGAAAAACCACAGCGGTTGGTCTTTATTGGTGAAAAACCCCGCTACCCAGAGAGTAACTTAGGCTGGATTCATGTGGGGGATGAAATAGAGGAAGGACTGTACGAATTCAGAGAGTGGTACTACAGACCACCACTTGAGAAATGTAAAAAAATGTTCGACTCCGGAGAGTGGTACTGGAACCCTGGTTATTTTGTGGTAGATTTGGAGTTCACTCTCTGTTTGTACAAATTGTACGTTCCCAATGCGTATCGAAAACTCAAAGAGATCGAAAAGAACTTGGGAACACCTCAACAAGAAAAGACAATAAAACGCATATACCTGCAGTTTGAACCTTTTACTTTTGATTATGTCGTACAACAAGTTCCTCCGCATTATGCTGTTGTACTCACTACTGACCTTGGCTGGTCTGATCCCGGCACTTTGTACGCATTCAAAGAAGCTATGATTGGATTAGGGGAAAAAAACTATACTAAAGGTCCTGTCAAAGAACTAGAGACAACTGATTCGCTCATTTACAATGAAGAAGAGGGGAAGCTGGTGGCAACGGTGGGACTTGATGGCATGATTGTGGTCAACACTCCCGATGCACTAATAGTTGTTCACAAAGACAACGTATTGAAAGTTACTAAGCTGGTGGAAGAGTTAGAGAAAGACAATAGGTTTAACAAATTTGTTTAGCAGTATGAATCAATATGGGATGTCATGAATATGTCATAGCAACCATTAGACAAAAAAGCTATTCAATAAAAAAGGCTTAAATAATCCTTTACTTCATAAAGACGGATGGAGAACATAACAATAGGATCAAAAGAGAATGCATTACACGGAGGAGTAGAGTATGAGAGGTATTAATAAGGTCATAAAGCTGCAATTCTTGTGGGTTACTGTCTTCTTTCTGGGAGTCATAATTGATGTGATCTACCAGATTATTGGAGAAAATGATCTGAGCAGTGTTTTGCCTTCATTAATGCAGTATTTCACAAGGATTTGCATACCAGTTTCCCTGATCATCTTACTGGTTCATTGTTCCTTGCTTGTGATAACCCCATTCCACCTCTTTGTGTACTACCATGTTTGGATTAAACACATTTTTGCCACTTTAAAGAAATGTGCGCAGTCTCCTCACTCCTTCAAGTACATTGGAAGTTGGGTTCTGAGTACATTCTTTAATGAGTATTTCGATACCTTAATTTTGAATTCTTTTTGTGAACAAGAAGTTTCAGGAAAAGACATCCCTGAGAATCAGCCTGTTTTCATTCGCAGAACGCATTTGACAGAAAAGGATTACTGGCCTCACTGGACGTTTGCCATCATGCTCCTCTTCAATAAGGTGACAATACGCCGCTCTCATGCAGCCTACGAAGTCAGATTTTGCCTTGAGGTTGATCTTCGCAACCAATCCTACGGAATCTACAACACTGAGGGAAAGAAATTTCTGAACAATACCTTTTTGAACAATGAATTCAGACGACAGTGTATAGAAGAAGCTGAAAGAATAGAAAATTTTCTGAAATCTGGACCACCACATAAATTGGTAATAGATGCCAAAAAAATGCCGTTACGCTGGGCATCAGGAGGGGTACTACCAATAGTTTACCTGGAAGGCAGATACTGGTATGTGCTGTACTTCAGGGACGCCGAACCTATTGGGCTGAACATGGCCAATGGTGCATCTGATGCACCTGAGGAGTTCAAGGACCTCCGCAGCTTGATCTACAGAGAATTCTCAGAAGAACTTGTCTTATTGAGTCGCGAACCTCATGTAGGCGATGTCCTCCCTGTTACACACAGAGTAGTTCAATTCCCTGATCCCCTTCCCCAGTACATCTATCCAAAAATCATGAAAAAAGAATTTGCCAAACCCCACAGGCAATTGCGCAGAGAACACGATGACATGACCATAGAATTGGGGGATGGTCCGATAATTAAGCCTGTAAGGACTCCTTTTGAGGTAGAAATAACGTACTATGATGCAAATCTGCGAGATACGTCATCTATGACAATAGAAAATGTCATCTTTAATATAAATCCCACCGAATTTGGCATAGAGGTACTATCTGTATCTTACTTCAATATGAAAGAGGAAGAGTATCTCATGGATGGAGAAATCTCGGGAAGGGGACCTGCATTAATCCGAAGGCCTGTAATGCTTGTCTCTTGTGATTATCTCCAAGAGGTATACAATGAAATGGGTAGCCTGGGTACTGATATGGAAGAACGGCCTCACATGAACTGTAAGGATTTGGGAGAAATACCTTTTGGCGAATATAAAATTTATGACAGAGACATTGAGTTTCGCAAACGAAGACTCACCCTTTTACAAAGAACTGCTGAAACAAAAAATTCAGCAGAAGCAAAACGTTATCAAGGATGGTTAAACAAGTACGAACCTCTTTTTACTGCGATCAGAGAATTGTCCTGTGATATAACCAGCAAGGATCACTCACCATTAACAGTATTATTGCCAGCAACATGGAAAACTATAGAGACAATATGTTATTACAACCTTTTGGATAACCTTCCGAAACCAAAATAAAGAATACGAGCATTAAATTGTTATTAATCGCTGCCTATGCAGTGTTTCCGTAGATTCTCGTTACTTTCTTTACTTGTTACACGTGTAACAACTTTCAGGTTGATCTGAGTCTCTTTGTTACGTCTTATCCTCTCTCATGACAACATCCTCATATAAACACCTGATTTGCTGCCAGCAAATTCCTATGATTATTTCTATCAGATACTGCCCTCACGTTACACGAATCCATATCCAATCAGTGTATCGTCTTTTTCTTTCAACTTCTGGTACTCTTTCCATTCATCATTTGTCACAATGTAAATCTCTTCTTTCTCGTAAGTGGGTCTGATCAACTTCACTAACCCTTTATCCACGTACTCCTGTACAATGTACTCCTTGATCTTCTCCAGATACTTTACCTCTCCTCTTAACACACATGCAAAGTTGAATAATTCCTTGAAATACCCTCTCTGGTCTCTTTCTTGCCGTAGGACCATCTTCACACCTGTATTGGCAGTCTCATTTTCCGTTTCACGTCTCTTTTTTTCCATCTTTCTATTAATCATTTTTTCACCTCCTTACCTTGAATGTTCTACCATTTCCATTTAGGGGATACCTATCCAGCTCCTAAAGGGGTGAAAGATCAAAAGATCAGTTCTTCTGTGCCAGTAGACAGCAAGCCATGTCTCTATAGAAAGATTTATAACCACAAGACAAATATAGATTATGGTGGTGAAAAGTGGCAAGAATGTCCATAGACCAAATGGAAGCCTATGCATATAAGTTGTACCTCTTGCTTATCGAGGAGGCCCGAATGCCTTTTGTGGAAATTGGGAAAATCATGGATATCAATAATAAGACTGCTGCTAAATTCTACAGATGGGCCCTAAAAGAGGAATTGATGCTCCCTCCTTTTCTCAGATTGAATTCTTTTCCTAACTATCAGGAATACGTCTATTTTTTAAAGTTTAAGGATACTGCATCAGTTTTTGAGAAGTTGAAAAGTGATCCCAGAGTTATCTACCAGTCAGTGTGTGGCGGTGCTTTTGATTTAATGGTAATGACCAGCGAGAAAATCGATGTTTCCACAGAGGATGGGTTTGAGTCAATATTTTTGAGTGGGTCCAGAAGTGATTTTATATTTAACAAAGTGGAAATAAAGTCCATGCAATCGTATATTGATGAGTTTTGTCAGTTTCTGAAAAGCGGCAATTTCATCCGATCCAAAATCACTTTTCCTGTAAGAGGAGAACTGACATGGGATGACCTGGATTGGTGCCTGTTTAACTTGTTGAAATATGATGCACGGAGGAAGTATCTTGATGTGATAAAGAGGTTAAATCTAAGATCAAAATCTCTCTTTTACGAGCACCTTAATAAGGTTTTAGAGAGCTGCACAGTGTGGACACCCTATTACCCAAAGCGTTACAAGAATTATAATGAATATTTCGTTCTCTTCAAGACAGACCATGAGAGCCAGCTCGTTGAGAAATTGAAGGCAATACCTGTAATTTGTCCGATTTTTAAAGTGAAAGACTGGATATACGCATATATTAGAACAGAAAGAGAACTTTTGCAGCTTGACTTTTTTAGATTGCTGAAACTGATGCAAACATCAGGATTCATTGAAAAATATAGGTATTCAGTCCCGATTCTTTATTGTGATCAGAAATAGACTATCCGGGAACAGGGCCGCCGCCGTTGCCATCTCCACACGGAGTAACATCAGGCTCTGTTAGTGACACTGTTCGTTCACGAGGTTCTGCAGCATCCTCTGTGGGTGTATCTAGTTCATCTGCACAAAGGTTAGCTGCCCCTCCGAAGAAGAGGAGTGCCACAATTAAAGCTCCTATGACTTTCTTGTTCATATCTTCACCTCTTCCCCCATTATGAAATAGTACTTAAAAGCTTATCTTGAAAACTTTGGTTACAAATTGGACAGTATGCATGCAAAATAACTTGTCCACCGATAGGTTTATATGGCCAGATGTCTAAATGTATTACACGTAGCAATTTACGTGAGAGTATGTAAGGAGGGTTTACAATGCCAAGATTTGCTATATACTATGTTCCTCCTAAGGAGAGCGAATTTTACTGCCTGGGCTCCCAGATCGTGGGATACGATGTCCGAGCTCGCAAACTCGTAGAGCTTGGAAAAGATTTAAAGAAGCTTCTAGGCAGCTTTGATACAAAATGGGTGAAGCATGCCCGCCCTTTTGGATTTCACCTCACTATAGGTGACGCAATCGACTTTGAGGGGGACATAAAAGAGATAAAGCAGGATATAGAAAGAGAAATAGAGATCATACTGAATTGTTTTAACCCAAGCCATTGGTTTGAGTTGACCATGCGAAAAGAGAATTTTGTAACAATATACCGAACAAAGAGAGGAGATGCTATTGTCTTACGCTACGACCCTAATGAGTACCTTAAACTGTTTAGTACTCTCGTTGTTTCGCGCGTCAATACTCTTGGCACTGGCTCTGGCTTCCTGAAACGATTTAAAGAAGACCCTGCCAAATACTATCTCCATCAAGGACACAGGATACTCAATTTTTATGCTCAGTACATATTTGATGATTACAGTCCACATTTTACACTTCTGGATCCCTATACAGGAAATGATCACGACAGATTGAGGCGCACTTTCTCCAAAATATTTCGACCATTTTCTCACATGTATCTTGACACCATCTGCTTGCTATTTCAGAAGGAAAGGGACAAGAACTGGGAAATCTGCAGAGAATTTGATCTGAACTGCTTTCCTACCCTTTGTAAAATTGTTGTAGAGAGGATGAAAAAAATCAGTGTGGAAGTGAGAAAATATGAATGAAGAAAGCGTTGGTAAAAAACAGGAATCATATTCCTTCAATTCAAGAGAAGAGACAATTCTCAAGCAAAACTGGGAACATGCGAGATTCTGCGAATATGAAATGATCTTGTTTACCAGTATCTACGGTGCTATTGTAGCAGGTGCACTGGTCTTCATGAGTAAGATAGAGTACAAGCCAATAAATCTTGGTCTACTTTCCTTGCTTTCTCTCTTCCTTCTCATTCTTTCTGTACTTGGATTCAGAGTGGTGATCTCCCAATCGCTGGGACATCATAATTATATTATAAACGTGCTAATGATCTTAGAGTGCTGGGGCAAAACAGGGTTCTTCAAAAATCCGAAAAAGCCTTTCTTTTTGAAGAGATCATGCCGGAAATTCTATGAAGCTACTATTGCTTTCTTTTTCACACTTTTTGTATTCTTCGCATTCTATGCAATCAAGGGCAAGGTCCCTGATACAATAACTTTCATACAAGGGATCTTCTTCATTGTGGTATTCTCCTTCATTTATTTCTTCATTGAACATGTGCTGTATAAATATAAATGGAGTAGGTATTCCATGGGGCGTCGATTACTCATAGAAGCAATACGAAAGGGTGAGAAGAAATTCTATCGACCTGATTGGGATTTACAACTTGAGGATGAAGGATCAGACCTCTGGAAAGAGATAAACGATATACCCGGATCAGAGAAGCTTCAACCATTAAAAGAATCTAAGCCTTTGTAGAATCCACTGCCGCCAATAAATACACTAAAATTTTTTTTCTTTTAATTTATGATTCCATCCCAAAGATTCAAAGAATTTCTGGAGTTCTTTTTGGGGGAGGGGCCCATTGATTTCAAACCCTTGGAATGATTTGGGTCCTACCTGCGCGTCTTCTCGACCACTGTAGTGTACGGGCCAGACCTCTTTGGGTGGGGTTAACCCTTGCTGTTCCATGAATTGTAGAAATTGTACCAATTCCACGACAGAGTTATGCCTGGTTCCAGGTCTTTCAAAGACAGTATTACAGTCACACATGAGCAAGTCTATGTTGTTCAATAGTTCTCTTTCTCTGGGATGAGACAAATTCTGGGGTACACCTGGTTCATCAACCCATGGGGGAAAATCCCAGGCTGTGCATATCTTTTTATGCATTTCTTTTAACTCAATTACCCAGATAACTGCTCCTTTAAAATGGCGTGAACTATCAACGGGGGTTACTGTTATTCTTTTTTTGAAGAGATCAAAGGATTCTAATGGGGTGACAGGATTTAATTGGAAGAATCCATTTTCCACTTCGTATGCAAAGCGAGTTTTGAGCATGTCCAGGGAGTCGTTTGAGCAGTGCACAGTAATTTCTCTTTCTTTGTAGAGGTTGCTGGCCATCAATGATTTGGTCAAAAGTGGTAATTCTGCAATGTGATCATAGGCAGCGTGGGTAATGAGTATGCTGTCTAGTCGTACTCGTTTTCCAGGAAGTTCTTGACAGATTTCTGCTAACCTTCTTATGGTACCTAGCCCTGAATCGATGAGTAGTCCAAAATTATCATTTTCTGATTTGCAGTAGAGGTACCCTGCTGTATTTCCTTCATCTTTTTCATTGTATAAAGTTCCGAATCCTGTTAACTGCATTCTGTACGGCCATGCATTTGCTCTATTCAACTGGAAATATTTTGCTTTCCACATGGTATCCCTCTGTTTCTGTGTTTGTAGATCTGTAGATTTATAACTTAAGTATTTTGGTGGAGAGATGGAGGGGGAATATCTTATCGGTGAGTGTCAGTTTTGTTACACATGTAACAAATCTCTTCTTTTTCAGCTATACTCTAGAGTTTTAGAGATTCAGAAAATCCAAGATTTTCAGCATCAACAACCCACAGAAAAGTGTATAAGCAGGTATCACCTATCCCATACCACTAAGGTGATACAATGAAAACAGCATTCATAACAGGAGTAACTGGGCAGGATGGAAGCTACCTTGCCGAGTTCTTATTAGAAAAGGGATACAAAGTGTATGGGTTAAACAGAAGAAAAGCATTGGCAGGACTAGACAATCTGAGCGATATCCTAGATAATAAAGACTTTGAAATAGTAGAAGGGGACCTCCTAGAAGAGAACACATTGAACAAAATTATCAGAGATATCCAGCCAGATGAAATATACAACCTTGGTGCTCAAACGTTTGTTCCCTACTCATGGAAAAATCCCGTTTACACCTGTAACGTTAATGCGTTAGGTGTTTTGCGAATGCTGGAAGCTGTCCGCTTATACTCACCAGAGAATAAATTTTACCAAGCCTCAAGTAGCGAAATCTTTGGAAAAGTTCAGGACATGCCGCAACATGAAATGACATACCACTATCCGCGGTCTCCTTACGGATGCTCAAAGTCCTTTGGGTTCAGCATTGTCAGAAACTACAGAGAAAGCTACGGATTGTTTGTGTGCAATGGTATCCTTTTCAACCATGAATCTGAAAGGCGCGGATTAGAATTTGTCACCCGCAAGATTACTCATACTGTGGCAGAAATAAAACACAGAATATCTGAAAAATTGATTCTGGGCAATTTAAATGCAAAGCGTGACTGGGGTTATGCCCCAGACTATGTAAAGGCAATGTGGCTAATGTTACAGCAGGACAACCCGGACGATTATGTTATTGCAACAGGGAAAGAGCATACGGTCAGAGAATTCGCAGAATCTGCATTTAAGGCAGCAGGAATCGATATTGAATGGATAGGTGAAGGATTGAACGAAAAGGGCATTTCAGGGAAGAAGGTTCTCGTTGAAGTATCAGAAAAATACTACAGACCTGCAGAAGTAGACATACTACGAGGAGATGCGTCAAAGGCAAAGAAAGTCTTTGGGTGGGAACCAGAGACATCATTTGAGGAGATGATAAAAAGGATGGTTGAACATGATCTTTCTATTGTCCAGAATACACTGTAACTCAGTACCTATTTTTCTTCAGTCTTATGAATGTGTAGGGTTGGAATCTCAAATGGTAACCCCTTTGGCACTTTTGGAGCCACTCGGTTAACTTGTGGAGAGTTCTCATGTGTATTCTTAATGTCAGAAATATTTGCTTATGGATAACTTTTTAAGTTGATAATCAATATCAAGAAAAAGAGAAATGGAGGTGATCTTATTCCAAAATTAAGACCTATTCCAGAATTGGAAACAATCTTCAAAGAACACTGGAACCATGCCAGGCATTGTGAAAACGAGAGACTCTGGTTTAACAATATCTATGCAGTCGTAGTGGCAGCCATTCTGGTCTTCATTGGGCAGGCAGGTTATAATCAGCAAACAGATCTTGGTCCAATGCTCCTACTTGCACTCTTTGGTCTCATTTTATCTGTACTTGGATTCCTGGTTGTGATTGCTCTGACACTTGGATATGCACATCATATTATGGATATCGTCATGATATTCTACTACTGGGACGCAATGGAATTCTACAGACACCCAAAAAAGCCAGTTCACTTCATGGATGCGCACCGATGTTTCTATGAAATCACCATAGCCCTTTTTGCAGTGCTCTTACTGTTCTATCTATCTCAAGCCTGGGACGCCATTGCGCTATTCCATAAACATTGGATCTTGCTCATTGCATTCGCTCTCATCTTTGCCGTCATTGAAGGACTGTATCGACTAAGATGGAAAGAGCATTTTTCGAAATGTTGGCGTTTCATAAATGCGTTACAGAATGACTTTGAAGCAAAATACCGAGATAACTGGCCTGAATGGTTTAGAAATCCAAAATATTCAGATTCTCAGGAAAAAATAGTTGAAATAAGCTAAGGAAAAGAAGGAAGATTAATATATTTCTCTTTTTAATTTTTTACTGAATTGCCACGAATATCAGATTTTCTTTAACTTCCTTTAATGCTCCCTCAAGAACACAGTAATAACGATGACAATCAGCAGCTATAGCCCAATCCCTGATACATAAAATGCTCACAATCCTGCAGCAACAGAACGTTTCCATTTCCCTCGTTCTTTATTTATGATTCTAGAATCTGAGAGAATCTTCATAAAAAGGTGTAAAGTGCAATTACCAATAGAATTCTTTTTTATACTTCTGCATGACCTTAAATTCTTCTTCAAGATTTTTTGCCAGTTCTGGATAAACTGGAGAGATCGCATCTTTCACGCGTTCCATCTCATTCTTTGGATCTTTACCGTAAAACAAAAATGAAACAGCATCTTCTCTCGATGATTTTCGTGCGATAAAAGAGTTTTTTACCCAAATGCCATCAAATGTGTCTGGGTTTCCGTCTAGCTTCTCTAGTTCCAGAAAAGCCCTCGTGAGAAGGTTATTATTCTCGCATCTCACTCTCATTTCCAGAGTGTAATCGCAACCTGTTGGTTCTTTAGCCTCCTTTATATCAATGTCTTTCACTAGATACGTACAGAATTCTAGAGTTTGCCTTATGCCATCATCGAACCCATCACTATCGTACCCGTGATAGGAGCCTTCCATTCCCTTTAGCACCTTTTTCCCCTCTTTTTTTAGTTCCAATATCTTCTTAATAATGTTAGGCCTTCCTCTCTTGGCCCTCACCATTCTGTTATGTGTAGATCTTATCGCATTTTCAGCAGGAATCACAAATGGATCCAAGACAAAATAGCCTTCCTGACCTTTGTAATGCATTGCGCTAATTGCTATGAGCAACACTGGATCAATCGCTCTCACTTCATCATCGTGTCTGAAAATAAACACATGTCTGTCCCCGTCTCCATCAAAGGCAACTCCTAAACGAGAATCATTCTTTTCTCCTTTCATAGCCTTGATTATACTATCAAGATTTTTCGGAATTGTAGGATCAGGCGACTGCGACGGAAACAGTTTATAATCTCCAGACATTTTTGCATTGAGTTCTTTAACTATACAAATATTGTTTCTTGCAGCAATCACCGGAAATAGCCGGGAGACAGAACCCTCAAAATAATCAACTGTAACACGCAATCCTTCAAAATCATATTCAGGAAAGCTCTCTACATAATCCTTGAACGCTTTTTTTCTGTCACTCTTACCAAGTCTGATCTTTATTCCCTGCCATGACTCATCAAGGTGTGAAGCTGTTATCATCACTGATGTCAACCCATATACATGCCCGAGATATTCTATCATTGGCGTTGTGCAGTGATTACCGCAATTTAAGACTTCTCCTCCTTTTTTTTCGTACCCTTTTTTGAATGCTTCCAGCATTTCACGAGAAGTTTTCCTTGAGTCTGCACCAAGTATTATCTTTTTTCTTCTCAACAGCTCTGCTGTTTTCTCTCCCAACTCATACATTTCGTCAAGACGGAGGTTTTGCCATCGTTTATCCACCATAGTATTTGGTGAGAACACTTTTTCCATGAATGCCCTTTCTAGATCATAAGCCTTTCCCATAAGCTTCTTAGCCTTTATGACTTATTAAAGTTTTTGGTTTCTGGGGTTGTCAAATCATCAGGGTTTCTCTCACTTTTGTTATATATGTAACGAATTATTGGATTTTATCAATTATTCCAAGGATATTATAATACCAAAGGAGATTGAAGATTCTTAGCATCTGAAATTGACACTCCCTGTTTACTGAGAAACTTCCATGAAAAACCAGCATATGGGTTTTATGACCACAAAGTATTACAGGAATTGAAAAAGAAGAAAAAGTATTATAGGCAATATTTCCTTCCACCATATTATTCTCTTGATAGTAGTCATGTTATCACATCACAATTCGTAACCTAGCTTCTCTGCTAGCGTTATATACTCTTTGATCAATCCCTCACTTAAGCCAGTGAGAGTGGAGATCTCAAGTAAGCTATAAGACTGTCCTAATTTGACCACTCGTTTGTAGTCCTTGATGTACCTGTCGCAGGATTCAATGCTGTGATTCATTCTTTTAGCTACTTCTGGTGTGG
>JGI2171J19970_10000625_pt1 | contig 19266 bp, 15 predicted proteins | sample DeeMarSWOR324_28_FD_19970 | JGI IMG/M metagenome (IMG submission 19970) | reverse complement strand
TGACAGCGAGCCTCCTGTTCGATCTTGGAACTCGGGTGCGCGGATGTGGGATCGTCTCCGCCCAGGAGCCGCCTTCCCGCGCTCAGCGGGCGCCGGCTGTCAGATCCCGGACTGCTCAGATGCGATCGGTCTCGGCGTTCGGACTGAACGCTGCGCTACCCTAGGCGACCCCCGCTGAGCCTACTCAGTCTACAAACCGGTAGTAGGCCAACCCGGCCAGCTTCACTAGGGCGATCGTGACGGCAACGGCTAGGAGATCCCAGCGGGCAACACCACTAGCGAAGAACTGATAGACGAACAGGCCGCTGGCCAGCAACCCACCCACGACCCCGGCGATACTCGTGGACTTCAGCCGGTGCATCAGGAACCGCTCGTCTATCTGGTCTCCCAGCATGGGGATGATCATTTGCCTTTCTCCAACTTGAAGATCTCGTCGGTCGAGCACCCGAAAATCCGTGCGAACTTCAACGCCAGGGGCAGGCTGGGGATGTAACGGTTGCGCTCGATCGAGTTGATGCTCTGCCGCGAGACGCCGACGGCCTCGGCGAGCTGCTGCTGAGTCCAGCCTTTCCTGCTGCGCAGCTGCTTGACTTGGTTCCGTACGGTTGTGCTCATGTGCCCGCCGTATGTAAAGTCTGCTTGACAAGCGAAGCTAGCGGGGCTTGCGCCCTTTGTCAAGTCTGCTTTACACTGGCGATGACAGGATGACCGGCGCTAAGGGGATCGAGAGCCGATTCTCCAGAGGGCGAACGCATTCGAGACCCGATATTCCAGCGGGACGGGATCTCCAAAGCCTGCCGAGTTCTCGTCGTAGTGGAAGACCACCTGGTGCATCACGATCCGGTAGACGCCCTTTACATCCTCGGACTTGAACGCTGGCCCAACATTGTGCCCGGGCAACGCTCCCCACACGTGCAGGGTATCGACGAGCACGCCGCCCGGTTCCATGACGATCGGGGGACTCAGACACCTGGGAAGAATCGGCGCCCAGAACCGCTCCCAAACGCCGTCGACTTCCTTCTCCAGAACGGCGGGCAAGGTACGTAGACAATTGACGATGTACAGCGTGTCCGCCGCTTGATTCTCGTAGCTCAGTGCAATCTCCGTGGTGAATCCCACCCAGTCCGTGCGCAGCCAGTAGAACGGCCTGTCGGTCTGGATGGGTGCTGTCGTGTCCCTGTCAACTTCCGGTGGGGTGATGTCGCTTTCGCAACCTCCCAGGAGCGGGAAGACCAGCAGGGTCAGCAGGCTCAGCAGCACGCGGCACCGTCGCGCCAGCGGGACCCCAGCTGCCAGGAGCGACGTGATGCTCACGTTCAATGCTTCTACTTCTTCTGTTCGGAGGAGTGAGCGCCACGTTCATCTTATAGCAACTCGAGGGCGTGTGGCAATCCCGGATCCTATCCTTCGAGATGGCTCTGCCGGATGCTACGTGCCCAACAAACCTCTCATCAGTGCTGCTACCACGAACCCCAGGTAGTTCCCTATTGCGTAACCCAACAACCCGACGGCCACGCCCGGCAGCACCCGGTCCGTGTACCCGCGGGCGCCGGCTATTGCGATTGCTGAAGCCGGTCCACCAACGTTCGCCTGCGACGCTACCACCAGCGTCGCGAGGTCCAAGCCCGCAAAACGCCCGATAGCGAAGATCAGCACACCGTGCAACGCAACGGTGATGGTCGCGTAGTAGAAGACGGGTGGTCCCAACGCGACGAGGCTTGCGACCACCGAACGGGCTCCGTTGCTGGCCAGGAAGAGCAATATCAGATAGTTGCCGAACAACGCAGTACCGGTAAGCGCTTTCACAGCCGGCACCTGCGCCAGGATCAACACCACGGTCGTCAGCCACAGCACCTCGTGGATGATCGGGACGAACTTGGCCAGCTGCTCCGCTCCCCATACCGCACCGACGGCAATCGCCACCAGCGCCGCGGTATCTCCCAGCGATACCGGTCTCACGCTGTCGTGAAGCGTGCGCTCCAGTGTGATGGGCTTGTCCACGGAGGAGGAGCCGCCCATCGGTTCCTGCGATTGCTTTGGCTGTCGCAACAACACGGGCACCGCCAAACACACGGCCATCCAGACCGCGGTCAGGATGACGTCTGCCGCCGTGGCCGCCGAGAACATGCTGGCACTGGTATCGAAGGCGCGCCCCAAAGCGGCGAAATTCGCGCCGCCACCGGTGTACGTGCCCGTAAACTGACCGGCGAGCTTCCAGGTCTCAGGACCGACCAGCCCGGACAACAGCAAGCCGCCGGTGATGGCGCCCACCATCGTCCCGACAGCGCCGATGCCGAACGCGCCCAGCATCCTGGGACCGGCCTGCAGTATTGAGCGCAGGTCCACACTCAACAGAATCAGGGCGATCCCCAGATTCACGCCCGTGCCCATCAGGAAATCGTACGTCGGGGATGTGCCCGGCAAGAGTCCGACGTTCGAGAGCAGCATGCCGAACAGGATTCCCGTCAGTGCCGCACTGAGCGAGCGAAAGAGGCCGACCCGCTTCTCCAACTGAACGGAGATGAGGACGACCGCGGCGAGCGTGAGAAATATGCCGATGGGATCCGTAATCATGGTCTCTGGGGTAGGCGAGTAGCGCTAGTCAGCGCAGAAAGCTAGCACCCTTTGTCCCAACCGTGAAAGGTCGTCCCTCGACCCCGGATCAGCGGGCGCCTTCAGAGGATCTGGACCTCCTCCAGCCGGGCCTGCTTTCTCACTGCCAGCGCCATCGTGATGGGGATCGCCGCCAGCAGCAGCGGGAAGTACCCCGAGCCCGGCAGACGGAAGGCGAAGAGGAAGGCCAGCAGATTCGGCAGGATGGCCACCAGGAGCCCGACCAGGATCAGGCCCATGCCGGACTCCCATAGCTCGTTCCGCGTCGTCGTCACCACGGTGTGCGTCACGGCTACGAGAGCGAGGATGCAGTACCCCAGCATCAGTAGCGACCCCACGGGCCCGAACGTGTGGTACAGGGCCGGATGGAAGATCAGCTCCAGGACCAGGCAGGCCACAAAGAGCGCCCACACTCCGTAGATGATTCGGGTGGCGAGTCGGCTAGCGCCCAGGCGCTTGGGCTGCGGGAAGGTGAGGAAGAAGCGGAGCAGCAGTGCGGTCAATAGCAAGGCGGCGGCGAACTGGACGTGGGACACGACACCGTCCCAGGTGCCGAGGTAAGGCCCGACGCCAAACGTTGCCACGCCCGCGGTCAGACCGATGTAGGCGTGGGCCAGGGCGTGAGACGTCTGAACCGTGAGGAACGGCCAGAGCCCGAACACCATGAACGAAAGTCCGATCAGCGCCCCTCCGAGCCTCAAGTTCACCACACTACGGGGCGTCGCACCGTACACCACATCGAAGGACAGGCTCTGGCCTTGCCGCTCCACGACGAGCCGGCGCGACTCGCCGGCCCGCGGCGTCAGTGAGTTGGGCCAGCGAGAATACAGGGGGAGCGTCTCCACCGGGATTCCCTCCACGCTGATCATGCGATCCCCGACCTGGAGCCCGGCCTCCTCGGCCGGCCCGCCGCGCTCGACGTAGTTCACGATGTATTCGGGGCTGTAGGTGTACCCGCCCCGACCGATGCGCAGCCTCTGGAAGAAGCCGACGGTTCCCCAGACGGTGATGGCAACGCCCATGACCAGCAGCAACACCCTGCGACGATCGACTGTCAGGCTAGCCATTCCATCCCTCCATCACTCGGGCGTCAGCGCCACCACGGGATCCACTCGCATGACTCGCGACGCTGGCACGAAGCTCGCCAGCAGGCCGGTGAAGGCCAGTGCGGCCACGACCATGCCAAAGACCATCGGGTCCCGCGCACGGACCTCGTAGAGGATGATCTGCAACGGGCCGGCGGCCAGCGCGGCCAGGGCGATGCCCAGCAGCATACCCACCGCCAGCTGCGCGACCCCGCGCTTCATGACCAGGCGCACGAGAACCGGGCCGTCGGCTCCCAACGCCATGCGGATCCCCATCTCCTGGGTGCGCCGGCTGACCGCGAACGACATCACGCCGTAGAGACCGATCGCCGCCAGGAACAGCGCCGCGAACCCGAACACCATGAACAGATTGCCGAACAGCCAGTAGAACCAGGTCTCCTTGGCGATCACGTCCTGCATGGACAGCACTTCGTAGATGGGAAGACTACGATCGAGCGACTCGACCGCCGCGCGCACGTCGGGTGTGATCCGCATCGGGTTGCCCCGTGTGCCCACCGCGATGCTCACGAAGGTGCCCACGCCGCTCTGCGAGATCGGGATGTAGAACCCGGCCGGGTTCGCATCGAGGTTGGCGATGCCTTCCATCTTCATGTCCGGCACCACACCGACGATCGTCAGCCACTGGGCCGTCGTGTCGCGCCGCCCCATGCGGATGCGGCGGCCCAGGGGAACGCGGTCCGGGAAGAAAGCGCGCGCGAACGACTCATTCGCGATCGCCACCGGCAGGCTCCCGCGCCGGTCCGCCGTGCTGAAGCCGCGACCCTGCAGGATCGGGGTCTGGAACGTCTCGAAGTAGCCCGGCGTCACGATGCCCTCGCGGGCGATCGGGAAGTCGTCGTCCGTCGCGTACGACCCGCCCTCCACTTCGAAGACCCGCGTCCCGTTGCCCGAGGCCGGAAGCCCGTCCGACAGAGTCGCCGCCTGGACACCCGGGATCGCCAGCAGTCGCGGCAGGAGCTGCTCGTAGAAGCCGACGTGACTCGCCGTATCGGGATACTCTTGGGCCGGCAGCTGGAGGCGCGCGGTAAAGATGTTCTCTGTCGCAAAGGCGAGGTCCTGCGTCTTCAAGCGAACGACACTCTTGATCATGAGCCCGGCGACGATGAGCAGGCCGCACGACAGCGCGACCTCGACCACAACGAGCGCGCCGCTGAACTTGCCGAGCCGGAAGCTCGACGAGCCGCGACCCTCGTCCTTCAACGACTCGCAGATGTTACCGCCCGTCGCGCGCAGAGCGGGAACCAGCCCTGAGAAGAGGCTGGAGAGCACGACCATGGCGATGATGAAGAGGACCACCCTCAGATCGTAGTCGAACGTGATCCAGAACGGCGGTGGCTCGGTGTTCGCCATACTGTCGATCCAGGCGACCCCGACTTTGCCGATCGCGAAACCGAGCGCGCCACCCAAGATCGAGAGCGTCAGCACCTCGGTCATGAGCTGCGTGATGACGCGACCTCGGCTGGCACCGAGCGCCGTTCTCACCGCTACCTCGCGCGTGCGGACGGACGCACGCGCCAGCAGCAGGTTGGCCACGTTCGCACAGGCGATCAGCAGCACGCCGATAACCGCGCCCAGCATCGTGTAGAGCAGCCCGGTCAACTCGGGACCGGCGACCAGGCTCGTGAACGGCACGACTCGCGCCCCGAACCCCTCGTTGCTCTCCGGGTACTCCTGCTCGAGTCGTCGAGTGATCGTCGCGAACTCGGCACGTGCTTCGTCCAGCGACCTGCCTCGTCTGAGTCGACTGACGCCGAAGTACGCCGGGCCCTGCCCGCGCTCGCTCGCGCTGGGATCGATCGCCTCCGGAATCCACAGCTGTTCTCTGTCCGGGAACGCGAAACCCTCCGGCGCCACGCCAACGATGGTCCGCAGCTCGCCGTTGGCGCGCACCGTTCTCCCAATAACGTCCGGTGCGCCGGCGAAGCGGTCCTGCCAGATGTCGTAGCCGATGACGATGACCGGCTGGGCGCCGGGTCGGTCGTCTCCTTCCCGGAACCCGCGTCCCAGCACGGGTTGCACTCGCAGCACATCGAACAGGTTCGCCGTCGTGAAGGCTCCCGTGTGCCGCTCGGCACGACCCTCGCTGCCCGCCAGGTTGACCGTTCGCATGGCGATAGCCGCCAGATCCTCGAGCGTCGTCTGCTGCTCCCTCCAATCGACGAAGTCGTGGACGGGAACGGTCTGGAACCGGATGTCGCGTGCAGGATTGGTCCTCCCCAGCGCCAGCACCGCGTGCCCGTCCGGGAAGGGAAGCCCCTTGTAGAGGGCGCCGTTCACCAGGGCGAACACGGTGGTCGTGAGGCCAACGCCGAGGCCGAAGGTGAGAACGATGATGGAAGAGAGCCCCGGATTCTTGAGCAGCATCCGGAAGGCGAAACGAAAATCTTTGTGCAGTCTGTCCATAGGGTCAGCGCCGTTGAGGTCAGTCGGAGGCCCACGGGCTCGCTCTGCGAGGGCCGTGTCGATCCGGCATACCCCACTACGGCTCGCCACCCATGGGGGTTTCTTGTAATGCGGATCACTGCGGCTGGGAGAATTGGGAGGGGCGAGCCCGGCGCTCCGGCTGCGGCTAGAAGAAGAAGAACGCCGCCGCCAAGATCCCGTAGACCGCCAAGAGCTGCGCACCCTCCAGCCAGTTCGACTCGCCGTCCAGCGAGATGACCGTGACCACGCCTGTGGCCAGGGCGACCGCCGTAACCTCGAAGGCGGTGAAGGCCAGGTCCATGGCGTTCCCGATCAGCAGGGATACGAAGACGAGCAGTGGCGCCACGAACAGGGCGACCTGGGTGCTCGAGCCCACGGCGACCGCGAACGACAGGTCCATCTTGTTCTTGGCCGCCATCATCACGGCGGCGCCATGCTCCGCCGCATTGCCGATGATGGGGATCACGATGATACCGAGGAACAGCTCACTCACGCCCAGCTCGGCGATCGTCTCCTCGGTGACGCCCACCAGGATCTCCGAGAGCCAGGCGACCAGGGCGGTGCTGACGGCCAGGGCCGTGAGCGCGCGGCGCAGCGACCAGGTCGGCAGCTGGTGCGCCTCCGCGGGCCGGAACATCTTGCGGTGCGTCTTCAGCGAGAAGACGAGGCTGAGCACGTAGACGGCGAGCAGCACGATGGCCACCGCGATCGAGAGCTCCTCAAGCACCACGGGCTCGCCGCGCGGGTGAGTGAAATCGAACAGCGCCGGCACGACCAGCCCCACGACGGCAAGCGCGAGCAGGGCCACGTTCATGCCGGCGGCCTGGCGGTTGAACGTCTGGGTCTGATGCCTCATCCCACCCACGAAGAGCGACAGGCCGAGGATGAGCAGCAGGTTGCCGATGATCGAGCCGGTGAGCGATGCCTTGACCAGCTCGATCAGCCCCGCCCGCAAGGCGAAGATGCCGATGATCAGCTCGGCCGCGTTGCCCAGCGTGGCGTTCATCAGGCCGCCGAACGTGGGTCCGGTGCGCGCGGCCAGCTCTTCGGTGGCCAGTCCCATCAGGTGGGCCAGCGGGATGATGGCGACGGCGCTGACCGCGAAGACGACAGCCGGGGCGGTGTGCAGCGTGTCCAGCAGGACGGCCGCTGGCACCAGTAGTAGCGGCGAGTAGCGTAACACGCGCGCGGGCATCAGCGCGGCTTTGCTGGCTGAGCTGTGATCCTCATGTGGTCTCCCGGCGGCACGATACAGCGCGGCACGGTTCGGTTCAAGTGAGTGGGCTTCAGCGGTGCCGCAAACAGGTGTGTCGCGGCGACACGATCATCGGGTCGCAGGCACACGGAGGGCGGCGCCAATGGTTTCGGCGAAGCTTCAAAGCTCAGTCATGACGCGGATATCGCGTCGAGCTGCCCGGCACGGTGTGTGCCCTGTCGGTGGTGGGGCCGATGCAGAGTGATCGGAACCCTGAGGCGGTTCGTTGCGTCTATATTATAGAAGGGCTACACTCAAGTAGATCCTCGCGCAGCGAGCCCTTGCTGGGACCGCTTACGCGCCGTTGCCCGCCGCACAGCCGGAACGTCCGGCGGTGTTGGCCCGACGCGGCAGGACGGCGCTTGCAGTAAAGGAGGTTGCCATGTTGAGGATCGCCTCCAGAACATTCGTCACGACGATCACGCTCGCGTGTTTGCTCGGGATCACGACGCCGGCGGCCGCGCAGAAGGTGAAGTCGAGCCGCCAGGCCAGTCGCCCGAGCCCCGTGCGTGTGACCAGCCCGCGCCCGCAGGCGCGGACGCCTGCACGCAGCAGTGTGCGCGTTACGCGGCCGTCAACTCCTAGCGTGCGCACTACTCGGCCGTCGACTCCAAGTGTTCGCGTTACGCAGCCGTCGACACGCACCAGCGTGCGCGCTGCCCGGCCGGCAACACCCACCAGCGTTCGTGTGAGGCAGGCGTCTCCGCAGGCCGTGAAGACGCGCTCGACAGCGGGTTCGCCGACCCCGGTGGTGCGGGTGAACCGTGCACCGGCTGTGAGGGGTGGTACGACCAGCTCTCCGGCCTCCGGCTTCAGAGGGTCCGGCGTCAAGGTGAGCGGCGTCGAGAACGACACGCGTGCGGTGACACGCGAGACGATATCCAGCCGTTTCCGGACGCGCACGACGCCGCGCTACCGCTATGACGGGTACCGAGACTACCCGCGTCGCCCGAATGACCGTCGTGGGTACTATTACGGCTATAACTACGGTTACTACCGTGGCTATAACCGCGGCTTCGTTCACGGGCGCTACTACGGTTACTGCTTCGGTGGTTGCTACGCGCGCTACCATTACTACGGGCCGCACATGGTGTTCGGCTGGCACTACGGTGGGTTCGGGTTCTGGGATGGCTTCTGGCACTTCGCCATCGTGATCGGCGACCCGGTGCTGGTGCCCTACCACATCCATCACTACCACTACAGCTGGTGGGACGGCCGTCCGGCGACGCTGGTCACCTGGGACCGCGCGGTCGAGGTGTACCCGGCCGATTACAGTTTCGAGGCGGCAGGCTGTAACTGCGTCGAGCTGTGGCTGCGGACGACCGATGGCACGGACTACAAGATCCAGGTGGATCCCGCCTACTGGAGCGCTCGGGACCCGGGCGAGCTCTACGCCGCCCTCTGGACGGAGCTGCAGGAGACGGGTAAGCTACAGATCGAAGACATCCACGGCGCGATTCACGTCTTCCCAGCCGGGATGATTCAGGAGATCGAGGCGAGGGCCTGTCGCTAGGAGGAAGGTAGGACGCTCGAGACTTCCCCGTCGCTTCGGGTCTTTGCCTCTGCCGCCCACGGGCCGGGTTCGCCCAGCTCCGTGGGCGGCGCTATGAGGAACTGGAGATAGATGCCGTGCCTGTCTTCGCAGCGCTCGTGGTGCGGCTCGAAGAGGTCGAACTGATCGGGATCGCGTAGTCTGCGCGTGTGCCGGCTCACCGAAGCTTGACCGTCCCCTCCCGCGTTGCCGTCGCCCTAGAATGTAGGTACGAACACCGTTTCCAGCCAGGACGGCGAGCGAGCCTGGCCCGCGGGCGTGCGGATTGCTAGCTTAGGCTGGGGCGCCAAGAGCTTGTACTTGTGTCTGCGGGCGCGTCTGCCGGGACCGGGTTCTGATGAAACTCACGCGGGTACTCATACTGCTGATCGTCGTGGGGCTGCTCGTCTTCGTCTGCGCGCAGCCGACACCTGGCGGTTGAGCGAGCGGTTCAGGCGCTCTGCCTGCCGGTCGAGGTTGTCGGAGATCGGTTTTCCCGTAGATTGATGGCCTGCGCCGCAGCCGGCACAGAGGCCGCGCTTGGCAGTAGCGGATTGCCCCGTGGTGTAATTGGCAACACGCTTGGCTCTGGACCAAGAGACTCCTGGTTCGAACCCAGGCGGGGCAACTGGCAGGGCATGGGGCGTTGGGTGTCGGAGCGCGAGGTCCGGCCCTCAGCGCCCGCGTTGTTTGGACGGGTGGCCGAGCGGTCTAAGGCGCACGCCTGGAGAGCGTGTGGGCGCCACAAGCGCCTCGTGGGTTCGAATCCCACCCCGTCCGTGAGGGGGCGTCGCCGGTGCCGTCTCGCTACAGGTCGCGCCGGGGGCGCTCCAACTTTCGCTCGGACGGCACCGGCGCCGCCTAGGGTGGCAGAACGGCGTTGAACTGGGCGAGTTGCGGCTCGTGCCAGTAGAAGCGAATTCGACCGACTACGGAGGGGTGGCAGAACGGCAATGCACCGCACTCGAAATGCGGCGCCCTCACGGGCTTGTGGGTTCGAATCCCACCCCCTCCGCCTTTACGTGACGCGGCTTCCGGGCCTTCGGGCTCGGGAGCCGTTTCACCCGACGCCCGGATGGTGGTCGGGCACACGGACTGGCTTTCCCCGGCGTGCAGTTCAAATCGCTTGTTCCTTTCTCTGATTGCTCCTGCGAGGAAAGACGACCACCGCTCGCCGTATCCCTTCGCAAGCTTGTCGTATTCGCTGACCGTAGTATCTATCGTTGTCATCGGGGTCCCTCGTGATGGATAACCTGCATGCCTTGGGGTAATGCGTGATTGCAAGACACTGATCTTGCCTTCCCCGGGAAAGGTGGATCAAGCACAGGGACTCGCTGCCAAGTCGCGTCATGCCTGTTGTGCCTGCGCTGCACGGTGTCCACATCAAAGCGGTTCACGCCTGCTAGGTGGAATCGCAAGTATGGGTCGATTATTATCCTTCTGTTCGCACCTGGAGAAGAACCGTATGACACTGTGCAATTCACGCACTCTGCCTGGACAATGGATGGCCCTGGCCGTGACTGCCGGTGCGCGTGGGCACGTCCTTCCCGGTGGCCGCCTCGTGAACATCGTCGTCCGCATCGATGCCGCGCACGGTACGTCACCGACGCCCCGGCCTACCCCCGCCCTCGGGTGGCCGGTCATCGCCTTCGCGCTCACCCTGCTTGGATGCAGCGGCGGCCGCCCGGACTACAGGACTCCGCAAACACCGGCGAGCGCTGATATTTGTGCCGTCGAGCGAGACACCGTGCTGGCCCGGCATGCCGTCGGGCCCCGCTGGATCGAGTGGACGAGTGCCTGTCTCCCGGACGCGCGTATCGTCTACGTCGATCAGGAGACATGGAACCTCTGGGTCATGGACGAGAAGGGTGGTAACAGGCAGTGTTTGACGTGTCCGGGCGACAATGGTTTGGGTGTGGATTTTCCCCTTGACCGGGACGGTCGATCGCCCGAGATCCATTGGAAGGGGGCACCAGAACCGTTGCCTGACCGCCCGATCATCCTGTTCTCGGCCGAGAACGAACACAGCTCTCATACCGCGCTCCGCGATGCACCCAGTATCGGATGGAACAACGATCTCTGGGGGCTGAACCTGTGCAGCGGGCGCTATACACGGCTCACTCGACTCGGCGAGGATGAGGGCCTTCAGCACGCGGCGATGTCAGAGGACGGTGAGTGGTTCGTCTACCCGTTGCGCTACGAGACCGGCGCTGCCCTTCGCAACTTCGGCAAAGCGCGGATGGTGTTCGCACAGATGAAATTCGACGCCGATGGGCGCCCACGCTTCGAGGAGCGCTTTTCCGCTGCGCCTCTCGGTGAAGTCTACTACGAGCCCAATGACATTCATTCCGACGGTTCAGGCCGGCGCTCGCTTTACTACGTCGCAGGGGATGGGACGATGCTCGATCCGTATCGATACGACTGGTGTGACGATGCTGCGTGTGAGCCGTCCAACACTCGGCTCCAGGCGACCCCCGACCTGCACGAGGAATTCACGATGATCGCGCCCTCTGGGGAACAGATGGCCTGGATGCGGGGTCCCCAATCAGGGCTCGGTTATCATGCCGATCTGTTCGTGTCGACGCTCGATTTCCGGGAGGTCCGAAGGGTGACGTCCTACAACGACTGTAGTCGGTGGCCGGAGCGCTGCCTGGCCTGGGGCGGGCAGCTCAGTGCCCTGAGCTGGTCCCCGGATGGCAGCACGCTCTACTTCGGCCTGTGGGAGCATGGGCGGTTGCTGCCGTTCGACGACGTGCACATTCACGCACTGCATTTCAGCGGCCCGTGTGGCCGCTAGCTCTCATCCTCCGTGAGGTATCGGGACGACTCCTGGCCGTGACCGTCGTTGATACGGGGCGAGCGGCTCGGTATGCTGTATGAGCAGCGGGGCGAGAGACAGAAGTCGATCCAACACTACGCTGAGTTCGTCGATCTCTGGAAGGACGCGGACCCCGAGCTACAGCCCCGAGTCGAGGCGGCGCGGCGGGCGATAGAGGCGCTGTCGCCCGATACGTAGGAACGCGACCACCCGCGCTTCCAGGCAGTTCTGGAACGGTACGACCAACCCGCAATTGACTTCAAGCGCTCGAGGGCGCCTTCCACATCGGACGCGGGCCTCTGCGGGGTCAGGTGCCACGTGACGCTGCGGGCTCTCGACCTCATCTTTACCCGCAAGCCAGGCATGCTGTAGCGCACCGGCGCTGCGATCGTCAGCGGATCCCGACAGAACGAGGGGGCGTTGACAGCCCGCGGCCCGNGCAAGGCAACGTCCGCACGCCTCCGACCGCGCACACAAATGGGAGGTGACCGATGTCAGTGATCGGGGTGGACCTGGGCGGAACGAAGATCGCGGCGGCGCTTTTCCCGGCGCACGGGGAACCGACGCATCGCGAAGCCGTCGCCCTGGAGGGCCGGACCGGAGACGGCGTCGGCGCACTGCTGGTGGAGCGGGTGCGCGCGCTTCTCGATGCCGCGGAGCGCGACGGCGAGCCGGCCGACGGTGTGGGCATCGCGGTGCCGGGTATCTACCGCGCCTCGACGGAGACGGTTTGGGCGCCGAACATCCCGGGCTGGGATGACTACCGGTTGGTGGATGAGGTACGCGCCGCCGTGCCGGAAGGAGTGGTGGTTCGGGTGGACAGTGACCGGGCCTGCGCGATCCTGGGCGAGACCTGGCGGGGTGGGGCGGGCGGGGCACGCAACGCCATCTTCCTGGTAGTGGGAACGGGTATTGGCGCGGGGATCCTGGCGGAGGGGCGGATATTGCGGGGCACGGGCGACGCCGCGGGTGCCATCGGCTGGCTGGCGCTGGACCGGCCCTACCGTGCGGGGTACGAGGCGGTCGGCTGCTTCGAGTACCACGCCTCGGGGCCGGGCATCGCCGCGGCGGCGCGACGGCTGATAAAGGAGGACGCCTCCTACGACGGCGCGCTGCGCCGCGCGGATATCGACGCGCTCACGGCCGGGGACGTGTTCGGGGCGTACGATGATCGCGACTCGATCGCGGTGCAAGTGCTGGATGACGCCGTCGCCTACTGGGGGATAGCGGTCGCCAACCTGGTGAGCCTGTTCAACCCCGAGACGATCATCTTCGGCGGCGGCGTGTTCGGCCCGGCCGTGCAGTTCCTGGAGCGGATTCGGGAGGAGGCGGCGCGCTGGGCACAGCCCATCAGTATCCAGCAGGTCGCGCTGCAGGCCTCGCAGCTGGGGGAGGACGCCGTGCTTTACGGCGCCGGCCGCCTGGCGCTGCTACCGCAGTCTCAAGCTCCCGAGCTCGAGTAACCTAGCATGAGCGCGTACCGACATCGGCTGGTCTTCGCGGCGGCATGCGCGGGGATGCTGCTCTTCGGGATCGTGCTGACGGCGCTGGGCGCGGTCTTGCCCTCGATCATCCCGCGCTTCGGGCTCGACCGGACGGAGGCGGGCTCGCTGCTCGCGCTTATGAGCCTGGGCATCCTGACCGGCTCGCTGGTCTTCGGGCCGGTGGTGGACCGGCGTGGCTACAAGGGGATGCTCATGGCGGCCGTGGTGCTGATCGCGCTGGGGCTGGAAGGGATCGCCTTCGCGCCCTCGATCGCGCTGCTCGCCGTCTCCGTGGTCCTCATCGGCTTCGGCGGCGGTGTCATCAACGGCGGCACGAACGCGCTGGTCGCCGATATCAGCGCGGGCGGCCGCAGCGCGGGGCTCAGCTACCTGGGCGTGTTCTTCGGCATCGGTGCCTTCGGCGTGCCGTTTGCTCTCGGACTTCTGCGCGAGAGATTCGGCGACGACGGTGTCGTGGCGGGTATCGGCGCGCTGGTCGCGCTCGTGCTGGTGCTCTACGCAGCGATCCGCTTCCCGGAGCCGAAGCAACCGCAGGGTATCCCGTTGCGGCGGGCGGCCGGACTGCTCCGGGATCGCATGCTCGTGCTGCTGGGGCTCATCCTCTTCTTCGAGAGCGGGATGGAGATCACGGTGGGCGGCTGGACCGCGACGTACGTGAACCAGGAGCTCGCCCTGTCGGCGGAGCGGGCGCTGTACCTGCTGTCGCTGTACTGGCTGGGCATGACCGGCGCCCGGCTGGTATTGGGCTGGCTGCTGGGGCGCGTATCGGCGGCGGCGGTGCTGTTCTCTTCGCTGGGCGTCGCGTTCGTCGGTGCGCTGGTCCTGATCGGCGCCCGGACGGCGACCTCGGCCGGCACCGGTACGCTGCTGGCCGGCGCGGGCTTCGCGGCAGTGTTCCCGGTCATCCTCGGCTACGTCGGCGACCGCTACGAACGGCTCTCCGGGACGGCGTTCGGCGTCGTGCTGGTCATGGCGTTGATCGGCGGGACGATCTTGCCCTACGTGACCGGCGTGCTGGGCGACGCAGTAGGGCTCAGGCCGTCGCTGGCGATCGTGCCGGCGAGCCTGCTCTGTGTGGCGCTGATCTTCGGGATCGCGCGGCCTCGGTCGCGGACGCCGCCGCAGCTGGCCGGCTGACCGGGGCCTCGCTACGACTACGACACGAGCACGACAATCAGGACATGGTGACGATGCTTGCAATGACCTGGCTAGAGAATGCGCGTGAGGTGATGGACCGGATCGAGGCGACGCAGCTAGACAATATCCGCCGGGCGGCGGAGATCATGGCGGAGTCGATCGCCGTCGAGCGCTGGGTGCATACGTTCGGCTGCGGCCACGCGACCCTGCCGGTCGAGGAGATGTATCCACGCATCGGCGGCTTCGTGGGGTTCCACCCGATGATCGAGCTGCCGCTCACGTTCTTCACCCACATCACGGGCGAGCTGGGGATTCATCAGTTCCTGTTCCTGGAGCGCGCTGAAGGGTTCGGCCGCGAGATCATGAAGGCCTACGACTTCGATCCGCGGGACACGATGTGGATCTTCTCCCACTCCGGGCTGAACCCGGTGAACATCGATGTGGCGCTGGAAGCGAAGGATCGAGGGATGAGACTGGTGGTGACGGGGTCGCAGGCGGCGTACCGGAACGAGCCGCCCAGGCATTCGTCGGGGAAGAAGCTGTTCGAGCTGGCCGACGTCGTGGTGGACACATGCGTGCCGGCCGTCGACGCCTCGGTGCCGCTGCCGGACCACATCGACAAGGTCGGCCCGGTCTCGACCATCGCGTTCACCGCCGCCCTCTGGATGATCATCACCACGGTGGCGGAGCGCCTCGTGGAGCGTGGCATCAAGCTCTTCATCCACCCGTCACACAACATGCCGGGCGACACCACGGCGCGGGAGCGGCTGGATGTGGCGCTCCGCGAATACAAGCGGCGGATCGCGGGGGTATAGCGGTGGGTCGTGTCGTCCCAACGTAGCGTCGCTCGTTGATCCTCGCTTTGCGGCTTCGCATCTTGTGGCACTGCTGATCGTCTGTAATTAGAGGAACCCGGAGGTCACCATGCTCTCTGCCGTCCTGAAGGAGCTCCTCAAACGACGTGTCCCCCAGATCCTGGGGATATACCTGGGAGTCTCGTGGGCAATCGTTGAGGCCGTCGGGTTCCTGGTGGATCGCTATCTGCTCTCTTCGCACCTGGTGGATCTTTGTATCGTGATTCTCGCCTCACTGATCCCGTCGGTATTACTGCTCGCCTACTTCCACGGCAGACCCGGGCAGGACGAGTGGACGTTGGCCGAGAAGATCGGCATACCCACGAATCTCGTGGCCTGCGCCGCACTCCTCGTCTTCCTGTTCTCCGGCAAGGACCTGGGCGCGGTTACCATGACGGTGACGCTGGAGGACGAGGAAGGTCAGACGGTCGAGCGCGTCATCCCGAAGAGCGAGTTCCGCAAGAAGTTCGCGCTCTTCTACTTCGATAACGTGTCCGGCGATTCGGCGCTCGATTGGCTTCAGTATGGGATACCCGTGGGGGTCGCGGCGGACTTGTACCAGGACCCCTTCATCGATGTGAAGGAGGTTGCGTCTTTTCGAGAGCAGATAAGAGAGGCCGGTTACGATGATGGGCTCGGCTTGCCCATGGCGCTGATGCGAACGATCACTAGGGACGCACACCTCGACCGCTTCGTCAGCGGTACGATCGCGGCGGACGATGGCGAGCTATCCGTCGGGATAACCCTCCACAACACGCGCGGCGGTGCTGTAATCAGCGAGCGAACCTTCACCGGCAGGGGCGTATTCGAGTTGATCGATTCCGTCTCGGTCGGGCTCAAGCGCGACCTCGAGGTCCCGGCTCGCCACATCGAGCAAGCCCAAGACCTGCCCGTGCAGGAGATACAGACTACCTCCCTCTCCGCCTTTCGGTCCGCGGTCGAGGGCTACACCGCCCTCGTGCTCGACAGCGATTGGCAGAACGCCGCGCGGCACTTCGAGAATGCGGTGGCTGACGACCCGACGTATGCCAGTGCCCAGCACACGCTATTTCAGGTCTATCTCTACTTGAATCGGGCTCAGGACGGGATCGCGCCGATACAGGCGGCGATGGAACACATCTATAGGCTGCCGGAACGCGAGCAATTCGAGGTCAAGTCCGACTACTACTTCACGCGCCAGGACTACGACAAGGCGTGTGCGGTCTACGCGATGCGTGTGGAGCTCTATCCGGACGATATCGAAGGTCGGGCGGCATTGGCGCAGCTGCTGATTTACCAGGACAAGAGGGACGAGGCCATCGCACAGTACATGAAGATCCTGGAGATCGATCCGGAGCAATACGACTACCTTCGCGAGATCGGCGCAGTGTACGAATCTCGAGGTGAGTTCGAGGAAGCTCTGGAGTACTATACAGCGTACGCCGAGCAGTTCCCCGACGACCGCGCCTCTTTCACGACTATCGGCGACCTTCACCGGAATATCGGGAATCACGAACAGGCCAGAGAATACTACGAGAAGGCGCTCCTGCTCGATCCGGATGACGTCGGCGTGATGGTTCAGCTGGCGGCTATCGAGAACGATCTCGGTGCTTACGATCGGGCCCTCGAGCAATGCGAAGAGGCACTCGCCGTGGCCAAGACGCCACAGGGCCGCATGGCGGTATACGAAGGCTTGCGTACTTACTACGAATCACGAGGCCAACTGGAACGGGCGATCGAGTACATCCATCTGGCCCAGATCGAGCGCGAAGCGTTCGCCCCGCCGCTCCTTGTGCTCATGACTCGATTCCGAACTCTCGGTACGTACGTCGAGGCAGGTCATGAGAACCGCGCGTACGAGACGCTGGAGACTGTGAGGTCGGAGCTGGCGCCGCCGTGGGATGCATTCTTTCCTATGGGCGAGCTCAGGATCTACCTCGCGCTGGAAGAGCCGGACAGCGCCGAGCGCGCACTCGAAGACGTGGTGTCAATGGTACAGACCTTCTCGTACAACTTCCTGCAGCCTACCGTCCTCCGTGCCCGCGGCAGGATTCACGAGATGCGCGGAGAGTACGAGGAGGCGATCCTGGCCTACGAAGAGGAGCTCGAGCTTCAACCCACCGACGAGGCGATCCACGAACTGCTTGGCCGCTGCTACAGGGAGCTGGGCGATCTCGATGAGGCGCAGGCACAACTGTCGCAGACGCTGAGCATCCGGCCGTACGATGCGACGGCGCACTACGAGCTCGCACTCGTATACTCGGCGATGGGCGATACAGACAAAGCCTTAGAACACCTGCGCACTGCCTTGGACGTCTGGAGTGAAGCGGACCCGGCATTCACACCGGCCCAGCGCGCGCGCGCGAAGCTTGAGGAGCTCATGTCGGCCCGTTGACCCAGTTGTAGCCGCGCCATCGGCCTCACACACGTCAGGGTGATCCGAGCAGTCTCCGGTCGAAGAAGTCGTCCGTCGCGTTGAAGGCACGGATCCAGCGCGAGAACAGCAGGGAGTCGTGCACGTCGTCCGGGTAGACGATCAGCTCGTACGGGACCTCGTGCGCGCGCAAGAGCTGCACGAGCCCGACCGTCTGAGAGAAGTCGACGTCCCGGTCGTCGTCGCCGTGGATCAGCAGCACCGGTGACGTCCAGCTGTCGATCGCGGCGATCGCGGAGGACTGGTAGAGCGTGCTGTCAGGCTCCTCTAGACCGCCGTAGAGGTGCACGCCCGCCATGTCCACGCCGGCCTTGAAGATGTCCGAGTTGCGGGCGAGCCCCTGCGCCGTGAGGATGCCACCGTACGAGAGACCCCACAGTCCCACGCGCTCCGGGTCCACGTCCGGGCGCGACTGCAGGTACTTCCCGGCCGCGTAGACGTCCTGGTACTCGGAGTTCCCGCGCCGGCCGTAATCCTCGACGTCCCGGAACGCGGTCCCGTAGCCGATCCCGCTCCGGAAGTTGATCGAGAGCGCCACATAACCCTTGTTCGCGAAGTACTGGCTCATCGCGTAGGCCATGTGGTAGAAGTGCATGTAATGGTAGCCCAGCAGCATCTGGCGCCGTGAGCCGCCGTGGATGAAGATGAGGGCTGGTCGCTGCTCACCGCGTTTCAGGTCCGGCGGCAGGAAGAGCTGGGCGTGGCACTCGAGGCTATCCGGCGACGTGATCACGACGTTCTCCGGGACGACCTGCGCGCGGAGCGGGAACGCCTCCGGCAGGTCCGTCACGAACCGGGGTCTGCCCCCACTCGCGCTAACCACCGCGACGCTTTGCGGCCGTTTTGGTCCGGCGCGCAGCAGCGCCACCTGCCTGCCGGACGCGAGCACCGCCGGGTAGGTCTCGATCATCTGTCCGTCGGTGAGCTGCTCCGGCTCGCCTCCGGCGATCGGTACCCTCCACAGGTGCCGTCGTTCGATGTCCCCGATGTTCGCCGCGTAGTAGAGGAAGCGGCCATCGGCCGAGAAGGCCACTTGCTCCACCATCCCCGCGCCGGGCGTGAGCTCCAGCAGTTCGCGCTGCGGGCTCATCACCGAGATGGCATAACGGTGGCCTTCCCAGTCCCCCGGCTCGGAGCGGAACACGATGTGATCGCCCACCCAGTCGAGGGCGCGGATATCGGTGAAGCGCTCCTCCTTCGGCCAGCTATGCCACAACAGCCGCCCCACGCCCGTGCCAGCGTTCGCGACCCAGATCTCCAGCGTGTGGCCGCCCGCGAAACCCGCCCGCTTCATCCCGTCGGGCAGGATCGTGTCGGGCTCCTCGCTCCGCCTCCACCAGGGGCGCCGCTCGCGCGGCGCGCCGAACGGACTGCCGGGCCGCCGGATGAACGCCACGTGTGACCCGTCGGGGGACCACGCGGGCGCCATGTCCCGGTCCACACCGGGCGCCATGTAGCTGACCGTGTGCCGCTCGCTGTCATAGACCCCGATGAAGCTGTGATCGTCCCTCACGCTGACGAACGCGATCCGCTTCGAGTCCGGCGACCAGACGGGATCGCTGTTCTCGCCGAACGCGATGAACAGGGGACCCGCGGTGTCCGGGTCGAAG
>JGI2171J19970_10000624_pt1 | contig 19269 bp, 20 predicted proteins | sample DeeMarSWOR324_28_FD_19970 | JGI IMG/M metagenome (IMG submission 19970) | reverse complement strand
TCACCTTCTTCGCCAACGCAAACACCAAGGCTACCGCGCCCTCGGCCAGGGGCACCGGGTTTGAGCCCGATGTGTTCGCCATCCACGTCTCCTCCCTCATAGCGTCGAAGGGCATATCGTCGACGCCTGCCCCCGTCTTCTGCAGCAGCTTCAGCCTAGGCGCCGCCCGAGCCACCTCGGGGCTCAGCCTTGTGGCCACTATGACCTCTACGTCGCCCGCCAACCTCGCCAGCTCGTCGTCGGTACCCGTCACGGGCTTGACTACCTCGACATCCTCTGGGAGGTGGTCCCTGATCTTCTCCGCCAGACTCGGGTTTACCACTAGAACCTTCAAAGCCTCTCAGAGAGACATGGGCATTGCCACTCTTATACCTCCACCCGGTAGCCCAGTTTCACCCAGCCCAGGTCTCCAACACGGTGGGTTCAATATAATAGAAGCTCTACGTACGCGGTGCCTGCTGAAACCTGTTGGTTTGCTGCATAGGGTATGGTTATTGACGTGCGCGGAATTTGTACTATATTTCTTATTTCTTTTAATTAAATCTGTTAAAACTTGAAGATGCCTAAGTTAAACGCCCCAACCATCGTGATCTACTTCCTTATGGCGTCCTCTCTATTAACAGGCATCCTAACATTAAACTCAAAGATAAATGGATACCAAATTATTCCCTTAGTAAAATCAATGATAACTGGGGTCCCAATGGAGATTACATTCAGCGACGGTCCAGAGATCTTCACCTGCATCAGTCTCTACCTTGAAAAAGAAAGCTACAGTGAGGGAGAGCAGATGACCCTAGAGCTTAGAAATGATGGGAAATATTTTGCTATATTTGACTCATCATTTACTATATACTGGGTCCAGGGTGATCAAAGGCATAGGTTCTGGCGGGTCACGCAATCAGACACGCAAGTTCTTGAGGGAGCCACCCTGTATAGGTGCGGTGGCAGGTCTATAAAGAATATCACCCTTGATGGGCTTCCTCCAGGAGAATACCTGATTTATAAGAGTATAGGGAATAGCTTAAAACCTGAAATAGATGTGATGAGACACGGGTATCGTGTAGGTTTTACTATCACAGGTATCCCCCAAATAGCTTCACTTGTATAAATTCCATCTACATCCATTTTTAAAGGCATTATCTCACAGTTTTAATCCTCTATTTCCCAGCATTTCATGCACGGACTAAAAAAAACTGTTATTTATCCCTGAAAGTGTGAAACATTATTGTATAATGGACATTTCACCTAGGAACTTCATAATCTATATTATAGTTATAGATTCTCTTTCCATGATCCTTAATAGATTAAAAAAATGGTGATTCAGATATGGAGAAAAGAAATGGATCACTGATCCTTAAATCCCTAAGTTTGAGACTTCACAACCTTGTTGATCCAAGAGTTATGAGACTGATAATATCAGCTATTCTGATTCGTATAACAACTAGGTAATTTGAAGAACTCAAGTAAATACTCTATCAAGATAAATTTAAACACGGTATTACCTCACAGTTTTTTACTAACATGCCCCAGAATGGTACCATTAATACCGTGCGCGCGCTAATCCTCTTTTTCCTTTAACAGCTTCTATGTCTGGTACAGTGGACAGATTTCAATGTGACAGGCATCATAGTTGGCCAAGAAGGTACCCATGACGCCGCCGTATTCTCCGATAGCAGTTAGAGCACATCGCATATCTTCTCTGTGTGGAAACTTCCTTTGAAAAGCGCAGTCAAACATTCTAGCACGTTCCTCGTTTTCTTTCTCTCGTTTCCGTATATCTTCTACCGTCGCTGTGTCTAGTGAACCGCATTTAGGACAGGAGTAATCAGCAGGAGGAGGAAAATAGGTTGGAATAAACGTCATACTACAATCCATACATTTCCATTGATTTAGTTCGAGGTGAATCTTCTTAGACATGAAGTAATTGTAATTTTATTGAAATTATAAAACTACCGAAGCGCGCGCGTACTAGCACACCTTCTTGACGGTAACGTACCTAGGGCACCCACGACGATAGGTTCTGGGCTCTGGCACTCGCGGTGTACGCCACAGAGATGACGCCACCACCGAGTTCAAATTCTTTAGCTAAACCAATCTAGCGTTCATGCATATCATTTACTGGCGACCTCAAGAACCCGGAGATGACTGCGCGCGCCAGTATAGGAATTGTGGTTTAGATCAATATCGTATATTCATCATACTCCCGTATTTATTCACCGGGACAATCACGTACAATCCCAAATATTCTTAGACACAGTCTAGCCGTGATTATATTATGAACATTCATTGTTTTTCAATACAATTATTAATAGGTGAATATTGGAAATATACGCACGTTTGTAGATGAATGAAAAATGAGGCAAATTATAGATGAAGATGATATTGAACAGAAAAAAGATAGTTATCTGGATAAAATACAAAAACTCATTCCAGGAGAGACAGTTGCTGTGTATTTACCCGCCATTGCAGCAGTAGAAACTTTCGAGCCAGAAACCTTTGGAACTTGGGGATTAGGAGTAATAGTACTCGGTTTCATATTTACTCTGATTTATATTTATGATCGACTTGAAAAAGGGAAAAAAGAGTATACGCAGCCAGTCTTAACTGGACTCTCATTCCTCGTATGGGCTTATGGTTTAGGTTACCCATTTACTTATACTGCAGGATACCTAAAAGCAAAAGCAAGCATAATATTATTGTTCTATGTAGCATTGTCCCCATATATTTGGAAATACACACCAAAATACCCAAAAGAAGGATAAAAATAAGGGTAGCACGCACTCATTGGTTTGTATCCGTTTGATTTCCAGCCTTTGAACTTGTAGCCTAGTTTGTAGATGGATATGTGGGTCCAGCCTAGGAACTCCTCGGGCTTCCATTTCAGGCCCCTCTCCCACAGGATACGCTTGAAGGTCTCCTCCCTCCCCTCGAAGAGCCAATCGTCGCGAAGCATGAAGTGCCAGCCTGTGTCGTCGGGGTCCATGGAGTTCGATATGTTGGTGCAGGTGTCTCTGCCGAAGCCTAGCCTTATCCCGGCGTCGTTTAGGGCGTTGAAGAGTTACTCGTTGTCGTCTAGGTTCACGCCTGAGCCTTGATTATAGCCTCATTTAACATGGAAGCAGGTAGTTGAACCCGGGAGGCGACCAAATATCAACATAAGTAGATTAGAATACCTGCTGTTCGACTATTTTTTTTATATCTTCTGGGTACAACCTGTGTTTGTGTGAATATGTTAAATGCATATATAGGTTATGTCTCCACATTTTCTCGGTCATGGGCTTGAATTTTTGATAACAAAGAGGGCATTTTTTTACTTTCTTCATGAGTTAGAAATGAGTATATAGGCTTAAAGTCGTTACGACGAGATTATGAAGAACCCAAGGCCGAAGCCGATGACCAGACTTTTAATGAGATAGTAGTTTTTCATCTTCTAATCCTAGACCAGACACACCAACATTAATTGTGCCATATGGTTAGAAACAGCAAGAGATAAGATTAAGTTAGAAAAAATACTGTATATACTTTCCATATTAAATAGATGCTAAACATAGATATTGATATCATTCTAACGAGGATTATTAGGTCATCAGCGTCCATGATGTTACTTAATTTACTAATGTTTATAAAAAATTTGTTACTAAAACCAAAATCTATTATAATATTTTCTGATAAAAATATGCATGGCATTTGATTTTAATTTATATGGAGATGAGAAAAAACCAAGCGCAGAAGGTTTACTAAGGCTGAGAAAGCCATAATCTTGAAACATATTCAGGTCTGCAAGTTCTTCAAAAATAACAGGCTCCATAACACAATTAGTTGATACAATATCTCTAGATACGACTAATATTACCAAAGATAAGAAAAATGAGAATCCAATTTTGACTTTTATATTTATTATAACATTTTTATGTATAGTTAAATTTTTAGAGACAATGTAAGAGTGGGAAATCACCAACCACTTTTCTTAGACACTATCTAACAGTTATACATCTTTATTCCCCAGGATGATACTATATAGCTTAGTTAGGCGGTGTTTCTATGGGTATATCTCATCTGGTGGTGAGTGTCTAGTAACGTTTAGCTGATGACTCAATTTGTAGTGTTTCTTCAACTTTCTTTTTCTTTCTTCTGCAACAACGGCATCATGGATGAGTGCTTTCGGAAGAGGCTCTTCGGCAACAGCCAGAGGCACTGGGACCATGTCAGGAAGATAAGGCCCGGGACCCCGCTCTTCCTACACAACCTGGACACAGGGTGCCTCCACGACCCCTTCCAGGCCGCCTAAGCCTCGGATACACCTCGACCTCTACGCCTTCCTAGTGTTAGGCCGAAGCTACCCCGCCCCAGTGGAGGTGACTTGGACAAGGATCGGTAAAGTCGAGAAGACTCATGCCTTCCTCCCGTTCCTCTACGACGGGCTGAGACGCCAGCTGACCCCAACGGAGACCGTCAGTGTGTACAAGGCGCTCCACGATGAGATGAGCAGATGCGTCGCCAGCTGGCTCTTGGAGGAAAGTCTTAAAGGGTTACCGTCGGGATAGTTTTCGATTCAGAGGGAAGTCAATGGGCATCAGGGTAGCCATAGCGGGTGTAGGGAACTGCGCGTCCGCTTTAATCCAGGGAGTGGAGTACTATAAGGACGCGGAGCGAGACGAGACCATCCCAGGAGTGATGCACGTCTACTTCGGCGACTACCACATGAGGGACATAGAGTTCGTGGCAGCCTTTGAGGTAAACAAGCAAAAGATCGGCAGAGACCTGAGCGAGGCCATATGGGCGGAGCCCAACAACTGCGCCAGGTTCGCCGAAGTACCCGAGACTGGCGTCACCGTCCAGCCCGCGCCCATACTCGACGGCGTCGCCCCCCACATGTACGAAAGCTTCCACGCAGACAAGAGCGTCGAGACCGTTGACATAGCCGAGGCCCTCAGGGATGCCCGGGCGGACATGCTCATAAACTACCTGCCGGTGGGCAGCGCAGCGGCCACGGATATGTACGCGGAGGCGTGCCTGGACGCCGGCTGCGCCTTCGTCAACTGCATACCCGAGTTCATAGCCTCGAAGCCCGAGTGGGCCCAGAGGTTCACAGACGCCGGGCTGCCCGTCGCCGGCGACGACATCAAGAGCCAGATAGGCGCCACCATACTCCACAGGGTCGTCGCCAAGCTTTTCTACGACAGGGGCGTCGTGCTGGACAGCACGTACCAGCTCAACATCGGAGGCAACACAGACTTCGAGAACATGACCGTGGAGAACAGGCTCAAGACCAAGCGCGTCAGCAAGACCGAGGCCGTGCAGAGCCTAATCCCCTACAAGGTACCTACACGGATAGGGCCCAGCGACTACGTGCCCTTCCTTGGCGACCACAAGATATGCTACATAAGGATCAACAGCCACAGCTTCGGCAACCTCCCCATCACCCTGGACGCCAAGCTCGTGGTAAACGACAGCCCCAACAGCGCCGGCGTCGTCATAGACGCCATAAGGGCCACGAAGATAGCCCTCGACCGCGGCGTCTCGGGCCCCCTCCTGGGCATAAGCAGCTACAGCTTCAAGCACCCGCCCAAGCAGGTGCCCGACGACGAGGCCCGCCGATGGGTCGAGGACTTCATACAGGGAAAAGTGGAGCGCTAGGAGAGCCAGAGCCGCAGCTCCGCCTCGGCCTCTTCCGGGTCCCCGGAGGCGTGGACCAAGTTCTCGACGGCCCTACCCTCAGCCGTGCTCCTCTCTATGCTGTCTATCCCTAGATCGCCTCTGATGGTGCCCTTCTCGGCCGTCGCGGGGTCGGTGTATCCGGTGACACGTCGCACCTCCTTGATGGCGTCTTCTCCTCCAACACGTATGGCGAGCACCGGGCCCCTACCGAAGTACTCCCTGAGCTTCTCAAGCACCTTCGTGCCATGAGCCTCCGGGTCGGTGATGCTGGGCACCGCCGCCTGAGCCTTCTTCCCAACGCCTAGAGCCATGCTGTCAGGGTAATGTTCCTTGAGCCGCCCCCGCCCCACCTCCTCGTAGTATCTCATGTCGAGAACCTCGAGGCCAGCGTCCTCGTAGTACTTTATTATGATCCCTATGAGGTTCCGTTCCAGCGCGTCCGGTTTTAGTATGACAAGGGTCTCTTGGTACATGGGCATGGTGTAGGCGGGCCTTCTTTAAGGTTTAACGGTCCGGCAAAAAAAAGGATGGATGATTTCCTCACCTAGTCCTTGAGCTCAATCCTTGGGAATACGGCTAGATCCTTCACGGTGTCGAGGCTGAACTCAGTCGTCTTCATATACTCTTCGTGGGCGTGGTCGTACTGAGTCTCTACCATCGGATCTGATTTGAGTAAGAGATGCATCCTGAGGGCTCCAGGGCCGAGCCGGGTCCTGAAGCTGCAGACGGGGCACTTGAACCGGTTTATCATGTCTCCTTCCTCGGTGAGGGTTACATACACGCGGAGGTGTTCTGGGATGTTTAGCGACATGCTACCCCGTATGATCTTGGGTGCATGGTGATATATGCATTACCCACAGTTGCCACTAAATTTATATTGAATGTAACGGAAATTCACTAATGTTCCCGGGGGAATCAACTACAACTAAATAAAGGATTGGACATTAGAGCCGGGCTATCTTTGCCTTAGCTTCCAGGCTTTGGTCCACTTGAACTTGCGGGGGTCACGCCTCATGTCCAGCGTGCTCTTCCTGCACTTTCCGCTACAGAAGCGCAGCACCCTTCCGTCGCGCCTCACGAAGTTTGTACCCGTCCCGGGGGCGATCTCCTTACCGCAGAAACTACACTCATGTACCTGGGGCAACGGCTTCACCTACCTGATCTTCCTGGCCTCGCGCTCTGTTTCGCGTAGCAGCAGTATGTCGTCGATGCGTATAGGCCCTTTCACGTTACGGGTGATGATCCGTCCCTTGTCCCTGCCTTCCTCAATCCTGACTCTTACCTGCATGACCTCGCCCGTCAGCCCCGTTCTGCCAAGGATCTGGATGACTGTCGCGGGTGTGAGAAGGTCAGAATCTTGGCTCATCCTACTTCACGAGTTCCTGGACTTTCTTTACTATCTCAGCGACCAGGTTCTCGGCGTCCCCCGCGTCCTCGATGGAGGCTGCGGATGAACTCACGTGGATGCCAAGGGCTTCACCGATCTTCTGCTTCTCCGGGACATATACGTAGGGGGCCTTCCGCTCGTCGCATAGAAGCGGTAGGTGTGCGACTATCTCGGGAGGCTGAACGTTCTCGGCTATGAGCACGAGCTTGGCTTTACCCCTCTCGATGCTCTTGGTGGCCTCGTTGGTCCCTTTCCTAATCTTACCAGACTCCGTGGCGATCTTCAGCGCCTCGTACGCCGCGTCCGCCACCTCCTTCGGCACTTCGAACCTCACGTAGAATGGTTTCGAAGGATCTACATCTCCTGACATATCATTTCCCTCAAGGTGGATAGTGTTACCTGATCGTCCTTTATTAAACATTCCGCCTATTAACACGGAAGTGTGAACTTTGTTACCCGTCCGCGCCGTACTCACGGAATATGTCGGCGTAGACGGTGCAAAAGTACTCGCACGCCTGTGCAGCCCCGGTGCGGCCTGAGTCGGTGAGCACGTAGAACTTCTTTCGCCCCTCCTTCCTTGTTACCACCAACTTCCTTCTCTCCAGCTCTTGGAGGGCTGGGTAGAGGGTTCCTGGGTTTGGCTTTGTGCCCCGCATCTTCCCGAGTTCCTCGGCCAGCTCTTGGCCGTACATGTCCTTCTTGGTGAGGAGCCACAGTATGCTGAACGATAGTAGGCCGCGCATGTCGCAGCAGTGCGGTATGTTGGAGCAGCACTCGTCTTTATCAGTCATCTATATATTGGGTTACCAATATGTTTATATAGGTTTCATAAGATGTATTGGGTGCCCGATATATTAGGCGTCTGATAAATTGAGGAAGATGAATGTCAAGCCAAGAGATCAAGGAACACGTCAAGAAGAGGTACGTCGAGCACGCCGTGAGAGCCCAGTCAAGTTGTAGCTGCGGGGCCAGCTGCTGTGGAACTCCTTCGGTCGATACGTGGGCGAAACGAGTCGGATATACAGCCGAGGAACTATCGACCCTTCCCGAGGAGGCAGTTGGAGCCGCTGCCGGTTGCGGTAACCCCACAGCCCTCGCGAGCCTCAGAGAAGGGGAGACCGTCCTAGACTTAGGCTCCGGTGGAGGCATAGACGTTATCCTCGCGGCCCACAGGGTGGGGCCAAAAGGCAAGGCCATAGGCGTAGACATGACCGACGAGATGATCAGCCTAGCTAACAAGAACGCGGCCGAGGCAGGCGTAGAGAACGTCGATTTCAGAAAGGGAGACATCGAGGAGCTGCCTGTGGAGGACGGTTCCATCGACGTCATCATCAGCAACTGCGTCATAAACCTGGCTCCTGACAAAGACAGGGTGTTCGCGGAGGCATACAGGGTACTCAAGCCAGGCGGAAGATTCATCGTGTCGGACATAGTGACGGACGGTGGGCTCCCGGAAAACGTCAAGAACGACCTGGACAGCTGGGCGGAGTGCGTGGCAGGCGCCATAGAAGGCGGTGACTACGTCAAGAAGCTGAAGGAGGCCGGGTTCATGGATGTAGAAGAGCTCAGCAGAAGAGGCAGCGGAGGCATATACAGTGCCGAGATACAGGGATTCAAACCCGTGTCAGGACTAGACTGCTGCTAACCTATCCCGTTTTTCCTCATTTATGGGTGAAGTAGGCGACGAAGGGTTTAGCCNTGTCAACGCGGCAGTAGCCGAACCTCTCGAACTGGAACATCTCGCCGCTCTTCATCTCTTGCGCCCTCTCCTCCGCGAGCCCAGTCACCCTTGTGGAGTCCGGTTGGACCACCTGAGCGTCAACGCCGACGCCGGCGGGCAGCCAGTGTATGAAGGGCGCGTCCTCGTCCCTCGCCAACTGATACTCCGTGGAGTGATACCTTGCCTCTATGCCGGATCCGTCCACCTCGGTAATCTCTACGTTCATGACGCCCATCAGCCGGGTCACGCCGCTGACTCTAAGCCGTTCCAGATCCGTCCCTGATACGTTGAACTCAAGCGTGCCACCCTTCGGCGCCAACACGAAGTCTCTCGTGCCCCTCTCGGGATAGTCGGGGTGCACCGGCAGCCTGGCGACGCGTCTCTCTGGTACGCCTGTGACGGTGAGCCTCACGGGGTCCTCCACGAAGAAATACCTGTCAGAGATGGCCTCGATGATCTTCCTGTTCTCGGCCGCGATGTTGTCCCAACTTATGGTGACGTTCACAGGCTTGGGGCCCACGTGGATCATGATGGCCCTTATGGCCTCCGGCTGTAGCCCGCGTCTGCGCAGCGCCCTCAGCGTGCCGAGCCTGGGGTCGTCCCACCCCGAGTAGGTGCCGTCCTCTATCCCGGCCCGCATCTTGGACTTGCTGAGGATACCGGCCTCAAGGCCGAGCCTCCCGACATTGATGATCTCGGGGTACCGCCAACCCAGGTGCCTCTGGAGCCATCTCTGCCGAGTGGTGTTGACGTCGTGCTCCTTGCCGCGGATGATGTGGGACACCCCCATGAGATGATCATCGACGCCGCAGCTGAAGTTGTAGAGAGGCCACACACGGTACTTGGTGCCCTGGAGGGGGTGTTCGACGTCGCTGATGCGGAGCGCGGGCCAGTCTCTCACCGCGGGGTTCGGGTCGTCTAGGTCGGTCTTGATCCTGACCACCGCCTCGCCCTTCTCGTAGCTGCCGTCCAGCATCTTCTCCCACCGCGTGAGATGCTCTTCGGGGGGCAGCTTCCTGCACGGGCACGCCATGCTCGACATGTAGAGCTTCCTGAAGGCTTTAACCTCGCAGGTGCAGACGTAGGCGTTCCCGTCCCTCAGGAGTCTCTCGGCGTGCTCGTAGTAGATGGGGAGCCTGTCGCTCTGCCTATACTTCTCGTCTACCTTTACTCCGAGCCACTCGATGTCCTCCAGTATGGCTTCGTACATCTCCGGTATCGGTGGCTTGACCTCGGCGCTGGTGTCCTCGTACCGGAGTATGAAGTGGCCGTTGTACATCTTGGCGTACTCGTCGCAGAAGATGATTGGCTCCGCGCTCCCAAGATGCAGCGCGCCGTCGGGGTTCGGCGCGAACCTTGTCTTGACCATAGGCCACTCGTCAACGTTCTCCAGCGGCGGCAGCGTCTTCTCCTCTTCCTCTACTCGTCTCCGCTCCAAGAGCTCCGGATGGTTATCCTCTATATGCCGCAGCTGCTCCTCCTGCGTCCACGAGTTCACCTCCTGCACAGCGTCGTTTATCATGGGGACGACCTCCTTGGCTCTCGGCCTCAGCTCGGGGAACTCCCCGAGAACCTTACCGATCACTGACCCTGCCTGGGCTACGCCGTCGTGCTGTGAGGCGTTGTGAGCCGCGTGCTTGACTGCGACCTTTCTTATCTCCGCGTTGCTCATGGACACTGCTGGTCCCGATGAAATACGAGAACTAGGTCTATTATTCCTTTCTCTAGTAATCACGTTTGAGGAAGTAATCCACGAGGGTCTTCAGCTCGTCCTTGGCGGGAGTTTCGGGTATTACGTCCAGCGACTTGAAAGCCCTCGATATGTAAATATCCGCTACGTTTTTTGCGTAGGCGATGGAGCCCACCTCCTCCAGGGTCTTGACGGCGGCCTCGATATCCTCGTGAGATGCGTCCTCGACCCCGAACGCCATATCTATATGTTTCCTCTGTTCTTCTGTGGAGTTCTCTAAGGCGTGAATGTTTATCAAGGTCTTTTTTCCTTCCCGGAGGTCGCTCCCCACAGGTTTACCAAGGATCTCTTCGTCTGCCGTCACCCCCAGTATATCGTCCTCGATCTGGAAGGCGACGCCGGCGTCCCACGCGAAGCTGCCAATGGCATTGACCTGGTCATCCGAGCCGCCGCCCGCCAACGCACCCACCTGGGCGCACGCCCTGAACAAGGCGCCGGTCTTTGCACCCACCATGTGGATGTAGTCGTCCACGGTCACATCCGAGGCGCTCGGAAAACTGATGTCAAGCGCCTGCCCCTGGCACAGTATCAAAGCAGCCTCGGTGACCTTGTCCATGCTCTCAAGGAGCCGCTCGGAGGACATGCCTGAAAGCCTGTTTCTCAAGATGACGTCGTATACTTTGGCGAAAAGAAGATCCCCCGCTAGAATAGCCATGGGCATACCATACACATTGTGCACCGTGGGCTTACCTCTGCGGAGATCGTCGTTGTCCATCACGTCGTCATGGACAAGAGTGAAGTTGTGGAGAAACTCGACGGCGGCAGCGAACGGGACGGCGTCCTCGGCCCGCCCACCCACAGCCTCACAAGCCTTGATGGTCATGTACGGCCTAAGCCGTTTACCCCCGGCTTCTATCAGGTGCAGGCTCGCCTTTTCGAGGGATTTAGGCTCCTGTCCAGTCAGCTCCCTCTTTAGGAAGCCGTTGATCATCCTCGCGTTCTCAGCTAGTTTCTGCTCTATGGCTTTCAGTTGAGCCACGATCCTTGGTTCAATGTTAGACAGCGAATAATCTTCTTAAAGGTTGTCTCAGGCTCGTTCAGCGTACTTCGACACGTCGAATCCTCGAAGACTAAGCCACTCGGCGGTCTTACCCATAATTAGAGTGGGGACGTTCTTCAGCTCCGTGACGTCCTTGGCTCCGGTTAGGAACATTACCACCTTGAGCTCCTGGATCACTTGGTCTACGTACTCCGATAGCTCGTCTCTACCCTCAACGGCCTTCTCCAGGAAAGGCTTCGCCATCCCAGCGGCGTCGGCGCCTAACGCGATGGACTTCGCTATCTCGACGCCCGTCCTTATCCCACCGGACGCGATGACCTTGAGACCAGTGCTCTGGCTTGTCTCGACGACGCTGACAGCGGTAGGTATACCCCAGCTCCACAGCGCCTGCCCGAGATACTCCTGGTCCCTCTTCCCTTCCTCTTTGGCGATGTGATACTCGACGGCTGACCAGCTTGTGCCCCCGACGCCGCTGACATCCACGGCGGCTGCCCCGGCCGCCTCGAGCTTCACAGCCTCCTCGTAGGCGACTCCGCAGCCTGTCTCCTTCATAACTATAGGCGTATCTAATGAGCCCGCTATCTCACTGACCTTCTCGAGGATTCCGCTGAAGTTGGTGTCGCCCCCCACCTGTACCGCCTCCTGCAGGGGGTTCATGTGCAGCGCAAGGGCGTCTGCCCCAACCATCTCGACGCACCTCAAGGCCTCCTCGACGCCCCACCCCAGAGAAAGCTGGGGGCACCCTAGGTTGCCAATGACCAACGCATGGGGCGCCTTCTCCCGGACGACGGTGAAGGTGCCCACAGTCTCGGGCTCCTCCACGGCAATCCTCTGGCTGCCCACGCCGATGCCTATGCCCTCCTCCTCCGCGACCTCGGCGAGTAACGCGTTGATCTCCAGCGCCTCTTGGGTTCCCCCGGTTATAGCGCTGATAATGAGCGGCGCACTCAGCTCCCTGCCGAAAAGCGTTGCCCGGGTGTCCACATCATCTAGGTCTATCTCGGGGAGAGCCCTGTGTATGAGCCTCACGTCCTGAAGCCCCGTGCCTATGTCTCCCTCGACGGCCTCCTCCAAGCTGACCCTGATGTGCCTCATCTTACGTTTCTCTATGCCGCTCATAGTTTCACCTCTTCAGCCGTGTCCCAATTACGTTTTCGCCTCTAAGCGCCGCTCTCACGCGGCCCCTCGTTGTCGCGTTGACCAGCACGACCTCTATCCCGGCCTCGACGGCCTCCGCAGCCTCAACTACCTTGCCGAGCATGCCTCCNGTCACGTCGGTGTCCAGCGCGTCACCGATCTTGGCTACATCGCCGTGATTGCTTAGAGAGAGCTCCTCGATGAGCCGGGCGTCCGCGACGAGCTTGGGATCGTCTGTGAACACCCCGTCGACGTCTGAGCCCAACACAATCCTCTTGGCTTCCAAGCCTGTAGCTAGCTTCACGACGAGCTGGTCGCCCGAAAGAATTGCGAGTCCTTGCAGGGTGTCCAGAACCGCGTCGCCGTAAAGGATTGGGGCGAGGCCTGACTCGATGAGTCTCTCCACGACTTGGAGGTCGATGCCAGTTATCCGTCTGCCTTCCGTTACGACGAAGGAGGAGGGGGAGACGGCGAACGCAGGCACCCCGGCGTCGAGGAGCTCACGGACGATTATGCCGTTGAGTTCCACCATGGCCTGATGGGTCTTGGAGAACCCGATGATCTGTCTCTGCTCCATGTAGCCTTCCGCTATCCGGTACTCCGTGGCGACGGGGTGCCCGTATGAGCCTCCCCCATGGACTACGACCAGGGGCTGGGCGTCGGCCTCCGCGATCTCAGCCGCGAGACGGGCGATGTTGTCGGTGTGGGGCGTGAACGGCCTGTCCTTGTGTGTGACGACGCTTCCACCGAGCTTAAGAATCATCATTCTCTTCATCAACCCATTTACTCTCGACTCCCCGGTCCGTCAGCTGAACCCTGTAGCTCTCGCTTTTCCTTCGCCTGATGGCCCTCTCCACGGCGCTCATCTTATCCTCCTCTGAGACGGCGATCATGCATCCGCCGCCGCCGGCGCCAGTGAGCTTCGCTCCGAGGGCGCCGTTCTGCCGCGCGGTGTGCACCAAGCTCTCCAGCTTCATGGTCGAGACGCCTATCGCCGACAGCAGGCCGTGGTTCATGTTCATGAGGTCGCCGATGCGGTGGATGTCTTTGGCGAGTAGGGCATCTAGTCCCTCCCCGGCTAAGCCGCCCATGGCGTCTATTATGAAGTCCATCATCACCGGGTTCCTCTCCTTGAGGGCCGCGACGTCCTCCACCATCTTCCTGGTGGACCGTTTCTTCCGTGTGTTGCCGATGATGAAGGGCATGGACGAGTCAAGTTTATGGTGCTTGATGCCTGAATCTCTCTCGTAGCTCAGTACGCCGCCGAAGGTGCTGACTGTGTTGTCCACGCCGCTGGGCTTCCCATGTATGATGGTCTCACCCTCGAACGCCAGCCTGGATATCTCCTCCTTGCTTAGGCCTGCGTCGAAGAGCCGTTCCACGGCGCTCACCGTGGCCACGCATATGGCGGCCGAGCTGCCCAGCCCCACCGCGATGGGTATCATGGACCTCACCTTCAGGTTCAGGCCAGACTCGACGCCGAGCTGGTCCATGGTCTTCTTGGCCGCCACGTTGAGGGCCGCTAGGTTCCTTCCTCTCCACGCCTTCCCTCTTACCGCGTAGTAGATATCTTCTTCAAAGTAGCCGGAGAACCCGAGGTTGTCGGCGTCCACGTAGATCTTTCGGTCTTCGCGCTTGCTCGCGTAGACCCGTGCCCTACGGTCTATGGCGAGGACGACGGCTGGCCCCCGGTAGACCACGCTGTGCTCACCGAACAGTATCATCTTTCCAGGCGCCGTTGCCTCCACATGCATCGTCTTCACTCACCGGGTTATCTTCAGGGCGGCGTAGCCCACCACTGCGCTATGGTCTCCTATAATGTCTCCGCTGGTGTAGTATGAAAGTAACTCTGCTTCACCGGCTCCGGCGAGCTTGGAAGCCACCAACGCGGCCGACACTGGGCCGTAGCCGCACGTGGTTATCCTGTGCTCCCTCACGACTCTCTGGAGCTTTTCCTCGTTCATCTCTAGTATGGCGTCTATTACCATCTTGTCCTTCCTGTTCGCCGACTCCCTGCGCTCCTGGTGGGTCAGGTCCGTCGACGCAATCACGAGGGCGTTCTTATCTTCCGTGGCCCCGTGGATTGCTCTGCCTACATCCCTGCTCGTCTCCAGGTCCTGATACCCCATGCATATTGGCACTAGCTTAAACTCGCCATAGATGTACTGCAGGAAAGGCACCTGCACCTCGACGCTGTGCTCTCTCAGGAAAGCCGTGTGGTCGTAGTCGATGACCTCAGATCGCTCGAGTATCTCCTTGGCGAGAGCCGTGTCCAAGGGCACATGTCCCAGCGGCGTCTCCCAGCTGCCCTCACCCATCATGGACACGGGGGTCCCCCAGCCCGAGTGGTTGGGCCCGACGACTATGACGGTCTCGGGCTTCTCCTCCTCGGCGAGGGAGAGGTAACAGTGCGCAGCCGCAGGCCCCGAGTAGACGTAGCCCGCGTGGGGGCATACAACCGCATTTATAGTGCGTTCTTTATGCGTCTCTCCTGGCAGCCTACCGGGCCCGCGTTGATGGTTAAAACATTGTACGATCTGCTGTCTGAGGCGATCAGGCTGCGCGGGGTAGAAGGTCCCAGCGACTACCGGCCGCCTGATGCTCAAACCCGTCACCTACAGCGTGGTCTCGAAGTCCTCGATGGTTGCGCCGAATTCTCCGCTGGCGGGGAGGGTTCCTCTCTCTCTCATGATCTCTCTGACGAGGAGCCAGTAGACAATGGCGAGGCTCCTGCGACCTTTGTTGTTCACCGGTATCACGAGGTCCACGTTCTTGAGACTGTTGTCCGTGCTGCAGAGCGCTATCACCGGGATGCCGATCTGGCTGGCTTCCTCGACTATCTGCTGGTCGGCGAGGCTGTCGGTTACTATGACCGCCACGGGCTCGAAGAAGTCCGCGTACTCCGGGTTCGTGAAGGACCCGCTCGTGAACCGCCCGAGGTACGGCCTGCACCCGAGCATCTCGCAGAACTTCTCGACGGGGTTCCTGCCGTACCGTTTGCTGCTGGCTACCACGATCTTACTCATGTCCATCCTGGACATGAATCGGGCCACCATCTTGATGCGCTCGTTCATCTGCTCCATGTCCAGCACGAAGAGGCCGTCGGGCCGCACCTTGTATATGAAGGACTCCATGTCCTTGGTCTTGATGCGGGTGCCTATGTGGACACCCGCGCTTAGCAGTATCTCCTGTGGCAGGAGAAGGTTCTCGTTTACTTCGACTTCCATCAGCTGGCTCCTCCTCTGAGGTCGGGGATCTCCCGATCCTCGTGGAACTTGAGCACCTCGTCGATTATCTCGACGTGGCCGAGGAGCATCCTGCGGCAGCAGTACCTAGTGACGCCTAGGCTGTCGAGGACCTCCCCCGGGTTCTCCCCGGCCTCTATGCGCTTGTTGAAGTCCTCCCACTTGTCGCCTATGACCTTCCCACATGAGAAGCACCGAACGGGAACTATCATTTGTTATCCGCCTATTTTTCGCACAGTGTCAACTTATTCTAACCTGCGCGTTCTACCCTCTCAACAACCCGGAGCCTATTTAAAAATACTTCTTATTTCGTCTCCGCCTCCATTCGATGGATTTCAACGGGAGAAACACGATAATGATGAGTCATAGACGGGTTCACGGCCGATGACGTTCATGGCGTGGTTCATCGTCTCCTCCTGGCTCATCCCTTTCTCCATCATCGCAGGAATATGGGCTAAGAGCCCTGGATCTGGACGCTAACGGGTCTTCCGTTCTCGAACACTATGCCGAGGCTCCTGAACTCCACCTGGAATATCCTGATCTTGCCGTACCGCTTCTCCTTGAGGAGCCCCAGCTCCTTGAGCTTCATGAGGTGCCTCTCCACGCTGGTGTAGTTGAGGCCGGTGCGGCGGCTCACCTCGCTTATGTTTAGCTCCCCGCTCTCGGTGAGCACCTGGAGCACCCTGATGCGGCCCCTGCTGCCGAGGATCTCCTCGACCATCCGATCCTCTCTACGACGCATCAATGATCCTTGCCACCTCCTTCTCCAGCTCCTCGGCGGGTATCTTCTCCAGGCTGATGAGCTGGGTCCTGCCCTGGCTGCTCGCCTGGAGCCTGACGTTGACGAAGTCCAGGCTCTTCAGGTTCTTGAGGTACTTCCAGTACTGGGTGTGGCCCCGCGGCTCCTCCATATGCTCCTCGCATACTAGGCGGTAGGCTTCCTCGATCTCTCCGGTGGTGCCGTGGGTGACGTCGTTTGCCTTGAAGAACCGGGCCACCGCTAGGAGCACCAGCTTCTCGTGGGGACTGAGCTGCCGGACCGCCTCCTTGTTCAGGGTCTGGAAGACCCCCATGGCGGCTGTCCGGACATGCTCGGGCTGGATCTGCAGCGCGTCGCTCTGCTCAGCCATCCTGCCTGAGCCGTGGAGCACGTCGATGGCGTACCTGGCGTCGCTGTTCTCCTTGAAGGCCAGCTCGCTGATGAAGTCCACTATCTCGGGGGGCACCGCGTCCTTCCTGAACGCCCTCTCGATGCGGTACAGGAGTATGTCGGCCAGCTGCGCTTGGTCGTAGTCCCGCATCCTTATGACGTTGCGCTGGAGGCTGCTCAAGGTGCTACGGTCCAGCTTCCTGAATACCTCCTGGTCCTTACTGATGAACATTATGTTCAGGCGGCGGGGCTCGTCGGGCTCGGTCTCGTGGAACCTTGTGAGGTAGTAGAGGGCGTCGCTTCCCTCGTTCTCGATGAGGACGTCCACCTCGTCTAGGGCTAGGAGTATCTGGGCGTTGTCCTCGTCCATGATTTGCCTGAGTATGTCCATGAGCTCGTTGGCGGCGTAGCCCCTCTCGGGGAACTCGGGGCGCAGCCGCTTGACCACCTGGCTCAGGATCATGAAGAGGCTTCCCCTCTGCTCCCTGCAGTTGACGTGGATGTACTCGTAGGTGACTCGGCGGCGCTCGGCCTTCCTGCGGAGGCTCCGTCCATAGTAGTGGGCGAGGAGGGTCTTGCCGCTGCCGACGCCGCCTAGTATGATGGCTTTCTGGCTCATCTCGTAGGGGGCCGCGACCATGTGGTCGAAGAGGCTCTCCAGCGCCCTGAACTCTGCGTCGCGGTGGAGTATGACGTCGGGCACGTAGCTGATGTCGAGTATGGCCTCGTCGATGAAGACGCCTCGTTGTGTCATCTAACCCCGTTGAGGGGTCGCAGAAAGGGAATTTATGCATTTCGTAGGTTCTAACACACAGAAAGTGGAGGGGTAGGTGAAAGTGGGTTCGCCGGGAAAACCTATATCGAGACAAAGCAAACAATAGTCGTGCAGCCATGTCTCCGCGAAGCTTCAAGACCGGTAAGGTGCCGTCCGACGTCCTGAGACGACTCGTATTCAACAGGCTGGGAGTGCCCACCGACAGGGTTCTCAGCGGCCCAGGCGTGGGCGAGGACGCAGCCGTCATCGACATGGGGGACAGGGTGCTCGTCGCGAAGGGCGACCCCATCACGGGCGCCGAGGGTAACATCGGGTGGCTCTCGGTCCATATAAACGCCAACGACATAGCTTCCTCCGGGGCGAGGCCCCTCTGGTTCGTCTGCATCGCACTACTCCCGGAGGATGCGGACGAGTCCATGTTAAACGGCATCATGGACGACATCCATGAGGCCTGCCTGGAGGTGGGCGCCAGCCTCGTCGGAGGGCACACCGAGACGACTCCCGGCCTCGACAGGCCTATACTAGCTGGGTTCATGATGGGGGAGGCGCAGAGGGACAGGTACGTCATCACAGGCGGTGCCAGACCCGGCGACCTTATAATCCTGACGAAGGGCGCTGGAATAGAGGGCACAGCCGTAATCGCGTCCGACCTCAGAGACCACCTGAAGGGGAAGGTGGACGACCAGGTGGTCGAGAGAGGAGCCGCGATGGTTAGATGGATCAGCGTCGTCCCGGAGGCCATGAAAGCCGTTGAAGCCGGTTCACCCAACTCTCTCCACGACCCTACGGAGGGTGGCCTCATAAACGGGCTCTGGGAGATGGCCGAGGCGGCGGGCGTAGGCCTGAGGGTGGATAGAGCATCGATACCCATACCCGACGAGACGAGGCAGATATGTAGGGCCCTTGGTATGGACCCGTTGAGGCTGCTGGGCTCGGGGGCTTTGCTCATCACAGCTCAGTCTGGCGAGGCGGAAAAGATCATGAGAGCCNTGGCGGAGGAAGGGATCAGGGCTTCGTTGATCGGCGAGGTGACGCCGCGTTCCGAAGGGAGACTACTAATGGACGAAAGTGGGAGATATGAGCCCATCGAGGCGGTGGATCAGGACGAGATATACAGGATTCTCGACGAGCTAGGCTGAGGGGCTCAGGGCTTCAGGGCGGTGACCCCCATGACGTCGTCGTGGTAGGAAACGCCCACGAAGCCGGTTTCTCTAAGCCGGGAGGCCACCCCTCTACTTATGTCCACTCGCCTATACCTTGACCCCGGCTCACCGGTGTAGTGGTATAATCTGCCACCCGGCCTCATAAGCCTCCAAAGTTCCCCATAGAACTCTCCACTGTAGAGATGCCCCGCGTGGCTGTGGCGGGGCGGGTCATGCACGACGTATCCGAAGCAGCAGTCTGGGAGGCCTTTCACTACTTGGAAGATGTCTCCAAGCAGCATGTG
>JGI2171J19970_10000622_pt1 | contig 19287 bp, 14 predicted proteins | sample DeeMarSWOR324_28_FD_19970 | JGI IMG/M metagenome (IMG submission 19970) | reverse complement strand
TGCCCGTGAGAATTACCCCAATCTTCAAACATTGAAGTTACCACCACCCGACCTTCTCCATAAGGATAAGCAAGCATGGCTGGCATCCCGTTAATCCTTCTGCTTAACAGAGCTGTGGAATCGGGCGGATAATAAGCAAAATATCCATCTATAGGAGAGCTGGTCAGTGATTTTGTTGTTGAGGAAAGCGCAGGATGCCAGGTGTCCACATACACTGAGTTGGAACGGCAGCTTTGATCCTCTCTCCACCCATAACATACAAGCGATACTCCATCAGGCGTTGGAAGTGGAGAGAAATCATACCCATGCTGCTGAGCAAAGACAATAATTGTCCCTCCCCGGGAGACATAATCCTCGAGGATGCTTTTGAATTGAGATGATTTCTCCATACCGTAGAGTCCACCCGAGGGAATGAACAGGATAGGCGGTGGATCTTTCATCTCCAGCGGGCTCTGATCCGGTTCTATGTAGGAAAAGCGTCTCTTTAATCTATTAATGAAGGAGCCGGCTTCTTCCCAAAACCCATTTCTAAGGACCAGCAGTTCCGGATTACGGCTTTCGGAGACTCCATCGGTTGGCCGGAGACTTGCTACAGAGTAATTATCATCAGGATGATCTCCGCATGGACGACTTGGTGGGCTTCTACGTGGTCCATCTCCATTAGGGTCTTTACATGGAAATTTCGGTTTATTCGGTATGAAATTTCCATATTCGTCTTTTTCTAAACATTCATTACCAAATTGATCCCGTCTTGGAATGTTCTTTGCACAAGCAAAGCATTGGTTCGTGCATGCATATGTCTTGCATTCTTGTCTGAGTGCCTTCAAATGGAGAAATTCATGAAAAATTGTTCCTTCTGCACATCCACAAAAATCAGGATCTATCCTACTTTCAGACCAAGGATCACCATAGATATCGATTATCGGTCCATACATGCTTGCAGAAGCTTTTCCGCATCTATAGCTTGGACATCCTAATCTGATATGGAAGGGCTTTCTTAATCCTTTTTCAAAGTTTTTTTTTATTTCTGGTGGAAGACAATTTGTATTGCGACCTTGATTTACTGCTGCTTTTATGGCATCTGTTATTTTTGTATAAAGTTCAGTTTTCCTGCCAATTTTTTTATTTGAACAATCAGCTAAACTTCTTAATCCTTTTGGCAGACCTTCAGATTCCTCTCCCCCGTCTGTTAGAAGAGTAAAAGCGCTGTTCTTATTTGCTTCTAGATTGAGATTTTTTTTTTTACATTTGAGGGAATATCTAATTTAAGCTCAACCCAAGTCTTTTTCCCTTTAGTAACATATACCTCTTTGATTAACTTTCCCCTATACCATATTGAATATATTCCCTGGGATATGCCAACTATAGAAAAATATCCTGTCTCATCCGAAGCCATTCTAAGAGGAGTAATCTCTTCATCGTTTTTATAAATTCCAATGTCTGCTCCAGAAATAGATCCTCCATCAATTGAAGAAATCACCTTGCCTTCTATTCCAGTAGGATCGCCAAGATCAATAATGAATTCTATCTCTGTGGTTTTCCCTTTCTCAATTTTGACATTCTCTATCTTTCTTATTGCATGACCCTCTATCTCAGCTTCAAATCTACACACATCAGGAGCTATCCCTTTTATAAAAACATCTCCTGCTTCATTAGGCTCATAATCAAATCCCATAAGACCCCATGCCGGCGATAATCCTCCTAATTTCAAAGTTTTCTCAGGAGGAGGGATAAATCTGGTCCCATCTCTTTTTTTGATTCTTATTAAAATTGACCCAGCCACAAGTGCTTTCTTCTTCACCTCAACATGTTTTCCTTTCTCTAATGTAATAATTGGTCTCCCAGGAATATCAATATGTGGCCAACCTGTATCAGCATAATATCCAGTATGACGATCTGGAATAAAAAGTAAAACGTATTTACCCTCTTTAAGCATACCAAAAAAAACTTCCCCATTTTTATCTGTAAGCTTTTTATTAAAAAAATAAAAATCACCAGATGTACCTCTTGCATAAAGCCAAACTTCTACATCTTTAAGTTCTTCTCCTGTATCCTCCGTAATTATCTGTCCTGAAATCGATCCGTAGATTGTAGCTTCAAGGTCTTTTGGGATTAAAAGACTTATTGTTCCCACTACAAGAATTGTAGCCAATAAAATAAGAAAGCCTTTTTTCTTTGACATCTTAACCTCCTTATTTTCTTATTCGTGGAGAAAAATTCTTTTTATATTTTTGTACCTCTTGAAAAAGTGATTTAATTGACCAGGCGCATATATTAATTCCTGAATAATCCTTGCTATAGGGGGAGTTTCTCCTTTAGCCCCTTCGTTCATTGGTATTTATCCCCTCCTGTATTCTTTCTCGCTGATGGGCACATATTTTTATTTATTATTTTCAATCAGTCAAGAGAAAATTTAGAACTCCTCCATAACAATACGAAACAATTTATACTTATATACTATGACGCTCATAGCATTAATTTATTCTCAATCTTATTTAGCATTAACCTCAGCCTCAAGAAAATATATATCTCACTAGATATACAATTCTCAGGAATACTTATTCCCCCAACATGAATAGATATTATTTTCTCTTCTCACAATCTTCATCGCCGTAAATACCTAATGTAATTAAAAGAATTGTCAAAACGACAAAAATCCAAGGACTTTTCTTCATTTCTTGATGCTTGTTACTTTTTTGTAATCGTCATTAAGAAAATATTTTCATCCCAATCTGTATAAAATATCTTATCTCCATTCGGGCTCCATTTTGGTTCCCACTCAATTACAGTTTTTGTATTGGTTATTCCCTTTTTCTTCATTCCGTCCAGACTATAAATATAGAGATCGTGTCTAGTAACAATATGCTCATCCTGATCATACTCAATAAATAATAATAGCTTACCATTAGGAGAGAAATCGATTAAAGCCATGTTCCAGTCTCCCCTTGCGAAATTTGCTGCATCTGATATTATTTCGCCATTTTCATCAGTTATTATTGAATACCCACTTTTCGGATCAGGCCCGTTCCGAATTACTATTTCTCCTTTCGGTGTTAACAGGTAAACCGGTGCAATCACTCTATAAGAATAAATTTTTCGTTCTTCTTTAGTGATAGAATTATATCTATATAGGTAATGGTCTCTTTCCTTCCTTTTACCCCTAACATAAAAAATCTTGTCATCAGAGACATACCAGATATCTGAAAAATTATCATCTGGACCATTTATGAGTGTTTCAGTTTTACCAGTGTTTATATCAACAATTGACAAGCCATCTTTTGAATGATAGATGACCCTGTCACCTGAAGGTAAAAAAGCAGGGTTATATCCCTTCTCTTCTGTTACTTTCTTCTTCTCTCCACTCTCTACATCTACCAGCCACATGCCTGCACATATTATCTTCTTTGAATCAAGTGACCAGTTCCTGAAGGTCCGATCAAACTTTTTTACCATTTTCCCGTCCGCATCAAAAAGTAACGTATGCCCACTTTTAACAACTGCTATATATGCACCATTAGGAGACCACCTTTTAGGATAATAGCCTCCATCAGTAGTTATCTGCTTCACTTCAAGCACGTCAATCTTTTCAGGATCATCCCCCACGTCTAAATATGTATCAGAATTTAGACCAAGCCCAGCGGTCATCGGCTTCAATTCATTTGATTCTTTATGCTCAGTGACATTCTTTTCTTCCAAAGAGACTCCAGAATTTAGATTAATTCCGAACGTAAGTATAAATATAGCTAAAACCACACCAACCCCAAGAATAGCCCCAGATAAAACATAGAAAACCTTTTTCTTTGACATTTTTTTCTCCTTATTTATCTATTTGACTGTATAAAAGATTTATATTTCTGCAATTTTGATAAGAGTGATTCAATTGAAAGGGTGAAGATCTTAATTTCTGAAGAATTGCTACTTTGGGGGGAATTTCTCCTTTAGCCCCAATTTTCATTGAACTTTAGCCCCTTGGTTCATTGATCTTCTGCCCCTCCTGTATTCTTTCTCGCTGATGCGTGTATATTTTTAATTATTATTTTCAGTCAGTCAAGAGGAAATATGGAGCTCTTTCGCAATAATCCGCAACAATTTATACTTATAGACTTATGACGTTCATAGCACCAATTTATTCTCACAATCTTTAACTTCACAACATTGAATGGATTGGCGAAGTTTCTTTAAAAACTCATCCCAACATTCCTTCACAATACCTTTTCCATTATTTATTGGTAATTTATGGTGAGTCTTCTCGTGCACTACTAAACAATCCATAAGACATTTAACACATTCATCACTTTTGTTAGAATGAATATTCTTTTTAAACCATTCTAACGTATGTATTTTAATAAGATAGAAAAAGAAAGGAGGCTAATAAAAAAGTACTTGCATCACATCATCATAGAAGTAATTTGGTTTTTGTGCTTGCCGTGCTTTACTCACATTTTTGTTCAATTTCCGTACTCTTAGCTCCCTTAAAATCAATATCATAGAGAAACCTTGTGGTCAAACACAGAGAAATCAGGAGAAGAGATACATTCACAAAGAATATTATGAAGAAAGCTCAAAATGATATACTTCATGCCATCAATTATGAATCACACGATTTCCGATGCTCAGAAATATTTCTCTCCCTCTTCTCGGCTGCCATCAAGAGTTCCTGTTGGACACTTTGAGGATGGGGACGTTCGGCCATGAAGGTGAGCTTGAGGTGAGCGATGATCTTATCAATGACTTTGTGATCCTTGATAAAGGAGATCACTTTCATCTCTCCCCCGCATTGAGGGCAGAGGAGAGGATCCACTTCATAGACTTTTTTTATCATCTCGGCCCAGCCTTTGGAGGGCACATGTCGGTCTGTATCATCAATGATTGGCATATGAAGGGTATCGGCTCCAGCCCTGCGCATCTTTCCTCTGTGGGCGTTGGAGTATAGACCATATTATGCTGAGTTTGGAAGGGAGAAAATAGACGTTACCTCTTGAAACAAAAAGAATTATAAGGAAGAGAAAATCTTAACTCAGCATAATTTCGAACTCAGCATAATATGGCTTATGCAAAGCTTTGCATAAACCACAGTAGCGGATCATCACTTGTCCTTTATCAGGAATATGTAACAAATTATTAATCCTGAGGCCAAATCTTAATAACACAGTCGGACTACACGCTGCTATGAGCTGGTTTATTACCGGTTTCCCCATTTTAGGCAAAAAAAGGGATTTATTTCCCGTTTTGCTACGCAAAAAGAAATGAATTATCGATATCTATTCAGCAGCCCCAACAATCCTTTCTTTCCCAGACCAGTCTGTTTTTTCCCCAGGATTGCCATTAATGTCCCAACTGGAAGATTTGCTTTCGTCTTGGGTACAATAGTGACTTTTGTTCCCTCTTTGAAACTCTTAACCAGAGCAATCCCATGGGTTGCTTGCCGATGTTCAATCCATCCGTCTTTTTTAAGGAGCTTGATTAATTTTAGACCGGTTAAGGCAGGGATCTTTTAGTATTTCAAATATTTCGGGCTTCCTTATGGATAGGATAAATATGTGCTCTCACATAGGTGTCTGTATCCAAAGGCCCGGATATCTTGATTTCATTCTTTTTTGGCTTATGAGAATGAAAAATAATATTGTGTTTCTCAAAAAACCGCTCTCTTTCTCCGAGTTCCTCCAAAGTATCCAAATGGAGAAAGACTGCCTCTTTCAATTTTTTATGAGCCTCAGGAATAGAACGTCCGAATGTAGATGTTCCCAGCTCCTCACATAATGCTGTCCATTTGTTTCTTTCCCTACGAAATTTAAAGGTAACTATGATGTAACCACTCTCTTTCGCGGTCATAACGATATTCATTTTACCACAGGCCTCTCTAAAAGAAAAAAGCTCAATGATCTTCTTTCCTAAAATATAGACGGCGAATCTCTCCTGTCTTTCTCAAATGTAGCCATATATCTCTCTTTATAAAGAAAAGAAACAGGGATAAGAAGATAAAAAATTGACATGTTGGGGATTGAAAATTAAAATTCATATGAAAACAAAAAGAAGCCTGATAAAAAATTGGATTGACAAGTCTGAGAAAAGGAAGAGATTATGAAGAAAAATTCACCTACCATGGCTGAAGCAGTAGCACGTGCATTGGCAGAATTAGATGGGCCAATAAAACAAAATGATTTAATTGAAAAAATTTTGGAAATTTATCCGTCTTCTGCATCATAGGAAATTCGTTTTCTCTGTCGCGTAAAAACTTCACAATTTTCAACCGCAAACGTTCTGGAATGAGCTTATAACAGGAAAAAAACGAGTTCAATAGCCACAAAGTAGAGACAAAGCGCCGAAAGCAACCGAACAATTAGCCCTAAGATAGACTCCACCCAACAAATAGACAAAGAGCTGTTTGGAAGCCCCTTAGAAATATTTCTCCCTCTCTTCGGCTGCCATCAACAATTCCTGTTGAATAACTTGTAGTGGAGGAGGGCGTTCGGCATGAAACGCAAGTTTGAGGTGATGGATGATCCTTATGGAACTGCCCTTTTTGGTCTTCTCCTCCCTCTATTGTAAGAAAGTAGAGGTGGGGGTGAAGGTTTTTAAATCCTGAGTCTACTCCAATCGTAAATAAATCACCATCTCTATCCTCATAAGATTTATCCAGATACTCGAATGCTTTTTCCTTTTCTCCGAGGCCTGCGTATATCCGGGCAATTCTATAATTAGAAACATATATCTGCTGAGATTGTGTGATCAACTCTTCCAGAATCTCAACCGCTTTTTCTTTATTACCTGCCGCGGCGTAAGCATACCCCAGCCCTGGTAAATATCCGCTCGATATGGCAGTCGCTTTACGAAATAAGTCAATGGCTTCATCATATCTTGATTTTTGCAGATAAGTCTCTGCAAGGACTTTATGAACCCAGCCATAGTTTGGATCTATCTCCAGCGTTTTTTTGCTTTGAGCTATTGACTCCTCGTATTGTCCCTGGTGCGTGCGAATCAATGCAAAGCTTGTCCTGATGGAAATTGAGAGAGGATCCAACCCTAAAGCTTTGGTGAACTCTTTGTGGACTTCGCTAAAACGCCCGGTGGCTCTGAGTAACTCTCCGAACCAATGATGCGCTAGGGGATAATTCGGGTTGAGTTCGATAGCTTTTTTAAAATCCTTCTCAGCACCCAGCCAATTAAAATCATAACGATATTTGATATTGGCCAATGAAGTATAGGCTTCAGCGAGAGTTTCCTCTATCTCGAGAGCTTGCAGGGCGGCTGCTTTGGCTTTCGGATAAGCTTCATGAAGAGATAGAAAGTTATAAGCGGAATGCATGCTGTACGCATCGGCTATCCCAGCATACTAATTGTCATGGAAGGGCTAAAAGCCAAAGCCATGGTCAAATCAGTAAAAGGGACAAAAGAGAATCCAGGAAAGAACGTAAAACTCAAATCGCNACTAAACCGCTCCATCCTGGATCAAGGCTGGTATACATTCCAAAACTACCTCTCTTATAAACTAGACTTAAGNGGGGAAGGCTAATACTTATATCTCCGAAGAATACCAGCATTAAATGCCGAATCTGCGGCCATATTGGAGAAGAAAACAGAAAAACACAGGCAGAATTCCAATGCATCCAGTGCGGACATAATGAGAATGCAGACCTAAACGCAAGCATAAATATCTTAGCCGAAGGACATTCGGTGATAGCCTGTGGAGAGTGCGGAGAACACTCGGAAATCACCGTCTCCAGGCTCTGTTGAAACATCGAACGTGGTAAGAGTCGGTCCGGGTATATGCCTATCTGTGCGTAATGATGAGCCGATCAACTCAACGGATTCACCCTCGGGTATTCCATCAATAAAAATACCATTCTGGCAGGCCTCCATGGAGAATTGAAGAGCATGAACAGACGAGTTTTGAAATATTGCTAATTTTTCACTCACACGCGAAAAGGAAGCAAAAAACTGTTGGTTAGTTGAGTCTATTACTCTATATGAAATATTGTTCTGTATAGAATATTCTTCCAGCTGATCTAAATCTCCAACTGTGGGCAGCCTGCTGTCCTCCCATTCATCACGGATGACATTGTGGTTAAATCGTCCATTATTACAATTTAATACTGTAAAGGGCCTATAAATATACTGTCCCAAATTATTCTCAACCAGATGATTATCGCTTCCGTCTAATTCCACATGGGCATAGGAGTTGACAAAATGGTTGTTTACCACATAGGCCCCGTCTCCAACTGCCTTTACTGTTACAGAGTAAGGTGTGATGCTGTTCATTTGCTGTTCCGGATAATGTATGGTAAAACCTTTTAAACCGCTTCCTTCATTTAGGGTGATTGTTGGATCGCTTGCATTTCGTCCATGATATATTTGAAGCATGGCAGCTGGAACGGTTTCTTTCCATCCATTAAAGGAATGGAGCCCTTCTGAAGTGGAACGGAGTTCAACACCAGCTGGTACGGTGAGAGCGGTGCGGATCGCATAGCCGGCTTCAGATATCTGTGGGAGCAGTACAATTCCGCCTCCCATGGAATGAACATCGTCCAATGCTTTCTGAATCACTGGTGCATCATCCGTTGTTCCATCCACATATACATCATATCCATTTTGACCCATAACGACCAGGTTTTGCCCATAGGGCTTACGTACCCTGTTATAGCCATTAATATCAAAGGGAGTATAGGTTTCACTATAGGTATCTCTTTCGTCCATCAATACAATGTTGGAGCTTGCGCCGTTCAATTCAACCGGATCACCGTCATACGCAAAGGTGTTGCCTGCAAGAATAGCTGATCCTGTATCTGAATTCAACTTTATCGGTTGTTCACCTGCAGATTCATCAAAGGTAGAATTCACCACACTGAGATGGGAGGAACCGGCAATTAAGGGGGCATCGAAAGTGCAATTTTGGAATCTAAGTGATTTGGGATTCAAAGCCGAGTTATTGTAAATTGCATTGCCTGAAGATGAGAAACTGACGTTATTGAAAAATACGCCAACAGAATTTAGATTATTAAGTAGAACCGCATGATCGCTTCCTTCGAAGATGCTGTTTATTATGAAACTGGGTCCAACGTTATCAGCGCGCAATGCTGTTTTACAGTTGGTCACATAAAAGCCGTACATATTACCATTGATATCACCAATACCTTCGTCCAGGAAATGGAATCCTGTTTCGTAATCTGCCACATGCCATTCTGAAGCAAAGACATTATCTGAAGCGCCCACTTTGATTGCTGTTGCATTGTTCTGAAGGTATGGGATCAGCTCTGTGTCTTTGTCTGGAGCGCTAGGAAGACCCGATTCTGACCAGTATTCTGCTGAGAAATATACTTGAGAATAGAAGGGTACACTGCTGGATCGGGCCTGGTACATGCCGAGTTTCAAGGGAGACCCATAAAGTCCTCTGCAAAAAGCCCGCCTAGCATTTCCCCTTATCGCTAAACCTATATAAGAGTTGACCAGGTTTACATTTTGGATATTAATCTCATCCGGTAGTTCGGTTACACCATCTATCGTCCGTGTATATGGAATAACATTGGATAGACTCTGATCGGGATACCAGATAGTCAGGTTTTTAAGTCCTGCACGGTAGTCCAGTTGGATAAAAGCAGGAGCGTTATCTGTATCTAAACCATCATATGCTACTTTAAGTATTGTACCGCGTACTGACTTATCAGTACCATGAACACTTCCCCATTCCCCGCGAAGTACCACATTGGGAGAAATGATCAGGGGCTCAGTAAAGAGATATTGCCCTTCAGCTGCATAAACAACCCCGCCTCCCACGGAGCTGACCTCCTGGAATGCCTTATTAAAGGCTGCTGAACAATCCTGCTCTGAGGGATTTTCCGGCAGACGATCAGGGGTCATGACCTGTGCAGCTACCACCATATCATCTGTTGGATAATCGTCGTTGACAACAATCTGCCAGTCGATCGTCACCGAGCCCTCGGCCGATGTCGTGCCGTTCTCCTCGGACGACGGGTCGCCCTCGTTCGATGAGGTATCCACGGCCGTCACAAGGTAGTAGTACGTGGTGGAGGGCGTGAGCTCCGTGTCGGAGTAGGAGCTCGTCGACGGCGAGACCACGAGGACGTGCCCGGAGCCCATCGTCGTGCTTCGGTACACGTTGTAGTGGTCCAGATCCTCCTCCGGATTCGCGCCCCACGTTAGGTCGAGGCGCGTACCGCTGACTGTCGTGATCGAAAGTGCCGTCACCTGCCCCGGCGGCGTGGTGTCATGGGTGATGGTGAAACTGTCGACCACAGAACCGTTCCAGTCTCGTGCGGCAAAGTAAAGCACGTTCCCGTGGATTTCGACCTCGCAGAAATGGTGCACATTCGAAGCCGTTACAACAAAGGGTAAGTTCTCATCGCACGAGTACAGCGGTGCACCGCCCCCGCCGGTTGTGATATGCCGGATGCCGTCCACTTCGGCCCGCGCGTAGAAGTGGTTTTGACCAGCGATAACGATATCTACTCCGTATTCCAGACACAACGTCTGGATATGATCCTGGACATCCTTATTATTGCCGTTGCCACCTGCCGACCAGCCCGGCTCATGTAATAAAATAAATTTCCACGGTTTATCCGATGTCGCCAGATCGTTTACCAGCCAGTTATATTGCATGGAGCCGGATCTGTAAGAGGTGGACTGGTCCACTACCGCTACGTGGATCGGACCGTAATCAAAAGACCAGTAGAAATTATCCACATAGGGATACGGCCAGTACTTATAGTAAAGGTTGCCATCCCCCTCATGGTTGCCCTTGCAGCCGTTTATGGGGACATTTGCCTGAAACTCCTTCGTATTCAAGGCGTTTTCATTAAAAAATTCCGAGGTCCAGTCGTCCTCATTCTCACTGCAGGTGACCCAGTTTCCTACGAACAGCGAGAGGGTCTGATAGTCGGGATCGTAAGTGTAGGTGTTGATCATTTCAGCATTGACGGCATCGTGGTCGAAGGGATAGGTGCGGGTGTCGCCGTAGACCAGAATTTTTACGCTGTCAGCACCGGCCGGGGGCGCCGCGTGGAAACTGCCCTCATACTCGCCGGACCCACACGTAACTAGGTAGTGGTATTTGGCGCCGGGTTCGAGATTCGTAATCGTGTAGCTGTGCTGGTGGTCATTGCCGTATTCCGTGGTGATAACGCACCCGTCGCCGTAGACCGTGTCCTCCCCCCACTCGAGCGTGCAGGATTGGGTGTCATCGAGCTGCCACAGCACCGTCATTTCGGTGTTGACACCCGGGTATATGAGATAGGGGCCCTTGCGGAGCGCGCCGGAAGCAACACCTCCGTGAATCGTCACAAGGAACGCCGTGCCGATGACAAATGCCGCGAATACGGCCGCTGCCAGACGGCCGGTCCAGGATCCTCTCCTATGTGTCAGATATTTTCCTGCCATGACTATCCTCCTCTGTTCTTGCTGGAATCTATCTTCGAGCCCGCGGCAACACCGAGGGCCGATAGGGGGTGCCCCCATTGCATCATTAAGTCCCCAACATATTAGGAGCGAAATGTCAAATTTCTACTCAAAAATGTCAAGGCAAAGCGAATATTTCCTGTTCCGGGCAACGCAATAATTTCCGGTTTTGTCATGGTCTAAATCCTCTCTAGATACGAGTTATGATGAAGCGAAGGATTATGTCTTCTCCATGGATGATCAGCAGGTGGTATGTATCAGGGGAAGAATTATAAATCTTCTTCTTCTCTGATTTTTATTCCATTCCTTATCAATAGTTCGGCAGTAATGCCCCTGCCTTTTAATAATTTTCCGGAAAATGTCCCGTCATAAATTTTTGAACCACTGCACGATGGAGACAAAGATTTTCCGATAAATTCTTTCACTTGATACAGGCGCGCAATCTTTAGGGTTTCTTCGGCGCCTTTTATGAATTGCTCAGTAACGTCGTCTCCCTCCTCGTTGATGACTCTTGCTTTCTTCTCCAACACATCTTTGCCCGTTCCGCCCTGAATTTCCTGGCGTGGCCTGGGAGTGGAAAGACCGCCCAGTTGTTCAGGACAAACAGGGACCAGGATTTCTTGTTTGATTAGGTCCAAAGCCTTATCGTTTCTATTGTCTTCTCCATTCCATCTGCATTTTACTCCCAGAAGGCATGCGCTTATGATTATCATTTTTGTTTTTTCCTTATACAGTGTTTTGGATGTCTAGGCCTCTCCATTTTCTGTACTGATTGGTATCCTCATTTCCTTTGGCGTATGCTCTATGCCAGCCTTCAGGAACAGGCATCTCCTGATAGAGGCGCTGCCTCCAAACCTCTAGAGGAAGGCGCTTACGCTTCATGTAATCGGCCGCGCAGTAGATTTTACGCCCTGCTGAAGCTGAGAGGTCTTTTAACAATCGGTATCCTTCTTCGTTCCGTAACATATGGTGATCGAGAATCAAAATGGGAACTTGCTTCGCTAAAAGTAGAGCGTTCTCATACGCTTTCTTTCGTTTCTTTGATGAAAGATGCCGAAGGTATAAAGGTGGGCCTGAGGCAAGAACAATATATGGCTTCCAGGCTAAAATTTGCTCTACAGGTGAGATATCTAAAAGCTGGATATCAGATGCATGAACAAAAACTCCCTCTGTATCCTCCACCCGGGTCATCATCACCTTGCCTAGAAGAGTATTCGCTTCTCCATGGGGCAGAGATTCGGAGAAGCTGAGGAGACCATCTGTTTGGCCTTCCTAGCATATGAGTTGTCGCTCTAAAATCCGGGATAGATCACTGCAGCGTTTAACCATTGCGGGTGAGAGATTGTTGGAACACTTGCACCACAACTTAGGCTTCCGAAAATAGCCGGATACCTTTTGGGCTGATAGCTGAAACGGGTTGGCATTTGCAAGAGGAACATGGTCACCATGAAAGTGGCTGATGACTATATCTGTGCATTCCTTTAAAGCCTTTACAATCTTCCGGCGCACATTTTCCCCTGCAGCTACTTGAAAAGGGTGGGGGAGAAGGCTATGTCTCTGATAGCCCAAGGCAATTCCGGGATCGATGATTATGCTGCGGTCGCAAGCTTCCACAACACAAGATAATCCTCGGACTCCCAATGACTCGGTTCCCAAGATTTCGATTCTCATATAATGAACTCTGGATTCTCTCTAGATTAGAATTATATATCATAAAGAAAGAAGAAAATAAAAATCTGAATTTTTTCATACGTCCAAAGAAATTGTCGGAGAGACAGATATGAGAATGAGCAGATACTTTTTTTGCATGGACGAGCTGCAGGATGCGATGATTCAAGTGAAAAAAGCGGGAATAAAAGAATCCCATGCAGTCATAAGACTTTCCCGGTGAATTCTTTGACTTCTCTACTTGAGTTAAATTTTTTGAGTAAAATAAGCAATTATCTATATTTTTTAATCATACGGGAGTTTTTCACTTTTTTGTAGATAAGAGCGTCCTTTTGAGATTCATTTAATTGAACGAAATTCAATAATTTGAATGATAATATCTAATGAAATCAAAATGAATAAATATAATATCTTTATTTTCAGTAAATTAAAAAAAAATAATGAAGTTGGCATAAATATTGCTTACATCGTATTAAAATATAAAATTTATAGGTTTTCTTGAAATGAAAAAAAATATAGATCCCAAAGGAGGTGAGACAGAGAGAAAAGATGAAAATGTAAAGGTGTATGGAGAGTGAACGAGGTTCACTCTGGGAAAGTAGTAATGAACAAAAGGAGGTTTTTAATGAGAAAGCTGTTAACTATACTAGCAGCCATATTGATACTCACAGTCGGAATGAGTTTTGCTCAGCTTAAATACGGCCGAATCGAAGGAGTCGTTATCGACACCGATGGAGCCGCTCTTCCTGGAGTATCGCTCACCCTCGAATCAGAGATGTTTCCAACCAGAACTGTCGTCTCAGATACGACAGGCAAGTTTGTCTTCCGCTCTTTGGACCCGGGAACATACAGGTTGACTTTTGAAATGCCTGGATTCACCAAAGAAGTTCGTGAGCAGATTAGAGTAATCGTTGGCAAGACTCTCGATTTTAGGGTTACTATGAAAATGGCCACTATTGAAGAAGACGTGACGGTGACAGCCCAATCACCGATTGTCGACACCAAAAAAACAGGAACGGCTGTCAATGTTACGAGCGAGTGGTTAGCCAACATTCCTTCAGCTCGAGATCCTTGGGTCATCCTGGAGCAAACCGCCGGAGTCATGGTCGACAGAGTCAATGTCGGCGGTTCTCAATCAGGTCAGCAGTCGAACTTTTATGCCCGAGGTGACAGTGGCTATAATGTCATGTGGAACCTGGATGGGCTAACCATAACTGACCAAGGCGCTCTTGGAGCGACACCCACTTACTGGGACTTTGATGCCTTCGAGGAGATTCAGATCACAACCGGCGGAGCCGACCCCTCTGTTCAGACAGGCGGCGTCGGATTGAATTTTGTCACCAAGAGAGGTGGAAACAAATTCAGAGGTCAGGCTTATTTTTACCGGACCGACGATATTCCGTTGGTGGATTTTCAGGCATCCAATGTGTTGAAATCTGACCTTGCGGGTTATTGGAGAGATAACGCTGGTATGACTGATGAGGAAATTCAGGAAGCTTACCCGGGCGACAGGATCAACAAAATCAAGGACTACGGTTTTGAAGCCGGCGGCCCGCTCATCAAAGACAAGCTCTGGATCTGGGGAGCCTGGGGTGTACAGGACGTTAAGATGTTCACGGCAGCCGGGACAGCGGATGATACTCTCCTGGATAACATCAACCTCAAGGTGAATGCTCAGATCACCCCTCAAAGCAGAGCTGAACTCCTGTATTTCTACGGCAACAAACTGAAATGGGGCCGTGGAGCGTCTATCCTTCGGCCGTCAGATACAACCTGGGATCAGGAAGGACCGACCAATCTCTACAAGGTAGAGCTTGAACATATTTTCAATGACAATTTCTTCTCAACCATAAAATTCGGTTACGTAGATATGTGGTTTACCCTGACTCCAAAGGGAGGAGTCGACACTCCGACAACTCTCAGTCTTGATACAGGAACCTGGGGTGGGTCGTACTACTGGTACAAGACCACTCGGCCTGCATATCATCTGAACGTCACAGGGAATCTATTCTTAGAAGATGTTCTAGGCGGAAGCCATGAATGGAAGTTCGGAGTGGAATGGAGAGACGCCAACGTCACTTCTCAGTCGTCCTTTGGCGGCAATCAGATTAAATTCACCGCGGAATGGTGGCAACCTTACTGGTCGGTCTATTATGGATTGACTCCCGTAAGCACTAACTCCATCTTAGTTGGACTCATTCAAGGTACGAATATCGATGTACACTACAACAGATACAGTTTCTGGTTGGGCGATACGTTCACCACTGGCCGGTTGACCCTGAATCTCGGCCTCCGATACGATTACCGCTTCTTGAATTACAATGAGAGTGTTTTGGCCGCTCAAGCTGCAGCTCCTGTTCTGCTTCCTGCTTTCACACAACCAAAGGAAGATAAATTCATCAAATGGAGTGATTTGTCACCTCGGATTGGTTTCACCTATGACCTGGCCGGAGACGGCAGGACCATCATCCGGGGAAGTGCTGGGATCTACTATGATCAACTGGGCACCTGGAATTACGGTATCTACAGCGGGGCTTACTGGAGAGAGGTGGATTTTTACTGGCATGATGCGAACGAAGACTTTGTGGTTCAAGAAAGTGAAATCGTGGGCTATCCAGATCCAGATTATATAAGCTATTTCTCCGATGCTTACGATGTTGACGATCCCACCGCATCTCCCAACTCCTACGATCCCAAATTGTCATCTCCAAAAACTATAGAAGCTATTGTTGGTTTTGAGAGAGAACTCTTCCCTGATTTTTCGGTATCAGCGAACTTCATCTGGCGTCGTCTTGATAACTACACCTGGGCTCCGATTAATGATGTCACAAGTGCAGACTTCACAGTCGAAAAGACGGTTGACAACGTAGGCAGTGAGAGTCTTTATGATGGAAATACGTACACGATGACCTACTACGAACTGCCGTACACAAGACCGGCAGGTGTTTATGTGACTAACAGGCCGGATTATTACCAGAGGTTCCTGGGCGTTGAGATGACCCTTACCAAGAGACTGAGCAACAAGTGGATGATGAATGCAGCCTTAAACTACAGCGACCATCGTCAGTACTATGACAGTCCAGCTGCCTACCAGGATCCCACCAATATAGAATTTGAGAACGGCAAAATCATGGCCTACGAATCAGGAGGAAGTGGAAAGGTCGATATTTGGGCCAACACCAGATGGCAGGTGAAGATAAACGGGATGTACCAGCTGCCCCTCGGATTCAACGTAAGTGGATTCCTGACTATCAGGGAGGGATATGTCCTCCCAGTTAGGCTCGAGCAATATACCAAAGCTGATAACACTGAATCGGTTTACCCTTTTGTGAAACCTTTTGGAAGCGAGAGGCTGCCGACCTTCTGGATGGCAGACTTCAGGATCGAGAAAGTCCTTCCTATCGGTGACTACGGCAGTATCAGTATTATCGCTGATATCTTCAACCTGTTCAACAACAATACGGTCCTCGGTCGAGAAACAATCCTCAATTACACAACCGCTTTTCAGCCATTGGAAATCATCAACCCGAGAGTGTTCCGGTTAGGAGTGCGTTTCCGATTCTGATTCTGAAGTAGAATAGTACTGGGGCATATCCCCAAAAGTAGAAATTCTTCCGTTCCGTCCATCCTCGATGAGGGGATGGGCGGGACGGTTTTTTTTTATGTGGAGAGCCCGCTTGAAAAAGCTTGAGCTGTAGCTTACAATTTTATTGTGAGAGGAGGAACAGGATGATAGAAATAAAGAAGCTCCTTCGAACAAGTCTCTGGTTTTCCTTTATCCTAATTTTTATCGTTTTCTCCAGTCTTGCATTCAGCCAGGAATGGAGAGGGAGAGGGCGCCTCCGGGGAGTGGTCTCAACTGAGGACAGACAGCCCATTCCGGATGTAAAAGTTATCCTCCAACACGTCCAGTTTGGAGCAAAGATTGAAATCACTACCGATGAGAAAGGGAAATGGGTGGCCGCCAATATTCGAGGAGGAGAGTGGGCTATTGATTTTATTGCCGAAGGCTACGAGCCAAAGAAAATTTCTACGACCGTTAGCGAAGTTTTAAGAGGCAAGCCTATAGAGATAAGCTTGAAGAGGACGCAAAAAAACATCGTGACTGATAAAGTCACAGAGCTGTTGGTTGCCGGGAATGAGCTGTTTGATCAGAATAAATACGCGGAGGCTATACAGGAATACCAGAGTATTCTCAAAGAGAATCCTGAGCTGTATATCATCCACAAAAACATCGGAAACGCTTATTATGAATTGGAAGATTATGATTCAGCCATAAAACACTATGAGCTTGTACTGGACAAAGAGCCTGACTCGACTGACGTCTTGATTGCCCTGGGCAATATGTATCTGGAAAAGGGAGATTTGGAGAAAGGATTGAGCTATTTCAACCAGATTGATATGGGAAAAATCACGAGTCCGCTTACCTTTTATAATATTGGAACATCTTTCTTCAATAAGGGGGAAATCAATAAGGCCGTCGAATATTACAACAGGGCCATCGGTCTGGATCCGGACCTGTCCGATGCCTATTACCAGTTGGGATTATGCTATTTGAATATGAATGAGAAGGAAGACGCTAAGAAAAGCTTTAAAAAATTTCTTGAGCTCGCTCCTGATTCCCCAAAAGCCGAGACAGCCAAACAGATGTTGAAATATCTCGAGAAGGAGGTTGAGCCCGCCAAAGTATGTTCCTTATAGCCCTAAGGAATTATCAGATGCGCGGACTTACAGAAGTCTAATACTTCAAAAACAGAGAGGAGAAGTGAAAAAAACGATTCAAAAAGTTCTGGCTGTGAAGGGAAATTATCTTAAACGATTTTCGGCCTCTCGTTTTTTTATTCTCACCAGCCTGGCTATGGTTATTCTTGTCCTGGGAACACTTTTAAAGCTGTCAGCGGCTTACAGAAGTCCTTCCTGGAATGTCCTTCTCATCACAGTCGACACCCTCCGAGCCGATTACCTGAGCTGTTATGGAAGCAAGAAGATAAGGACTCCCCATATTGACCAATTGGCCGAGAAGGGGATAGTGTTTGAGAAGGCGTTTGCTCACAATGTGATCACTCTGCCTTCCCATATAAATATCTTAACCGGAACCTATCCACTCTATCATGGCGTCCAGGATAACGCGGGTTTTCGTTTGGGTGAGAAGGCCATAACTCTATCTGAAGTTCTCAAACAGGAGGGATATAAGACCGGAGCTTTCATCGGAGCCTTTCCGCTTGACGACCGTTTTGGCCTCGGTCAAGGATTTGATCTTTATGATGATTTTTACGGAGACACGACGGCTCAGAATGATTTTTCGTTTGTCGAACGCCGAGCCGAAGACGTTGTCAGACGGGCTGTTGAGTGGATAGATCAGAACAGACAAGAAAATTGGTTTTGCTGGGTCCATATTTACGATCCCCATGCCCCTTATAATCCTCCTCCGTCATACAAAGAAAAATATCCTGGAAACTTTTATGCCGGAGAGGTGGCCTATTCGGACTCTGCGCTGGGGAATTTATTCGGATTCCTGAAAAAAGCTGAGCTTGAAGAAAACACTCTGGTGGTCCTTACCTCGGATCATGGGGAAGGCTTGGGGGATCATCAAGAGCCTACGCATGGGGTTTTTGCCTACAACACTACTCTGCACATTCCTCTCATTGTTTATCAGCCAAAATTATTTACAGAGCACAAAACTGTTAAATTCATGGTTCGGCATATTGATATCATGCCGACTGTTTTAGACATCGCGGGGTTTAAAATTCCCAAAGAAGTTCAGGGACATTCTCTTAAGCCCATCATCAGAGACCCGGATAAGGGAAGAGTGGAGGATTGTTACTTTGAAGCCATGACACCCCATCTCAACCGTGATTGGGCACCTCTTCAGGGCGTACTGTCAGATCAATTCAAGTATATCGATCTTCCGATTAAAGAGCTGTATGATGTCGAATCCGACTACCGGGAGGAAAACAATTTAGCAGTAAAGGACAGGTCAACGGTTGAAAAATTAAACAAGCACCTTCAAACCTTGATAAAAAAATATTCCTCGAAGACATCCAAAGAGATCAGAAGAGTCAAAGAGGACCCCGAGACTTTGGAGAAACTGCGCGCTTTAGGCTACGTCAGCGGATCAAGCAAGAGGTCATCAAAAAGAATCTATACTAAGGAAGATGATCCAAAAAGGCTGATTGATTTGGACAATATGAGCCATACCGCGATTGATGA
>JGI2171J19970_10000618_pt1 | contig 19313 bp, 25 predicted proteins | sample DeeMarSWOR324_28_FD_19970 | JGI IMG/M metagenome (IMG submission 19970) | reverse complement strand
CGATATATCGAGGATAAGATCTTCTATCATAGTACGTCCATTTTGTCAAACAGAAAAAGGACGCTTTGTTTTACCCGAGCTTTGAACTGGATAAGGACATCGGTACATGAAGATATCATTATTGTCTCCCACTCAAAATCCGTCTCCGCAAAAAGATTTGCAATTTTCAACGAATCCACTATAAACCAACGATGTATGCACGATTTTTCGTTGTTAACACTGGTTCTTTTCGCGGATTGAGGCAATTTTCCCGAGGTGATTGAGTAAGAGGAGGCCGTGATGTTTACGTTGATTCGCGGAGGCAGGATCTATGCCCCAGCTGAAATGGGGAACCGAGATATACTGATCGCAGCCGATAAGATAGTAAAGATCGGCGATCGGATTGATCTCCCGCGGGGCTTCAATGTGGAAGTGGTAAAGGCAGAGGGGAAGATCGTTACCCCGGGGTTCATTGATCTGCATGTGCACATAATCGGAGGCGGGGGAGAAGGGGGNCCTTCGACGAGGGTGCCGGAAATCCAGCTCACCCAGATTACACGAGCCGGGGTCACCACGGTGCTGGGCGTCATGGGGACGGACGACGTATCTCGCCATCCTGAATCCCTGCTCGCAAAAGCCATGGGCTTAGAACGGGANGGCGTCACCGCTTATATCCTGGTGGGTTCGTATCAATTCCCTCCGGTCAGCATCACGGGTTCCGTTCGGAGGGACATCGCGTTGATTCCCCAGGTCATTGGGGTGGGAGAAATCGCCATATCCGACCACCGCTCATCACAACCCACCTTTGAAGACGTGACCAAGGTGGCCGCCGAGGCGAGGGTTGGGGGTATGCTTGGCGGAAAAGCCGGCCTCGTTCAATTCCACATCGGTGGAGGTGAAAGAGGGCTGGAGTATTTGTACCGGTTGGTCCAGGAGACCGAGATTCCCATTGAGCAGTTCCTCCCTACCCACATCACCCGATCCCCTGCTGTATTGGAGCAGGCTATCAGGTTTGCGCAGATGGGAGGCAATGTGGATATCACGGTCTCGGGGAGGAGGCCCACCCGAAGGATGAGCGCAGGGGAAGCCATCAGGCAGTTGCTATCTGCCAAGGTATCGGTGGAACAGATAACGTTGAGCTCGGATGCCAATGGAAGCATGCCGGTTTTCGACGAGAAAGGAAATCTCGTTCGCATGGGTGTTGGGGATATTCGGAATCTCTATCATGAATTTCGATTCTTGGTGGCTGAAGAGGGCTTCCCCGTTTCGGATATCCTGAAGTGCTTAACGCTGAATCCCGCGAGGAGGATCAAGATCGATGGACAGAAAGGTTCTTTGGAAGAGGGTAAGGATGCGGACCTGATCGTCTTTGAGCCGGATTGGGCTATCGATTGCGTTTACTCCCTGGGCAAGCTCATGGTATCTGGAGGAAAACCAGTGGTGAAGGGAACGTTCGAGTAACGCCTCCTCATGTTAGCCGGAGCCAAGCTGCTTTCCCAATTCATACGCTTTCTCCATAAGGTCACGATTTTTACGTATCTCCCCGGCTTCCGATGCGCTACCGTAGACCATTCCCACAATTTGTGCTCCGACGTAATTGAAGGCATCCTGAAATGTCCGCAGTGCGTTGACCGCACCAGAGGTGAAGGGATCGACATCGGCATATGTCAGAACGATGCCGATACGTTTCCCCGCAAAGGCGGCATATTCCTCCCCAGGGCCTCCCAAGGCATACCATCGGTCCATGAACAATTTCGTTTGAGCGGAGACGGTAAACCAGTAGATGGGACTGGCAATCACGAGTGCATCCGCTTGTCGAAGCTTGCCGTAAAGAGTTTCCATATCATCATCGATCACACAGTCCTTATCCCTCTCCTCTCGACACGCGTCGCATGCCGTACAGGGATGAATATTCATTCCGTGAAGATAGAAGCTCTCGACCTCGGCCCCCGCCGCCTCTGCACCTGCGGCCACCTGTTTCGCGAGGGTTGCGCTGTTGCCATCTTTTCTCGGGCTTCCCATCATCAGTAGGATTTTCTTGCCTTCCATTGACTTTCCTCCCCCTTTCTCAGATGCGTAATCTCATTCGTTTATTTCCGGTTTTGTCAATCTCACCTTCATATCCGTTGCAGGCATATTTTGTTGGATTCTCAGGGTTACTCATGTTCTTTTTTAACCCGGTCCCTTGTTCGCGAATCAGGGCTCATGGTGATCCACGGCGGGCTTAATCTCCCTCATTTTGAATTCCTGAATCAACTCCACCATTTTTTCCACGAGAATAGCAAAGATCTTTTCCCCCTTCTCCTTGGTGGCCAATCTGGCATCGCCTACCACACCGGTCTTGGAGATCCTGGACCATCTATCCATGAAAACCAGAGGAGGCGATTGGATCAGGCTTCTCCAATGATACTTGGTGATTGGGAAATTGATGTCCTTCACGAGCTTAGTCTTATCCACCAAGGACTCGTCTAGATACAAGACAAGCGATGTTTCCAGTTCTTCAGCATGGGATAGGTACTTGGATTTACATATCTGGGAAATCTCCTTTTTGGCCAAGGAATAGGGGGTAATGCTGGCGACGATGGCGTCAGTTTCCTCCATGGCTTTTCTTGCTGCGATGTCGATGAAGGGTCCATTCGAACCATGGCCATTGGCAATGAGAATTCTCCTGAAGCCATGGACGGTTAAGCTTTTCAACGCATTGTAGACGTACCCGATGAGGTTTTCAGTCTTAATTGAAATCGGGCCCGGGAAATCCATGAGATGATGTTCATCATACCCATAGGGGATAAGGGGCATTAGTAATACATCGCCTGGAATGCTCTTGGCAGTGGCAAGGCAAATCTCGTATATGAGTAAATTATCCGTTGTTACGGGAAGATGAGGTCCGTGGTCTTCAACCGCTCCGATAGGCTGGATGATAACAATCTCATCTTTCTTGAGGTCTCTTATCTCGGGCCAGCTCAAGTTTGAATAGAGAAACGCCTTTTTCATTGAATTTCCCTTCCTTTCTTCATGGTAAGAATGAGCTATTACTAATGGAACGAGGAGATGCTGTCAAGAATTTCATGGAGGAGTTTCGAGAAACCGCTCCTCTCTGCTCGAGAAAACAGTGGACAGTGGGATTAACGGATTTCATAGAGAGAAAAATAAGGAGATCGAGGAACTTTTGATTTCCAAATGGCGATTAAAATTACATTTTATTTTCTTTTAGGGATGTGGTAATTATTGGGGTAGGGATGAATGAGGGGGCGATTGAAGGGGAGGGCACCGAAATGATAGTTATGAAAGAGAAACTTATCGAAATGGTCAAGAAAGGCATACCCGATGGGGAAATAATGAAGGAACTGGGCATCCAAACGAGGGCTTCTTTGAGGAGGATGTATTACGAGGCATTGGTTGAAGCCGGGAAAATAAAGGATATTCTGAAGGAGACGGAACTGAAAAAAGCAGTGCGGGGGAAAAGGGCGTTGACCATCGGTAAAAGGGGGACGATTCTCCTGAGCAAGGCATTGCTGATAGACCGGTTTGGTTTCAAAGAAGGGGATAAATTTAGCATTGCCAAGAGGAGGGATAGCATCGTCCTGAGAAGAACGGAATAGCGAAATATTTCAGTCGCCAGTCGTTCATGAACTCGTAAAAAGTCAAAAATGGGACGGCACAGTAAAAAGCGCCAAATGCAAGGCTTGCGAATCTTGAGGAGTGAGGCGTACTTACTAGTACGCCGCAATGACGAAAGATGAAGCGTAACGCAGCCCTTCGGCTTTGCTCAGGGCCGTGAGCATGTCGAACGGCAGTTGGACTTTTTGCGAAGCCGTCAAGAATGATGCATTACTAAATGAGAACCTTTATCTCCTCCCTCCCCTTTTCGATTTTGATTCCAACCGACGATCCGCAACGGCTACAGAGGTATTCGTACTCATCCCCCTCGGGCAAGATGAGAAGCAACTTCTTCCTAACGGGAACCGCCTCCTTGCAATGGGGACAATAGAGGGAGGTCGCCTCGAATTGTTCGTAACCCTCAGCCATATTACCGTCGAAATCCGCCACGAGTGGCCTCAACGTCGTCCTTTCATTGTGATCCGTGTTGCTTACGAAGCTTAAACACCAGAAGGGTAAATGTCAAGGCCCTGGCCGATCATGGGCCTCAATAACTGAAACGTCTCAATGGAAGATATGGGAAGCGAAAGATTCATCAACGAACAAAAGAAAACAGAGCAGAAAAGAAGCCCCGTCTTTTCAGGCTACCCCTACAGGTGTGGATTATTCCCGCTCATCGAGAGGCCTTGGGGAAGAAACTGCGGTATGTAAGACATAATCTCCAAAATTGACACTGGCATTTTGCTTAGCACAATTCTCGCACAGCCGATTAAACCGATGCTTAGAGAGAAAGGAACGATCGCATTTTAGGCACCGCCTCATTTCCCGGGATCTATGGGTCTCTCTGGCTAACATCGGATCCCTCCTTGTTTCGTCACATATTTCCTACCGATCGGTGAAGCAGGCACCGTCATCTAGGGTTCTCCAGGGCCAATGGGGTGTTGCCTCCGTGAAATGACGTCCAAAAAGGCCAGGATGGCGGCAACCACAAAGAGAAGGAGTACCCACGGAATGTAAAGCCACTTGGGAAGTTTCCTGTTCATAGTACCTCATGCCTGCCCCTTCAAACAAATTTCGGTGCATTTTTTATGCCAATTGACCTTGATTCGCCGACAATTGATGCCAAATCGGCATGATATTTCTCAAGGCAATTCTTGAAGCCGTTGGGTTCTATTTGCTAATGTTATCTATTACAATGGTACCTGGAAATGTGAGAGATGATGTCACCATCTCGACGAGCTATGGCGGAAAGCTTTAAAACCCTCGCCTCCTATTGGGTCAAGCCTGCTTACTCTTTGCGGTGGAACTGTATCTTCGCCCTGCCACCCTGGTTGGAAATCTGGTGGAATGAGTTTGGCGCCACGGGGCATCTCTACCTGTTCGTCGCCAGACAGGGGCGGACGGTTGTTGGCATAGCCCCCCTTTTCTTAAAGGATATGGAGGCTTTCTTTATCGGGAGTGACGACCTTTGTGATTGTCTGGATTTCATCATCGCCCCCGGAAGGGAGAGAGATTTCTTCAACAGCCTCCTTGACGACTTGAGTGGGAAGGGTATCGGTCTGTTAAAGCTGAGGGGCTTGCGCTCCAACTCCACAGTGCTTACGCACCTTGTTGGTATGGCGCGGGAGAGGGGATATGAAGTCTCGTGCGCGGTGGAGGATGTCTCCGTAGAACTCGATTTACCTCCTACGTGGGAGGAATATCTGGGAATGTTGAGCCAAAAGCAGCGCCATGAGGTGAGGCGAAAATTACGGAGAATACGAGAAGCGGGGGAGGTGAACTACCGGACTGTTGAGGATAGCGGTGATGTTCCGAATGCCATGGACATTCTTCTCAATCTCTTCCGGCAAAGCAATGGTGATAAGGCGACATTTATGAATGCCCGGAGGGAATCCTTCTTCAGGTCATTGGCACAAGCCATGGCGCAGGTTCGACTCTTGAGGCTTGGCATTTTGGAGCTTGATTCATGGCCGATAGCGGCAGTCATGTGCTTTGACTATGGTAATAAAGTGTACCTCTATAATAGCGGCTATGATCCTCAGTATACCTCCCTCAGCGCAGGGCTCATCTCCAAAATCCTCTCGATCAAAGACGCCATCGAGAGGGGCAGGAGAACCTTCGACTTTCTCAAGGGGGGCGAGGATTACAAATACCGATTGGGAGGAAGAGAGGTGCATCTGTACGACTGCCAGATAGCACTGAAATGAATTCCACTGGAAAGTTTTGGGGTGAGAAAAGGAACTCTGGAGGCGAAGCCCATTATGAAGATAGCCATGCTGAGCGTTCACAGTTGCCCGCTGGGAAAGCTCGGGAGTAAAAATACCGGGGGCATGAGCGTCTATATCCGAGAGCTTGCCCGGGAACTTGCCCGGCGGGACCACACGGTGGACGTTTATACCCGTGCTCACGAGTCGGTACATCGCCAGATTGTAGCATTTGGCCGAAATGCTCGAATCATCCACCTCAAGGCAGGAGAAGATGAGGAGATAGAAAAGCTGGCGATCTACCCGCACCTCGCTGATTTCGCACGGGACCTGGAAGAGTTCAGAAAACACAACGGGCTTCACTATGACGTGCTACATAGCCACTACTGGCTTTCGGGCCGGGCCGGGAAATGGATACAGCGGTGGTGGAATATTCCCCATATCACCATGTTCCATACCGTGGGTGCGGTCAAGAATGCAATTGCCTTGGGCGAACATGAACCGGAGCTCCGCCTCGAAACCGAAAAAGAACTGGTCAAGTCCTGCCACCGTATTATCGCCTCTACCGATAGGGAGAAAGAGGACCTTACCCACTATTACTCCTGTCCGGAGACGATCAGCGTCATTCCCTGTGGCGTGAATCTCGATCTGTTCAAGCCCGTAGATAAGGCACGCGCCCTAAGCCATCTTGGCCTCAATGGCGAAGGGATTATCCTCTTTGTAGGGCGCATCAACCCGCTCAAGGGCATAGATAATTTAGTGAGGGCGATGACTTATTTGAAAAGGCAAAGGCGCAAGCTGATAGTAATCGGTGGTGACGAACAGAGCCAACCCGAACTGGAGAGGTTAGAACGCCTGTCACGGAGCCTGCACATGCACGATTCAGTCGCTTTTCATGGTTTGGTGAAACAGGAGACGTTGCCCTATTTTTACAGCGCCGCCGATCTTTGTGTTGTCCCGTCCTATTATGAGAGCTTCGGCTTGGTGGTCCTGGAATCACTGGCGTGCGGAACCCCCGTAGTGGCCACCAAGGTGGGCTGTGTCGAAAGCGTTATTCGGCAAGGGGAGACGGGATATGTTGTGAACGATAACGTCCCTCGCCGCCTTGCCGATAAGATAGGCCTGCTCCTTTCAAGCTCTCGGTCTCCCGATTCTATCCGGGCATCGGTAAGCAAGTATAGCTGGTCAAACGTGGCTGACGCAATAGTGAAGGAATACCGAAGCGTGATGAGGAATTACCCAGACATGGTGTGTGAGAAGAGAAGAGAGGGATCGTGGGGATCATCCTGAATTCACCCAGGGGGTAAGTTCACTCCAGCGCCTTTTCATACCATAGGCTCCTCGCTTGAACCCGGAAACCCGCAGACCGGTAGAGAGCGCGGGCCGCCTCGTTCTCACCATCCACCGTCAATTCGACGATCCCCACATCATTGCCCTTTAGATATGACAAGCCGGCCATGAGCACCTCCTTACCTACCCCCCTCCTCCGGTGGTCTGGATCCATGCCCAGCATATAGATACGCCCTTTACCGCCTCCTACGGTCTTGTTCTTTCCAACGTATATCCTCGTCCAGCAATAGCCGATGACATTTTCTCCATCGCAGGCAAGGATTATATCTTCCGGAGAGCACCCGGGAAGACAGATACGATGGACTATTTCCTCCAAAGTATTGGGATTAAACCCCCAGGTACCGGCGAAAGAACGATTTTGAATGTGAACCAGCTTGTCCTCCTCTCCGCGCTTCAGGTGGCGACACCGGGGGGAAATCCGATTTATGTTCGGAACGTCACCATTAGAAAGATCCAGCCTCAGTTCTCGAAAACGGCGGATGAATCTAAACCCCATTTTCGCCAACAGCTTCCGCACACTCTCGCTCCCTTCTAGAACATTCACATGGACTCTTCTCGCTTTCAATTCCTTTGCCCGAATTATGGCTCTCTTGATGAGCTTCATCACAACGACTTCTCCGCGATGTTCCGGGTGTGCGAGGAAACTGAGTACAACTCGCCCGATTTCCAGCTCCGCCGTTACATCCACGTAGCCGATGGTATCTCCGGCTCTTTCAGTGATAAACAGGTCACTTTCGGGAAAATGACGGGGTCGACCAAGGCCCTCGATCACGTCGTGTGCCGAGACGGAATGTAATCCCTCTTCCGTATCCACCGCCCTAGTCACTAACCGAGCTAACGAATCCAAATCCTCGGGATGATAGTTTCGGATGATAGAGGGGCAATTCTTCATATCGTGATTACGCTTGCCAACCATTCCATCCCATCATGGCCAAACCCCTACGGCAACTCTGCAGGATAGGAATCCTTTCTTAGTAAAGTAAAGCGGTCGCAAATCCACTCTTTGAGCCTACCGGGCGAACTCCTCAATCCAAGCGATCCAAGGGGCTGCGCACACCAAGTATATTCTTTTTGGCGACATGGGTGTATATCATCGTGGTGTTAAGCTGCTTATGGCCCAGGAGTTCCTGAACTGTCCTGATGTCATACCCCTGTTCAATGAGATGCGTGGCAAAACTCTGCCTGAGGGCAAAATGGGACTGTCTTACCTGCCAGTCTTCATGGTTCCTGATCTTATCGACTTTTGTCAACTGAAATTTCATACGAATTTGACAATAGACCTGAATTTCTCTATACGTGAAACAATTGGTGCAATAAGTTAAAAAGAATGTTATATTCTCTTTCTAACGGAAATTATCAATTCCAGTGTAGACTACTCCTCACACTTCGTAGGTGTACACCTCAAAATCTGGCTGCGTGGGCGATGTTTTCTTTAAACCGAGGGCTTCTTCCTGAACTCTTCGCTTTCAAAAATTTCAAAAAAGGTGTATATTACAACCGGAAATGAAAAATGCGCGTATGCCTTGATTCCCATGAATAGTTCATTCTGAAATTAACTCGGTTCTATATAATATCTTTTAAAACGATCTTTTCTGGAAAAATAGCGTGGAATTCGAATCTTTTCGAGCAGAGGAGACTTTATAGGTTTAAGATTTACGCAAATGTGGAAGCAGCATAAAAAATAATGTTATGGATTTAAAAAATCCTTAAGTTCTTGCCCAATTAAAAAAGCAGATTATGAAACAAGCAAGTAAGCCTAGTTGTAAACTTCTTTTTCTTGGGGTGCTGTTTTTCTGGTTAAGTATATCAGGCTGTAATACACCGCTAGCGCCTATTACCAGCAGTTCTGGAGATAGAGATCTTGCTCAATTGCTGGGAATTATGCGCGTAAAAGCGAATCAAACTGCGTTAGCAGCAGCAGTAGTTATTGACGGAAAGATCAAAGCCGCCGCTGCGGTTGGTACCAGAAAACATGGAACTAAGAATTGGGTGACGGTCGATGATAGGTTTATCATCGGGTCTTGCGGTAAAGCATTTACTTCAACATTAGCTGCATTAATGGTTGAGGAGGGAAAGCTGAATTGGGATACGACGATAAGAGATGTATTCCCTGAATTAAAAACTCGAGCCGAATATAAAAATATAAATATCCAGCAATTACTGTCACATAGGGCCGGTCTGCCCAAAAGCTTTGTGGCTGACCTTGATAGTCGCCGGTCTTATACCCCGACCGCTGGAAGACTTGTTTACTTATCACAACTGGTACAAACAAAGCCAATCAATCCGCCCGGAACGGTTATATTTTACTCCAACGCCGGCTATATATTGGCTGGTGTGATGATGGAAATGATCTCAGGTCTGGAATTCACCGACTTGATGTCAGAAAAGATATTTAAACCCTTGAATTTAACAACGGCAGGATATGGACCACCGGCTGAACGTACACCGACTTCACAGCCGTGGGGGCATATCTGGGACAAATCACGCCGGTCCTTAAAGGCAGTTCAGACAGATGATCCCCATTGGATAGATCCTGCAGGAAATGTTAGTCTGTCCATAAGGGATTGGGCGAGATTCATTATTGAGCATTTGCCATCCGATCAGACAGATGGCAGCGCTTTAATAAAATCGAAAACTTTGGAGAAGTTACATACACCACCAGATAATGTAAGCTGGGCTTATGGTGATGATTATTTAACGTTTTGGAACAACGAGATCGGCTGGCCTCTCCCATCGGCCAATTATGCTCTGGGATGGTTTGTTACCAAAGCAACGACTGACAAAGCATGTCTTAATCATGCAGGGACCAGCCAAGCTTTCCAGGCCGAAGTTTATCTGTCACCAAATAAAAAAAGTGCGATTTTAATAGCCACCAATGCACGAATGGGGCACATACATCTTTACAGGACGGCGATCAAAATTAAAGAGAAATATGCTTTGAAGATCGACCTGCCCTAAAATGGAGAAAAGGTGAGAAAAGCAATTATCTAAATTGATTTGGCAATAACTTTGCTCGCTATCTGTGAATAGCAAGATGGTAATATTTACGAAAATAAAGAAACCTATCACTTTAATGAAATAACACCATAACAATGGCATTGAGATGGATTTTGAAAAGCTGGCGCTTTTTAAAACCACTCATGCCCACGTTCGGCGGACAAATTCCGTGCTTTTGAGTATAATATATGGAAGATAGGTTGACGAGATGATCCAGAAGGTTGTGAGCAAACGTAACTTGAACGATGTGTCTTCTATTAAGGACGACTTAGCGTATTGGCTCAACAAGACTCCTGATGAAAGAGTGGCGGCAGTAGATTATTTGCGAATGCTATATCATGGAAATACAGCAAGACTTCAGAGATCTGCTCGCGTTATTCAACGAACACAAAGTTGAGTACATGATCGTCGGAGCCTATGCACTGGCCTTCCACGGAGCCCCGCGGTACACCGGCGATATTGATATCCTTGTCGAGCCAGAGACCTCGAATGCCCAGCGTATCATGGCAGCTCTGAACAAATTCGGTTTCGGATCAGTTGGTCTGGAGGTAGAGGATTTTGACGTCCCTGACAAGGTAATACAGCTTGGCGTTCCTCCAGTCAGAGTAGATATAGTCACGTCAATCACTGGGGTTTCGTGGGAAGAGGCTTTCGCGGGCAGGGTAGAAGGCAAGTACGGGGATATTCACGTGTACTACATCGGTCGTAAGCAGTTTATATCGAACAAGCGTGCGTTGGGAAGAAAAAAGGATCTTGCTGATTTAGAAGCCATTGGGGAAGAATGACGCAAAGCATAAATGGAGGTTGAAGAACTCAATGCAGCTGGCTTGGAAAATAGCTCCGTTGTTTCCACGCATCTGATCTCCGGCGTTCACCTCTCTTCAAAATCTCCCCTATACTCTTCTGAGAGTCCTTTACAGATAGGTGGATTTCCCAAGCTTCGAGGAGACCCCTCTGTCCCTCAGCGAAATTTGCCGAAGAAATGGGGCAACGTCAAGACGTCACCTTGTCGCAACCCCAATGATTTTATACAATTTCCGGGTATTACCTCATATCAAGGAGACTTTGCATGACGATGAAACCAGCTCACGTGTTGGTAGTTACGCCACATCCAGATGATGCTGAATACGGCGTTGCCGGAACCGTGGCTCGTTGGGCCCGGGAGGGCAAGCAGATCGTATACGTCGTGTGCACCAACGGAGATAAAGGCACCTCTGATGCCAATATGAAGCCGGAGGAACTGGCCCAAATTCGTGAGAAGGAGCAAATGGCCGCGGCCAGGGTGTTGGGGGTAAGGGAGGTCATATTCCTGCGCTATGCAGATCAAAGCCTGGAGGATACTCCTGAATTCCGCAAGGCTATCGTCCGCCTTATCAGGATGTATAAGCCCGAAGTTATGGTGACTGCCGATCCTTACCGGCGCTATATCTGGCATCGGGATCATCGCATCACCGGCCAAGTTACCCTGGATGCTATCTTTCCTTTCGCCAGGGATCCCCTCTCTTACCCAGATCTCATGAGGGAAAATCTCCATCCTCATAAGGTTAGGGAAATCTTCCTTTGGGGGTCGGAGAATTTCAATTGCAAAAGTGATATCACGGACACCTTCCATCTGAAGCTGGCCGCGTTGCGGTGCCATGAAAGCCAGGTGGGACACATCCCGCCCCAGGAGCTTGAGGAATGGCTAAGGGAGAGGCACGGGAAAATGGCTGAGGGAGAGGAATTCCAGCTTGCGGAGGCTTTCCATCGGGTAGAGATATCCCGATAGTCCAATGAGGTCACTGAAAAACTGGAAAAGGAAACTCTGAGCGCGAATGAAGATTTCTTCGCTAAGACGAGAGCCAGAGAACATCCCCACACAGGTTAGGGTCGTGGGGCCGAGAGGAAAAGAGGGCGAATTCATCCTTTTCTTTTCTCAACATGGTGGAATCACCGTGGCCGGGGTAAACCTGCGTATCGTCGGGCAACGGCAAGATCTTCTCCTTGATGGATTCAATGATTTGCCGTAAATCAGCCGGCGATCCCGTCTTACCAGGACCTCCCGGGAAAAGGGTGTCCCCCGATATCAGATAGTTCCCCGTCAAAAAGCATATGCTGCCGGGGGTATGACCCGGCGTATGAAGGACCTTCAAGTTTATTCCTCCGAAGGATATCGTATCACCATCACCGAGGAGGATTTCTGGCCGTAAAGGAAGGCCCTTGGCGTCAAGCGGGTGGACGGCAATGGGAACCTCAAGCTCCGACTTCAGCTGGGATAGTACACCAAGGTGATCCATGTGGGCATGGGTTATTAGTATGAACCGAGGATGCGTCCCCTTCAAACCCTTGAGGATTTCAGCTCCTTCTCCAGGTGCATCTATCACCACGCTTTCTCCGGTTCGGCGGCAGGTTATTATGTAGCTGTTGGTACCGAACGGCCCTAAGGTAAGCTTATCGATCTGAAGATTGTCATCTTTGGCTACTACTGCCATTGTGATCCCCCAGGTGCGACTCTGTGCCCTGTCTCCCTCGTCTTTGAATTCCCCAATTTAACGGTGTGTCCCGTCTCGCCTCCATTCCCTATTCAAACCCGGGAAACTCAGCCTGAACAAACTTTTGACCTTCCATGCTGGCAAAGCCCGGATTCTCCAAGAAGCTTAGTAATGATCACCAGGGATTGTCAATAGTCCTGGCGCGATCATGCCCATGTTTCTTATCCGGGTCATCGGAAGCCTTTGACCTCTCTCCTCAGTTTGTGGTACATAGGGGATGAATGGATAGATGCCTATACCATGTGAAGGGAGGTATCGGGAATGGCTAAGGGTTATATTTACGAACACGTTGTCATCCCCCATGACGTAACGGATCAATCCATTACCTATGACGTCTCCTATATAGAATGGGCCAGCACCGCACGGGAGCGGATGATGGCCGAAAACCTGGAGAGCCGGCCCCGGATCCTCGTCGGTGAAACCTATTTCCGGTACATAACCCCGGCCTTCCTCTACGATCGGTTGGAGATACGGGTTACGGTGGGTGATTACAAGGTTGAGAAGGGGCGGGTCAAGCTGGATTTCCGTTTCAGCAACAAGGCCAGCGGGCAGATGTTGGCGGAGGGCTACCAGATCATCTTCTTTTACGACTGGGAAAGCGGCAAGCGGATTCCCATACCGGATGAGTTTCTCAAGTTGGCCGATATCGGAACGGTGGAGAAACTGTGAGATGAAGGAGGAGGATTTTAAGCGTAAGCTTGCCGCCATCCTCAGTATCGATGCCAAAGGCTACAGCCGACTCATGAGCGAGGATGAGGTTGCAACTGTCCGCACCTTAACCGCTTACCGCGAAGTGATGGCTAACTTCATCCAGAAATACCGAGGGCGGGTGGTGGACTCCCCGGGGGATAATTTGCTAGCTGAGTTTTCGAGTGTGGTGGATGCGGTTCAGTGTGCCGTCGAGATCCAGCAGGAGCTCAAAGCCCGGAATGTTGAGCTGCCTGAAAATCGGAGAATGGAGTTTCGCATCGGGGTTAACCTCGGGGATGTGATCCATGAGGGGGAGCGGATTTACGGACACGGGGTCAACATCGCCGCCCGCGTGGAGGGACTCGCCGAGGCGGGAGGCATCTGCATCTCCGGAACCGTTTATGACAGCGTCGAGAACAAGCTGCCGCTGAAGTACGAGTATCTGGGTGAACATGTAGTCAAGAACATCGTCAGACCGGTGCGCGTTCACCGGATCCTGATGGAGCACGAGGCTCGTTCCCGAAGAGTAGAAGTCGCCTCTACGGATAGGATGGCCTTTCCACTGCCCGATAAACCCTCCATCGCGGTGCTGCCGTTCGACAACCTCAGCAGTGATCCCGAACAGGATCACCTCGCTGACGGGGTGACTGAAAACATAATTACGGTACTCTCAAATATCTCGGACATGTTTGTCATCGCCCGCAACTCGACGTTTACATACAAAGGGAGGCCGGTGAAGGTTCAGAAAGTAGCGGAGGATCTCGGGGTACAGTATGTGTTGGAGGGCAGCGTGCAGAAGTCCGGCAGCCGGGTGCGCGTCACCGCCCAGTTGATCGATGCGACAAAGGGTCATCACCTGTGGGCAGACCGCTATGATCGGGAACTCAAAGATGTATTTGTCCTCCAGGATGAGATTACGCTAAAGATCCTCACGGCCCTACAGGTAAAACTGACGCATGGTCAGGAAGCCTGCATGCACGAAACCACGGACAACCTGGAAGCTTGGGGTTACTTTGTGAGAGCGATCGACCTTTTTCAGCGCTTTACAAAGGAGGATAACGCCAAGGCACAGGACCTCTTTGAGCGGGCCGTAACGTTGGACCCCGAATATTCTGCCGCTTGGACGATGCTTGCTTGGACCCACTGGATCGATGCGAGCTATGGATTCAGTCGGTCTCGGGCCGAGTCCTTTAAACGGGCCGTTGAACTTGCCCAAAAGGCCGTAAAGCTTGATGATACGAATCCCGACGTCCACGCCTTGCTGGGCGGTATTCATCTCTTCCAAATGCAACACGAACAGGCAATAGCCGAGGGAAGGAAAGCCATCGCCCTCCGTCCCAATGACGCCTGTAACCTTGCGCTCTTGGCCCAAACCCTGTCGTACACGGGAAGGTCCGAGGAGGCAATTGAGCTGATGAAGAGGGCCATGCGGCTCAACCCCTACTATCCGGAATGGTACTTAGGCATCCTGGCCCAGTCCTATCGTGTCGCGGGACGGTATGAGGAAGCCATCGCAACATACAACGAATTCCTTGAGCGTTCACGAGAGACGGGTGGCAACACCCTTTTAGCGCATCTCGGCCTCGCTTTAACATATGTAAGAGTTGGCAGGGAAGATGAAGCCCAGGCTCATGCTGCAGAGGTGCTGAAGATAGATCCTGACTTTTCGTTGGAATGGGTACACAAGGCCACCTTCTTCAAAGACCCGGCGCTGTTGGAGGAAGAGCTCGACGCCCTGCACAAGGCGGGATTGAAGTGACATAAACACTTTCCCTTGACTTTTATTGAATTGTACTATGCTTTCCCCTTTTCTTCCGCCACTGTCGCTCGTCCGGCGAAGCAGTCGTCGTATGGGGTAACCGATTTGAGAAGATCGGCCAAGCGCGTCTGTGTCTATTTCCAAGGACCCTACCGGGTTACGGTAAGGGAAGAACCCCTTCCACCCCTTGGGCCCAGTCAAGTGGTGGTTGAAACCCTCGCCTCTGCCATCAGTGCCGGGACCGAGCTCCTCATATACCGGGGGCAAGCACCCATCGATATCCCCCTGGATGAAACCATTCCCTCTCTTACTGCGACGTTGAAATACCCGCTCAAATACGGATACGCGGCCGTCGGGCGGGTGATCAGGGTGGGGTCAAAGGTTTCGCCAGAATGGCAAGAGAGACTCGTATTTGCCTACAACCCCCACGAAAGCCATTTTATATCGGTCCCCGAAGAGNTNATCCCTCTTCCTCCGACGCTGTCGCCGGAAGAGGGAACCCTGCTGGCAAATATGGAGACAGCNGTCAATTTCCTGATGGACGGCCGCCCCCTTGTTGGAGAACAGGTGGCAGTTTTCGGCCTGGGGGTTGTGGGGCTGTTGACAACCGCCTTGTTGGCCCAACTCCCGTTAGCCAGTCTCGTGACCCTCGACCCGATTCCCCTCCGCCGAGAGAAATCCCTTTCTCTCGGAGCCCATGATGCCCTTGACCCCACGCTACCCGATGCCCTTTCGCGGCTGCATGAGGCTCTCCAGCAAGATCGTCCCTATAGGGGCGCTGACTTAACATATGAAGTTTCAGGTAACCCGACGGCTCTGGACCAAGCCATAGGCGCCACTGGTTTCAACGGGCGTGTGGTGCTTGGTTCGTGGTTCGGCCAGAAGCGGACATCCCTCGATTTGGGAAGGCAGTTCCACCGGAGCCGCATCTCCCTTATCAGCAGTCAGGTCAGCACCATTTCACCGGGTTTGCAATGCCGCTGGGACAAAAAGCGGCGCTGGCAAGTGGGTTTGCGCATGCTCCAAACGTTAAACCCCCGTGGCTTGGTAACCCATTGTTTTCCCATCCATGAGGCAGCACAGGCCTATGAACTGCTGGACCAAAGGCCCAAAGAAGCGATACAGGTCATCCTGAGATACGGAGGTGAGCCACGATGATGAGTGATGCGGAGGGGGACCCGCGCGCTCTTTACGTAGTCTCAATCAGACAAGACCTCATCGCCCAACATTATCTCATCGGCGAGGCACCGGATCAGGAGAGACAGCGGCATTCCCATTGCTATCAGGTCGAAGTTCAACTCGAGGGTTCCATTTTGAGCGAGCAGGGATATCTGGTTGACATTGTCGAGATTGAGTTCCATCTCACCGAGCTTCTCGCTTACTATCAGGACGAAACGCTCAATGACCTGCCCGAGTTCAGGGGCCTCAATCCCAGTATCGAACANTTGGCTCGCATACTCTGCCNCTCTCTGTCGGATCGCCTCAAGGCGCCCAACATTAAGGCCCTTACGGTNAGAGTGTGGGAGAGCGCAAACGCCTGGGCACTCTATCGGCAGGACCTCCCATGCGCGTCGGTTTGATTATTTACGGTGACCTCCAAAACGTCTCCGGCGGATATATTTATGACCGCATTCTGGTAGAACACCTGCGCCGAAAAGGAGATCACGTGGAAGTCATCTCCCTGCCATGGCGGAATTACCCTCGCCACCTGGCTGATAACGTTTCGCGTACACTGCGCCGTCGCTTGCGCCGTGCATCTCTGGATGTCCTCCTGGAGGACGAGCTCAACCATCCCTCCCTCTTCTGGGNCAACAGATGGGTAACGGAAAAAATCTCGTATCCCATCGTTTCCCTCGTNCACCATTTGCGGTGTAGCGAAAGTCGCCCGGCATGGCAAAACCNCCTCTACCTGTGGGTAGAAAGGCTTTATCTCCTTTCCGTGAGAGGCTTCGTATTCAACAGCAAGACCACTGCCTCGGTGGTTGAGGGAATCCTAGGCTCCAAACGGCCAGCCGTGGTCGCATATCCTGGCCGAGATCGGTTAAATCCCGAGATGAAACAGGATCAGATAATCGAGCGAGCACATCAACCAATCCCCATTCACATTGTCTTCGTGGGCAATGTGATTCCCCGTAAAGGCCTAGACGTCTTGATATCCGCGCTCGGCCACCTACCGCGAGATACGTGGCAGCTCGAGGTGATCGGCAGCCTTACGATGGACCCAACATACGCGGATTCCATCCGACGACAGATCGCCCGTAACGACCTTGAGGGTCGAATCAGGCTCTCGGGATTGCTTCACGATGGAGAGCTTGCTTCTCGGCTAGCCCAAAGCCACATCCTGGCCGTCCCATCCTCATACGAGGGCTTTGGCATGGTTTACATTGAAGCCATGGGGTTCGGCCTGCCGGTTATCGCATCACCCGTTGGGGCCGTCCCTGAAGTGGTCGCCCACGGTCGAAATGGATTCTTAATCCCTCCTGGTGATACTGCTGGCTTAGCTCAGTGTGTGCAAGCGCTGCACCGGGACCGGGAACACTTGGCCCGGGTTAGCCTGGCAGCCCTCAGGCGATATAGTGAACATCCGACGTGGATCGAGAGTGCGGACCGCATCCGGGAGTTTCTGCTTGCCTGCGTCGAGTAAGTTATGGCCATACCGCAGACCTACAATTTCGTCCGGTACCTTGCCGCCAAAAAGAGCATTGACGACCGCGCCCTCAACCGACATGTCCTACAGAGCCTAAACCGTGCCTTATCAAACAGGGCCTCGAAGAACCCTCTTCGGATATTGGAGGTCGGTGCGGGAATCGGTACCATGGTGGAACGCTTGCTGGACTGGCAGGTTCTGAACAACGCTGCATACACCGCCGTTGATAGTGATCCCAAAACCATCGCTGAAGCGTGTCGCCGCCTTCCCCAATGGGCGAAAAGAAGCGGGTACGCTCTGAACGGCCAGTGCCCGGAAAAGATGGCCCTCCAGAAAGGAAATCAAAACATTCTTGTGGAATTTGAGGTCATCGAAATGGGCGATCTCGTCGCCCGTGAAAAAGGCCGAAGATCATGGGATCTCTTGATCGCCAATGCCTTTTTGGACCTAATAGATGTCCCTTCGTCCCTTCGCCTCCTCTTTTCCCTCCTTCGGGGAGGCGGATTATTCTACTTCACCATTAACTTCGACGGGGTGACGATTTTCCAGCCCGAGATTGACACGGTTCTCGATACAAAAATAACCGCGCTCTACCATCGGACCATGAACCAGCGTGTCACCTCCGGAAAACCTTCTGGCGACAGCCGCACCGGGCGTCACCTCTTTGCCACTCTGCAAGGGTGCGGGGGCGAGGTCCTCGATGCTGGCAGCTCGGATTGGGTGGTCTTTGCGGGTTCCAATGGGTATCCTGAAGACGAGTCCTACTTTCTCCATCACATCATCCACACGGTGCAGACCGCCCTGAATGGACATCCGGACATTGATTCCAAGCTCTTTGCGGCATGGATAAGAGAGCGCCACGACCAAGTCGAACAGGGTATGCTCGTATATATCGCTCACCAGTTGGATTTTCTCGGGCGGCTCCCTTGAACTTGACCTGGTACCCCTGATCCGATATGTTGTTAGGATATTGCCCCTGGGTCCCATGGGGTGAGCTTATCTCTATTCCAAGCCTTGAAAAGCGAGCAATGCTGAGCCAAGGTAAAAACTAAGAGGAGGCGTGTTATGGACCGAAAGGAGTTGATGGAACTGTTCAACAAATGGCCGAGGATAGGAACTCTCAGCACCGCCAATAAACTGGGAGAGGTCAATGTTGCCGTCTTCGGATCACCCCGTATGACCGATGAGAACACCGTTGTCATGGGAATTAGAAACAACCGATCTTTCCGGAACCTCGAGAGAAATCCCAAGGCCGTTTTTATCGTCATGGAACCAGGCCCGACAGTGCAGGACTGGAAAGGAGCGAGGGTTTATCTTGAAGCGGTTGATATGGAAACCGGGGGGGGGTTTTACGAAGAGATCAAACGGAATATCGCTAAGGCATTCGGGCAGGAGGCCGCCGATTTCGTCCATGCGGCCATTCGCTTCAGAATTACAGAGGTTCGGCCAATCGTTGAGATGGAATGAATTAGGCGAGGATTTCCGGTGGATTTGGGGATTTCCTCTCCCGCTCGGTCCCCCTTGTGACTCGCTTTTATTTTGAGAGGAAATCATTC
>JGI2171J19970_10000615_pt1 | contig 19331 bp, 18 predicted proteins | sample DeeMarSWOR324_28_FD_19970 | JGI IMG/M metagenome (IMG submission 19970) | reverse complement strand
GCTGAATCGTGTTTACACGTGTGCTGCATTGGGAATCAAGGATTTTTCAGTTCTTATTTACCGCAGCGGTTGTTCTACGCATTGGGATTTACGCAAACTGACAAAAGTATCTGCAGCAAGTCGGGACACGAGGCACTATCGCTCCATTACGGGTTAACGTACGGTGTAGACCCTGATGAACTTGTTGATATAGAATTAACCGTATACTGGGGGTTTAATGCAGCAGTGAGCGCTTCTCATCTGTTCAGATTATCAGCAAAATCACAGAAAAAAGGCGGTATCATTGTGGCCATAGACCCCCGAAAGAGTGAGACAGCTCAAGCAGCTGATTTCTGGATTCAACCAAGACCAGGAAGTGATGTAGCATTAGCGTATGGTGTCTTGAAGTATTTGATTGAAAATAGTATGATTGATTCTGATTTTATCAAAAAATATACGTATGGGTTTGACATGTTAAAAAAGGAAGTATCTTCATGGAGTATTAACGTAATTGAGGAGTATACAGGGTTACCCTGGGATTCAATAGTGGACCTGGCACATTTGTATTATAACCACAGGAAGAATGTGACCATGATTGGAATTGGGATGCAAAAAAGTCTGTGTGGGGCTGAATCAGTGAGGGCAATCTCGTTCATACCAACTGTATTAGGATTGCACAGAGGGTTTTACTATTCCAATTGGCAAAAATTTAATGTGGATTTACCCTATGTAACTGGTGAAGGACTAACTGACAAAAAGATAAAGATTGTGAGCCAGGTAGCACTAGGAAGACTGTTAGAAAAGGGTGAATTCAAATTCGTGTACATTCATAATATGAACCCTGCAGCAACATTACCCAATCAAAAAGCAGTAAAAAAAGGATTACAGAGAGAAGACGTCTTTGTAGTGGTGCACGATACCCACTGGAGTGAAACTGTCCACTGTGCAGATCTTGTTTTACCTGCACCCACTTTTTTTGAGAAAGAGGACATTGTAGTACCGTACAGCCACAAATATATACGAAAGTCCAACAGAGTTATAGAACCTCTAGGAGAGAGCAAAAGTGAATTATGGATTTGTACACGAGTGGCTCAACAGTTACAGTGTAAAGAAGAATGGTTATACGAAGATTGCTGGGAGGTAATTTATAAAGCGTTCCAGGATGCATTTGAAAATGGAGATATTTCAGATTTAAAAGAGGGAAAAATGGTACAATTAAAAATGAAACCAAAAAACGAGTATCAAACGCACACGGAGAAGATAGAATTATATTCCACCAAAGCTGAAGAGTCAGGGGTTTCACCGTTACCGAACCAGTATCCGTTGCCTGAGAATAAATTCACTTTCTTGAATAGTGCAGTAAAAAAATACACACATACTCAATTTCAAGATGTATACGGGGTCATACCCCCTATTGTGTTTATCAACTTGGACGATGCACGAAAGTACAGTATAAATGATACAGATATTGTTAAATTGTACAACGAGCTAGGGAGTATAAAATTGAAAGCTGTCATTTCGGTCTCAGTTCCCCAGGGAGTATTGTGGGCACCACGTCAAGGGAAGGACATAGAAGGAGTATCTCAGAACAGTATTGTACCTGATACAACCCAAGAAATAGGGGGAGGGCCTGTCTTTAATAGTACCTTGGTTAAGATAAGGAAAGCGTGAGGGATGAGAATTGTAGCTGTAAGATTTTATCCAACCCCACCAAAGAGTTTAAATATTACTTCTTCACATAATCTCACTGGGATATAAATGTACTCAACGAAACTAACAAGTAAGAATCAGACTACAATACCAGAAGAAATCAGGAAATTCTTGGGGATAAAACCTGGTGAAAAGGTGGAATGGGTGATTGAAGGAGATAAAGTCATTCTGAGAGCCAAAAAAAGGTTTGAGAACCCTTTAGAGGTCATAAGAACATTACAAATAGATACAAAGAAGGATGTAAAAACATTAAGAAAAGAAGCGGAAGCTGAGATGATTAGAGAGGCTTTAAAATGACATTTATTGATTGGGTTATAAAGAGAAGACCACTGAAAGAAGTAATACAAGACAAAAGATGGATCACACATGAGAAAAGAAACTAACAATTGGTGGATACAGGCAAAAAAAGATTTAACCACTGCAAAAAATTCTTTTAAATCCAGAGATTACTATATGGTGGCATTCTTGTGTCAGCAAGCAGTTGAAAAATCACTTACAGCTTTGATTCTCCATACCAAAAGGGAGTTCTATCCATCTCATTCCTTGATATATCTCGGCAAAAGCGTGGGCATTCCACATACGTTTCATTCTTTTTTAAGAGAATTAACACCACAGTACACCATAAGTAGATACCCCAACGCTGCAGGAGAGGTCCCTTTTGAGTTGTATGATGAGGAAATAGCATCTAAATTTCTGAAAAAATCTGAGGAGGTCTTCCAGTGGATAGAGGAACAGCTGAAATTGCCAGAAGATTCACCAAAAGATTGATGAACAAGTACACTATAAAAAAGGTTATCTTATTTGGGAGTAGAGCCAGAGGTGATCACCTGAAAATGAGTGATTTTGATTTTATTATAGTCTCCCCAGATTTTGAGGGAATTCATTTTCTGAAAAGGATGTCTTCAATCTACGAATACTGGGGTGAACAGTACGATATTGAACCTCTTTGTTACACTCCTGAAGAATTTGAGGAAAAAAGGAAGGAAATTGGAATAGTCTCTGAGGCAGTGAAGGAAGGAATTGAAATAAAAATCAACCCATGAATCTCAGAGTAAGAGAGTTGTTAAGTCATTGGGTGTTTCTCTCACTTTTGTTACACGTGTAACAAATTGTTGGGGTTTATCAATTATTCTAGAAATATTATAATACTAAAGGAGGGATCAGTTTGAAGTTAAGTACAACATGAGCACTGAAGAACTCAATACAAAATCTGAGAAAGGCCAATTAGGTGATGATCAGGACTTCCTCGAATGGAATGCTTGTACTGAATACTATCAAGACTGGGAAAATCGCAGACAAGCTCTAACTCACCGTTTGGTTCTGGATATCAATATCTTTTGCTGATACCTTTTCTCTGGCTTCAGAAGCCTGTGCAACAATAGTATCTTTTTACCTTGAACTCGCTGTCTATTTCATGCGCCCCCCTTTTTGGATCTTCTGAATGAAATATAAATCAAAAGAAGGCTAATTACAGCAATTGCAAGAATGCATACAAAAAAAAGAGAATCAGAATCCTTCTTGCCCTTGTAAGAGACATCAGCTTGTCTTATGGTTTTCCCTTCGGCATCCAGTGTATAAAACTCCAGTGTGTCACCACATGAGCTAAAGAGAACTTCCTTTCTTATAGAAAAGTCTTTGGTGGAATCATCAACAGGGTTCTCAGTTAACCTCTGTACATGTCCCCCATCTGGATCAATCACGTAGATTTCATCTTTCCAGTATCTATTTGAAACAAAACCAATTCTTTCACCATCTGGCGACCACACAGGAGACCAGTCCCATCCAGAATTGTTGGTAACATTCACGTGGTTTCCCCCATCAGAATCCATGACATAAATTTCGAACGTTCCATCTCTTAGGGAGGTAAAGGCAATTTTCGTTCCATCGGGAGACCATGCAAAATCCCAATCATGAGCAGGGTTACAAGTGAGATTTTCTACATTTCCCCCATCAGAATCCATGACATAGATTTCTAAATTTCCATCTCTACACGACATGAATGCAATCTTTTCCCTATCGGGAGACCATGCAGGAAAGCTGTCATGAGCAGGATTATTGGTTAGCCTCTGTACATTTCCTCCATCAGAATCCATCACGTAGATTTCCAAATTTCCATCTCTATCAGAGTAAAAGGCAATCTTTTCCCCATCAGGTGACCACACAGGATATCTATCATAGGCAGGATAGTCAGTTAGATTTTTTTGGTTTCCCCCTTCAGAATCCATGACATAGATGTTTACTTTTCCATCCTTACTTGAACAAAAGGCAATCTTTTCCCCATCTGGTGACCATGCAATGTTAAATACAGGGGCAGAATGCCTGGTCAACTGTCTAAGATTCCCTCCATCTGCATCCATCATATAAATGTCAAATATTCCATCTTTGCCCGATGTGAATACAATCCTTTTTCCATCAGGCGTCCACACAGGATTAGAATCGTAAACAGTGTTATTAGTTAACCTCTGTACATTTCCTCCATCAGAATCCATGATATAGATTTCAGTGTTTTCATCATCATGTGAGACAAACACAATCTTTTCTCCATCTGGAGACCATATCGGGTCTGAATGACTCCCTGATATCCGCCACATGTTTACTTGATAGATCCAACTGCTGGTATCAATCACACAGTTATTTTCGCCTAAAAAGACTGTTTCACAGGCAGTTGTAGGAGTTCCCACAAGGGTATAACCCATACTCACAGCAGTCAACAACCCAATCAATCCTGCAAACCTTTTGTGTATCATCATTTGCTTTTTATGATCTGTACTAAATAAGCTTTGTGGGTACTCAAAACCATTTCTGAAAAATTGAACCCATTCCAAATTCATTATACAAAGTCTGCTCTCAAAACGCCAACCAAAGGATGAACCTTTTCAACATGCACATGAGCTCCTACCTGTTCAAGACACGTAACCAGGTACTCCACTCTTGAAGGGAAATCAAAATCACCACCATCGTAGTACACCTCATCGAATTCTTCGCAATACTCTTGAGGGTCTTCAAAAACCATGAGATCACCAATCACCAATCGACCCGGCCGCTGCAACAGGTTAACCAGAATTTGTAGACTTTTTCTCTTCAGAGGATCAGGCAAATGGTGCAGTGAGTAAACTGCTAAAATCTTGGTAATACCGTAAGAAGTGAGATCAAGACCTGCACACGGCTCTTCAAAAGCACCATATGCAAAGGTTACATTATCCACCTTTTTTTGAAAAGCCTTTTGACGGGCTTTTTCGAGACTCTTCTCGCTGATATCAATGCCAATTACCTGCCTACAGATGCCAGCAGCAGCAATCGCTGTATCACCAGTGCCTGTCCCCACATCCAAGAGCATATCCTCACTTTTGAGTTCTAACTGTTCAAAAGCTATCCGAGAAGCCTTCTCTGGTATGGACTCATGTAACCCTGCATGGATATCCGTCTTGGTTTTACTATCAAATAATCGGGCTATACGCTCTCTGTCGTACTCAGGCATTGTACCACCTTGGTCACAATTAACTTTGCCTATTAAAAGGTTAGTAACTGTACACATCTTGTACAATTTCTAGAATAGTGAACATCATCTATTTTTCTTCTGTTGCTGCTTACAATAGAAGGGTTTCCATTGTCTCATTTTGATGATTGCATAGGTTTGTTACACGTGTAACATATTTTCTATTGATCATGCGGTGAATTGATATTCAAAGATTACATTCTGAGCACCACACTTTTTTGGCAATTTCTATCTCTCTTATTGTACCTCTCTTTTACTGACAAACCCTTACAGACTGACAGCATGACCTCCAGTATATTCATATGTACGTGGACCTCCCTCGAATTTTGGGAAAGAACATTCCCACTCTCTGTTTGTACTCTTTGTATTCATCTCCAAGTGCTTTTTCTAAATTTTTCTCTTCCCAGAAAGTCTCAATCACCAATCCAATGATCAAAACGGGAGCCAGATACAAAGCATAGAGACCACCCCATAGTAAAGACCATCCCACATACGCACACGCAAACCCTACTGTTGCAGGATGCCGCACGACACTATAGGGTCCTGTGGTGATAACCTTTTCTGGAATACCTTTTCCTCCACGAAATGTGGTCTTGGAAAGCTCTCTTGTAGCAGCAACTATGCAAAATGCCCCAAAAAGCATAATGATTGTTCCCAATGCAGTCACCAATACACTACGTGAGATTCTGGGCTGACCCATTACTGGTAGGTAGGCAATGACAAAAAATGCGAGAGCACGTGCTAATGTTGAACCAATTGCTACACCTGCTAGACGAATATCCATTTTTTTCTCCCTTATTTCCGTTTTCCACGTTATAAAGACTGATACAAGAAGTGAAAATAAAAAAATCAAATAAATCCACATCATTTTATCCACCTCTTGAGAATAAGAGCCTGAAAAACCCTGTTACATTCTTACGAGGGAACAAAGCTCCTGTACTCTGAATGTATTTTCTGTGTTCTTCTCCATATCTTCTTATTAATTCATTGTCTTCAAGGCGGGTCTCTATAAGAGCTGGAATCCAAAAGATTAAAGCAGTCAACAAAGCTATAACATTATTCCTCAGAAAAGCAAATCCCAAAGCCGCACACAATGAGCCCAAATACATGGGGTGCCTAATATAGGAGTAGATCTCAGAAGAAACGTGTGGTCCTTCTTCAGGGTATACAGTGTAAATCCCAAATCCGTGTCCAATACTGTCAAATCCTGCCTTAGTAATGTGCATAACTGTTAAAGGTCTGAACAGCAAAAAGAATACACCAATCACCACTGCAATCCACAACGGGAGCAAGGGCTGTCCGCCCACCAGTAACGGGTGAAACGACATAGCATACCAGAGAGCAAATATGGGTACAATATAGTGGAAGAAGAAATACCGGTACGCGTGTTCGCCGTACTTCTCCCGATACTTTTGAGCATTTTTCATGTGCGCATAGGCAAATCCAGTGCATACTACTGCAAGAATGAACTGACTGACCAAGGGGGCATACCATGCGTACGAATCGAACCACCACAAGAAGAGTAAGCACAACAAGAACAGTACCACCCACCCCGTGAGTATGGCCACACTTTTCCACGGAGTTTGAAACTCTGGCACTTTCTCTTTCAATAATTCATATCCTTGAGCCATTTTTCCTCACCTCACTCTTGTANTGTCATTGTACGCTAAGAAGGTTGTGCCATTCATGTAGGGTAGTTNAAAAACTGGTTTGCACATGATTGTCACATCTTTGCATTTGTCTCACNTTTGTTACACGTGTAACAATTTATTTCTTTTTATTAATTCANTATCATATTTTATGATATNTATAGAAATCAGAATTTCAGTATCACACTTTTGGCAACCCCTTACAGAGGAAACACATATAAGTACTCAATGAATCTGAAGGTAATGGAGGTTTATTATGTCAAATAAAGAAACCACAATGAAACCGGAAATGGTCAGCAAAGGGAAAATGTATTTCGTTGGAATGGATTACTACGGTCAGTTAACAGGTGAAGGCTGGTCTGAAGAGAACCCCATCGGAAACCTGTGGAACCGGTTTACTACCTTTCGCGAAACAAAATGGAACCTCATAGAGGATAACGTCGTTGATGAAGATGTAGCCTATGAAATTCACATCTGGAACGAAGAAGAGTTCAATACCACCAAGTGCTTTTACGTCTTTGTAGGTGTAGAAGTGGAAAAACTTGAAGATATACCTTTAGAACTGGTGAGCAAGGTGCTTCCAGCGGGTACTTATGCTGTATTTTCTGTAAAGGGACCCCAGATTACCACGTGGGAAACAGACATTTACGAGGGATGGCTGCCGCAATCAGAATACGAAGGAGTCGTATTTGATGGTTACCAATTCCATATCCAGTGCTATGGCAAACGCTTCAAAGGACTTGACAGAATTGAAGAATCCGAGATCGATGTCTACATACCTGTAAACCGCAAATAGAGGTGAAGAAGTGTACTGAAACAACCACGCTCATAACCACTATTTGAGTAGTCTGTCAGGCAAAAGCTTTTTAGAATACCATGCCAAGAGGAAAGAGGTGGAAAAAATGAATAAAGCATTTCCACGTGAGCTGAATAAAATAGTAGACGAATATCTTTACAGGGATAGGAGGATTATTCATGCTTGATACTATCTTTGAAATTATTTTCTTAATTTTTTTCATTGGAGGATGTACAATCAGGGCAGTATGGACGATTCGGATACGACAGGTGCGAAAAAGAGAGGATGAGACAAAGCTGGAGAGGTTCTTGATGTTCTGCAATTTCATAGGAATGCAGGTTATACCTCTCATTTACGTGTTCACATCGTGGCTGGACTCTGCAGATTACCACTTACCAACATGGGCTGGGGTTGTTGGTGCTGTCGTCTTTGGTTTTGCGCTGTGGCTGTTTTGGAGATCTCATGCTGACCTTGGTCGGAGCTGGACAGTTGATCTGAAAATCAGAGAGGAACACAAGCTCATAACTGATGGTGTATTCAAGCACATCCGGCATCCCATGTATGCTGCACACTGGTTATGGGGAGTTGCTCAAGCGTTATTACTCTGGAACTGGATTGCAGGGTTTTCCATGCTGGCAGCTTTTGCTTTCTTGTATTATGTGCGGGTCCCCCGTGAGGAGAAAATGATGCTTGATAATTTTGGGGAGGAGTACAAATTGTACATGGAAAGAACTGGTCGAGTCATTCCACATCTTTGGAGATGAGACATTGTAGTAGTATTGATACATGTTAACCCAGGTTATATGGTTATGGGTTGGTATTGTGGAGTATTTCCGGTGATGTTACACATGTAACAAAATGAGACAACCGTCGGTGAGACTTGGTTTCACTTTATGAATGACAAAAGAAAAGAATTCTATCAAAAGAAATCTGTGGGATTTGCACTCATAGTTCGTGTCTGGTGCAGAATAAGGTCTCACTCTTGAACCTCTAGTCAATACAGGGCTCGATTGTCCTGGAAGAGGGTTAACCCTTCGANCCGAGGAACCCGTTATCTTCATAACGTTCATAGCAAACATAATTGATATAGGNGTTATAATGTCCACAACAACTGTAGCAGTATCGAAAGAAACCAAGGAAATGCTTCGAAAACTAGGCGAAAAGGGAGAGAGTTATGACTCAATTATACGTACATTAATCGAAGAGGTCAGTTGGAAGAGACTCGATNACNGGTGGAATAAAATACTNNAAGAAGACGAGTTCATACCACCCGAAAAAACTATGAAATACACAATATTTGTTTCAAGAACGTTCCAAAAGCAATTCATTTCTTTGGAAAATTGTATGCAGGAGAGAATCAAATCTGCATTAAGCCTTCAAATTTCAGCAATTTCTCCATTGCATTGACTTCAAAAGGATTCTCAAGGGCATGCTAAGAGAAACTTATAAATATGTGAATTCACATACATATGTGAGGTGAACTACATGCCTAATATAACACTTTCTTTGCCAGAGGATATATATGCGGTAGTCAAGGAACACAAAGAAATCAGATGGAGTGAGATTGCTCGCAGAGCTATCGAGGATTATGCCCGGAAACTCGTGTTACTGGATGCTCTTACTTCTGAGAGCAGACTCACAGAAGAAGATATACTTGAAATTGATGAGAAGATAAAAGAGGGAATCTACAAATATTATCTGGAGAAAAAGGATGAAGCTGGTAATTGATACAAATAGGTTGATAGCGGGACTGTTGAAATCATCTTTGTGCAGAGAAATCATCCTGCATGAGGAACTAACATTCTATGCTCCAGATTATATGGTCACTGAAATAGAGAAATATCGTTCATATATTTGCGAAAAGGCAGATATAGGAGAGAAAAACTTCAGTGTACTATTGTACACCTTACTGGAAAATATAAGACTGGTCCCCTATGATCGATTTAGTCACTGTTTAAGTGATGCTATAGAAACAATGGAGCATGTTGATGTTAAAGATGCACCATTCATTGCAGTAGGTATGGCATTGAACGTGGATGGCATTTGGACAGAAGACAAGCACTTCTATAGGCAGACTGTAATAAGAGTATATTCTACTGAGGAATTAGGAGAAATCTTGTGGAGTCAAACATCAGAAGAGTGAACTTTAGTATTCCTTCAAGGAAATGATATTTGTGGAAGAATGGGTAGAAATGAACTGTTCTGAGTTTTCGTCACAAAACCTTCAATCTTGTGTTAATAAATACATGATCTCGAGCTCGAGCTAAAGGGATAAATATCTTTCAAGGAAGAGCATAATAGATTACGATTTGCTGTAAGGATCAAACCTGGAATAGAATACAGAGGGAATTCCCTCCCTTTATAATTAGATCTCTTTCTCGTAGTAAGATATTGTTGCTGTGTGTCTAAACCCCAGCAGTTCATATTGCTTAGCAAGTTGATCCTTTATTGAGAGTAAATCACCAAATATAGCCGCGTTAAGTTCTTCAATTCCTTTCTCTTTACAGATATCAAGTATTTTTGTTAAGAACAGTTTTCGTTGGTTCTCTTCTGTGACATAGATTGTCCCCGTGTATGCCCGCGTGGGGTCATCCTCATTTCGTAGGGCTAATGCTCGACCAACAATTTCCCCCTCTTTTCGCATGACCAGATGAGCAACTACTTGGTCACCCGCCTTATTAATGGATTCAAAATTGTCACGAGCCTGTTCGGGGGTCATGCTGTATTCTCTGACAAATATTGCCACCATCTGTTCAGAATCTCTTTCGTGATTGTAATCTGTGATTTTGTCAAGCTCTGGTATTTCTTTGATATCCACTGCATCCAGGGTTATACTGTAACTCATACCCACATCTTCTGCGTAGGTGTATCCCCATCGTTGTGCCATCTCCACTGTTCCCCCCCATAGTTCGCTCACCCGTGTCCTTACTACTTTAACACCTTTGTTCTGGAGTACTTTTATCGCCTTCTCAAACAGAAGTTCTTCAGCCTCTTCATGACCCGGCAAGACCAGTGGGAATTCAAGGTTGGCTCTTTTTACTCCACCATCACCTTCTTTTAGCACATTCGATGTCAAAAACCCTACCAATTCGCCATCTTTAAAGCAGTAATGCCGTGTTTCAAGATCAAAATCTGGCTGTGAATAAACCTGTCTCAATCGTTCAGCAGGTGTCTGTCCGAATGATGTCCAGTCCTTTGTGGCTTCCCTTCCCACTCTTTCTTGTGCGTCCAAAAACTCTTCCTGATAACTCTTGATTACATATGTCATAATACATTGATTGTCTAGCCACATATAAGCATTCTGCGAGTGGGGGGTGCCACCAGTTGGTGTTACTTGTTACACGTGTAACATTGTGAATCGATTTTTTTTCTAGAAATTAGTAACAATGGGTTATGAAACCAAATGGTTGAGACACCAAATATTGACAACTCTACAAGTTATGTGATCATGCTAATACACCTCAAACGTTCAAACAAACATTTAGGGGTTTTATAGAATAGCAGAGATTATAAAGTACTCCACCAACAATGGTACATGAACAGTACTATTGCTGATAGCATGGATCGAATATATGTTTCTGAAATGCACAAAAATGATCTTTTGTTTCTCCATGACCTCTGGCATGACCCTAACGTGATGAAATATGCTGATGAGTTTCCTTATTTCCGAGGATGGTCAAAATCTGATAATCTGCAGGTTGCGTGGGAGAAATATCAAGAGAAACGGCGTACGCTGGGGAACAACTACACCCAATTGATTATACAGTTAAAAGATGGTACACCTATCGGAGAATCATTCTTCACTGTACCTTTAGAGAAAAGATTTATAGGAAGATGGAAAATACCAGAAAAACCCTGTCTTATAGGAGACATCAAGCTCTTACCGCAATACTGGGGACAAGGCTTAGGTACACAAGGAATGCGTCAGGTAGTCAAATTTGTCTTTACGAATACGGACTGCGAAATATTTGTTGTACCACCTCATGAGGATAATCCAGCCGCTCAAAGAGTGTACGAAAAAGCGGGGTTTATTTTTATAACGAGAAAAAAAGGAGGATACATGATGTGGGCAAGGCACTTGCTTATGAACCTAACAAGAGAGAGATTCAGGGAAATCTACCGGTAGAGATAGTATGATTTGCCTTTAAATGTGTTTCACAGTTTTTTCGGATTTTTTTGAATATCAACCTCTAAAAACCCCCAGAATTGTTACACGTGTAACAAAAATGGGAAGAGTATCAGGATGTGGAAACCTTAAAAAATGAAAAGTTATTTAAATATTCGTACAGAAACACATTCCCTTGAAATGGTGGTTCTATGATCACGATATGCTCCCCATCATGTTCTGACAACATCATAAGTGAAAGGATATTCTCCAGTGTAGACTTCAAAAACCCTCATATACACCAGTTACCTATCTTGAGAAATAGACACTCACTGGTTCTTACAGAATTGTGTGTACACCAGATTGGTACTGATAAAGGAAATGTCCTACATTCTGAACTAGATAACACACAGGAGGGATACTAATGAACCAGATGGACGAACCACTCCATGACTTAATAGAGATCATCCACTTTACAGAGAAGGTATCTGCAAAGATACACGGGTTACTGGATGAGGCTGAAATCTACAGAACTATAAGAGAGGAATCTGCACAGTCGAACTATACAGTGAGCATCTTGTTGTTAACAAATGATAGATCGAAGCTCACCATTGCAGAAACGTTTATTCCTTACCAGAAGTTGAAGAAAGCAGAAAAAGCTACAGGGCTCATCCTTGAGAGATACACTATCGATTTGGAAAAATCAACCACCTACAGCCAGGTTGTACGAGAGGGAAAGACTATTCAAGCCAAGGTTGGCGACATCATAGCAGAACTAGTTCCACAACCAGGAGCGTCCATCATATCAGCACTATTTGGCTATAAACAGAAGTGCGCTATCTTGACTCCATTGAGGCGACACGGGAAGATCATTGGTGCTCTTGCCATGTCTTCCACACAACTGGCTGAATATTTCATTCCATCTGTGAAAAGCTTAGCGGAGCACATATCAACTGCGTTAGAGCTGTCTCATGAATATGCCAAGCGCAGACAAGCAGAGGAATCACTTCAAGAATCAGAAGAAGCCCTGAAAACTATAATGGAAAATGTTAATGACATAATTTTCCAATTGAGTCCCTCATTTTTGATTACCTATGTGAGCCCAACCGTGAGAGACTACGGTTATGAGCCTGAAGATCTCATTGGAAACCATTTAAGAATGACAACCCCTGCACATGAAGTCGCAAGAGCTTTAGAGGTAGTAGAGAGCGTTTTATCAGGGAATACAGTCAAGAACTTTGAGATAGATCAACTCGACAGCAAAGGAAAGATCATTCCTATGGAAATTAATTTTGCTCCTGTAGTGAAAGAAGGCGTAGTTGTTGCAGTCCAAGGTGTTATGAGGGATATTACTGAACGAAAACAGGCAGAAAAAGAAAAAGATAGAATTCTGCATGATCTTGGAGAACGAGTTAAGGAATTGAGCTGTTTATATAAAATTGATGAAATTACAAAAAGAGATGTAACTGTGGAAGAAGTTCTTGAAGAAACTGTTCATGTCATTCCTCCTTCGTGGCAGTATCCTGAAATCACGGAAAGTCGTATTACATTTGAGGACAGGGAGTACAAGACTGGAAATTTCAGAAAAACACAATGGATGCAGAAAGCAGACGTTTATGTCAACGACAAAAAGGTGGGAGTAGTAGAGGTGTGTTATACAGATGAAAAACCTCCAGAAGATGAAGGTCCCTTTTCAAGAGAAGAAAGAAAGTTGATGAATTCTATTGCCAAACGACTGGGAGATTTCATTGAGCGCAAAAAAGCAGAAGAAACCCTTAAATATAGATTGGACTTTGAAGAGCTGATTGCCACAATATCAACGTACTTCATTAACCTGGGCCCTGACGAAATCGATGAAGGGATAACCCTGGCCCTAGAGAAAGTAGGGAGATTCACTGGTGTGGACCGTTGTGATGTCTTTTTATTATATGACAACGGCACAAAAATGGATAATACCCATGAATGGTGTGCAGAAGGTGTTGAATCCCAAAAAGATCAACTGCAGAGGTTAGATGTTGAATCCCTTAAATGGGGGATAGGTCAACTCAAGAAATTGGAGGTTTTAAACATTCCGTGCGTGGCAGATCTTCCAGAGAAAGCAAGTGTTGATAAAGAAGTGCTCCAAGCTGAAGGAATTCAATCTCTCCTCAGTGTCCCCATTTTTATTGGAGGAGTTCTCTTTGGATTCGTTGGGTTGGATTCAATCCGTACAAAGAGAACGTGGTCTGATGATACTGTATCTATGCTGAAAATGGTGGCAGAAATCTTTGCCAATGCATTAGAACGGAAACGTTCAGAAGAAGTGCTGCAGGAGAGTGAGGAGCAGTATCGCACCACTATTGACTCTATGGGAGATGCTATCCATGTGGTGGATGATGACTTACGAATTGTATTGGCCAATGAATCTTTTAAAAAATGGTGTATAAAGTTAGGGTTAGATACAGAAGCTGTGGGCAAAACACCTTTTGAGCTCTTTTCCTTTCTACAGGATAAAATTCGTGATGAATATCGTCACGTGTTCAGCACGGGAAAAACCCTTATCACTGAAGAGAGAACAACAATCTTGGGCAAAGAATTTGTTTCTGAAACACGAAAAATCCCCATCGTTGAAGAGGGAAAAGTCTGTCGGGTAGTCACTGTTGTTCACGACATTACTGAGCGCAAACGAGCAGAAGAACAACTACAGGCATCTGAGGAGAAGTTCAGGACACTATTTGAGAATCAAGGGGTGGGGATAGCACTAGGTGAATTGAGTACACTATCCACAGGAGAGATCCGCCCTATGGAGTTCAATGCTGCGCTATTGCAATTTCTTGGATACTCAAGAGAAGAGTTTCGCGCCAAAACAATGGCAGATCTTTCCCATCCTGAAGATGTGAAAAAAGATATTGAACTTTTGAACAAGGCACTGGCAGAAAATCGCGATTCCTACGAGATGGAGAAGCGGTTCATCAGAAAGGATGGCCAGATCGTATGGGGACACTTAACTGTTTCTCTCCTCCGGGATGCTCACGGTAACCCGACACACGTCATCGGTTCAGTGCAGGACATTACTGAGCGGAAGCATTCACAAGAAGCATTAAGGAAAAGTGAGGAAGAGTTTAGACTCGCTTTCGAAAATGCAAAGGATGCAATCTTCTGGGCTGATCCTGAGACAGGATTGATCATACGGTGTAACAAAGCTGCAGAAACCCTTTTGGAGAAAAAGAGAGAGGAAATTATAGGATGCCATCAGACGGAGGTGCATCCGCCGGAAAAAGCAGACTACTACAAGGACATATTCAAAAGACATACAGTACAGAAAGGGGCTGAAGACGTGGAAGCAGAGGTCATAACCACATCAGGGACAATAAAACCTGTCCACATATCAGCTTCCCTGACTCTGGTGGGTGGAAAACCAATACTCCAGGGAATATTTCGGGACATTACTGAGCGCAAAAAAGCAGAAGAAGCATTACGAGAATCAGAGGAGAAGTACAGAACGTTGGTGGAACAATCACTGCAGGGAATCGCAATTGCCCAGGGCATTCCACTGCACATCGTCTTTGCTAATACTGCTCTTGCCGAGATCTCAGGCTATACTGTCGAAGAACTATTATCTTTTTCACTTGAAGATACTAGAGAAGTGATATATTCAGAAGATTTATTATTCACTCTTGAACGGTACAGAGACCGTCTGAAAGGAGAACCTGTACCGCCACGCTACGAGTTCCGCATCATCCGAAAAGACGGGGAAGTGCATTGGCTGGAATTGTACGTCAGTCGCATCGAGTACCAGGGGAGCCCTGCAGTACAGGCAGCTATCATGGATATCACTGAACGTAAAAAGGCAGAAGAACAGATCAAACAATCATTAAGAGAAAAAGAAGTGCTACTGCGGGAGATCCATCACCGGGTCAAGAACAATTTGCAGGTGGTCTCCAGTTTGCTAAACCTACAGTCTTCACACAGTAAAGACAGGCAGTACACGGAACTGCTCAAAGAGAGCCAGAACCGTATAAGAACTATGGCTTTAATCCACGAGAACTTGTACCAGTCTGAAAACCTGGCAGATATTAACTTCAATGAATATATCTCAAATTTGGTACAGGGGTTGGTTCGGTCCTATAAAGCTGAAAGGGTTACCCTGACACTAGATGTGGGTGATGTCTCTCTGGGAATTGATGCTGCCATACCCTGTGGGTTGATCATCAATGAATTAGTTTCCAATTCGTTGAAACATGCTTTCCCTGATAAGAAAGGCGAAATTGAAATCAAGCTTCATCCTGTCAATGGAAAGGTTGAATTAGTAGTGGCAGACAATGGTATAGGGATACCTGACACAGTGGACTTTAAAAATACAGAAACATTAGGATTAGATTTAGTTACCACGTTAGCAGAAGAACAGTTAAATGGTGAAATCACCTTGGATAAAACCAAGGGAACTGCATTCACCATTACCTTTGAAGAGGTGATATAATGGTAAGCGTGTTAATTGTTGAAGATGAGAGTATTGTAGCTAAGGACATAAGAAAGAGGCTTCAAAACCTGGGATATACTGTTTCAGCAATAGCATCTTCTGGAAAGGAAGCGCTCCAGAAGGCGAAAGATAACCCAGATGTGGTGTTAATGGATATTGTGCTAAAAGGGGATATGGACGGCATAGAAGCAGCTGAGCACATTCGTACTGGTGGTATCCCGGTCATTTATGTAACAGCGTATGCTGATGACAAAACGTTACAAAGAGCGAAAATAACGGAGCCCTACGGATACATATTGAAACCTTTTGAGGACAGAGAATTACACACTGTCATAGAGATGGCATTATACAAGCATGAAATGGAGAAAAAACTGCGAGAGAGCCAACAGTGGCTGGCCACCACATTGAAGAGCATAGGGGATGGTGTCGTTGCCACTGATACCCGGGGATTGATCACGTTTATGAATCCGGTAGCTGAGAACTTAACGGGATGGGCCCAACAAGAGGCTGTGGGGAACCTGCTGAAAGATGTGTTCACTATCATCGATGAGGAAACTCGTGAGGGCTGCGAGAACCCCTTTGAGAAAATACTGGAAGCAGGAAGAATTATTGATCTTTCCAACAATACAATTTTAGTGGCAAAAGATGGTACTGAGAGAATTGTGACAATTACTGGTGCTCCCATTCGTGATGAAACATACAATACGCTTGGCACTGTTTTGGTGTTCAACGATGTTACTGAAAAGCGGAGAATAGAACAAGAACTGTTAAAAACCCAAAAACTGGAATCACTGAGCATTCTCGCTGGGGGTGTTGCCCATGACTTTAACAATATTCTGACTGCAATTTTAGGGAATGCTAACCTGGCAAAGATGTATGCTGCAAACGAGAAAGTGACGGAAAAGTTGACCAAGATTGAAAGAGCATCGTTACAAGCAAAAGAGTTAACCCAGCAGTTGTTAACCTTTTCCAAGGGGGGAGCACCTACTAAGAAGACTACTAGTATTACAGAGTTGATCAAAGATTCTACAGGGTTTGCTTTACGGGGCTCTAACGTGCGGTGCCACTTTTACCTGTCGGATGATTTGTGGCCGGTAGATGTTGATGCAGGACAGATCAGCCAAGTGATTAACAATATCATTATGAATGCAGACCAGGCTATGCCTGATGGAGGGATCATTATCGTGCGGGGGGAAAACGTTACCATACAAGAGCACGTAACCCTTCAAAAGGGCAACTATGTGAAGATATCTATCAAAGATGAGGGAGCTGGCATTCCAGAGAAATATGTGGAGAGGATATTTGAACCATATTTTACGACAAAACAAAAAGGGAGCGGGTTAGGGTTAGCCACCTGTTACTCCATCATTAAAAACCATGACGGGTTAATTACTGCAGAATCTGAATTAGGCGTGGGAACAACCTTTTACATGTGGTTACCAGCTTCTCAAGAAAAGAGAGAAGAAAAGGAGGAACCAGAAGAAGTGCCTAAAGGAGAAGGGAAAGTACTGCTAATGGATGACGAAGAAAGTATTTTAGAGGCAGCAGGTGAGGTCTTACAGTATTTAGGGTATACAGTGGTGACTGCCAGAGATGGTTCAGAAGCTGTAGAACAGTATAGAAAGGTATTGGATAAAGAGCCCTTTGATGTGGTTATCATAGATTTGACCATTCCTGGCGGCATGGGCGGCAAAAAAACTATAGAAAAGCTCTTAGAAATTGATCCTCACGTTAAAGCAGTGGTTTCCAGCGGGTACTCCAATGATCCAATCATGGCTAATTACGGAGAATATGGGTTCTGTGGTGTGGTGACCAAGCCCTATACTATCAAAGAATTGAGTGAAACATTACACAAAGTTCTCCATGAAGAGTGAAGGTTCTTAAATAGAAAAGCGCAATGAGAGAAAAATGGAGCAATAATGGGTATCTCATTTGTTACACGTGTAACAATTTTGGTGCTGAAGTGCATTCAGATTCATGTCTTTGTCTTTGAAAATGCTTTTATAGTATTAATTGTCTTCTTGTATATGCGAAAGATAATCGTAGAAATGGATTCAGGATTTGTATCAAAATTTTCGCCAAAGAATTTCTTTGCTGCCCTGGACTATATTGAGGGGAAGGCATTGTTAAGATTTGATCTTGAAGAAGGGGTCAAAATAGGTATATGCGACATAAAAATGAAGGATAACTACACATTAAACGATCTAAAAGCACCAGATGGGTTTGAAATCCTTAACATCTTGAAAGAAGATGGCAACAAATACACGTGTTTAGTGAAAATAGAATACAGGAGCAACCTCTTGAAGGCTGCAAAACTCTTTCATATTAGAACCATTATTTATGACCTTCCATTTATTGTTTCAGAAGAAAAAATCGTATTTGCCTTTATTGCAGAGAGTGAAATCATAAGAAAGTTGTTGAGTGTTATTAAACCCTTGGGATTCATCAAGAATATTTCGTTTCAGAAGGTCGCATTTGCTGAGCATGATGCTTTGTCCTGTTTAACTGATCGTCAAAGGGAGATTGTAGTAGCAGCGAGAAAGCACGGGTATTACGAGTTTCCACGGCAGATAAATGCTGAAGAATTATCACAAAAGCTCGGAATCAGTAAGGCAACCACGATTGAACATCTGCGAAAGGCTGAAAATCGCATCATCTCACATATTACTACAGGGTATTAAGTGTTGATGTTCATTCGGTTTCATTTTTTATGTCATTTTTTCATTTTGTGGTTAACCATAAAAGAATGTAAGCATTCATATGGCAGCAGTGGAATTAATGAATAGTAAAGGTTTTTTCCCCTCAAGATCAATTATTCCTTGGTATCAGCTTCATTACTTACTATTTTCCCCCTAACTCCAGAACACTATCTATGACTGCTCCAACTACCCTAAAGATCAACTCGCTCAGTATGAACAACGCGAGGATATTCCGCGATTTATACTCAATTCATACCCGAATGCAGCCATGACCCCCACTTCTTTGACTCTCTCGTAAACCGCCATCAACATGGTGTTGAGGATGCCAATAGCTGCCACAATGACCACGATAGACATAAAGAGGAAGGACATACTTTTCTCCATTTCGGCAAACTGTGCAAGTTCTGGTGCCAATTCTTCCCAGTGTAAAACTTCATA
>JGI2171J19970_10000614_pt1 | contig 19355 bp, 21 predicted proteins | sample DeeMarSWOR324_28_FD_19970 | JGI IMG/M metagenome (IMG submission 19970) | reverse complement strand
AGCATGGGACGCCTCTAACCTACGAGGACTTCGCTAAGCATAGGGGTGAAGAGGTAACTCCCATAAAGTGTGAGTACAGAGGTCACGAGTTGTATGAGCTGCCTTCGAATACTCAGGGCTTATCAACGCTCCAGCTCTTGAAGGCTGTCGAGGTGGCTGAACTCAACAAACTACCTTTCGGAAGCCCAAAAAGAGTGGAGGATTTCTTTAGGCTTGCTATTGGGGTTTATGAGGACAGGGACACATACGTGGCTGACCCTCACTACTTCAAGACCCCAGTTGACAAGCTACTCTCTCCTGCATATCTGAAGGAGCGCGTGTGCAGCGAGCCCAGTAGCCAAGGCGTATTGAGCCCCAACGACACCACATTCTTCGTTGTGGCCGATAGATACGAGAACCTTGTAGGCTTCATACAGAGCGTCTTCCACGGCTTCGGCTCAGGTATCGTGGTCCACGACGTACCCTTCCAGAGCAGAGGTGCCGGTTTCGCCAAGAGCTCAGGGCTTCCCAACAGCCCGGCTCCCGGAAAGAGACCTCTACATACGCTGTCGATACTACTGGCCCGCCACAATGATCAAGGCGACAATTTGATAGGTTGCGCAGGGGGTGATCTTAGGCCGCAGATACATGCAGAGGTCTTCATAAACTTGGCGGATTACAAAATGCCTCTCTCGAAGGCCTTGGAGGCACCAAGGTATGTCTTAACCTCCTGGCAGAAGAGCCGTCTGAAGGCGATCGTGGAGGAAGGCGTCTGGGCGTCTGGCCTACCTAGTTGGGCCAGCAAGATTCGTTATCACTCGCCCAGCACGGGGATAGTTCAAGCTGCGAGGAGGAGACGAGATGAAGTGATCGAGTTTGTGGCTGACCCTCGTGGCGGAGGTGTTGCCGCATCGCTTCTCTAAGAAATGTTCTAGAATCATCGATAGATACTTGTGTACAATTCCAGTAGCCCAGATAGCAATTCTGAAGTTATTTTCATCAGGTTACCTTTGCGTGCACGCTCTCTACGAAATAATGCTTCACGCTACATGCATAAGTTGGCTTTGGAGGATAGCAACATGAACATAACTTTGAATCCTCCGTTATAATCTCTAAAATGCATGCATGACTGCGCGTGCTAGAAAAAAGGGGAGTTTCAAATGTTTTTTGATTTAGAGCTCGAGGTGGCTTGAGAAGTTGCCGTATAGTTGGGCTGTGAGTCTGGTTGTTCTGCTACTACGTATGGGTAGGCATATTCTTGTTCTGTCTCTACTGAATGTGCGTTGCTGTCTAGCAGGCCTTCGTCAACAAAGTAGCTCCACAATGTGTTGTCAAGATAGTAGTGCCATCCGTACTGGTCGGCTTTGCAAGCAGAGTAGTATATTCAGCTTCTGGTGCGGGTCTGGGTAACAGAGAGAGGAGAGAAAGTCCATAATGAAGTTAACCTATGCTAGGCCATGCCCGCACCACTTTAGGAGTTAGGAATTTCTCTATTAATATCTAGTGCAGCAATCTTCCATAGAGAATTCCGTCATCATTTTTTTATAAAAAAGTTCTATAACATTAAGAAGGGGCGTTAGGCAAAGTCTTTCAGGAGAGGCGCCGGATCAGCAGGCGATAATTACCTTGTTCTTGCTCGATGAAAGCCGCTCGATGAAAGACCAGTAAGGTCGAGTAATCTGATAGACGCCGAGAAACGCCCAAAGATCCCCCATGCGTGCATATAGTATTTATCTGCGGGCTANGGAGTATATCGCGCCAGCGACGAACAGTAATCCGAAGATGATCACAAAGAATGGCCAAAGGAGGTGCAAGCCTTTCACGATCATGCCCATTGCCTGTAGAAGGAAAATAGCTCCTGCAAGGATTATTATTACGCCAATGAATAGCCCAAAGATTGCGCCTCCATGGGGAAGTTCAAAACATTCCTCTTCCGCACGCTTTCCAAATTGTTCCCCCCATTCCTCTGCGCGTTTACCAAATTCTTCGCCCCATTCCTCTACACGTTTTTCCAAGCGTTTCTCTCGTGAGACTTCTAGGTCTGCCCCGCACTTGCTACAGTGTTCAGCACTTTCCTTGTTCTTGGTGCCACATTTAGTGCAATAAACCAAAAAAGCTTTCCGCTCCAATGGGCAACTGTATCAACAAGTGTTCATAAGACTTTTGGTGTGCATGGCCTGTGGGCATAACCATGAAGGTATGCACGCATGCAAGCGATGTCGTATAGCTACTACTTGGAGTGTTTCTCCTTGCGCTTTTTTCTTTTCTCCGCTCTTTCCTTCTTGGTCATTGGTTTCTTCTTAGAACCTTTTCCCATACCCAACTTGATCACCATGTCAAAGTAGTTGAAGCAAGGAATGAAGCTTTCGGTACACCATCATGAAAGAGTGGTCTTTCTAAGCATGCTTGTGTCTTCTTGCGTTGTGTCTTCAGACTTGTGCGCGAGAGAAGAGGAGTGTACCGATGCCTATCATCAATGCGTTGAAGCCTGTGAGCACTCCCAAGCTGATCAACCACCCGAGCGGGCCAAGTATAGATGTCCCAGTTCCTAGCAGACACCACCGCAGCAGTTCGACTCCATAAAACATGGGATCACATAACATCGCAACTTGAAGAGGCGCAGGCACAGAATCTATAGGAAAGAATACACCCGATAGCATGAATAACGGCCATATCACGAAGGTAGATAATAGCTGAAATGCATGGAAATCATTAAGGGTTGACCCAATCGCCACACCTAGGCCTACAAAGCCAGCCGTGATGAGTAGCATAACGCCTATTGCTGCAAGTGCTCCAAAGACCAATGCTAGGGTTGGTGCAAAGGCGCCCATGATTCCGGCGACCACCATTAATATTACGCCCTGAATCGACGCTGTCACGGCACCGCCAAGGATTTTGCCAAGGATAATGCTGGTTCGGCCGACCGGTGCCACTAGCATTTCCTTCATAAAGCCGAATTGCCGATCAAAAATAACTGAAACCCCAGAGAACACTGAGCCAAAGAGAAGCCCCATCCCAATAATGCCTGGTGCCAAATAAGACAGGTAGCTAACTTTGCCCACACCACCAATAAACCCGCCTAGCCCCAAGCCGAATATAGCAAGGAAGAAAAAGCTCTGAGCCACAGACGAGATAATACGCGCCTTCGCCCGCCAGTAACGTTTCAGTTCTCGGAGTAAGACGACGTAGATTGCTTGACCCGACAATGGTTGAACCATTATGTTTCAAACTCCCCCTTGAACAAACGTATTAGCCATGAACCTGTCGCCCTCGAGCTTGCTGCATTATCCTGCGACGTCGTATCATCTCCACGAAGCTTCCACGCTGGTCCCTGATGTTCCGTCCTGTTACTGAGATAAAGAAATCATCAAGTGTTGGTTTGTGTAGCTCCACTGATTCTAGAGATACTCCTGCTTCATCTGCTAGCTTAACGATGCTGGGGATTCGATGGCCACCGTCATCTACCAACAAGTCTAATCGCTTTGAACTTGGAGTTTGATTGCTGGGATTGTTTTGACTAACTGCACCTTGTGGCGACATTTTTTCGAAATGTTTGGGCACCCTGTTGAGGCTAGTGTTTCCAGAGCTTATTCCACCCATCATCCCTGAACCAGCAGCCATTCCCTGCATCATATTTATCATCCTGCTTGCTGTAGCTTGGTTGTCATCAACTGACACAAGATGAACACCACGTATCCATTTCTTTTTCTCAAAGAGGGGACGCACCTTTGGAATCATCGCGGGGGCTCTAAAGGTTAGGCTCACAACATCTCCTTCCAACTTTGCTTTCAGCTTGTCAGGCGTGTCCAGTGCTACGATTTTGCCNAAGTCGATGATGAGAATGCGGTCACAGAGATAGTCTGCTTCTTCCGTGTAGTGCGTGGTCAGAATGATCGTGATTTTCTTCTCTTGATTTAGGCGTTGGATGTGTTCCCAAATAGAGCGGCGAGTCTGGGGGTCGAGGCCCAGTGTCGGCTCATCCAAAAAGAGAACTTGGGGGTGGTGGAGTAATCCCCTTGCTATTTCCAGTCGCCTCTTCATGCCGCCGCTATAAGTCTTTACGAGATTGTCAGCTCGGTCAGTAAGCTGGACTACCTCCAACATTTCCTCAATTCGTTGCTTTCGTAGACTTCGATTTATGCCATATAGCCGCCCATGGAAGTCCAAGTTCTCGCGACCAGTTAATTCTATGTCCAGCGTTGGGTCTTGGAACACATATCCTATACTTCGTCGGACTGCGTCTGGCTCTTCAACAATGTCATGTCCATTTACAGTGGCAGTGCCGCTGGTTGGTTTCAACAGTGTTGACAGCATATTCAGCGTAGTCGTCTTGCCCGCTCCATTAGGACCAAGAAATCCTAGAATTTCGCCTCCCTTCACAACAAAATTTATTTCATCCACTGCCCTAACGCTACCGTCGAAGACCTTTGTCAATCCGCTGACTTCAATAGTGTCAGTTTTTGCAGAACTCAATTCACACGCGCGCCCTTCAGCCCACACATGCATGATTTTAGCAGACTCCTATTTATCGGTTACAGTTTTTACTTTATTGCATGCATATTTCTTGGAAAGTATTTGCTGGTCCATAAGCCAAGTTTGGTGAGAGAGAGCATGAGAGGAACTTCCATCAACGGACCAATGACTGTAGCTAAGGCGGCCCCAGAGCCTATGCCGAAAATTGTTGTTGCAACTGCTATTGCAACTTCAAAGTGGCTGCTTGAGCCTATGAGTGTGGTTACAATTGAAGTTTGGTAGTTCCAGTTGGATAGCCAGGCTATGGAGTATGTTAGTGCAATCATTGTTGCGTAGTGAAGCAGGTTTGGGGCTGCTAGCAGGGCGACAAGTGGTGGATTGTTTAGGATTACTTCTCCTTCGAGAGAGAACATGACGATTAATGTAAGTAGTAACGCAATTATGGAGACTCTACGTACGAGCCCAAGATATATTTCGTTGAACCATTCTTCGCCTCTTTTATTTGTAATAACCCGTCTAGATAGTGCTCCCAAGAAGACGGGTAGAGCTATGAAAAAGATTACGCTGTAGGCGATTAGGTCCCATGGAACGGGAATGTTGCTTATTCCCATGTAGAAGGCTGCTTGTGGGGCATACAGACCAATCATCAAAAGAGCATTTATGGCAGTGTTTATGAGCCCTTGTGCCAAGTCCCCTTGGGCTAACATTATCCACCACATTACCATAGCTGTGCAGGGCGACAGTCCAAGCAGAATAACTCCAGCTTTCTGCAGCGGGTCGGTTAATATCAAATTCGCATAAAGCGTCATTAGCGGCGGAGCAATTAACCAGTTGGCAATTATGGTTAGCAGCAAAGGTTTAGGTTTTTTCGTTGATTTGACAACATCGCGAAATCGTATTCCTACCACCGTGGGGTACATCATAAAAAACAAGCAAACACCAATGGGGATAGACAAGTTACCAGCTTTCAAAGAATCCAAAAATTGCCCAAATGAGGGAAAGAACCTTCCCAGGAGCAAACCTACTAGGATGCAAACAGCAATCCACAACGTAAGATATTTCTCGAAAATCCCGAGAGGAACCTTCTTTCTTTGGGAGTCAGGCATTCCTAAGACCTTTCAGGAGGGAGTGACGTATCGACGTATTTAAATATAATGTTTTATCCTCTCCCCAATACATATTTAAATATTTCGATACAAATTACTGGTGAGAAACAAAAATGTCCAAAACTGATGCAGATAAACGATTAGCAAGATTGGTCAGGTCGTCCGTATGTCCAGGCGAAGACGCAGCCAAGTATGCCAAAGAACTAAAAGATCTTGCCAATAGGACGGCAGATAAAGAATTAGCCAAAAGACAAAGCAGATTCTTCAAAGCCTTAGCAGATGAGACCAGAGTCAGAATTTTGAGGCTCCTGACATTACGTGAGATGTGCGTGTGCGAAATAATGGTTGCTCTAAATCTGACACAACCGACAGCCTCTCACCACCTAGGAATACTGGAAAAAGAAGGAATTATTAAGAGAAGGAAAGAAGGAAAATGGGTTTTCTACGCTATTGTTAATTTAGAAACCATTGAGGACATAGGAAAATTGGTCTGCTAAAATAAGGAAATATCGTACTAGCACTGCTTTCTGGATTGGGAGTTGGATGCGTCTGCTTTGAGATGAGATATTATTGCTCTGCATACATAGGTTTCTTCTGATAGGTTTTCAGTCATCTTTCAGCCCTTTCTCGTTTGCCAGCCAGTCTGCTAGTGTAATTCTGTTTGTGTTATAGTGTTTCTCAGCTGAGACGATTCCTCTCTTGGCTAACCTGAAAAGTATTCTGTGGGTTTTCACTCGTGACAGACCCGTCTTCCAGCGAATATCCTTCTGTAACATTGTTCCCCCTTCAGCAACCAGAGTTTCAATCACCTTTCTCTCATCTTCGTTTAGAACCCGCAAAACTGCATTAAGGGCAGATTCTCCTTTTTTCACAATTGGCATCAATGACGGCTCTATCTTAGGTTTGTCTTCTCCAAGTTCTGGAAAAGCCAGAGCATACCCTAATACGCTTACAAAGACGACGAGAGGCCCAATGAACAAGAGAAGCCAGAAAGGCTGCGGAATCTGTTCACCCATTCCATGTCCTCTTCCACCAAAACCACCTTCAAATACAAAAAAGAAAAAGCCAGAAACTGTGAGAATGAACGAGATTGCCAAAAAAAGAATCAAAGCTCTGGAACGCATGTTTCACTCACTTAATCTAAGGACTAAACACTCCTTATAAGCTGTTTCACAATCTGAAACACTTTGTTACAACGAACATCTAAACCATACGGCGCCCATGTCTTTCTTGTGAACAAAAGAATGGAGGTGATGAAGTATGAATGGTAAAATGATGGCGGGAATAGGATTAGTGGTAGGTATTGTTGCCATCGCTTTCCTCTCTACACCTATACAAGCCTACGTCAATGGAAATGACGAAATGCTTCAGGCACAGACACAAGAAAGGTTGAAATCTCAAGACTGCCACTGCAGCATGCTTCAGATACAAGAACAAGAGAGACTTGGGGCACAGCACCGTGATTGCAGCTGCAATTGCACACAAACACAAAACCGCAACAGACAATTGACGGGAGAATGTGCCGCAAACGAAACATGTATCCAAACAATGAAAATGAAACAATTTAGAAATCAGCACAGAGAAAGAACACTGAGTCAAGGGGGCTAAGAGTTCCTTTTAAAGCGGTTTTGTCTTCTCTTCTTTTTTCTACACACGAATTTTTGGATGTATACAAAAAAGTGCATAAAGGTTCAATGCGCGCACTAGGAGAAGCAAGTCACAAATAAGCTGAATTAGCCCCCCAAAAAGCGGAGGGGTGTGTTGGCGGCTGCTGTGCTGGTCTCTATCTTGCTCTTGATCTGACTCTGGGTTCAAGCAGTGTCCAAAGCCATTCCACGAATTCTCTCAAGTTTTTTGTCTGTATGTACACATCGCCAGGTCCTTTGATTTCTGTAACCAGTCCTTCACCGCCCAGCAGAGTTGATTTCAGTCCTCCGAATTTTTTGACTTCGTAGTCGCAGGTGTCGCTGAAGGCCACTAGGTGAAAGTTGTCAACAATGAGAGTTTGTCCCGGTTTCAGTGTGTGTTTGTCTATGGCCCCAAAGGTGTTTATGAAGAGTGTGCCGTTTCCTGTGACTTTTATCATGAACAGTCCTTGTCCGAAGAGTCCTTTTGTGAATCCTTGCCATTTAACATCCAAGTCTACGTTCTCTGTAGATGCAATGTATGCGGAGTTTTGTATTATGTAGCCCTGTCTCGACTTGACTTCTAGAGTTTCAATGTCGCCCACTGGAGCTGAGACGAAGGCGACTTCTCCACTTTTTCTTGTGGTTTTGTAATCGTTTACCCAGAATGATTGACGTCCAAGTAGTTTTAGGCCTATACTTCCGAAGAGGCTTTTTTCACGTTTTCGTGTCTTGACATCTATGTTTGGGTCCATGTAGGTCATGGCCCCAGACTCTGCAGTTATAGTTTCATTTGGATCTAAATTGAAGACAAGCATTGAGTAGGAGGGTTTGTACTTTATTTCATATTTCATGAACTGCATCCTCACTAAGAATCATTCATGATTGGATTCCTTTAAAAGGCTACCTAAGCTCTCAAATCCGCCTGCGTGCATGTGCGTGTTCTGCTACTTTCTATTTTTCGCTACTGTTGGTTGAATCATCCGGTTGCAGTAGGGGCATTTTCCCCATCCTCTTGCTCGGCTTGCCTTCCATTGGTTCTTGCAGAATGGACATTGCAGCAAAACATTTTCTCTTACATAGAGGACTTTTCGGCTGAATGTAAGAACGAAGATCCCGATAACTAAAGCAGCAGCTCCCATCATGGTCAAATGCATCAGTTTCAACTTGGCACCGTAGCCAAGGTCAAACTCTTTTGTCCAGAGATACTCCTCTAAAGCTGGCAGCACACTGTGGGAAGCGGACACACTTGGCCATGCCCTCCATAATATGGCAACTAGCAGAGTTAATCCAGCGAGGCAGAGTGCGAAGCCCAATGCGTAACCGGCTATATAACGTGTGGTAATTTTTCTCATGAGGTATCAAAACTAGGTTTAGAAGCCACTCTTATTTGGTTTATGAAGTTAAAATAAACGGATGAATCGGCGTCTGAAATATTTCTGTTTCTGGAATATTTTTTAAACCGTAATTACCGCTATATTTGGTCTTTCGTTAGTCTTAATTATGCAATCAATAAGTGTTCTAACGATTAGCGGAGAACAGGAAAACGACAAGGATATGGTCAAGATTGTTGAAGTTGCGAGAGGCTATTTTCCAACGCAAACATGGGAGGATATTGGATATATAGGGGAGCTTAGCTTTGAGCATGATTTCAAGGTGGCAACAAGCAGAGAATCCTACGGTGCCTTTCATTTTCAAAAGTTGATTAGTAAGCTTAGGAGAGTGAGAGATTCCAAGAAGCTGGTGAATCTGTTGTTGGGGATAACAGCGGATCCTATGGTGGCCGTGTACCATTTCTTTGATAGAACGAATTTCAAGAGAGCCTTCTATCTTGTTCACGATTATGTGGATGAAAAGGTTGGGGTTGTCTCCCTTTTTCAGGTGAGCGAGGGTTCTTCAAGCAGGTTGGTGGCTCATGGATTAGGGCATAACAGAGGCTTAAGCCATCACGTGAAGCCTATTGACCTCATGTATTCTGAGCTGTTGAGTTCCTTAACACTGCAGGTGGACGGTTTTTGTGAAGCTTGCCTGCGTAAGTTGGCAAAAGATGAAAGGGACGCGTGCAATTGTCGACAATGACTATGTATGTGTATGATGCAACCTATTTTTGCCTGATCTATCGTGTTTGGTGTTCGTCCTTGTATGCAGAGCATGTATGTTTTTCTATGAAAGAATCTTGTAGACTTTGTCTCCTTCTCTGACTCTCTGATCAACTTTCAAGCCTATGCTTTGTCCAGCTCCAGCACTCTCGATGTTCTCGTGTTCAATCTGCATTGACTCTACGGTCTGCTCGAAATCTGATGTATCTCCTTGAATGAGTATCCTATCACCTGCACGTAGTGTGTCCTTCAGCTCCACAACAGCTACGCTAATCTTTGCGAAGTAGTGAGTGACATTGCCAATCTTTTTCAATTCTCTACTGGTCGGCAACTTCTAATTCTCCTATTATTTAAACATCTGACTTCGCTTTAATGTTTTTCCAGTTGTTTGCATGTGTACATGCATGTGCTACTTAGGCAATTAATAAAAGTACAACCCTGATTTTACTTGAGCATTGAAGGTGTTCTCTGATGGAACGTGCTGATGAAAATACAAACATTAGCTATCTGATCTTGAAAGTAAGAGAATTTCTTGAGGAAAGAGACTGGAAAAAATATCAGATCCCAAAGGACCTAGCTGAGTCCATTTGCATCGAAGCGGCTGAGCTCCTCCAACTTTTCCAGTGGACTAAACCTGAAGAAAACGAACAGTTAAAAAGCAAGTCGTCAGAAGTGCAACGAATCAAAGAGGAACTTGCAGATGTCGTCATCTACTGCCTCAGCATGGCAAACACCCTTAACATCGACCTCACCAGTGCCACCCTTGACAAACTAGAACAAAACAAGAAGAAATATCCAGCAGAACTCTACAAGGGAAAAGCCTACGTCACCTCATAGAGGTATATACATTTCAAGTTCATAAACCATTTAAACTGAAGAATGTGTCTGTGTTTTGGGGCTGTCCTCGCAGAAGACCTGCTCTGCACGCATAAATCCCATACCTGCTCTTCTCATAAAGAGAAAGCCAAACGTGACTTATCCTGGGTGGCGTGGCACAGGCTCCGAGGGCAGCCCTTTGAAGCAATGGATGCATGTAGAGTTCCTGCGGATCTAGTTTTCTTTTTCAGAAGGTTCTCTAACTGCACCTATTATCAAGGCTGCGGCAACTAGCTCGATTGCTGTAAACAGGTAAAATGGTGATGCAGGATTGACTGTTTGGAAGAGATAACCGCCAATGAGTGCGCCTGACGCTAGAGAAATAGCATTGCCTATGTCCCAAAGTGCTGTAATTCGTCCTCTCACTGCTTTAGGTGTCAAGTCTGCTTGAAGTGCCTCATGGGCTGGTGCATAATATATTCCAGTGGTTATTAGAAGAAGAGCGGCAATAGCGGCTGGAAGAAATGACTGAGACAAAACAAAGATTATGGTGCATGGGGCACATGTCAAAACTGAAAGTGCCATGACTTTCCTTTTTCCGATTTTGTCACTTACCCATCCTCCAGGAATTCTCAGGACGTTTGCCAATAGAAATTGTAGACTGACGATTATTCCCCAGTCCAGCTCTGTGAGACCAATGATTTTTGTCGCGTAAAGAATGTAATATTGACCAACCAGTCCGTTAGCGAACACAACGAGCGCGTATGAAATCAGTAAGGTTCTTAGGCTGCTGGGCAACTGTCCCAACCGTTTCGTGAAGTCTCTTAGCACAGCGTTACTCAACAATTTTGGTTTTCGACCAGCGCGGTTCAGCATTGTTTCCTTGAGGAAGAAGAAGATGATTAGAGCTGAGGCTAAAGTGGTTACCGCTGTGTAGACGGATGCCAGTCTGAAGCCTTCAATGAGCCCATAGGCTTTGATGAGCCATCCTCCTATCAAGGGTGCGAATATGACGGGAAATGAGGAGGCTACTTGAAGCGATGCTATTCCTGTGGTTCGTCTGTGAGGAGGGATGGAGTCAGCCACTATCGCATGAGACGCCGGGCTGGATGCCGCTCCAAAAGCAGCAATTATGGTTGATGCAATGAATATGCGCCAGTCTTGGATAATTGCGTAGAGCGCTGGGAAGAGCACACTGTAGAAGGCTGCTAGAACCATGATTCTTCTTCTGCCATAGTGGTCTGATATGAATCCTCCAAGAAAAAGTGCAAAACATTGAACTACTGATGCTATTGATGTCATTAGTCCTAGTGTGATGGGGTCTCCACCGATGTTGACGAAGTATAGGGAAGCATATGTGCTTATTATTCCTGCTCCGAAACTCTTAGTTGCGCTGCTGCTTGCGATGACTGCAATATTTCCTTGGTAGAATCTTGTTTTCTGCTGATTTTGCTTGCTTTTGGTGGAGACCGTGTTTTTCATTGTTTTCCCCATAGCCATCTACTTGTTACATGCCCAGCTTGTATCTGCGTGTTACATTTTCCATGCTGCCGTTCTCAAAGGCATACACTTTTTTCAGGTGTTTTTTCCAGTCTCTTTCATACATTTTGGGGTCGTCTATTCTCTTCTCTGACGGATCCACGTGAACCCATCTTCTTTCCTTTTCGTCCCATATTTCTGTCCAAACGTGATCGGACATGTCAAGAATCAGCCTTGCGCGATAGTTGTGGGCTAGGCATAGAGCTGTGAATAATATGCCGAATTCTCCACATTTTCCCTTTCCATATTCTAAAATTTCCATTGGGTCGTTGTGTCGTTTTATGTTGCCCTTGCTCCATTTTACCTTGCGGTGAAGCCATTCTAACAACTCAGGTAAAGAGTATTCTCTTTCGAAAAGGTTCCTTAATTCAGCAAGGACGTTTGGACTTGCTAGTTTCTGGCTGAAGTGCCGATATTTTTTGATGCAGCTTTTTGGAACAGCTGGCACTGATTTTCTTCTCCAGTCTCTTAGAAAGATTCTGGCTAAAATCTGATTTATGAATCGTAAGTAAACATTCTGAGTCTATATACACAAACGCACTGGTAATCAATCCAAGCGTTGTGTTTGTAACTACAATTTGGACGTAGAGAGTATGTGTCTAGAACTTCTTCCTGAAATCTGCCGTCCCAAATATAAGTTTTGGGCCTTACTATCAATATGGGAGAATCCAGATCCGTACAAAAGACATCACGTGAAAGCATGATTGCCCATTTCAAAGGTTCTCAGGACATTGGGGTCCCCTGACATGGTAGAATCTAAGACTTTGAAACTGATTGAGCTTGCTGACAAACATGGAGTACTGGCATCTTGTAATCCGATAGGAGGCGCCGCGAGAGCAGTCTACATTGCAGGGATCCTGACAGAGAATCTTAGGACCTTAGCTGCATAGCGGAAGCAGCGGGGATATCTTCGGCAACTGGTAGAAAGCGGAAAACGCTTCTGGCAAGGGAGCCTAGGGTCAAGNAGAAATGATTCAGCATGCTTGCAAGAGGCTGACTATGCTATCCTAATCCACGAGGTATTACGACTGCTGTCTGGGTTCGCTGAACTCCATTTAAGGACATGAACTTCTCTATGATCTTTCCAAGCGTATCCATGTTGGCAAATTTGATATATGCAATGACATCAAATTGGCCGGTAACAGCATGGGCCATCTTCACTCCTTCAATCTTAACTGCTTGGTCGGCAATCTCCCACATCATTCCGCCAACGCAATTGACGCATAGATAGGCTTCCACCACAAACACCGTACTAAGTGTAGTTATAGCTTCTTTATTCTATTTTCCTATGCTTGCATCCGAAGAACATGCTGGCCAAACACTATACATCTCACGGAATCAAAATGCTGAAGAGTATCTATGACAAAGCAAACTTGAACGTACTAAACATCCTCAGAGAAAAAAGAGAGTAAGGGTTATTTAATCAACCCTTTTTAGATGGTGCTTTTTCTTTGGAGTTCGATGATCGCCTTGGCCCTAGCTTGTTCCGCCTCCTGCCAAGCAGTCTGTCTTAGAGTGTGACTTGCATAACTCATTGAAACGCTAGGCTGAGGCTCTGCTTGGGAAAGCAAAGGTGTCGCAGAATCTCTATCTATGCCTAATGCACGAAGTAAGTCCTTGAGGAAAGATTCTTTTTTTAAAGGCTTTATCTTGCGCATTCTGAGTCACCACACGATAAATCTAAAGACGAGGAGAAACTTAGGCTTTGTACCGTCAGATGACGTGCATGATGCTACTGTCATATGACGGGTAAATTGATATACCTATTGACTGCAAGTTTATATCTGGTGGTCTTGAAATGACGCTGTTTGAAGTTGCTCTGAAAGTTGCCATACCTAAGTCGTTTTATGCGGATATAACTCGTAGATTTCCTTCTATGAGTATATTCATCTGGTGTAACAGAGAGAATGATGTTGTTGAGGTTATAGTTAGAAACCCGGAAAATTACGCCTTGGTTATGGACGAGTTTCGTACACACCCGTGGATGGGTGTAATTGAGGAAATATCTGATAATCGCAGGCTTTACCTTAACGTTTCCGAATGTCATTGCATGAAGCAAGATACAATAGTTAGACACATTGGGGAATTAGATATTCTAAATATTTTCCCAAACGTAATAGAAAACGGTTGGACGTACCATCGTCTTATGGTTTTTAGACATAAAGATCTGGAAGAGCTTCTTCGACGCTTTGACAATTGGGGATGGACTTATAGAATCTTGCGCAAGGTTCCTTTTGACGGTTTCATTGCGAGTTCCCTAACTCTTACAACCGACGCTCTGTTCTCCGGCTTAACTGAGAGGCAGATGGAAGCCCTTCTTACCGCACACCGACATGGCTATTATAACCTGCCAAGAGACGCTGACGTTCAAACAATTGCTGCTAAAGAGAAGGTGTCTCGAACAACATTTCAAGAGCACCTCAAGAAGGCTGAAAACAAACTAGTTGCTGCTCTGGTTCCACATATGAAACTGTTCACACATGCTCCATCAGAAAGAAGGAGAGAACTAGCAGTAAGATAGAGAGACATTTTGTACACTCCTCCTTTTCCATCTCTTCAGAGGACCTATAATATCTAAAGGAATCTATGGATGTGTAGAATCGTCACACGGGCATGGAACCTTACTGAGGAGACCCACCCAGATACTAAGCCATGGGATCTTGGGGGCACCGAGCTAACTACAAAAAAGCATTTTCATGAAAAGAATGGGTTCAAGAAGATTAGGAAGGTACCGGTGGAGGATATTCATTGGGCAACAGCAAAGTCATGGATTCCTAATGCATGCGAATCTAAAACAGTTTTATAGCATAAGCATAAAGGTCTATTGAGGCGGATAGATGAAAAAGCTGTTTTCATTTTTGTTTGTTTTAATAGTAGTAACTTGGATTTCGAATTCAGTGTGCGGGCTTCAGAAACCACCGTATCCATTGGCATTCTCTTCGTCAGTTAATAGTCAAATTTGGGAGATTCATGACACTGTAACCCCTACACTTGATAAGATTGAATGGTTAGAAGATGGTGTTCATCCAAAACCCCCTTCTTGGATATTTGATGGAGAGTGGTATGAAGCTCATAGTCGTCAAATTCTTGTGAAATCTGGAAATTACATTTTTGCCACTTTCTCTGAAAGCCTCAACTGGTCAGCTGTGAGTGCATCTTTAGAGACGGAAGGATTTTATTACGAAACATTCGATGATTTCAGATCACATTTGTGGAACGATCAAGCTTGGTGGCTGATGTACTCTTGGGGCCTGCCCTCAGATTGGCTGGGGATTTCGCCAAACACAACCAGTATGGCAATTGATTTTGATCCCAGTACTTCCACAGCCTTCATAGAGATGTCATGTCGCATCACTAACATACCGGAGTATTTTTTGCAAATCGCTAGTCGACCAGGAGAGATAGGGATCGGGGCGGAGAAGTTGCCAAAACCTCTGTTTGCTGCTTTTGATCTAGCAGCTATTTATATTGGTGATTTTGATGCTCTTCAATTGTATGAAGACTATGGAACAACCAATAGGCATTATCGGATCTATTTCAAGGCTCCAGCTACTCTCTTGTCTCAGTCTATAGATATGTATTCGCTTTCACTTGAGGTTTCTCCGCCGTATGTGGGTCAAGTCCATAATGCTTATCGATTCATTAACATTTCTATGCCTTCAGATAGCGAGATAAGGAATACGTCACCTTCAAACATATCTACTGGCGTTGATAACATTGCTATGTTTGCTCTTGGTGATAGTGACAGGTATCCTAGTTCATTTGAGGTGACGAGTGGTCCGCCTGTGCAAGATCTCATGGAGTTTCTTATTGAGAATACTGTTCGTTGGGCTACTGAGCCTGAGATTTGGGTAGCCCTTGGGACAGCGATTATAGGTATATATGCCGGTTTTCATGGGAAACGGATGTGGAGCAGACAAAAAACGTACTATCGCCTCTATAGAAGCATGATAAACCTGTACGATCATTACTCAAGTAATCTGTCAAAATTCAGTCAAGAGACCGAGAACTTGTCGAAATCAATTACGAAATACTTTATTGATGGCAAAATCAATGATGATCAGTTTGACAAACTCTTGACCAGGCGTGACGATCTTCTTGAAAGAGCAAAGAAACTGAAAAAAAGAGATTAACAAAACTCACTATCCTATCCGTGTATGTATGTCTGGATTCATATTTGGGATTCATAAAAGACAAATATTGCGTGTATGCAAACAAGGGCATGTGAATAGCGATGGAAGACAAGTTTGTGAAATCTTGGAAAATGAAAAGCCCAAATGCCAAGCACACACTGGTAGTTGAGCTTTGGCAGAAGCCTAATGGGAAACGTTACAGAAAGACATTCAAGAAGTAGCACGCACGCGATTTCCTGAATGCTTTCTGTTTCATATCTCACAGTGCGGGCTTTTGTCGTTGACTTTCGTCTGGAGCCCCACAGTGAGGGCACCGAATTTTTTGTTGTCTCCTCGATTATTATTATTGCTCTTCTAGCTATGCTGGCATGTCTGCATAATGTTTATTAACTTAGGGCTGGCACGGTTGCAAAAAGGGACTCAACAGTGATTCATGAACTGGACAAAAGCGAATATGACAGAACCTACTCTTTGTTCAAAAAGCTNGACTATAATCTTNTTGTACGTGCCGTCATTGAAGGAACAAGTCCNGGTAGAATCTATGTAGATGACGTTAATCTACCTAAGACGGCATTTTTGTGTTCGGTTGAAGGATACTATCTTGCAGGGCACGTGAATAATGATGCTTTTAATGATTCGTTGAACAAACTGATTTTCGAAACATTCTTTGCTGGAGACACCGTGAGAAAGGGTGAAACTGACGTCGCAGTAGGCTTCTATCCAGATTCATGGGCGGACAAAATGCCCATCATATTCCGAGGAAGACTCCCATTAATAACATCTCGTAGACACTACGTTTGCACTGAACTGAAAATCCATGACTGGAAAAACCAAATTGCAGAGGGATTCCAGATTCAACGCATCGATGAGAAACTCCTGAAAAGACTTGGCACAAAGATCCCTGAGCATATAACTCAATGGATGGAGACTAACTGGGGTTCAACCTCAGCTTTTCTGGAAAAAGGCATTGGATTCTGTACACTGCACAGCAATAAGATAGTCAGTTGGAGCCTTGCGGATTGCGTTTCTGACAACACTTGCGAAGTAGGCATTCACACTCATGAAGACTACAGAAGACAAGGATTAGCCACACTTACAGCCACGGCAATTGTCGATTACTATCTGTCTAATGGATTCAAACATGTTGGTTGGCATTGTGACGAATATAATCTGCCATCGATAAAGACTGCTGAACGAGTCGGGTTCAAACTGGAGAGGAAATACATTCAATACTACGCTTGCTCTAACGCAGCTCATCATCTTGCGGAGACAGCTCAGGCCCATTTCAGGGCGAAGCAATACAAAGAGACCATCGATAACTACGAGAGATTCTTTCTGACACCACGCAGAGAATTGCCAGAATGGTTTCGTGAGGTATTGCCCCAGGAATTGGGTGTACATTACTTCCGCGTAGCCTATGCAAAAGCCGCGATTGGGGAACACGACGGTGCCCTCAAATACCTTGAAAAGGCAGTAGAAAACGGATGGCTGCACATAGATTTCTTGAAGAGCTGCAAGGAATTCGAAAACATGCATGGAACGTTTGCTTGGAATCGCATTCTAGAAAAAATCCAGAAGAAACTGAATGAGTGAAGTCGCCAAGCATATCTGTTGTCGATCATGCATGTATTTGTTTAGGATCATTGTAAACTCGCGGTTGTTGTTGGTCCGCCGCAGAAATTGCGAACAACGATAACTGTGTTTCTTGGGAATACATGCGTTGTATGCTAGCTAACAGCATGTGGCAATGCTATACACATCAAGTTGCAGTCTAACATTGAACCTGGATCTTGTTCCGAAACATATCCTGTTATTTCAATAACGTAAGTTCCAGCTGAGATATAATTTGGCGTATAGAAGACGCAAGTTGCTTCCAGAGTTTCGTATGATCCGTGACCATCAGAGTTTATTTCAATGAGGTTAATGGAGTCAGGGTAGAGCTGTGTATCGTTAAGCCTTGCTGACACGTGGAAATATGAAGTGAACGATGCACCATAAAAGTACCCTGATATCTGTCCAGTAAAGATGATCAGCAAGTTGCCGTTTCTATTCAAAGTTGTCGTCCATGAATTTATGATTCCTGGCGTGTGGTTTAATGGAATATTTTCTGAGCGTCTAGACTCAAATGGCACGTTGGCAGATCCAGGCTCTCCTTGTGGTCCTTGTTCCCCCTGTGGTCCTTGCTCTCCTTGTTCACCTTGCGGACCTGGGATTCCCTGTAAACCTTGAGGCCCTTGTGTACCTTGTGGACCGGTGGGTCCTTGTTCTCCTTGTGGTCCCTGTTTGACTCCCCATAGTGCAGTAACTGAGATTGAGATAGTACTAGAGACTGAGATTGCGATTATGAGTAACACCAAGAATATTGTGCGGTCAGACATCTCTTGTCACCTTATGCGTCTCCTTTCCATTAATGTGGAATGTGTTCGTTTGGATTTGGCATTGCCTTTGGCCAACTCGTTTTCTTCATCTGATTCTTTCTCTTTCAGAATATCAGACATATACTTTGTGAATTTGAAAAAAGGATTACAGACATGGTGAGTTAATCGTTATGCTGAGTTATTATTTCTCTTTTCTTTTTAGTTTGAATGCATGCTGTTGTCTAGGATTCTTGTAAACTCGCGGTTGTCGGCTCGTGCGCGTAGCGGGGACTTGCAGTTTTTTCGGGGTTTTCAGTGAGCTTTTGGTTTGTATCTCATTTTCTCTGCGAAAAAATCCAATGCTCTGAACTCGCTTAAGAACTTGGCAGAATGTTTTGTGTGCGCAGGAATAAAATATTCGTCNCCTTTTTCGCAGATTCTTGTCTCGCTGCCGATAGTTAGTTCCATTTTTCCTTCTACTACTATTCCCCATTGAGGAGAGTCGTGGCTGTGTTCTGATACTGCTGCGAACGGTTCTATCTCAAAGAAGACTATCTGATGGTTTCTGCCTTGGGCTATCCATCCTCTTGCTCCTCTAAATTGAATGTCTGCTTCTGGCAAATCTGTTATGACTTTTGGGAAACCTTGTTTCAATATGTCCGCCTCCACGTTCTCATAGTATGCTAATGAAGAAAAAGATATTGCCTGCTTGCATTACATGTGTGCTTATTCAGTGTTTTTAGGGCTATCATTCAGCAATAATCGAAAGGTTTAATACCAAGTTGTTCTACTCAGGTGGCACTGGATGTGAGTCTATTCATGAGTAACACGAATAATGACGAAGTCTGGAATACTCTGAACGAATCCAGTGGAGACATAGTCTTCGTCTTAGAATCCCTCGCAGACAACAAGAGATTCTCATTGCTGACATCGTTGCTCAAGGGGCCACAGACTTTCAGTGTGCTTCAGAAAGTCACAGGCCTCGGCAAGACGGCGTTGGCACACCACTTGGGCATACTATTGAAGGCAGATGTCTTGAAGCGCGTAGGCAAAGGTCGGTATAAGCTAACCATTGATGGCACAGAGTTTGTGAAGGCAGTCGCCATTGCTTATGCGGGTTCCAGAAGGCGGCGAGAGCTTGAGGCGGCAAGACATGCGGACTACATCCAGAAGGTACATGCGAAGAAGAAGGAACCTAAAATGAAAGAGTTTGAAGTGAGAATTGTGA
>JGI2171J19970_10000612_pt1 | contig 19360 bp, 19 predicted proteins | sample DeeMarSWOR324_28_FD_19970 | JGI IMG/M metagenome (IMG submission 19970) | reverse complement strand
GGAGAATATTGGAGTTGGAAGGGCAATAAAAAGCGCAATTGAAAATACGATGAAATGGCAAAGAGATGGAAACACAAATCTGGGCATCGTTCTGCTCTTAATACCGCTCGCGGCCGCGGCAGGAATGACGCTGGCCAAAGAGGGTAAAATCGAAATGAAAAAGCTTAGGGCAAACCTCTCAAATGTCTTAAAATCCACGACTCCTGAGGACGCGCTGAATGTCTACGATGCGATCTTGATTGCGGATCCGGCAGGTCTTGAGGGAGTGGATGAACTCGATGTAAAGAATGAGGCATCAAAGAATAGGATAAAGAAAAAGCGTATCTCGCTCTATGAGATAATGAACATCAGCTCAAAGTGGGACACCATATCCAGAGAATGGATCACCGACATGGAGATAACTTTTGAGTTCGGTTATCCACTCGTAAAAAAATTGTACGAGAGGACTGGAAACATGAATACGACGACCGTCCAGAGCTTTCTCGAGATACTCTCAAAATATCCCGATACCTTCGTGCAAAGAATACACGGCAAAGAAATCGCGGAAAAGGTCTCGGAAAAGGCGAGCGCCATCATCAAGAAAGGAGGGATGTTAACAAGCACGGGGGGGGCCCTCATCAGAAAATTTGACGAAGAGCTGAGGAAAAAAAGCATAAATCCAGGAACAACGGCTGACCTCACCGCATCCTCCCTAATGCTAGCAATCCTCGATGGGTTGAGGCCTTGACATCTCAAACTTTGAGATTTTTATGTGTGAGAAAAACATATGCGTATTGAAATGAAAATGCTTGTTATGTCCTCATTAGCAGAAATTGGGCTATCAGAACAATCCCCGGCGGAAATCGTTCTGACCACATTCTCACCTGATAAAAGGCCCCACGCATCGGTCGTTGGCATCAAGACAATAGGGAAATCAAAGGTGTTGCTAAGGATTTTCACCAACACTAGAACTTTTCAGAATCTCCTTCATTCGAGGGCTGCGGTTATAAACATCGTGAGGGATGTGGGGCTACTGGCATCCCTTGCTCTAAAAGAATTCCCCCGCTTCGGTAAAATTGCGCTAAAATTCGAAAAATCGAGACACGTAAACGCGCCCAGACTGGCGAAAAGTGATGCCCATGTGGAGATCGAGGTTGAAAAGGTAGAACAGGCAAAGATTTCGGATGAGATCGGCAGCTCAGAAGTAGCCCACATTACTGCAAGGGTGAAAAATATTGAGTTAATTAACCCGTCCATCTATCCGTTCAAAAGATCCGAGTTCTTCGTGATCGAGTCCGCGATACTGGCAACCCGAGTAAAGGAAGCGTTGAAAAACGGTAGAGATGAAGTAGCAAAAAAGAAATTTCTCAATATTAGTGAATATGTGGAAAAATGTCGGCGAATCGCTCCTCACTCGGTGGAGCTAAACTTGATGATAAAAATTAAGGATCTCTTCAAAAATGAGATGGGGTAGTAAATTGGGAAAAATAGGGTGGGGCATAACAGGGGCCGGGCATTTTCTTCAAGAAACATTCGACATCATGGAGAAATTGGCGAGAGAGTATGTGGTATCGTGCTTCGTTTCCTCAGCTGGAGAAAGGGTCGTCCGCATTTACGGGCTTCGGCAAAAGCTGAGCGAGATTTGCCCGGGTAATTACTACCGAGAAGTGGTCCTTGAAGCCCAGCAGGGTGCCGCCTTCCCGCTGGCAGGACGCTTCTTAAGAGGAACCTACGATGCCCTGATCATTTCACCAGCGAGTGCGAATACGGTTGCAAAAATTATCGCTGGGATCACCGACACCCTAGTTACAAACGCCGTCGCACAGGCTGAGAAGGGAAGAGTACCGATAATAATTGTTCCGAGTGATCAAATTGGGATTAAGAAAAGAACGAGACTTCCGTATGTGATAAACCGAAAAATTTGTCTGAATTGCGAGACGTGCTTGATAATAAATCTTTGCCCATTTGGGGCGATAGTTCTCTCGGACGGATCGCCAAAAATAGACCTCACCAAGTGTGAAGGTTGCGGCGTTTGTCTCAAAAAGTGCCCTCATGGCGCGATTACCTTTGGCCAAGAGGTTAGAGTTACCCCCAGAAAAATCGATATCGAAAATGTCGAGAAGATGCGGAAAAACAAAAACTATGTCGTGCTTGATAGTCCGAAAAAAATTCCAAAAACTCTGAATGAAGTTCTCTGAGTGGTACCTATGGGTAAGAAAATTTTGTTGGTAACGGCTGAACTCGCTGAAAAACTCGTTCGAAGGTATGCGGCCGAAAGCACTATAGCTTCTGACGTAAAAGTCCTGCCCCTATCCGTCGCATCATTCATGACTTCAGAGCTCCTGATAAATGAATTAAAAAAAATCAAATTGAACAACCTCTCGATGCTTCTCGTTCCAGGGCTGGTGAGATTCGACTTGAAGAGGGTAGAAAAGGAACTTGGGATACCTACTTTTAAGGGGCCGAAGTACGCTGCAGACATTCCCATTGTGCTAGACAATTTGGATAAAATAGAGCTTTCGAAAGAGAAACCAGCATGCGAGCTTCTAAACTCTGAGATTAAAGCCTCGATAAAAAAACAACTCAAAATGGCCGAGAAAGCTGCTAAAAAAAGGCTTTCTGAACCCCACAATTTCTTGATTGGGAAGGGCAAGGCGGCGGTTCCCGCTGGTAGAGATTTCCCCCCAAGGGTCATCGGGGAAATAGCTGATGCGCCCCTCCTTTCTGACGAGAAAATCATCGAAGTCGCAAAACGATACCTCGAAAGCGGAGCTGAAATCATCGATATCGGGATGCTCGCGGGAAGGGAGATGGTCGATGAAGTTCCGAGGCTTGTATCTACCCTAAGGGATAATTTCGATGTCCCGATAAGCATCGACACTTTGAACAAAGCTGAAATCAAAAAGGCCATCGAGTGTGAAATTGATTTGATCCTAAGCATAAACGGCGCTACCATCGATGAATTTGAAAATCTTGAAGTGCCAGCTGTCCTTGTCCCACTAGATCCCAAGCGCGGCCATTATCCACGCGCGCCAAGAGAAAAGGTAGAGTATTTGATGAAACTGGTGAAAAAATCGGGGAAACTCGGATACAAACGGGTGATAGCCGATCCCATCCTAGAACCCGTTAACCGGGGATTCGTTGAGTCCTTGTTGTCCTTCTACGAGTTGAGGGGACTTGACCCAGAACTCCCAATCCTGATGGGGATAGGAAATGTGATTGAGCTTTACGATGCAGATTCAGTGGGTATGACAGCTTTGCTAGTTGGAGCTGCAAGCGAACTTGGGGCAAGTTTCGTGCTCACCGTGGAAGCGAGCGACAAAACGCAGGGAAATGTTGCAGAGGTCAGGAAGACGAGGGAGATGATGACGATATCGAGGCTAAGGTCCACCGTCCCCAAGGATTTAGGATTGGACCTGCTGATTCTGAAAGAAAAAAGAAAAGTTTTCGATCTATACGATAAAAATGTCGAGAAGGTAGCAAGGACAATCCATGCATCGGCAAAGAGAAAGTTTAAGCTTGATCAAAAGGGTTTCTTCAAAATTTTCGTTGACAAATCTGAGATAGTCGCCATCCTGTACGCTGGAAGGGACCCAAAAATCGTGATAAGAGGGAAAACCGCCGAGGAGATATGCGATGAAATCATCGAAAGAGGCTTGATTAGCGATATCGAACATGCCGCATATGTTGGGCGCGAGCTTCAGAAAGCCGAAATTGCTCTGAGAACTGGCAGGAGTTATCTGCAGGAGAAAGAGCTTTTCTAAGGTGCACACAAAGAAAAATGGAATGTCAGATTGACTTCACGTAAGGGTGAATTGATGAAAGTTAGGGTTTTGGGTATAGATCCCGGTACAAAGAGTTTCGATTTATGTGGGCTGGAAAATGGAGAAGTGTACTTTGAGGAGATTTTAGACACCTCTGAGGTTGCTAAAAACCCAAAGCTGTTGATCGAAGCTACAGAAAAAGCGATGCCACTAGATTTGATAGCTGGCCCCTCTGGATATGGCGTTGAACTAACTTATCTGAGAGATTTAAACATCCAAACCCTTAAGAACTGGTATCTTACTTACATACTCCTCCTAAAGGAGGAAGACTTGGAGGCTGCTTTAAAAAAAGGTGACATCGGAATAATGGTCTATTCAGCTATGACCGAAACAGCGATGGAAATGAAGCGCAGACGTTGGCCGGTCTGTTACATCCCAGGCGTAATCGAGCTTCCCACAGTGCCTGCGCACAGAAAAATCAACAAGCTCGACATGGGAACAGTTGACAAGATGTGCATTGGCGTCCTCGGAGTTTATGATCAGGCAAAAAAGCTAAACATCCCATACTCCGAGGTCTCCTTCATCCTCGTTGAGATGGGCTTTGGGTATAACGCAGTTCTTGGTATAAGCGGAGGAAAAATAGTCGATGGGATCGGCGGAACTACGGGCGGAATCGGATTTCTAACTTCGGGCAGCATGGACGCGGAACTCACGCAGCTAGTCGGAAACTGGGAAAAAATGGATATTTTCACGGGTGGTGGAATTTCCGTGTCTGACAAGCTTTCCCCCGAAGAGCTGATCAAATGCGCAGACATCGATGGACGCTGTGAAGTGGCGTGGAAAGCAACGATGGATGGCATAGTGAAGGGCGTAGCTTCAATGATGGTCACGGTTCCCCATCCCAAAGAAATCCTGATTTCAGGCAGGTTAACGAGGATAGAAAAAGTTAAGGATGAACTGCTAGAGAGGCTTGCCAAATTCGCGCCAGTGAGGAGGATCGGGTGGCTTCAGGGGACGAGGAGGGTCAAAGAATCTGCTCAAGGGTACGCAATGGTCGCTGATGGTTTGGTAGGGAGCAAATTTGCCAGGCTCATCGAGTGGATGGGCATCAAAAATGCAGAAGGTACGGCGTTGGACCATATCTATCATCCCAAAGGAAAAAGCGTGAAACAAAAATTGGAAGAGAAAATCCCATTTTAGCCCTCGATTTTCACCTTAGCCCCTTCATTGTTTGGCTCGACCATCCGTAAGCTGGCTTTGTAGTTTTTACCTTTTAAGAAATCTAAAATTTTTTCTTCGAGTTCCTTCTCCTNAGCCTTACCCTCAACCAGCCCATAAACCGTCGGACCCCAAGAGCTCTGTCCAGCTCCATATGCTCCATCCTCCAGCATCCGATTAACGATATCAGAAGCTACCTGACTCCCGAACACGCCTCCTTGATAGGGGGAAAAAGCTTCCCCAACGAGCCTCTGCACCTCAGTTAAAACCTTTCCAAAACTCTCTATGTCACGTTCCACAATAGAGGGCAGCATTTTCATAACGATTGAGTGGCAAATCTTCCGGGCAATATCAGTAGAAGCTGTTATTCGCTTGAACAGTCCCTCCTCAGTTTTTTCATCGAGCCCTCTCTCAATCTCCGGTGTAACGATTACGAAATGCCATTCTTCAGGAAAATTATGCCTGAAAATCAGCGGCGGAAATCTCCCTCCCTTGATCCCCCCATCCACGATGAAACCACCATTCATGAAAGCGTAGGTCCCCACACCCGAATTTTTTCNNTCATGAAAGCGTAGGTCCCCACACCCGAATTTTTTCCCCTGCCCATTTTCTCCGCAAGCTCAACGGATGAAGCCTTCACCCCATAGAGCTTCGTGATAGCCGTTGCCACCGCTAGCGTCAGTTGGGTCGTGGAGCCTAACCCTACATGCATCGGGATGCTCTTGAGTATGTTTATTTTGACCTGATGTGGAATGTTGTAAATTTGAGTCACTTTTTCGGCAATCTTTCTTGCTTGCTCCGCATCCTTTTCCGGCCCAAGTACCTTTAGCTCCTCGCCTTTCTCGGCGAGGATTTCATACCCGAGCCCCTCTATCGCTAAACCCACTGAACCATAACTGCGACCTAAGCTTCTGCTGAGATCAATTATCCCGAAATGCAACCGCGAGGGTGTTTTGATGTGGATTCTCAATATATCACGCTTGCTCATTTGAAAATAATCGCTAACTACTGGGATATTTCCAAATTTTTCCTCGCCCTCCTTGCAGCCTCGACCATATTTTTCAGCTTTTCGGTCGCTATTCTCTGCCCCGTGTCGTCTTTAAAGTATTCTTCCATCCCCCTGAATCCGCAATCTGGATCTATGATTAACCTCTCGAGCCCGAACCTCCTCCCTCCCTCGAGGATCAACTTTTCTATCTCATTCACAGATTCGACCGCTTCCGCCCATTGCGACTTCCCAGCGCCAATGTCCAACAGGAGCTGAGGGTCCGGTGTTGAGCTCACACAGCCAAAACCTATCATTTTGTCAGCCTTCTCTAAAATGCCCTTGGAATAAAATTCTAAGTTGGCTGGAAAGTCCTTGAAGCTGTGATCTAATATTGGAGCTTCCGATTGGATGAGGATGTCCGTGACCGCGGAAATGTCACCGCATACGTGAAACGAAGGTAAAGCACTCTTTATTGCTTTTATGGGCTTATTAACCGCTTCGATTAGCACATCGGGCTCTATTCCAAGCCATGCGGCATAACCCAAAGAAGGTTCATCAATCATTATCAGCCCCGCCCCTGCTTTGTCGTACCATTTCGCGAGTTCAACCACGATATTGGAAAAATCTAGGATAAAATCTGGGTACTCTATCGCATGATGTTTTTCGGAAACCTTCGTCACGGATGATAAGGTGATTGGTCCTGTGATGGGTACTTTAATCCCGTCAACCTCTTTCGAGGGATTCTTTTTTAGGTAATCTTGAGCGAATTCCAAAAACTCGAGGGTTATGGGTCTCTTGGGAACCTCTAATAAGCCGGTGATCCACGCCTCCCCAGCGATCATATCGATTCCACATTTTTCCTTTGCCAAAGGTTCTAGAAACATTAAATTCATGTCCAAAAGTTGCCCATAACAGGGAAAATTTACCCCAGCTTCGATCTGATCTGAAAGCGCCCTACGCATGTTTTCTATAGAGTGCTGTAAGGGAAAGCTACCGACCACGGTCGTTTTTAGTTCCCCATATGGTATATCCATCAACTTTACCTTTCCATAGTCGCTACAAGTTTGCGTATGTTCCATTTTTGTTTAAATCTTCTGCCTACAGCTTCCCCACAACTTACACAAATCGTTTTTACAAAAAAGCTAAAAATACCTCGGTTTGATATTAGAAACAGAAAAAGGATTAGATGAATTACATGAAAGTGATCTTAATCAGTGGAAGGACAGTAGAACAAGGTACAAGCCTAGAAATAAGCAAAACTTCTGAGGAATATTCTAACAACGTCGCCATGATCATGATGAATGAAAACGATATGAAAGAGATCGGTGTTAAAGAGGGTGAAAATGTAGAAGTTAACACCAAATTCGGTTCAGCTGTCGTCAGATGTAAAGAGTCGAAAATAGACCACGGAATCGCTTTCATGCCCTACGGCCCCTGGGTAAATATGGTGATAGGCGCGGATACCCAAGGAACCGGGATGCCGGATTCTAAGGGCGTTGAGGCGGAGATTTTAACGACAGACAAGGATGTATTGAGAATTGCAAATGTCATAACGCATATAAAAGGGATTAAATGATTTACAAGAACATCGTGTGTCCTCTTTGTGGATGTCTTTGTGATGATATAGAGGTCGTAACGGAGAATGGAAGGGTAGCTGATGTTAAAAATGCTTGCACATTCTCCAAAAGTAAGTTTTTGAATCACGCTAAAGATAGGGCCAAACCTCGAATAAAGAAAAACGGAAAACTCGTTGAAGTGCCTATAGAAGAAGCTTTGGATGAAGCAGCAGAAGTTTTGAAGAAGGCCGATTTTCCATTGATATACGGCCTAAGCTCGACCGAGACTGATGCCCAGAGACTGGCTGTCGAGCTCGCCGAGTTGATTGGGGCATCCATAGATAACACGAGTTCCGTCTGCCACGGGCCAACCATCCAAGCAGCCCAAGATTGCGGAGCTGCAAAATGCACGCTAGGGGAGGTCAAGAACAGGGCCGACTTGGTGATTTTCTGGGGGTGTAACCCAGCGGAAGCCCATATCAAGCACGCAACGCGATACTCGATAACCCCCCGAGGCCTCTACACTGAAAGTGGAAAGAAAGGTCGGGAGATAGTGCACATAGATGTGAGGGAAACCAAGACCTCGAAGATGGCCAATATTTTTGTGAAAGTTAAGCCCGGTCAAGACTACGAGTTGCTTTCGGCATTCAGAGCAGTGCTCAAGGGATATGATGGGGGGGATGTTGCAGGGGTACCTTCTGAAACCATCAAGCAACTTGCGGAGAAAATGAAGAGCTGCAAGTTTGGGGTGATATTCTTCGGTCTAGGTCTTACGATGACTGGAGGGAAACACATGAACGTCGATGCGGCTCTCCGCCTCGTCAGGGATTTGAATGACCACACCAAGTTCGCCATAATCCCCATGAGGGGCCATTATAACGTGTCTGGTGCCAACGACGTGATGACTTGGTGCACTGGTTATCCCTATGCAGTCAATTTCTCCAAAGGTTACCCTGTTTACAATCCGGGCGAGTTCTCTGCGGTCGATATCTTAGCCCGCAGGGAATGTGATGCCACTCTCATAATAGCCTCCGACCCTGTCGCACATTTCCCTGCCCAAGCTTCCAAGCACCTGGCTAAGATTCCGACAATCGTGATCGATCCGAAAGTCAGCCTTACTTCCCTAATTGCTAAAATTGTAATCCCCTCGGCAATAGCTGGGATTGAGTGCGATGGAACTGCCTACAGAATGGACGGAATCCCCCTAAGGCTCAAAAAAGTAATCGATTCGGAGTTCTCACCCGACAGAGAAATTTTGAAAAGAATTATTGAGAAGGTGAAGGCTTGATCATCAAGAACGGTACCGTCTACGACCCCCTGAACGGGATAGATGGGGAAAAGAAGAACCTATTCATCAAGGACGGAAAAATAGTCGAAGAAGCTGGTGGTAAGGAAATAGATGCCTCTGGGCTGATCGTCCTACCTGGGGGTGTGGAGATCCACACCCACATCGCTGGTTCCAAGGTTAACCTCGGGAGGTTGTTCAGACCTGAGGATCATAGGAAGGATCCCGTTTCGAGAACAGGGGCCACGAGGGGCGGGGTCGGGTACACGGTTCCCACAACGTTTGTGACCGGGTATAGGTACGTGAAGCTCGGTTACACGACCCTGATGGAAGCCGCTGTCCCTCCATTAGGAGCGAGGCACACACACGAGGAGCTAAACGACATCCCAATCGTGGACAAGGGGTGTTACACACTCATGGGCAATAACCACTTCGTGTTGAGGTACGTCAAGGAGAAGGACTTTGAAAAGCTCAAGAACTTCGTTGCATGGCTCCTAAAGGCGACAAGGGGATGTGTCGTAAAGATAGTAAACCCAGGTGGAGTGGAGAACTGGAAGTGGGGCAGGAACGTAAAAAGCATCGATGATAGAGTCGATAATTACGAAGTAACCCCCAGAGAGATACTCACCAGTTTAGCGAAGGTCAACGAGGAGTTGAAACTCCCCCACCCCATCCACGTTCACTGCAACAACCTTGGGGTACCNGGGAATTTCGAAACGACCGCAGAATCGATAAATGCGGTCAAGGAAAGGATTCACATTACTCACATCCAGTTCAACTCCTACGCCGGGGANAGTTGGGCGAAATTAGCCTCTGGAGCAGCCGAGCTCGCGAAGCGGATAAATCAACGTGAAAACGTGACTTGTGACATGGGACAAGTCATATTCGACGACGCCACCACCATGACGGCCGACGGTCCAATGCAACACAGCCTTTACAAGATGACCGGGAACAAGTGGTATAATTCAGATGTAGAGATGGAGGAAGGCGCGGGGGTAGTCCCGCACGTTTACAAGGCTAAGAGTCCCGTCAATGCCGTTCAGTGGGCAATCGGGTTGGAGATGGCTCTGTTAGTTAAAGATCCGTGGAAGTTCTTCATGACCACCGATCACCCCAACGGGGGCCCATTCTATCACTATCCGGAAGTCATCTCTTGGTTGATGAGCAAGCAGGCGCGCGACCAGATGCTGCAGTCCGTACACCGCGCCGCTTCATCCAGAACTGGTCTCGGGGGAATAGATAGGGAATATTCACTGTTCGAAATTGCCATAATAACGAGGGCAGCCGCTGCCAAGCTTCTAGGGCTCAAGCAAAAAGGACACCTAGGTGTGGGAGCCGATGCCGATGTAGCGATTTACGAGTTCAAGGGGGACGACATAAAGCGCTCTTTCTCGAGAGCTAAATACGTAATCAAGGATGGGAAAATCGTGGCGAAGGATGGGGAGATAGTTGAATCCCCCCAAGGGAGAACTTATTGGGTAAACGCTGGGGGAGAGGTGACCGATGAGATGAGGGAAGCCTTCTCGAAGTACTACACGGTTGCCTTAGAAAACTATCCCGTGCAGGACGAGTACCTGCCCAGAGGGGAGATGATACCGTGCAGATAAACGGAGTGGAAATAGAAGATACATTTGCCGAAGCCTTCGACATGGTAGCGGCACGCTTGCTAGTAACAGCGAAAAACAAAAAATGGGCTTTGCACGCTGCAAACATCACTACAGGATTTGCCACTTCCGTCATAGCGTGTGGGGCCGAAGCAGGAATAGAGAATCTTGTGAAGGCGGGAGAAACCCCAGATGGAAGACCAGGGGCGAACATCCTAGTTTTAGCCATGTCCGAAAAGACCCTCGAAGACCAGCTCATGCGAAGGGTTGGTCAATGCATAATGACTTGTCCCACAACGGCCTGCTTCAACAACTTGGAGGGTGATAAGGAAATAAACATCGGCGGGAAGTTGAGATTTTTCGGGGACGGCTATCAAATTGCCAAACGGATCGACAGCAGGAGGTTTTGGAGAATCCCCGTCATGGAGGGTGAATTCCTAGTCGAGGAGAAGTTCAAAGTCCGAAAAGCCGTGGGCGGGGGAAACTTCCTAATCTTGGGGAGAGACGCCGACTGCGTGCTTGAGGCTGCGGAGAAAGCAGTCGAAGCTATAAAAGAAATCAAGGACGTGATAACCCCATTCCCTGGCGGTGTGGTGAGGAGCGGCAGCAAAGTCGGGTCGAAGTACAAGTTCCTGAGGGCTTCGACGAATACCGCATATTGTCCAACCCTGAGATCTGTAGTGGAGAGCAAAATACCACAGGATGTCAACTCCGTCCTAGAAATAGTGATAAACGGGTTGGACGAAGAAAGCGTGAAAAAAGCCACGAAGGTGGGAATCAAAGAAGCCTGTAGCGTGGACGGGATAAAGCTCATAACCGCCGGAAACTATGGGGGCAAGCTGGGCAAACACTTGGTGTACCTTCACAAGCTTTTCGAGGGCAACCGATGATCATCCTTAAACCCAAAGTCGAATTCAAGGTGCCGGTTGAGGCCGAATGCATCTCACCCGATGTATTTTCGGGTAAGTCTGTGGAGGAGTTAAAAAGTCTCGAGCTGTTGTGGGGAAATAAAAGGAAGAGATTGGCTGATGTCTTCAATATCGAACAGGCATCGGAGGGCGCGGAGGAGATAGTCATCACTGGCGATGTCAGCGCTGTCAAGCATATTGGAGCAGGGATGAGCAAAGGCAAGTTGGTACTCGAAGGAAATGCTGGAATGCACCTTGGCCGGGAGATGAAAGGAGGGGAGATAATCGTTCACGGAAGCACCGAGGATTGGCTCGGAGCCGAGATGAAGGGGGGACTGATAACGGTCAAAGGGAACGCCCGAAACCTCGTTGGTTCGGGTTACCGAGGTTCTAAAGTCGGTATGAAGGGTGGAACGATTGTAATTGAAGGCGATGCTGGACGCGAGGTCGGAGAACTGATGAGGAGGGGTGCGATCGTCATCAAGGGCAAGCTAGGAACCTTAGCTGGTGCACTCATGACAGGTGGATCAATCGTTTGTTTCGGCGACATCGGAGAGAAAGCTGGAGCCGGCATGGATAGGGGAACCATCATAGCCTTCAATCTCCCGAAGCTACTGCCGACCTTCAGATATAGCTGCACCTACAAACAGACTTTCATCAGAGCCTTTCTACTAAGACTGAAAAAATATGGTTTACCAATCAAAAAAGAACACATCGAGGGTTTCTACGATAAGTATAACGGAGATGTTGCCGCTCTAGGAAAGGGAGAGATACTGGTCTGGAAAGGAGGCGCGACATGATAAGCGTGAACGAAAGGGCTTCAAAGATAGCAGATGCGATGATTCAAGGTGAGGAAGAACTAGGGGTTAAAGTCCTCAAACTTAAAAACGGAGCCGTAGTGATTGACGCTGGAATCAAGGCGCAGGGGAGCCTTAAAGCTGGCAAACTTTTCTCCGAGGTTTGTCTAGGGGGTCTTGGTGACGTTGGTCTTTGTATGCAAGAAAGGCTCCATGCCCATGTGAACGTGAATCATCCCGCGATATCGTGTATGGCTTCCCAGTTTGCTGGGTGGGCGATAAAAGTTGAGGATTACTTCGCCATGGGTTCGGGTCCCGCGAGGGCACTGGCGAGGGTGGAGGAAAAGCTGTTCCGAGAACTGAAATATGAAGATAAGTGTGAGAAAGCGGTCATCGTGCTCGAGACGAGAAAAATACCCAACGAAAAGGTAGCGGATTTCATCGCCGAAAAATGCAAGGTAGGGCCCGATAGTCTCTACATCCTAGCTGCCCCGACTGCAAGCGTTGTTGGAAGCATCCAGATATCAGCGAGGATTGTGGAAACGGGCGTGCACAAGCTACATGAGGTCGGGTTCGATATAGGCAAGATAATCTGCGGGAGCGGGAGTGCACCCATAGCGCCAGTTGCCAAAAACGATCTAGAAGCGATGGGAAAAACCAACGACTGCGTACTCTACGGTGGGAAGACGATGTACTTCGTGGATATTGACGACTCCGAGGTTGAGAAGGTGATCGATGAAGTTCCCTCACGCGCCTCCAAGGACTACGGCCTGCCATTCCTTGAACTCTTCGAGAAATATGATAGGGACTTCTTCAAGATCGATCCAAAACTCTTCTCCCCCGCTGAGGTAGCGATAAACAACCTGAGGACCGGAAGAGTTTTTCACGCCGGAAGCATTGACGAGGAAGTGCTGGCGAAATCACTGGGTGCGTTCGTGTGAAGAAAATCGGGATTTTCACCTCAGGTAGAAATGACTGGAACGTCGAGCAGTTAAAGAAAGAAATAGAAAGCAGGGAAATTAGTTGCTTTACCTTTCCTCTTTCCTATCTAGTTGCAAAGTTGGGCGGAAAGCCGCGCGTCTCGTGTTATGGCCACGATCTGGAGGAGTTCGACTCATTAATTGTCAGATGGGTGCCGAAGGGATCAGCGGAACAGCTGGTATTCAGAATGGATGCGCTTCACAGGCTGGAGAATTTGGGGGCGAAGGTACTGAATCCCGCAATCGCCATCGAGCGGTGCGCGGACAAGTTTTATACGTGCTCCTTATTGGAAGATGCAGGAATTCCGACCCCCAAGACCATCGTTACCGAAAAGCATGGAGATGCCATGAAGGCCTTCGAGGAGTTCAAGGACGTGATCATCAAGCCACTCTTCGGCTCCTTGGGCGCGGGGATGATGCGGGTTAACGATCGGGACCTAGCGCATAGAGTTTTTACGGCTCTCGAATTTGGAAGGTACGTGTATTACGTTCAAGAGTTCATTTCTCATTGCAACGAGGATATAAGGGCCTTTGTCCTAGGGGATAAAGTTATAGCGGCAATGAAGAGGGTCGGCGAAGGCTGGAAGACTAACGTTTCAAAGGGGGCGAAAGTCGAGCCATGTGAGTTACGCGGAGAACTAGAAGAAGCATCGATAAAGTCGGCGAAAATCTTAAGATGCGAGTACGCGGGGGTGGATATCGTTGAACAGGATGATGAGTTCTTCATTACTGAGGTTAATGCCATCCCTGGGTGGAAAGGTCTTCAATCCACAACAAAAGTAAGTATAGCTAAAAGGATAATCGATCACGTTTTAACTCGTTGAATTTTAATCTTATTTTTGGAGACCTTTGAAACTTCAAGCCAAAATCATGTAGTCTGAAGCCTCGTTCCCGAGGACGAGCCTGTGATATTCATCCCCACTTCTCCGCTGTACGAGTTCGAGCTTTCCCCGAGCGATGATAGTTTCCCCCTTTTTTGCCTGTTCACAGAATCTTAAGTGAACTGATAATATCTCTACTGGCTCAAAGGCTGGTTCCTCTAAGAGCTCGACGTTGCAGATTTTATAGAAGGAGGGCATGAAGATCGCATCCGAATCGTCCTCGATTTCGGCTTTTATTCTGGCATATCCTTTTGGAGTACACTTGACCATACCATATGTGCTCTCCACCTCATTCCAATCCTTAACGAATTTTATGGAGTACTTCCGACCGCCAAACCGACCCACGAAGATTTTCCTTCTTTCCACGCGCATGTAATCTTCATAAGATACTGCAGATCTATCCAACTCTCTGGAACGGATTTCTTCTTTATAATCTCCCTTCTTCTCTTCCTCTTTCACCTTCTCTAATCCCCTCTCCCCATCTTCCAACAACCGCCCTATGCTTGCGTATACTCGGCGACAGTTCTTCGACCCATAAATGACGGGATCAATGTCAGACGAGATTGTGTGGAGCTTCGCAAGTATTGATCCAGAAATTCCTAGCTTGTTCCATGGAACTTTGGCTTCCGTTTTCATGAGTTGAAGAAAGGAAAGCGCTGCCTTCTCGACTTTGTCCAGCTCCTTTTTACGTCGCAGCTCTAACAGGCATTTACTGGGCCTGTAGTGGTATTTTATGTCCTCCTCCGGAACTTCGCATAATTTTTCACCGAAGACAAGATCATGAACCAAATACTTTGAATCCAACTGCTCAATCGCATCATGTAGATCCTGAAATGTGCGGACCCTTCGAAAAGTAGTTTCGCCACGTCTCAGGTTGCCCCTCAAATCCGGCACGTACTTGGGATAAGCAATGACCCTGCCTGGCGGATGGGTATGCCCTCTAACATCGAAAATAACGCCACCCACCGTTTCTACCATGTCACCTTCCATCGGTTTTGCCTTCATCCCCATTCCAAACAATTTTGGTGCCCCTCTACTAATGAGCGTCCAAGAATCCCCGCACTTAGTGCCGGGGAGTATCAATTCTCGTTTTCCATGAGCTTTCTTTTCGAGAGGAGTTCGCCTTTTCTTCCATGTGGCCTCCTTAACACCGAGTCTTCGCTTTTTTCTATTTCGCGAGCTTCGTCACATAACTTTGCGGCCGTCCTCATCATCTCATGAGCAGCTGCCACGATCGGTATGTATCTCTCCTTCTCCTTGACCCTAAAACAGCCCTCAACACTTACATCTGCAACTTTCTTCGCTATCTCAAAAGCTGCCATGGCCTTCGCACGCGCATAAAGATTTTCAAATTTGGCGGCGCCTACAGCTTTATCGCGATCGACGATTATCTTTGGCAAATAGGGCTTGCCAGACTTCACGCCCTCGATTGCTTTATCGATCTCCTCATAAACAACTCGGAAAGCGCCAGTTATTGAAAGAACCTTGATTACATCCGCATTAAAGAGCGACATCTCGACGGGATCGAGAAATTCCATTCGCGCGCCTAGCATGGAGTCTGCCTCGATGAATATGTAGCCAAAGCCTGTCTTCTCGAGTTCCCCAGCAATCTTGGCCCCTGGGGCATCGCCGATGATTATGCAGGGTTTGCCGGATTTCTTTAGGATTTCTCTGGCCTTCGAAGGTCCTGGAAGAGCAGGATTTGGACTTATCGCTATGATCAGTTCGGGATTAAAGTCAAGAATTTTTTTAGAAACCTCTTCACAGTCCTCCTCTGTTATTTTCGGTCCAGATGCCACAACCCTGAAGTCGATGCCCTCTCTTTCTGCCCGCTCATCGAGCATCAGGTCCAACATGGCGGAAGTGCCGAGGTTGCCCATCTTAACTAATCCTACTCTCACTCTTTTAGCCATCTCTGATTGACCCCCAACTTCACAATAGCAAGGGGTAATTAAATAAATTTGCCAGCATAAATCCAGCGGAAGATGATCCCATGGAAATGCTTGACTTATCCATCTTCATCGGATATATAGCCGTGCTAATCATCATTGGGGTAAGGGCTTCGAAGAAAACAACGAATTTTCGTGGATTTACCATAGCAGGCCGATCGCTTGGTTTTCCCCAAATGACCGCTACAATAGTTGCGACGTTTTATGGTGCAACTGCCGTAATTGGGGTAGCTGGGTTTGCTTACCTAGTTGGTCTCGGTGCTATCTGGTTCGTCATACCTTGGTACATTGGCACTTTGCTTGTGGCTATCTTCTTGGTTAAAAAAATATCTAAATTTTCAAAATTTACCATGCCCGAAGCCATCGGCTCCATGTTCGACAAGCGATGTAGGGTTTTATCCGCTAGCCTGTTGATTTTCTACTGCCTCGTCCCAGAATCTATCATAGCGATAGGCTATCTCTCCCACTCGATGTTGGGCATCTCAACTTCGCTCGGCATGATCATCGCAACTTTCGTGATAATCATTTACACACTTCTTGGAGGTCTCCGAGCGGTCGTGTCAACCGACATCTTGCAGTTCTTCCTCATGGGCACGGGGTTGATGATTTTACTCGTGGTAGGGTTAGGGGCTGTCGGGGGATTTGGCGGCATCTGGCAGAACATCCCGCCGGACTTCAAGTCCATATCGGGTGGGCTCTCCATCTGGGATATTCTAGTCCTTTCTATAACTATAGGCACTCTACCACTCGTAAGCGCCCAACTTTACCAGAGGTTTTTCTCCTCGAGTTCTTGGAAAATCTCTAGGAGAGCGTTGTTTACCGCAATTCTCTGTTGGATAATTTTCGACTTCGCAATCATTACGACGGGCTTGATGGCCAAGGCCCAAAATCCCACCGGGGGCGAGGGATTGGCCGATGCCGCCCTGCCAGACCTAGGGATGGGGCTCCTTCCAGTAGGGGTTAGAGGGCTTTTCATGGTAGCTTTGTTTGCAGCGGTAATGTCGACGGCTGATTCCTATCTTCATGTAGCAGCCAGCAGCTTTTCAAATGATATCTACAGATTTTTGGGAAAGAAAGGAGGTGAGAAAAGGATGCTGCTGGTGGCAAGGGGCTCGATAGTCATGTTCGGTATCCTTAGTTTGATAATCGCGTTTTGGCTCCAAACGATTGTGAATGCGATAGTTTTCCTTCTAACGGTCTGGATATCCGGGATGCTTCTACCGATAATTCTTTCCTATAAATTCAAGTTGAGGGCGAAAACGGCATTTGCGGGTATGCTGTCGGGTGCCCTTGCTTCCATCTTCTGGAAAGTTATTTCCTCTTATGTTGCCGTGCCTGCCTATGCGGATCCCCTCTTCATCGGCATAGGCGCCTGCTTGTTTGGGCTCATAATTGCAGACAGAATCTGGCGATAGCCCTCGAGAGTTCGCTGCCTAAGCTTTATTCAGTTTTGATATCTTACTCGCAAGAACGTACGCCTCAACAATTGTCTCATTCCTGCTCTCGCCAAACTTCAAGACGCTGCAGATTGGGTGCCCCTTTCTGACAATTGAACCTTCCGGTGTGATATCGACTATGTCTGGGATCTTCTTTAAATCGGGAATTTCAACATCCTTCTTAGCATACAAAATTAACTTTACCGAATATCCCCTTGGTTGCCTGTATTTCCCCACTTCGCCTCCACAAGCACGAATGTGTTCTTCTACGAGATTTATCCCGAGAAGTCCTTCGAGGCAATCAATCGTGTTCTGAAATCTGGGATTTATCTCCATCAGGTATGGCTGGTCAGAAAGGACGAAATCGACCCCATTCGAGCCCACCAATCCGATTTCCTCACAAATCGCTTTCGAGGCCTCGGAGATTTGGTTTTTAAACTCGGGTTTGTTTAGAGGTATCACGTTACCACAGTAACCAAATGGCCTGGGCACGCCCAACCGTTTGTCGCCTATGATTTGCTCGTTAACCGTTAGACACTTGGCTTCATCACCGTTCGACAAGATAGATGTGCTAGCATCGATGCCTTGAATGTACTTTTGCACGTACAAACTCTTTTTATCACCCGCTGACAACACCCTTCCAAAGAATCGCACCAACTCATCCGGTGACCTAGCAAGCCTTATCCCGATGCCGCCTCCTCCAAAGGCCGGCTTCAAAACAACGGGGTACCCAATATCCCGTGCGGCCTCTAATGCTTCATCTCGCTTTCGAACCCTACGTGTGAGCGGGTAGGGGATGCCAAGTCTATCGGCTATGCGAAAAAGTTTCTCTTTATTTTTGCACGTCTCCAAGCGGGTCGTGTCATTTCCGATTATTTTTGCCCTCTTTCCAATATCCCCGATAAACGCTGAGTAGTGCTCTATGCCAGATGTTAAAATGATCGCATCGACGTTGTGGGCTTCAAGAGCTTCAAGCGAGAGATGAAAGAGACTAGGTCTTTTCGAGCTTTTAGGCTGAACCTTCAACTCGGCGGACCTAACGGAAAACACATCATCTGCACATCCCCGCAAATCGATGTCGCCAAAACAATCTACAGCAATAGTTTTCAAGCCGAGGGCCTTCGCTGATTTGACGATCGGCCTGGTGTTGACACCGACCACCATGATTGAATTAAAAGGCAGAGGGGACCTTGACGTAATTATCACCATTAACATGGCTTTGGTAAATGCTGTTTATAGAATGGTTGGAGTTTTTCAGGGTTAACTCGCCTACCTATATCCTCTATTTAGATTTCCCGCCGACAGAAGCTCGATGTCCTCAGGTGAGTTCACATTCAGGAATGATTCTAATTTTGGATCAATCTTCCTCAGCCTCTCCGTCGGTACGTAAACGATATCCGGGACTATATTTAGGACCTCCATTAACCTCATTTCTCCCCTTTTCCACACCTCGTTCACGGCCTTTCGCAGTTTTTCGGTTTCGTAAACAGCTTGAAGTGGCTCCACGTAACCATTCGGCCATCTTGCGACTGCACCGCCATGGTTTTTCGCTTTCTCAAATAACAACTCAATGACTTCCAGCTTGATTTTCGGGCAGTCACACGTTACCAACGCCATGTACTCAGATTTGATCTCAGGAAGCGCACTCACTAGGCCCGTTAATGCCCCTTTCCTCTCATCCTTGTCAACAATGACTTTTGCGCTAGGAAACATTCTCACCAGTTTTTCTCGGCTAGACCTACACGATATCACTAATTCTTTGGATAGTCTGGAGACCTTTCCTACCACGTGCTGAATCATGGGTTTCCCGTTTATCCCGAAAAAGGGCTTCTCTCTACCGAACCTCTTGCTGCCCCCACCCGCTAAAACCAAAATGCCGAGCTTTTCCATCTAAAATTTCACCCGTTCAGGGCGCGTGTACACGTTCATTCGGCTCCCCCTAACGAAACCGACAAGTGTCAAGCCGCTCATCTCAGCCGCTAGGACGCCGGATTCAAGAGGGGCTGCTTTTGATG
>JGI2171J19970_10000610_pt1 | contig 19386 bp, 16 predicted proteins | sample DeeMarSWOR324_28_FD_19970 | JGI IMG/M metagenome (IMG submission 19970) | reverse complement strand
ATGAAATAGAACCGTTGGTTGCTAAACCTCATTCACCGGGAAATGTCGTGCCTGTTAAGGAACTGGAAGGGCTGAAAATTGATCAGGTGATCATTGGAAGTTGCACCAACTCTTCTCTTCGAGACCTGACGACCGTAGCCCATATCTTGAAATCGAGAGAAATACACCCGGGAGTATCCGTTGCCATCTCCCCTGGCTCGAGACTGGGATTACATCATTTATCGAAAACTGGATTACTTTCCGAGATAATCAAGTCCGGGGTTCGAATCCTCGAGCCCGTATGTGGTCCTTGCGTTGGTTTAGGACAGGCGCCTCCTTCCGGAGGCATTTCCCTGAGGACGTTCAATAGAAATTTTAAGGGTCGAAGTGGTACACCGGATGCCCACGTGTACTTGGTGAGCCCTGAGACGGCAGCGGCTTCCGCTTTGACGGGCGAACTGACGGATCCGAGAAATCTCACTGTCTCCCCAACAATCAGTGAGCCCGACTATACTGTTGAAGCCGATGATATGATCTTGCCTCCTTCCGAACACCCAGAACGTGTCACGATTATCAGGGGATCGAATATACAACCCATAGGTACCTTCGGATCAATGGAAGACGGATTCGAGATCAAGGTGTTGCTCAAGCTAGGAGATGATGTCACCACAGACCTTATCGTCCCCGCCGGCTCCAAAGCACTGCCATTGAGATCCAATATTCCAGCCCTTTCAGAGTATATCTTTGAGGCCGTTGATCCAACGTTTGCAAGGAGAGCTCAGAAAGAAAAAGGAGGAGTGATTGTTGCAGGAGAGAATTATGGGCAAGGCTCCAGCAGGGAGCATGCTGCTCTCTGTCCAAGATATTTAGGTGTCAGGGTAATCCTGGCCAAATCCTTTGCCAGGATCCATATGAATAATCTCATTAACTTTGGAATTCTGCCTTTGACCATCGTTGAACAGGAAGAATATGAGAAACTGGATCGGGGGGACGTATTGATATTCCAAGAGGTGAGAAAGGCCCTGGAAAAAGGAGATGTCTTGAAGGTGGAGAATTTCACGAAGGGCCGTAGATTCTTTGCAGCGTTCAATTTTACCCGCCGTCAACGAAAAATTCTCTTGGAAGGGGGACTCATTAATTTTGCCAGAGGGGTCCACGCATGAAGAGCGGAGTCAAGACAAAATCTCCCTAATACCATCACCCGGGAGGTTTTTGACTTCACAGGACAGCCGCTGTTCGGTGTCGAGAGGGTTAAAGAGTGAAGACGATCAGGTCCACACAATTCACACATTGACGAATGAGAATCACAAATCGTGATATTATTGGGCTGCAGGCATCCATAAATCTTGTCAGAAATGTAGACGCAACCCCAATTCTCGGGGGAGGGACTATGCCCCCGAACATTTCAGGGGTGACATTTTCCTGTTGCAGTAACACATATGGGAGGTTCTTAAGTGAAGGGGTATAATGGAAAAATTCTCCGCGTTAATCTCACAAACGGTAAATTTTCGAAAGAGGAACCCTCGGAGGACTATTATAGGCACTACGTGGGTGGTCGAGGGTTTATCATTCACACACTCCTAACAGAACTACAGAGAGGAATCGATCCTCTAGGACCTGATAACAAACTTATTTTTGCCTTAGGTCCTATGACCGGACATCCTCTTATGGGGAGTGCAAAAAGTAGCGTTGGATCTAAATCGCCCCTTTCAGGTGGATTTGGCGAAAGTGAGGCCGGAGGTTTTTGGGGTGCAGAGTTAAAAAGATCCGGGTACGATGCCATCATCGTTGAAGGGGCTTCGCCCACGCCGGTGTTCCTTTGGATCGAAAACGGAGATCCTGAAATTCGGGATGCGCGGAATTTATGGGGATTGGAGATTGCAGAAACCGAGAGGTCAATTCAAGAAGAGATCGGCGACGAGAAAATTCGTACCGCAGCCATCGGTCCCGCAGGAGAAAAACTGGTCCGCTACGCCTGTATCGCATATGATGTTTCTTCCATAGCTGGACGAACAGGGATGGGAGCGGTTATGGGTTCAAAGAAGTTGAAGGCGATTGCGGTGAAGGGTAAAAATCCACCCGAGATGGCCAATAGGGAAAAGATCAGTGAGTTGTCTCGATGGATGGCCCGGAATTTTAAGGAAAAAGCCCCTTATTGGCGTTATGGAACGGGATCCAATATGTTAGGATATGAGGCTTCTGGAAACCTTCCCATAAGAAACTTCAACGGAGGTCCCTTCCCTGGTGTCAAAGAAATAACGCCTCAGGTCATGTTTGAGAAATCATATGTTGAAAGGATGCATGGGTGTTTCAGGTGCCCCATGCGATGCAAGAGAAGAGTCAAGATTGAAACCCCATGGAAAATAGATCCTGTCTATAGTGGACCAGAATACGAGACCTTGGCCGCTTTTGGCACCAACTGCGGTATTGATAATTTAGAGGCTATCATCAAAGCTAATGAGCTTTGTAACCGTTTTGGGCTCGATACTATTTCAACGGGTGTGTCTATATCGTTTGCAATGGAATGTTTTGAGAGGGGATTGCTTACGGTTGAGGATACTGACGGCTTAGAACTTACTTTTGGCAATGCCGAATCTATGATTGCAATGGTTGAACGTATTGCATTACGGGAAGGGCTCGGGGACCTTTTGGCGGAGGGAACAAAAAGGGCTGTACAAAAGATTGGAAAAGGCTCCGCTGAATTTGCCATGCATGTGAAGGGTGAGGAAATCCCCATGCATGAGCCGCGCTATAAGCAGGGAATGGGATTGCATTATAGTGTACATGCAACAGGAGCAGACCATTGCACCGGTATCCACGATGATGTTGTTATCAAGAACTTGACCGGCTGGAGCAGTATAGACCTGGCAGAATCGATGCCGAGTACCGAATTAAGCCCACGAAAGGCCCGAATGTTGTATCATCTAGGTCTATGGCGTCATCTCGCTAATTATTTGGGGCTGTGTATTTTTATACCCTGGAGCTACCAGCAGATAAGCGTTGCAATGGAGGCCATAACTGGGTGGCCGATGAGTTACTGGAGGCTTATGAAAGCCGCGGAGCGGGGGATAGCGCTTGCACGCATATTTAATATTCGCGAAGGATTCTCAGCGGAAGATGATAGATTACCACGGAGGTTTAGCGCTTCTCCTCAAGACGGCCCCCTGAAAGGTATATGTGTTGACCCGGAAAAATTTGCCGAGGTGCAGAAAATTTACTATCAGATGCTCGGTTGGGATGAACGAGGCATCCCAACCTATTCGAGGCTAGCGGAACTTGATATTGAATGGGCTTCCGAATACTTAGCGTGAATGGTGGCTGATGGGGGACGTCCTTAAATATTTCAATATCCGGCGCTATGGACATAAAAGTATACCCTTCCCGCACTCGATTGAGTCTACGGGGCCGAGGCCGTGTGGACCACCCTGTATAGTTACGGCCGAAATTCCGGTACCAAAAAGAATGAATATCGATAGATCGGCCGTTTCATTGAATTCTTGAAGGACGTATCGCTTTTTTCATTGTAACGTCCAATAACCGTTACCAAAGGAGGACATAATGGGAGCTACTGAAGAGCTCGCAAGGTTCGCATGTGAGCTTGAATTTGAGCACGTTCCTAGGGAAGCAGTTGACTGGGCCAAGGACGCCATACTTGACTGCACCGGGGTTACGCTTGCTGGCGCAAAGGAGGACGCCGGGAGGATTATCGCGAATTATGTTAAGGAAGGTGCTGGGGGACCAGAGGCCAGTGTTCTTGCTTCTGGGTTCAAGACCACTGCGGCCAGCGCTGCCCTCGCCAACGGAACGATGGCCCATGCTCTGGACTACGATGACTACGCACTCCCTAACTGGATGGGGCACCCTACGGCTCCACTGTTGCCCGCGATATTCGCGCTGGGGGAACGGCAGAGGATATCAGGCAAAGACACCTTGTTGGCCTATGTCATTGGCTTCGAGGTCGGTGGGAGGGTTGGAGCCGGGGTCGGGCGGGGACATTACGAGCATTGTAGCTGGCATCCCACAGCTACCCTCGGGACCATGGGCGCAACAGCGGCATGCTGCAGGATACTGAGGCTGGATGTGGCGCAGACCCGTATGGCATTGGGCATTGCCAGCTCTGAAGCATCCGGCGTGAGGCAAAACTTCGGCACCATGACCAAACCACTTCATGCTGGTCTGGCAACCCGCAACGGCGTGATAGCTGCCCTCCTTGCCCAGAAGGGGTTCACAGGGGATGAGTACGCCATCGAGGGACCACTGGGTTTTAGCAGCGCGTTCACCACCGGCGGCGAGTATGACCTGACCAAGATGACTGAGGGCCTGGGTAAGTCTTTCCTTATCGTCGAGAGCGGCGTGAGCATAAAGCCATATCCATGCTGCGCCGATGGCCACCGCTGTCTCGATGCCATACTCTCCTTGGTTAAGCAGCATGACATAAAAGCGGATGATGTAGCCTCGGTTGAATGCCGCACCAGCGACATGGTGCCGCAAATAATGCTACGGCATCGCCCGAAAACCGGGGCAGAGGCTAAGTTCAGCATGGAGTTTGGCATGGCGGTTGCCCTGCTTGACCGAAAGGCGGGGTTGCAGCAATACACGACGGAGCGAGTCGTAGATCCGAGGGTGCAGGAGCTCCTCACCCGGGTGAGTTTCGTCCATCCACCGGAATCAAGTGGCTATCTGGGCATGGAAACCTACCCAGAGCAGGTCACGGTCAAGCTGCACGATGGGACGGTGTACTCCCATGAGGTTCTTGACAGCAAAGGAAGACCAGGTAACCGCCTGAGCGAAGCAGAGCTCATCAAGAAGTACAGCGAATGTGCCGCCCGAGCCATCTCCCCTGAACGCATCGACCGCTCCCTCGGTATGCTCCAGGGATTGGAAGAGCTTGGAGACATCAGTGAACTGATGGATGTGCTTTGCGCCTAGCTTTGGAGGGGAGGTTCTCCATGGACTACCCGAAAGTCTTGACATTCTTTTCTCCAACCAAGCTGTATTTGGGAATCAACTCGCATAGGAAACTGAGTGAAATAGCCGCCGATTTGGGGGTCAAGAACCTCTTTCTCTTGACCGATAATGTGATTGCCTCCACGGAAATGTACAAACTGGTAGAAGACACCCTCAGAGAGATCCATGTCACGTTTGAAGTCTTTGCTGACATTGAGCCTGAGCCCAGCGCAACGACTGTGGAAAAGGCATATCAGCTCTATCGGACCACCAATGCCTCGGCCTTATTAGCTCTTGGGGGTGGAAGCACAATAGATGTGGCGAAAGCCGTTGGAATTTTGGCAACAAATGGGGGCAGCATTTATGATTACCAGGGTGTAGACAAGTTCTCGAAGCCCCCGCTGCCGCTCATCGCTATTCCAACAACAGCAGGCACTGGTTCGGAAGTCTCCAGTTCATGTGTGATTACCGATACTGCTCGGGGTGTGAAGATGTCGATTCAGAGTCCAGCCTGGAATCCGGCCAGGGTTGCGATCCTGGATCCTCTCGCATTGAGGTCGCTGCCCGCTTCTGTTGCTGCTCATGCCGGCATGGACGCCTTTGTCCATGCTTTTGAGTCCTATGTTTCATTAACTGCCAGCCCATTAAGCGATGCGATAGACCTCTATGCCATCGAATTGATTGCCCATAACATCAGGCCGTTTGTGTCAAACAGGAATAATCTTGACGCCGGATTAAAGATGCTCTGCGCTGCGAGCCTTGCTGGCATCGGGTTCACGAACACGCGAACCGGGAACGTTCATTGCATGGCGAGGCTGGTCGGCGCTGCTTTCCATGTTTCCCATGGCCTTAGCAATGCAGTGTGCCTCCCCTACGTCGCTGAGTTCAACCTTATTGCGGCTCCCCATAAATTTGCACGGGTAGCCATGGCCATGGGGGAGAATGTTCAGGGTCTAACGACACTGGAGGCAGGTAGGAAAGCCGTTGAAGCGATCAAACAGCTGAACAAAGATCTCGGTATACCGGAGAGATTGAGGGATATCGGGGTAACGGAAGACAAGATACCCGAGATGGCAACCCTTGCTTTTGAGTCCAACTATAATAGATGGAACCCCCGGTACACGACGGTTGAAGATTTCCTCTTACTCTTCAAGAAGGCTTTGTAGAAACTCACCGGTCTGAGAAAAGAATTATACGGTGGATTGTCTGCCTGAGATAGAGATGTGACACATAGCAAGAAACATATATGATATTTTTTCTCTTACACGAAAAGGAATTCATGCATATATTTCGGCATACAACAGGGAACTCTGTCATCTCAACAGGAGGGGTGCAAAATGTCACCTGAAGGTACAAAGGAGGAGATCTTAGAACGTGTGGCAAAGAAGGCAGGGGACTACGAGGAAGTCTCCATCAGTTGTTCTCAGGGTACCCTCGCTGCGCTCCAGGAAGAATTCAACCTGGCTGGGGGGAGGGATGTTATAAAGGCGGCAACATTCATGCCAGGAATAGCGAGCCGAAAAGAGACGTGTGGCGCGGTCACGGGCGGCCTCATGGCATTGGGTTTAGCCTTTGGCCGGGATAAGGTTAATGATCCTGATCCGAATACGCCTGAAGCAAAGGAGCAACTGTTGAAGCTCAGGGAGAAGGCGTGGCGGTTTTGTGAGGAGTTTAAGAAGGAATTCGGCAGCACAATGTGCGGCGATATCCGGCCAAAAATAATGGGGAGAGATTACAACAGCATGGATCCAAAAGAGAGGCAACAGTTCTTGGATGATGATGGACCAAAGAAGTGCCGTGTGCCACCCGAAATAGCTGCCCGTATTGCAGCCTCAATACTCTTAGAGACGTGATCAAGGACGTTCTGCGCAGGAGGTTCAAACCCACACACCGAGCAGTCGCGCTCAGTTTTTCAATCCTTTTAATCCAGCCTGAGGGCATTATTGGCCCGATACCTGCCCCACTCGTAATTTTCTACGGTCCCATGAGTAATCTTGGCAGGAACAGACAAAAATCAGGCCAATAGGTAACGATGGCAAGCTGTATAAAGCCCAAACAAGTGAAGGGGAAGGTCCCCTTTATGGTCTCCCATAGGGGGGCCTTAGCCACGCCGGAGATGACGAAGAGGTTGAGCCCTACCGGAGGCGTTTCCAGGGCGAGTTCCATGTTTACGGTCATAAGGATACCGAAATGAATCGGGTCGATCCCCATAACTCTGACGAGCGGGATAAGAATGGGCAGGGTGATCAGCATGATGGATGCCACTTCGAGAAACATGCCCATGAAGAGCAGAAAGAGATTGACAAAAAGCAGGAAAAGAAAAGGGGATAATTTGAGATCGGTAACCAGGGCAACCATCCGCGCTGGGACACCCGACTCGGTTAGCCAGTTGCCGAATACGATGGCCGTGGAGATGATAAACATGATCATCCCCGCCGACCTCATGGCCTCTGCGCTTATCGGGATTATTTCCCGGGGTTTCACCCCCCGGTAAACAAAAACGCTGATGATGATGGATACGACGGCTGCCAGAGCCGCGGCTTCGCTTACGGTGACGAACCCTCCGTAAATTCCACCGAGGACGATGAAGGGCATGCATAAGGCAGGAACGGCTTTGCCGGTGGCACGCAGGGTCTCACCCAAAGTAGCCCGCGGTCCTCCCCCATATCCCTTGCGTCTGGAATAATAGGCAATCCAAGCGATGTAAAGGGCCCCCTCCAAGAGGCCCGGCGTTACCCCAGCCAGAAACAACCTTGGGATGGATTCTTCCGCAATGATCCCGTAAAGGATCAGGGCGACGCTGGGAGGAATCATGATTCCCATGGTCCCAGAGGCGGCGACGACTCCCGAGGCAAAACCTCGGCTGTAACCGAAATCTATCATGGCGGAGATAACGATTATGCCAATAGCCAGGGCAGACGCTACGCTGGAGCCGCAAATAGCGGCAAAGAACATGCAAGAGACCACAGCGACAATGGCCAGCCCCCCCCGCAGGTGGCCAACGTAGCAATTAGCAGCTTCGACGAGATACCGGGAAGTTCCTCCCCGGACCATGAACTGGGCGGCAGTCACGAAGAAGGGAATGGCCACCAAGGGAAAGGTGTCCAGGGCATTGTACATGACTTCCGGGAGCATCATAATGGGGGTGGGAGAATAAAGGGCGATCATGACCATGGCGGTGATGCCCAGCGTGAAGGCGATGGGAACTCCCAGGCAGAGTAACCCCCCAAAAACGAGAACGAAGACCGTAATCATGGATGGATTTCCTCCTGGCTCATTTCGTGACTTTCCAAAATCTCGGATGTTTGGAATCGAAAGAGCAGGCGGTAAATGCGCAGTCCGTATCTTATGCCGACCAAGAGACAGCCGGCAGCCACCGAAAGATAAGCGATCCAGAGCGGGAAACGAACCGCTGTTGAAGACTTTTGGGCGCACGCATAGGTTTGCAAGACGATCTGGAATCCATACCAGCTGATGATCGCACAGAATCCTATGCACACGATCCCGTTGAAGACTGCCAGGATGCGCCTGATCTGCACGGGGAAGCGTTCTACGAGTAAAGTAGCCGCCACGTGCCCCCTTTCCTCCGCCAGACTACTGGCGGCAATGAAGACGGCCCAGATGATCATGTAAAGACAGATTTCCTCAGTCCAATAGGGAGGCGCTCGGAAGAGATACCGCATGATGACACCGTAGATAGCAGATGCTAAAGCGGCTAAGTTGAGGAACCCGAAAAGAAATCCCTCCACCCGGTTCCATCGCTCCACAATCTTATTCACAACCAAAACCTCATGTAATTGAAGAGGGGAAGCACCTTCACACGTGTTCGAAAGGCTTCCCCTCCTCCGGATGGATGATGATTGAGGTGAATGCTACATGCCCGCGGCTTTCGTACATCTTTCGACGAGTCCGCGATCGTACCCCAGGTCTTTTATGAGTCCGTCTTGAATAGGCATGATATGCTCGCGCCATTTGGACAATTTTTCGACACTGGGTTCATAAAAATCCATTCCCTTACCTTCCAGGAAATCTTTGGCCCATATTTGCTGGTCTCTGGCGATCTTCCGCTGTTTGGGAGTTGTTTCTTCCCATACATCCATAAAGATCTTTNGAAGGTCCGCCGGGAGGCNNTTCCAGAACTTTCTATTCACCAGGGGGTAGTAGTACGAAACGTGGTTCCGGCATTCGAGGCCATATTTGAGCCCGGACTCATGAAGCTTGGCGCTCTCTGCACTCTTGGTCGTCGTACAGAGACCGTCTACCGTGCCTCGTGCCAGAGCCATGGGCACATCCGGCCACGAGATAACTACGCCCTCCGCACCCAAAGCCTTGAGCCGTGCTGTAGAGATGGCGCCTCCGGCATGGCGGATCCTTAAACCCTTAAAATCCTCCAACTCCGTGATTTTTTTCTTGAGGCTGTAAACATTATCAAACCCCATCTCCCACACCCGGCCTATCACCTCCACATTCAGTTTCGCTTCCAGCTTCTTACCCACGAATTCGTCAATTCCACCATCGATCAGCTTTGTAGTAAGTTCATGAGGCTGTCCAAAAAACAAGGGCAGATGAGTAATAGTAGCATTGATGTCAAATCCATCCAGCAAATAGTTCCCCACAACCGCCATCTGCACCACGTCCATGTTCACGGCCTTGGTTACGTGGATGTCTTTGTAAAGCTGGGCACTATGATAAAGGGTGGGTTTCAACTGGCCCTTCGACCTCTTGACCAATTCTGCCATGAATATTTCTAACCCCTTGGTTTTTGGGTGGGTCAGAGAATTCTCTATCGAGATCTTGAATTCATACGGCTGGGCCTCCACCAGTGACACCACCCCAAGCGGCACCGATAGAACGGCTACGACCGCAAAAACCAACATGATTCTGCATCCTCTTCTCATATCTAATCCCTCCTTTTAGAATTGTATTGAGAATTAGTGGCTTACGATGGAACACCTCCTTTCTTCCAAGTCTGGCGAAAAACCCGTACAAGGTGGTCCAACTGGCAAAGGAATTGCCAAAGAAAATTCCTCGCCCCCCCCTCTTGGGCCCGGTGCAGGCCCCACAATGAACCTTTATTGGATCCTGGGATTCCCTCCGCGGAAAGCAGAGATTCTGCCCTGCAGAATCTCGTTCTCCATAGTAGCTATACCCTAACATTGTTGAATTTCAAATGTCAAGGCTCGTTATGGAGAAATACCTAACAAAATAAGCAAAAAATTGTGATTCAACGGAGATTTATACTTTTTTTTGTTGATTTTTAGAGGTATTCGACGAATATGAGGCTATTCTTTTCGAAAGCTTTAATGGGTGACCCATACACTAGATAGGTCTGTCCACCATCTCCGGAAATATTGTTTCTCCGGTGTAAGGATTCCTGGCCGCCACCTCTTCATTCAATTCGACGCCCAGGCCCGGCTTGGTGGGAGGTATGATGTAGCCCTCCTCCCATGTAAGGGGTTCTTTAAGAATCTCAGCGTAGAAATCGCCCAACGTCTCGATGCTTTCCTGAATTAAGAAATTGGGGCTACAGGTATCAAGCTGTATGTTGGCAGCAGCCTCTATTGGCCCACAGTAGAGATGCGGGGCAATCTCCGCATAGTGTACTTCAGCCATGCCGGCGATCTTCTTGGCCTCCAACAACCCTCCGACGCGCCCAAGCGCCGGCTGTAAAATGGCCGCCGCCTGCTTCTCAACCAACCGAGCAAACTCATACTTTGTGGTCAGCCGTTCACCTGAGGCGATCGGAATGCTCGTAGATTGGGCAACCCGGGCCATCTCTTCCACATTCTCCGGCGGCACTGGCTCCTCAAGCCACAGCGGATCAAACTGCTCTAACCTCTTGGCGAGACGGATAGCACTGGAAGTGGTCATCTGTCCGTGGGTTCCAATGAGTAAATCGCACTTGTTACCGACAGCTTCCCGCACGTTCTTGACGACAAGTTCAGCATTATCAAGCGCCTCCAGGGAGAGCTGCCTGGGGTCAAAGGCAGACATAGGCATAACGGGGTCAAACTTCAGAGCGGTGAAACCCTGCTCAACATAATGAGTCGCCCTTTTCGGGGCAAGCTCTGGGTCCCCAAAAATGTTTGCTACTGCCAAAGCATCTTTGGCTCCCGCCAGGTCATCCGGTGCCGGATAAAGATATGTGTAGCAGCGGAGCTTTTCGTGAACCTGGCCGCCGAGCAGGTTATAGATTGGCTGGTTGACCGCCTTACCGATGATGTCCCAGCACGCCATTTCAATAGCACTAAGCACCGCCATCAGTGACAGGTCAGGATGCTGCGTATAGCCGCTCGAGTAGATGATCCGCCATAGCCTTTCAATCTTAAACGGATCAGAGCCGATAACATAATGCTCAGCCACGTCCTCAATCATACGTACCACTGTGTTCGGGTGAAACGGCCCTCCGTAGGCTTCGCCGAAGCCCTCTATCTTGTCGTCCGTGGTCAGTTTCAAGAAAACGAAGTATGCTCCTCCATAATGGGGTGGGGGATTCGCCACCACATATGTCTTGACATCTGCGATTTTCATAACGTGTTACTCCTCCTCTCTCATATTTCCCACCCGATCCTTGTCGAGGCCAGAAGCTGAACCTTTTCGTGCCACCCTCCTGAGCCTCAGGTTGATTGATATCACTATGTCAATTAGGCGGGACTGGGTAATCGAGACACTAACAGACCAGAAGAAGTCGGTCAAGGAGATTTAACTAACTCATAGAGGGGGATTTCAAAACCGATAGCTCAGTCACAGTCGCACCGAGCAAGGAGCTAAACTTCTCCTCAATCAAGGTCTTTGCTCTCAGAACAGTCTCTTCCCCCATGGAGCTAAGCAACTCGCAGAGAAATACACAGCGTGCGGACTTCGCTGTAATCTTAGCCTTTTCTGCTTGTCTCCAAAGAAAATGTCTGGTCAGCACATCTGAATTATCTGCGTAGATTATTTCCCCCACCTCTGTTTGCTCCTGCTCGCCGCTACCAAGGGGGGTAAAGGGTTCGGGTTCGTGACAAACCCTCAGCGATAGCTCACCGTCGAGTTGCTCGATGTCATATGCGCCGAAGGGAAGCACTAAATCCATCGAAATCGCGTTATACGTGTCCACAATGGGGTTAATAGAAAAGGGGCTTTCACTTTTGGCTGTCCTCTTAGCAATTGCCTCGATTGACGGGGGGCATTTCTTCAACGGCACGCCCGCGTTACGAAGAGCTTCTCGCCACTGCGCTATCAAGGGATGCGTCTTGACGCCTTGTTCTCGAACTGCTTCCGCGAGTTTGTCCCAGCCCGAGATCAGATATCTGGATATGAGATCAGCTCGAGGCGCCCCAATTCCTAGAATGCCGGCAATGATAATGAGTCCGGGTACTTTTTGGTAGACATCTTCGGAAATTCGCAAAGGCTCAACCATTTCCTCTCCCCAAGCAAGAAGCACTTTGCCCTATGGTAAGCGTTGAAACATAGCCCTGAAGATCAGCGGCCCCTTCGACAAGCTCAGGGCCGCTCGACCGATAGGTTAGCCGGATAACTCTATCTCGTTCTCTTCGCACCACTGCCGGAGCACCTGTTCCTCGCGTTGACTCTCAAAGGCATACCAGTTTTCCAGCTGCCCCTTTGATTCCAGAAGATTTTTAAACCGTCCATACGCTCCGCGTCTCCGGAAGATCTGCTCTACGCGGTGATATTCATCGGGCAAGTGCGTTCCGATAAACTCGAAGACGAGTCGCTGACCTAAGTCCAAATCATTCTTGTGAGGGATCTCTATCCACGTATCCCAATCAAGGTCCTCATCGCCGATCTCATCGATGTCTCCCATCTCTGAACAGTACAGTATCTGGCCTGTATCTTTACGGAGGATTGCCGAGTTCATGCCGTAAGCCGCTGAACTTACGAAGAAAAAAGCATCCTGGATATCGCCGAACTTGATCATTGTTCCTCATGCCTAACGTAACATTATGCTGCCTATATGCAGTTTTATTTTACCGCAAAATAATAAAGAAAGAGGAAAGTGGGAAAGCCGGACGTCTCCAAATTTTTTAACATAATATCGATTAACCCCATGTTTGTTGTTTTCATTCAAAGATATCACAGCACTCATATTATCAATATTTCAAAACCAAATAATTTCACACAATGATATCGAATTATTGAAGAACATCCCCCATTTGCCCAGCGCCCCCCTTTTTCTCCACAGTAAGTGCTGACTCACGGGTTGGCCTCGTTTGCAGACAGACACACAGCATAGGTGCTAAGCCGATATGGCCTCCGCGATACTACACACAATTTCAAAGGCCTCATTCAAGTTGAACCAAACGAAATCGGCGGGACGGAGTACTGGCTTTAATTGACCGTCCAACTGCCGATCAAGTTCCCTTTTGCGCCCCTTAGAGACATCAACAGGGTCATTGCCCGGTACCTCGAGTTTTCTCCTTACCATGTCGAGGAACTCGCGATTATCTAACTTCAGCCCCATCTTGTGAACAGCATAGAACAAATCGAAGAAATCACGGATCGCAGGTTCCTTCCTGGTCAGGGCCGCACGGGCCTTTTCTGCGTACGCCTCGCTTGCCGCCATCGCACGAACGGTGAAAGTGGGAAGGAGAGACCGATCACTAAATGGATTCACCACAATTGTGCGCGCTTCATTGGACACCGACGACTTGATCAGCGGTTCACGTAAGCCAACTTCAAGCTTCATGCTTTCCTGTGTCTCAATTATTGCCGACCGATACGCAATGTACCCGATGTATTGCCGGGACTCGTTATGAGCTCTGAACGCTTCCGAAATTGCAACTCCAGGAAGTATTTTCGGCAGCTTATTGAATATCCGTTTCACTGGCTCCATCCGAGCACGCCTTTGATTTCGTGAGGTGTCCGCAGGAACTGGGATGATGAAGTCCAGATCCTCGCTGAGTCGATAAAAATCTGTGTGAACATTGCTGAGACAGGTTCCTCCTCTGAAAACGAGCGATGTATCGCCATCAAAAAAGCTCTGCAGGATCAGCGAGCAGTAGTAGTCCCTTTCGATCAGAGTCGCTGTAAACCCCGCAGTTCTCTCTGAGTGTGCCAAAGCCTCACGGAAGATCTCGCGATCTGTATCATGAGGGTATGGGAAGTTCACCTCATCCATTGACGATGACCCCCCACTTGCGGTTGACTGTTCCCTTTGCGGGCCTGCCAGGAATCCAGGGGATAGGGGTCTTGGAATTGCTGAGTTGACGCTGGAGCCGCTTTATGATTCTCGAAGTTTGGACGAGACTATCCAGTAAGTACCCTATTCGCCGAGCCGTTGCCTGATTTCCGTACTGAGCGGTAGCCTCGACTAATTCGGACACAAGCTTAAAATCCTTCTTGATTTCCTGTCTGATCCAATCATATCCTCTGGGCAAACTATTAAAGCGGGACCAGTCAAAGATGGCATCCATGAGGGTTCTGGCTTTGGAAGAATAGATAACTTCGACACCTTCAGGAGTGCGAAGAACATTGGTGGCTCCAAGGCGTTCGTCTGCGATTTTTATGAATTGAAACGCTAAGTTCCCGATTGTACGACTACTTGAAATACGGTTATTGTAAACGTAAGTGACACTCGGAATTTGGTCATCGAGGCTGTAGAAATTGAACGCGGTTGGCCCGCAGACCTGATATTTACCGTCCTCTTCCTCCATGAGCTTCTGAAGAATGAGGGCAGCTCCGGGACCGTATTTGCCGCCAGCCGGTATGCGAAGAGGGACGAGATATACTCCGCGCTTCAGTCTGACGATCCAGCCCGATTTTGACAAGCGACGGAATAGATCGATTTCCTGTGGTCCAGTGATACCTAGTACTGGGGCTAGTTCTCCGGTGCGGACGACATCCTTCTTCTTTAGCTGAACATACGCGAAGAACCTCGATGAGAGATTTCCTAACTCCGGTCCTTGTCGTTTCATGATATTTCTCATAAATGGGTTATTAACCCATTATCAAGAAATACGATAAAAGTCAATCTATCGTAACACTTCCATACTGCTTTCATCACCGGTTGTGCCACCGCCGCCATCATGTCCACAACCCCTATCTTGACCGTGGTATCCCTTACAATCACTATTACCTCAGTAGCTATGGTCGACATCGCCGTGAAGAAACCGTAACCGCTAAATTCTGCAATCCGCCACCAGGCCGACCGTTTGACATCAGCTGCCCTGAACCTGTAATAAGGATCAGCTCCATTCAGTACTTATAGCTAGAGGGCGTATGCCCCCGATACATCTCATGACAATTCAAGCAGGCTCTTTATTGAATATCTCGGATACGATTGCTGCCTGAATTTCGGGGGTAGGTGTCCATTTGAATTCGTGTTCGTAGCGTCTCTTGGCAAAGTGAGTACGCGCGTCAATCACCCGCCCGGATTGTCCTTCATCTATATCTATATACGGTGGCAGAGCCTCGACAGCAAGGCGCGCCTCCTTCTCCAGCTCAGCAGTATCTATATATCCCTGATCGTCGAAAGTAAGCATGTAGTAGTCGATATGGTTTATGCTGATTGGATTTCGCCCTACCACTTCCAAAACCACCATCGCACACCGCACCCGTTTTCCGGCATACTGCGGGAGACTCTCTCCCGGTTCACGCCGGCGCAATCGTTGATAGCGCGCCATTGGAAGGCGATGCAGGGAGTCATCATCATCGACGAGGAATATTCGAAAGCCAGTACCCATCGTACTTCACTTCATAGTGGGGGAGTACATTTTTAGAAAATAGAACCGTCCCATTTTTGCATTTTTGTCTTTGGGTTTTTCTGGTGTGGATTATGATGAAATCTCGTTTGACGCTGCCCTAGCCGGTTTTTTGTTTGAATGCTTTCGTTGGCAACCAAACAGCCCAAAGTTGTAGTGCGAAGCCAATCATAATCAGAATAAGACCAAAGCGCGACATGTGAGTGTAAGTCTTGCGACGTTATGAAACCTCCCGGTCGTAGTCACGTATTGGGGGACGTATTGGGGGACGTCCTTAAATAAATAATTTTATACGTGCGATATATCGTTGAAAGAGGTGACATCATTGCAAGAAAGACAATTATCAAATGATCGACAAGCTTTTTTATTTACTTAAGGACGTCCCCCCTCTTTTCTATGTTGATATTGAAATCGATAAATACTGAACGTGGGTCAATTTTGATAAAACACTATATCATATTTCACAAAAAACGCCACCGGAAAATTGCGGAAGAAAGGAATCTCTGCTGTGAGAAGGCATCTTTTCATGACCGTCCCTCCTCACTCTTCGCACTAAGGTCGTATAATCGCAGTCATCTTGAACGCCCACGAAATTCAAAGTAAACTAGAGAAAGCTTAGACGGAGGTATTAAATATGGGGCTGCAAACAAAAATGTGGTTATTGGTAGCGCTGATGTTCGGGATTGTCTATGGGGTAATCACGGGAGTCGGCACCTACATGGGGAAAGGAGGTGCAACCAGCTACGTCTTCCTGGCCTTTTTAATCATGGGTTTTCAGTATCTGATTGGACCTTCAATGGTTTCACTGATGATGAGAGTTAAATGGATTTCCGAAAAAGAAGAGCCTGAGCTTCATCGCCAGGTAGCAGAGTTAGCTCAAAGGGCCGGAATTCCCAAGCCGAAGGTAGGTATTTCTCAGGTTTCTATTCCGAATGCCTTCGCCTTTGGCAGGACTCAAAGAGACGGCAGGCTTTGTGTTACCCAGGGAATTCGGAGTCTGCTGAGCAAAGATGAGCTGAAAGCAGTTATCGGTCATGAAATTGGTCATCTTAAACATCGGGATATGATGATCATTACCTTACTTTCGGTTATCCCCTTGATCTGCTATTGGCTTGCCTGGAGCCTCATGTGGGGAGGAATGTCTGGGAGAAAGAGGGAGGGCGGAGGCTATGTGGTCTTAATCGGTCTGGGGGCGATGCTCGCGTACTTCATCACCAATTTGCTGGTTTTGGCTGGCTCTCGAATCAGAGAGTATGGAGCTGATGAGACGAGTGTAGAATTAGGGAATCATCCTCATCATTTGGCCTCGGCTCTTTACAAACTGGTCTACGGTTCAGCTCAGTGTCGAAAAACTGCCCGTGGAGAAGAGGAATTGCATCGGGTACAGGGCTTGAAGGCATTCTTTTTGAATGATGTTGGGAGGGCGCATAATGAAATCACCGAACTAAAAGCGATTGATCGAGATTTTTCTGGAACAATTGATCAAGATGAGCTTTTGGCTCTAAGATCAAGAAAAATAAAACTGGGAGGGGCGGAAAAGGTAGCAGAACTTCTCACCACCCATCCCAACATGCTCAAGAGAATTCAGCGTCTCGCGACTTTAGCTTAGATCTCCTCGAACACCTTGACCCCAGCTTCGTAGACCTTGGTAATTTCGGCCAAAGACTCCATTGCCTGCCCAGCCGCCGCCAGAGCGTCGGCTCGGGCCAGGCCACAGGGCACAGCCGGGTCCACATCCGCTGGTAGCGCCGCGGTGGTGAGAGAAGCCAGAAGACGTCGCTCCGCAGCGCGGCTCAGCCCTAGGTAAGGCAGCGCATCGTACCAAAGGAGGCGTTCCTCGAGGCCCGCGAAAGGAGCGCGCTGATGGGCCATCTCCGCAATCTCGGCCCCGAGCTCTCCCGCCCGTTGTGCCGCTGCGCCGAAGTTAAAGCGTGTGGCGGGTAGCGGCTCGAGGGCCCGCATCTGCATCATCTGGAAAAAGTGGTACACCGGCCGCAACCCGGAGACAAGGCCATTGCCGCTACCCCCGGCAATGCCGATGCCAAGGGCCGGTAGGCCCTGGAGGGGGGTCGAGCGGAAATAAACCCGGAACATCTTCAGAATGAAGTATTTCACCATCCCACTGGTATCCCAAATGTATACCGGGGTGCCCAGGACCAGAGCATTGCAACTCAGGACCTTCTGGCTCAAGTATTCAAATCCCTCATCATCATAGGTACACTTCTCGTTGGTGTGGCACACCCAGGGCAAGCAATCCTTGCAAGCTGCCACAACATGATCGGCCATCTGCACCAGTTCAGTGCGGCAACCAGCCTGGGCTGCGCCATCCAATACGGCCGTTACCAGTTGATTCGTCCGACCCTCCCGGTTCGGGCTGCCGACGAGCCCTAACACAATCCTCTTTGGTCCCATAATTCACCTCCGTCCACTCTCGTTTGCTGCTAATAGCAGGGGATCTTTACCCCTAACTTCTACCATTATTACGCAGGGAAAGCCAACTTTTTTGACATCAAGGTTTTACATTGAATTTGGCCTCGCCATTTCCCTGATTTGTTGGATAAGGCAGTAGAGTTATACCTTAAGAGAAATTGCTGAATATTGGGGGATTCATCATGCGACAGTAAGCCGTGTTCCTGAGAACATAGGCCGGAAGATGTAGGAAATGAAGATCAATTGATATCACACCCAAGGTCTTGTTTATCCGTCAAGAATTGAAGACGACTTGGGTTTAATTGGGTGGGTAATTGATTCTGAAGCCATTCGCGGAATGAAATCCTTCATGGAAATAATTCAGTCGCTAATCGATAATTTTGGCTCGCCCCCCGATGATCGATATCATCTTGAAATAAACACCTAATCATGCTATCCTGTAAACCATTGAGTTTATATTCATACCTGCCCCCACAGAAGCAAATACAACAATATCTCCTTTTTTCAATTCATAGTTCTCAAGATTTCCCCTGAACAACAGGTCAAGCAACGTAGGCAAAGTTGCCACCGAGCTGTTTCCAAGCCAAGATATAACCATAGGCATGANATAAGGTGGTATTTCCTTCTCTCCATATAACTTATACAAACGCTTTAATATGGCTTCATCCATCTTTTCATTCGCCTGGTGTAGAAGAANCTTTTTTATATCACTAAGCGATAATCCCGCTTTGGTGAGGCTTTCTTTAANAACCTTCGGAACTGTCCTCAAAGCATACTCATACAGCTTATGACCATCCATCTTAAGAAACAATTCNTCNCCTTCGTAAGTGGGATTATATGACCTACCCATCCGTAGCATATATGCATGATTAAGNGTGTCAGCCCTCGTAACATGAGACAGTATTCCAACNGGTTCTCTGCTTGTTATTGCTTCAACTATTGTAGCTCCTGCTCCATCAGCATATATCATACTGTCTCTGTCATGAGGGTCTGAAACCCTGGAAAGAGTCTCTGCTCCTATAACAAGAATTCTCTTTGAATCACCTGACTTAAGGTAATAATCAGCCTGTATCATTCCTTGTAACCAGCCAGGACAGCCAAAAGAAATATCATAAGGTATTGTCTTGGGGTTTTCTATCCCCAACTTTTGCTTGACTCTTGAAGCAAGGCTTGGAACAAAATCAGCCCTTTTATGATCTGCTTTCATATCGCCGAAGTTTTGAGAAACAATTATGTAGTCAAGGCTCTCTTTGTCAATCTTTCGCGACTCCAAAGCATTCTTTGCTGCCAGAAAAGCAATCTCAGAGGTAACAAGGTCATCTGTAAC
>JGI2171J19970_10000609_pt1 | contig 19398 bp, 20 predicted proteins | sample DeeMarSWOR324_28_FD_19970 | JGI IMG/M metagenome (IMG submission 19970) | reverse complement strand
CAGGCTGCACCTCCACTGTGTCAAAGCGGATACATCTTCCTGATTGATCAAATTCAGCATCAATTACTGCCACTAATGTGTGCAGCTCCTTCACGGTAGCCCCTTCTTCATCGTAACGATGCTGAAAATCACATAAGAGACGTACTTTACCCACAATTAAGACTCCACCAACGTAGTAGAGGTTATCATCAACAATACTCTTCACATCCACCAGGTTATTGACATGTAGTGGTTTTCCGCACTCAGGGCAGACGAACCTTTCTTTTTCATGCTCTTAACTGGATTTCTACCTGTATCGGCTTGTCCCTTTTCTTCCATTTTCCTGTCAAAAATATACTCATCGGAAATATATCTTCTTTTATCTCACATTCTAAATGAAGATCCAAGTATACTTGAAAGAGATATTCTCAAAAAGATACCAGAAATAATGTCACGGAAAACAGTAAAGGAAACCCTCATTCTCATGGAAGAACGTCAAATTATCATGAACCCACACTTATACATACGCAACTGTGAAGGATATTCTAACCATTATATGATAACTGAAGTTGAAAATTGGAAAGATTTGTATGAAAAGATCATCTGCAGAAATTGGGAGGCGATAGATGCTGCATTTTACATTCGTTCGTGGAAGAAAAATCGGTTAGCGTACATAAAATACCACAACACACTGAAGGGGGAAGTACCTCACGTACTAGAAAAAGGCCCAATTGACTTCATGTGCGTGATCCATCCACAATCTACAATAGATCATAAGCTTCCTAAGAAATTAGAATCAGAACCAGACAAAAAATCTCAGATACTGTCAGATAGACTAAATAAGAAATTTAACTGGGATTACGATACAAAACAGGTATTCTGGTGGTTAAGTATCAATTATAGATTGAGTCTCACCCAGATAGCTCGACAACTCAAGGTTTCGAGAACCACAGTGAGAAATAAGAAGAGGTTAATTGAAGAGTTCACCTGCATTCACTATCCAATGTACATTCACACATTTACAAGCTATACAGGCGTCTTATCTTCCTTTTATACAGAATATCCTGAATATATCAAAGAAATCTTTCAAAATTTGAGTGCAACATGCTATCTCTTTGGTAATCAAGAGAAGATCCTCTGTTTTGTAAATACTACTCTTCCAAGTTATGTAACTCACGTTTTTGAAGAACTCGAAAAGAAAGGAATAGTTGAAGATTTAAATACTGAAATAACGGTGAGAAGCTGGAATAAAATTGTAGATGAATTCCAATTAGGAAGAATCCCTGAGAAATACTTTTGGATGTTCAAGAGAAAAATAAAAAAGAGAAAAAAGTAAAATCTACAGAGGAGTTCCACCTCCAGACCCAGGATCACCAGGTGGCCCTTCTGGTTCGACAGTTCCTCCTAATGGGTCAAATGGCCAGTTTTTTAGAAATTCATTCATGTTGATCACCTCATTTGCTTGATGTCTCTTGAGAAAAACTTACTTGAAAATATTCGGTTACAAATTGAAAAATATTTGTGCAAATTAGACAAGTAGATGAGGATAGTGAGCATATGTTAAAACCTTGTGGAACGAAAAAGCAAAGAATTGTTACACGTGTAACATGATGGAGTAAATCTAGTATACCCAAAAAGCAAAGAATTGTTACACGTGTAACATGATGGAGTAAATCTAGTATACCCTTAAAATAATGCAAATGAATCTTCTACCCTAACAAATGGAAAGTGAACTATGGTTGTACGACATCTTTTTATGGAGAAAGATCAAGGTTTGATAATGTTATCGCCCCGTCTCGCTCTCATTACAGCTATTACTGCAGTATCCTTCTCATCAATTTTGATTCGTATGAGTGAGGCTCCCTCTTTGGTGATCGCTTCGTATCGTCTGGGGTTGGCCAGTCTCTTCATGGTTATAGCAGCATATGCGCAGCATCAACTGCCCCAATTACTGGAAATGACCAAAAAAGATACTATAGCCTTGATTCTGTCTGGATTCTTTCTGTATGTTCATTTTGCCACCTGGATTACCTCCTTGTTTTATACGACAATAGCTACAAGTGTTATCATTGTCGATTCTTCTCCCATCTTTGTGGCAGTACTTTCTTATATATTTTTGAGGGAAACCCTCAGGTTCAAAGCTGTAGCAGGTATTGTGTTGTCTATTGCAGGTGGTGTCTTGATTGGATTGAGCAACCCAGTGGAAGAGAATTTGATGGGAATTTTTCTCGCATTCTTGGGTGCTATCGGGCTGGCAGTCTATTTGGTGATCGGGAGAGACTTGAGAAAGAAACTGGACACTTTCTCGTATGTATCTGGTGTTTATTCTGTCTCTTTTGTGTTTCTACTGGTTACCTCATTAGTTTTTGATCAGCCGCTTTCCGGTTATTCTGGAAACCAGTATCTGATTTTCTTGTTATTGGCTTTATTCCCTTCATGTCTGGGTCACACGTTGTACAACTACTGTTTAAAGTATTTGAAAGCTGCTGTAGTGAGTGTGGCCATACTGGGAGAACCAGTGGGTGCCACTGTATTGGCTGTTCTGTTCTTTGGGGAGATACCGACTCTCTTGATTGTTGCAGGAGGTATTCTGGTCATTGGAGGAATTTATCTCACGGTAGAATGAATTAGTTATGTCCAAGAACTCTTTGTGTATCCTGTAAATGTCAAAAATCCAATTATTTCAAAAGTACCCACTTCCTACAATAATTTGTTAAAAAGGAGTTTGTCGTGATCCGGGAATTTCCCGAACCACGACGTTTGGTCTTTCACCACCCTTACAGAGACCGGCTGGATTCACTTTCAAATGCCGTCCTTTTTCTGCCAGTTTTTGGGTGGCGAAAGACTCAGCGATCAAGGAGGAAATGTTTGTCTCCTGCTTGCAGTGTTGGCTGTGCTTCACTCTAATAGACCATTACCCCTATATAAACTTTTCGGTTGACATCACTATCTTACAACAGAAATGTAAAATTTACAACAATAATCGAGATATTCGCAGATTCCCAGCAAAAATAATGAGTAAAAAATTATTCGTAGGAATCCTTAAAAGGTGAAATCTTTCTCAGATCAGCCACCACTTCAGGGAGAACTTCCAGAGTGTAGTCAATGCCTTCCTCAGTGTTATCCCTGCCCAAGGTTAGCCGCAACGAACTGTGCGCATCTTCTGGAGGAAGACCGATAGCCAATAACACATGGCTGGGCTCCAACGACTTTGAAGAACATGCAGAACCAGTAGATGCAGAAATTCCCTTCATATCCAACCGTAAAATCAAGCTTTCTCCCTCTATGAACCTGAAACAGAAGTGTGCATTGATAGGGAGTCTCTTTTCAGGGTGTCCATTCAGCCAGGAGTTTTCAATCTTGAGCGTACCCTTTATTAATTTGTCCCGTAACTTTGTAATGTGCGGCATCACAGTAGGTCTTTCTTCTTCACCGATTTTTGTAGCCTCACCAAACCCCACAATACCTGACACATTCTCTGTGCCTGACCTGAACCCTCTCTCGTGACCGCCGCCGTGCATCAAAGGATCTATTTTGGTACCCTTCTTCACGTATAGGCATCCCACTCCCTTGGGGCCGTGAATCTTGTGGGAGGATACAGACAGCATATCCACGTTCATCTCTTTGACATCTAGGGGTAGCTTCGTTATACTCTGCACTGCATCTGTGTGGAAGTAAGCCCCATGCTCGTGAGCTATTTTTCCCAACTCTTTAATATCTTGGACTGTTCCAATCTCATTATTCGCATGCATCACAGATACCAGCAGCGTATCCTTTCTGATAGCATCCTCCAGTGCTTCCGGCGTTACCAGCCCATACTTGTCCACTGGCACATACGTGACCTCAAATCCAATTTTTTCCAGCCATTTGCACGTATTCAGAACGCAGTCGTGCTCAATTGTTGACGCAATTAAATGCTTTTTCTCTCCACCTTTTGCAAGCTGTGCAAAAGCAGCCCCCTTCAAAGCAGTATTATTGGATTCTGTTCCTCCTGATGTGAAAACAACCTCTCCAGGATCACAGTGCAAAACCTGCGCAACTTTTCCCCTGGCCTCTTCCAGGGCTTGATGTGCTTCCTGCCCCAGTTGATGTAACGAAGAAGCATTCCCGTACTCTTTGTCAAAAAAGGGACGCATCACATCCACAACCCTCGGATCTACAGCACTGGTGGCAGAATGATCTAAATAAACCTTCATGATAACCCCCTCCTTTTCTTGTAATCTTCAATAGCTTTTCTTAGCCCATCTGCTGCCAAATTGGAGCAGTGCATCTTAATAGGGGGTAACCCTTCCAGAGCATCTGCCACATCGCCCCGGGTGATCTTTTCTGCTTCCTCTAACGTTAACCCTTTAGCTAATTCTGTCACCATGGAAGAGGTAGCAATAGCAGCTGCACACCCCATGGTCTCCCATTTAATATCTTCAATTTTATCATCCTTCACTTTTATGTAGATGTGCATCACATCCCCACAGACCGGATTTCCTACCTTACCTACACCATCTGGATTTTCCATACGTCCCTGATTGCGGGGATGGGTGAAATGATCGATAACCTTTTGTGAATACATAGCAATCTCCTGCAAATATAACAGTGTTATACTTTATATATGTTTCGGGTTTCAGGGCTGCCCTTAGTTAGTGGTTCCCTATCAAAGTTCTGCGATTTGTTATTATAACCACCCTTGAATAGGAAAGGATATACGGAAAAATCGGGAATCTACTGTTATGAAACCAATAAAGTTTCATGAAAACTGGGGTAAATTCAGGTTAATCATATTGATACCAGTTATAGAGAAGAATGTAAGAAAAGAAAAAAAGAATAACTAGTCAAGGGTCAGCAATAATTGCACGTAGGCCAGAAGCATGTAGGATATTGGCATGTAAGGAAGAAACATGTGTTCCCTGAACATGTGGAGCACGTACTGTGACATGTACCGTAACACAATGAGGGGTTGTCGCAATAATACTCATCGCATGTGCCACATGTATAGGGGTTGAGCGGTTTTGCACCATCACCACATCCACAAGAGTTTAGCACGCATCTTCCTTCAGTTTCATAAGTAAAAGTATTTCTTTCTGTAGGTAAGAAGTTCATTTCACTGCTTTGCTGTTCCATCCTGTACGTGTACAATGGCGTATTTGATGCTCGGGAATTAGCAGTGACTGCAGTTATGGCCAGAAACGCTATGGACGCACCAATCAATGCCACTAATATCCTCTGTTTTTTGTCCATTGTTTTCACCTCCTTTTATCCATAATGAATCAATGTTTATAAAACTTTCGTTTTTCTCGGAGTTATCTAATAATTCTTCAAAAAGATGGCGACGTGAAGTTTCTAACCTTAACAGACTTCTAAGTTTTCAATCTATGCAGGAAATTACCTTCATATGGCCAATTGTTTCATTGTCTTTCTCAAAATTATGAGATGAAAAAGAAAAAAATCGATATGTATTCGCGCATGTACAAGAGTGTATCCAGTGATTTTGAATTGGCTATATCATTATTTTTGCATATTAATGTCAGAATATTATTATTTAGTGAGATACTATGATATTACGTTTAGGAACTTCTCGATTAGTATTCAGGTCTCCTGCCAAAAAGCAAAGGGAACCCCAGTTGTTTTTTCTGTATTTCCATGTAGAGTGATTTAGTGTCCTCCCAGCTCAGCTTCTCAAAGTCTGCCATTCCCTCTATTAAGAATAGATCAAGATCCTTTCCACTGGGGGATTTGACCACTCTCAGTGTGAAAAAGGGTTTACCTGCAGATTCTGCATATTCCAGATCCTGCCACACTGAATAGGTATACACATCTTCAATAGTAATTCCAATTACAACATCTGATTCAACCATTAACTGTTTAAAAAAGGCTCGATCTCTTTTTCTATAATCCATGGGAGTATAAATTTTTTTTGCATCAAAGTGGCTTTTCAGATAAGATTTGCACTCTTTTTCTGTCCGTGTATGGTAAAGGATAGAGGGCTGGGCCAGATAGATCTTCTTTTCGTATGGTGAGTCCTTTTCACCCAGTAGTTTTTTGAAGATGTTGGCCATGCATACCAATGAAGATGTGGTGTTTTAAATGTTTTGATTTAAGGAGCTGGGGGTTGGCTCCCTGTTACTATTTTGAAACTGAAATTTCTGCACATCACAGCAACAGGTGATGCTGGTTATGAAAAGATGGAAATTGGAGTTCCCTCACAAAAAATAGTATCCATGCTAGAGGAAAAAAATCCTGAAAAGTATGATAAAGAGGAGTAAAGCCGCAATCAGGAGAACAAACGGTATGAGTAAGCTTTCGAGCGCTGCAATGATGGCAGCGAGGACATCTATCCAGGGGACTCGATGTTTTTCTTCCTCTTTTTTCATTAGTTAGGCTAGGGAGTTAGTTATATATAGTTATGGTTCAAAGCCCATCTCCTGCAAAGATGAGGTTCTTTAACCTTTTGAATGATCTTTAACTTTGAATCTGTCTCGTAACCGTATAAGGACCCTCGTATTACTTCCTTGAAATCTTTAAATCACTTTTCAGTAAAATACAATCGCATTACCGATCAGTAAAAAGGGTAGTGGGCCTGGGGGGATTTGAACCCCTGCCCGCCTGGTTATGAGCCAGGCGCTCTTCCAAACTAAGCTACAGGCCCTCAACCTTCGTTAGTATTCAGGTATTTATAGTTATTGGTTTTCTCATTTAAATATCTTGGCTCTATCTGAGGTTGTCAATTTCTGGATGCTTTTCTCAACTTTGTTACACGTGTAACAATTAATTCTCTTTTCTAGTTATTCTCTAGAATTTTTGAGACTAATTGAGATTAAAATAGTTCACAAAGGAGAGACAGTGCACAATGCTCAACATTTTTATTGCTCTTACCTACTTAGTGTATGGAGTCTCAAACCAGAAAAGCAATCTGCGAGTCTCTGCAGAATCTTCCAGAAAAAGACAGAAAGAAGCTCCCTGAAAAATATGAAAAGATCGGCAATATTCTGATCATCCACTTAGATTCCAGTCTTCACCCCTATAAAAAAGACATTGGAGAAGCCTACAGAAAAGCATTCAACGTAAAAACTGTCTTACTAAAGGGGAGAATCTGTGGGGAATTTCGTGTTCCTGGTTTTGAGGTTATTGCAGGCTCCGACACAATAACTATTCATAAAGAGAACACCATTCTGTACAAGTTGGATCTTTCAAAGGTCATGTTCTCCAAAGGGAATATCCATGAAAGAATTCGGATGTCTTTGTTGCCGCACCATGAAACAGTGGTTGACATGTTTGCTGGAATTGGGTACTTCACCTTACCTGTGGCCAGGTTCTGCCATTCTCACGTTTCAGCTATAGAGAAAAATGAAGATGCTTACCATTTTTTGTGTGAGAATATCATGTTAAACAAGGTACACCATTTGGTTACACCGTACCTCATGGACTGTAGCACCTTTCAGGGAAAAGCACAAAGAGTCATCATGGGACATCCCAAAGCTTTTCACTACCTGGAGAAGGCCTTTGAAATCTGTGAGAAGGGGTTCATCCACTACCATGAGTTTGTTCCGCACGGAAAATTTGAAAGGGCTGAAACTCGATTGAGCACAGCAGCTGAAAAAGCGGGGAAAGACATTTTAATTACTGAAATACGAAAAATCAAAAAGTTTTCCCCAGGTGTGTGGCACATCGTCTGTGATGTTCAGGTTTTCTAGTTCTGACAGTATGAAGTGCTAATGATCTTCCATAAAAGTAGAAAAGCAAAAAGCCAACTATCCTATTTCCCCATCTGTTCACATGGATAACTGTCACCACTCCTCTGATTCGATTTCCTTGAGCAGCTTTTCCATTTTTCCCTTGTGCAGGCTGAAATACTTGCACCTTTTTGTGATATCATCCTCCCACCGGGGATATATAGTCATGAAATAGGTTTGCCTTATTTTTTCAGGGACTTTCTCCTCACATAATTTTGTTTTGTCTCTCTGGCAAATGACACAAGCAGAGTAATGCTCCAGTATGAGTTGTATCTTTTTCTTTGGTGGGTTATCCTTCATTGGATGCACTCTTTCAAAGAAGTTTAAAAAGGTTTACCTGAGAGAAGGTACTAGCCATTCGGTTTTATCCTCTTTCTGTTACACGTGTAACAATTCTGTCCTTTCTGATTTTTCCAAATTTTCGCAAGAAAAGGGTTTTTTGCTAGGATAAGTGACAAAAAAAGGTAAATCTTATAAACCTTCTGTAGAAAGTATTTTCATGGATTACGTAGGTGGCATACTCTGTGGAGGCTACGGCACTCGTCTGTGGCCTTTGACAGAAGAGATCCCAAAACCACTTCTTGAACTGAAGAAAGGGCATACCATCCTGGATAAGCAGCTTATGCACTTTAAAACAGCAGGTATCAAAAAAGTGTACCTCTTGGCCGGGTATCTTCACGAGAAAATATATGAAAAATACCAGAATTTGTGGAATGGACTGCATATTGAGTACTTAGTAGAGGAAGAACCTGGCGGGACCCTGTACGCTTTGAATAACCTGTTCAAAACTACTGATACAAACTCTGTGGTCATGAATGGGGACATTGTCTCAGACTTCAACTTGAAGGAAATGCTCCACCACCACAGAGAGGGGGAAATGCTCATGTACGTTACACCATTGGTCTCCCCCTTTGGAATTGTGGAGGTCTCAGACAGTAAGGTGATCTCCTTCAAAGAAAAACCAGTCCTCCCTCACTACGTCAATGGCGGCATATACGTGATCAGCAACTCGTTAAGGAAGTACTACCTCAGCCATGAAAGAGGAGATGCAGAAAAACTGGCCTTCCCTTTGATAGCCAGAGATGGCTTCCTCAGGGGCTACAAGGAAGATGGTGTCTTCTGGCAGTCGGTAGAGTCAGCCAGGGACTTGGCAGCAGTGCAATTGGAATACCGAAACAAAAAGGATAAACCATGGGGGTATGAGAAGATCATTGTGTCAACAGACAAGTATTTGACCAAGGAGTTGTACGTCAAAAAGGATGAGTGTACCTCGTTTCACTACCATGAACGGAAAGATGAAACTCTCCACGTCTTTAAAGGAGAGGGATACGTAGAATTTGAGGATCACCAAATCAGCTTGACAAAAAATGAAACAGTGAGAATTCAGCCGGGAACATCCCATTGTGTACATGCAATTGAAAATCTAATCTTAAATGAGTATTCTACACCTCACCCCAAAGATACCGTACGGATAAGAGATGTCTATGAGAGATAGTAAATAAGAAATAAATGAAAAAATGAACTAAAAAATAAAAATATTCAAAGAATTAAAAAAATCGAAAATCCACTTATTTACATTATTCCCACACGTATACAATTATTACCACTAAAAAGATCCACAGAACAAATGTGAGAAACAATCCTTTATCTGAGAAGAGCAATTCTGCCCTGGCTGGCCCCTCTCCCTCAGAAACCTGCAAAAAGCGGAACAACCCATAGAGAACCAGAGGAATGGTAACCATCATTTCCTGGGTAGCTCTCAAAAAGGTGTATAAACTGTAGGACATGATCACTAAGGCAGTGGTTATAGTTAAGAGCTGATCTAACCTGTGAGATTCATATAAGGGGGATTTATCTTGCTTTCTCTTACACAAAGCTAAGAATAAAGCCAGCATGAAAGCGCACAAGATTAACCAGGGAGATATATACACGTGAATAACCACAGCTCCTGCCACAGCCCGGATCACAAATCCTACACTTATGGTGATCACATCTATGAGGACGATTTTCTTCAAAAATAGTGAGTACACAATTGTTAATACAGAATAGGATACAGTTAACAACCCAAATTCAAAGGATAGTAAAAAGGCCGCTCCATTCCCGATGGTAGCCAGAAGTACAGAGATCATTAATGCAGAAGAACTGGAAAGGGCTCCAGAAGCTATGGGCCTCTTTGACTTGTGTGGGTGTTGAGCATCTGTTGGTTTGTCGGTAATGTCATTAATAATATACCCAGCTCCAGAAATGAGACAGAAAATCAGAAATGCTCCACCCGCTTTCACCAAAAGGGAGGATACAAACAGGTTTTCTGCAAAGATTAATCCTGCAAAGAGTACTAGGTTCTTATACCACTGGTGGGGCCTCATGGCAGTAAGGATAGGGAGCATGTGGGATATGTATTTTCCTTTTTTAAATGTCTTTGGACTAGCAGGGATTGTCACGTCTTTGGTGTTTGTCTCATTTTGTTACACGTGTAACAATTATTTTTAACTTATTTGTGATTTTTAGTATAAAGAAATTTGAAATTTAGAGCACCACACTTTTTGACAGTCCCGACTACAATTTTGGTTGCATCATTAAAGATGATTCTACTAATGTCACCTGAGGAATTCTCAATGAGTGGATCCAACATTTTTAAAGAATTAGGTTTGATTTTGCTCACTTTTGTGTCCTTTCAGCATTTTTTCCAGCTCAGTCAGTCTGTCCTCGTACTCTTTTTTGTTAATTTCACCATAAACGAAGCGGGCTTTTAACTGCCTCATTTCTTCGTGGATTTCTTCCTTGGTGTATACTGGGGTAGGCTTTCGGAGCTTCATCACTGCTAGAATAACAATCACCACAATGACAACCACCACAACTCCCATCACAGGGAATCTCCTTTCACTTCCGCTTTCTGGGGTTTCTTCCGGTGGAATCTGTTCAAGTCGTGAATCAATCTCTTCTACCATATCGTTGTCCCCAATTTCAGAAAAGAGTTCTCTAGCTCTCATAAAATGATTTTTAGCTTGTTCTTTCTTCCCCTCCTGTAAGGCATCTTCACCTTTTTGCAGTTCGTTGAACGCTTCTTGGTATGCAGTAATTTTTGAAATGTATTCATCAACTTCATCAGTAGATAACTGGTGCTCCTCGTAAATTGATTTAACCTCCTTGAATTTGGTCAGTGCTTCAGCATGGTCCCCCTTAGTAAACAAGTCTACTGCCTCTGTGAACAGAGGAAGTCCTTCCTCTAATCCTTCAATACGGTCCAGATACGTGGTGCACTCATCAACTTTTTCCTGCAAATCCAATGATTCATAAATCTCAAGAGCCTGTTCAAACTTTTGACGAGCATTTTCAAGATTCTTCAAATTGTAGAACTCCACTCCATCGTGGAATAGATTGTCAGCAAAGCTCTCAGATAACACATCAAATGAAACACTCACCTGGATGTTGTACCCTTCTGGAAGAGAGCTCATTACCCAGGAAATAGTATCTCCCCCGGAGGATACCTTGCCATCTGCTGGGAAGAAACTCCTCAACCGTGTCCCCTCTGGGAGGACAGCAGTAATCTCCAGGTTCTCTATAGGGAAGTTATACCCAGTCAGCAGTGTGAAACTTCCTTCAGTCTCTCCAATATCCATTGCTTTCCACACGTCCAGGTTGCACCTGAAATGGTACTCCACACCGGGAGTGAGTCGTTCCCGAAAGTAGATCTCCAGGATAGGAACACCTTCCTTGGAAAGCATCTTTGCGTTTAAACTCCCCTCACTATCTGTGACCACCACTTCGTTGACGTACGCTTTCGCGGAGAAGAAGACATGTAGTAACATGCTCTTTATATTTTCTTCAGGAACAATGGTTATATCCCAGACGGCCTTCACATTCCCTGTGGGAAGAAGCTCGTAATGCTGGTGGAACTGCATAACAGTTATTTTCTCTTGGGTGGGCACCAAAAATAAATGGGGGACAACCACAGCGATGAGTATGATACCTGTTCTGTTCATCTTTTTTGATTTGGCATTTCCATATATATGGTTTGTGGTTGATCAATTGATCAGAGTTTCAAGAAGTGGTTTCCATTGATACGCATACCGGTGACTTTTCTGAACTGTTGAGAGGTTTTGACTTGTTACCAGTAGAGCTCCTTCTTTTGCCCTTCCATGATATTGAATCTCCTTTCAAGGTCTTCTGCTAGTTGTGGGTAAATCGGTAAGATTACATCTCTCACGCGCTCCATTTCTTTCCGTGGGTCTTCACCGTAGAATAGGAATGAAACAACATTTTCTCGCGATGATTGTCTCATGACGAAAGAGTCCCTTACCCAAACACCGTCACTTGTGTCAACATCCTTCTCCTTTTTGTATAGCTCCACCAATTTACGGGTAACTTCTCTGAAAAGCTCATCGTCTTTGCATTCTACTCTCATTTCCAGAGTGTAATCGCACCCTATAAGGTTCTTAGCTTCCTCTATGTCAATACCCTTACCATAATAACGACAGAATTCAAGGAATTGCCGTATGCCGTCGTCGAAATCTTTGCTGTCAAAGGTGTGGTAAGAGCCTTCCACTCCCTTATGTACCTTTTTCCCCTTGTATTTTAGGTTTAGAATTGTTCTGATCATGTTGGGCCTTCCCCGATTGACTCGTACCACATCATGCTCCCTAGATTTTACAGCTTTTACAGCTTTTTCAGCGGGGACCACGAAAGGGTCGAGGACGAAAATGCCAGGTTCTTCGTAGTACATTGCGCTAATAGCAGTGAACAGCACTGGATCAATTGCTTTTACTGTCTTGCCTCGCTTGAGAATAATAACATACCTGTCTCCATCACCATCAAAAGCTACGCCCAATTCAGAATCATCGGTTTTCATTATTTTGATTACAAAGCCAAGGTTTTCCGGGATTGTAGGATCAGGTGACAAGGATGGAAAGAGTGAATAGTCTCCGCTCATCTCTGCATTGAGCTCTTCAGCTCTAGATATAAGTATGCCCTTTCTCTTAGCAATCTCCGGGAACATGCGGGCTACAGACCCCTCAAAATAGTCAACGGCCAGCGATAAATTTTTGAAATCTTCTTTGGAAAAACTTGCAACGTAGTCTTCAAGAGCTTTTTTCCTCCTATTCCCTGCCTTCACTTTTTCTCTTTCGTCTTCTGCTTTCTTTTCGGGTTCGGGTGTTATTTTTATTCCCTGCCATGTTTCATCAAGGTGTGAGGCTGTTATCATCACTGCTGGCAGGGCATATTTCCGGCCCAAGTATTCTATCATTGGTGTTGTACAATGGTTACCGCAGTCCGCCACTTTACCTTTGTTTTTTTCGTATCCTTTTTTGAATGCTCTGAGCATCTCATGAGAGTTTTTCCTGGAATCTGCACCCAAGACTATTTTCTTTCCTCTTAGCAGGTTTGCTGCCATTTTTCCCAATTCACACATTTCATCAGAACTGACATTCTGCCAGCGCACATCTGTCAAACTGTCAGGTGAAAATGCCTTTATGAAATCACGGACCTTCCTTTTCTTAGCGTCTCCTGTTATTTTTTCGCGAAATTTTGGGTTTTTGAACCACTTATCCCACTGGTTTCGGTAGCGGCCTTCAAAGTCATTTTTTAATATGCCTGTGAAACGCCAACGTTCCTGAAAGTATTTTTTCCATCTGAGTCGACACAATACTCCAAAGAAGGCAAGGGTAGCGAAGAATGCCAGAATGGGCCAGAACATATATTCATGGAATGGTGTGAAAGATCCCAATTCAGGAGACATACAATATAGAAGAGACGTTATGAGTATGGCAAAAGTAATTTCATAAGCCATCGGAGGCAAATTTCTTAATATCCCTGTGAAATACCAACTATTTCGAAAATACTTTTTTAATCTGAGCTGATACAGTAATTCAATGAAGACAAAGACAATGAATGCTATAACGGGCCAGTTAAATTTATGATTTGCATAATATATAAAGAGTGCTACAAAGAGAGCAGTAGCCAATTCATAGAACCATCGGTGTACAGCACTGAAACGGACAGGTTTCCCCGGGTGTTTGTAGAATTCCATTTTGTCCCAATGGTAAACGATCATTACTATGTCTGTAATATAATGATCATATCCCAGTACCGTAGCAACCACAATCAGGAATCCAATTACTGATAGAATAAGACCAAAGAGGACAAGCAAGAGAATTGGACCGTAATTTGTCTGCTTACCAAACTCCGCCTGCCCTATGAACACCAAAATGGCTGCCACCACAACAGCATAGATGTAGGTATACCACAGTCTTTCGTTTATAGTTTGCCTCGTATGTTTCCAGTATTCTCCGAAAGCTGCCCTTAGCTCTGCACTAGAATCCAGTTCTGGACTGAAATCTAGTTCTGCACTAGAATCCGGTTCTGGACTGAAACCTAAACGTGGAATAGCACCACCTCCATTTTGTTTCTATAATATAGACCTTCAACTTAAAAAGCTTATCGGTATCTATCTAATGATACTAAGAAATGCGCTGAAATAAGGAGACTTGAATCACGCGAATCAGTTTTTACACACCTCCGCACATATAGAATAATAGAATGACAAAGGCAGAATTATCTAATGGGGCAGTTGACAGGATTTGTTAATGCCACAAATTACAAAAGAACCAATGAAATTCAGTTAAGACTTTTCTCTTCTTAGTGAACTCAGCAGTGTTACACGTGTAACAAAATAATAGCCATTATGATTTACACCCTTACAGAGGAAAACTTTAAATTGTGAACCCTGTACATTCTCACATGAGAGACACGCAATCTGCATGTGCATTTCTGTTGTTCCTTTTACTTGCGGTTGTCTCTCTCGTGTGCAGCCAGGCTGCAGATCAATCGTACGATGTCATCATTGTGAGAGCAGATCTCCCCATCGATTACGTTATTGCACAAGCATACGCCCACAAGGAAGGAATTCCCATTGTAACCACCAACCCCAGATATCTGGATGAGGATGTACGCAGAGAGTTGTTGGGATATAAATCGGAGGGAGCAGCCGCTGCCTTAATCATAGGTGGCGCTGATACAGCTATATCTGCAGCAATTGAGCTCGAACTGAGAGAAATGGGTTATCAAGTGGACCGGTTGTGGGACTGGGACAGAATCGGTACTGCAGCCAGGGTGGCTATTGAGTTGTGGGATTCTTCAAAGCATGCAGTCATCGCTAATGCAGATGTATCTGAATCGTACTTGATTGCATCCAGTATTTCCATTAATCTGCAGGCTCCCATACTGCTTACCACAGAGAATGAACTTCCAGATACGACAGCACAAGCTTTAGAAACCTTGAACGTGGAACAAGTCTTTTTGGTAGGCCCAAAAATCTCTTCAGTAATTGATGATGAATTAAAGTTGAGAGGATTGGAAATTCAAAGAGTTGGAAAAGATATTGAGATCAGGGACATTCCCATAATTACAGATGATAAATCGCTGATATACCAGATCCGTCAGCCAGTTCCTTTAGTTGTAGGAGGGGTAGTAGGGTTAGTAATGGGGTACCTCTACTTTAAAATATCCAAAAAAGTGAAAAAGAGGGAGATCCCCATGTTTGTTTTGACTGAAGATGAACAGAAGGTGGTGGAAGCCATCGGGGAGGGTATCAAACAGGAGAAGCTTCCAGAGTTGACTGGGTTTTCACGCCCGAAGATAACGCGTATCATCTCGGATTTAGAATCAAAACAGATTATTTCACGGAGCAAGTACGGGAAAACATACAAGGTTAAGGTCATGAAAAGTATTGTAGAAGATTAAGAATTCTGTCTGAGTGTGCTTTTGTAAAGAAAATTGTACGTTTGTGGCAGAATCTCAATACATGGAGAGTAAGGGCATTTGAAAAGCCCAAAGTTTATATAGGATGAAGGATAAAAAGCATATATTGCATTTGTGTCCGGAATGCGATCTTTCACCCCCCCCTTCTTTGGACGGCCTGGGGATTTCCCCTGGCCTCTTTTTAAATTATTAAAGAGGTGTGCAGATTCTGTGACTCTGAATGGATGGCATTAGAATAGGGTTTAATGGATTAAAAAAATTAAGAATAAAAATAACTGGGTTATCCTTTTGTCCAGTGGTTGTAACATGCTTTCACGCACTTTCCACAGACATTAGCATCTAATCCTAGCGCTACAATGAACCGTCTGCACTGTTCCCTATAATTTTTGAGGATTTGCTTTTTCTTCAAAAAAGGACACACCTTTAAACACTCAATACAGTTACTGCAGGAGTTCTCCATTTTTTTACCCGAAGAGAGTACCACCGGACAGATAACAGAGGCAAACCGGAGGGCACATCCTCTCTCTTTTGTGACGATCAGCTCGTTCTTTCCCCTCCAGCCCACACCAGATAATTCAGCTCCCACTCGCTGGGAGACTGTTAACGCGTAGTAGTCTTCTACCCGGTTAATGCGGGAGGCTACTCCCTCTAATGTTGCGGGAATGGGGACTCCAGTTACGTGGTCTGCAATGACACGAGCTGCATTGTTCAAGAGAGAATTTAACTCATGGTACTCCCGGGCATATATATTCCATGCTTTGTAGTCTGTTTTCCCATTCTTTCTTATGTATATGGATTCGATAGCTTCATGAGAGTGAAAAACTCCTAAAACAATTAAAGATTTTCCTGTTCCTAATTTTGTGAGCTTTTTCTGCTGGATTGGCATCAGATTGTTAAAAACTTCCTGAAAGGAGGCCACACCCATGATTCCTTCTTTCCCTTTTAGAAGGTCTTCAAATAAATTTTTGATTTCTGCTTCATTCATTTGTCCACCCTGCGAATTTCAAATACGACTGGATTATTGGGGTCTGGGCAGCACACTCTGCATACACCTTTCTCTTCCCACGGGATGTTGCCGCCAAACCGGAGGGCAGTGGCAAAAGGCAAAATCACCACATACGCCCAGTGGCAGATTCCTGGAGGAGTCTTCTCATCAAATTGGAAGGTATCTCCTATTTCAAACCCAAAGGGACATTTCCCTTTTTCCAGGATTGAAACGACTTTTACTTCGATCATAGTATAACCCTTTGTACTTCTCTTAACCTTAACGATAAGAGCTCTCCTAAGTGAGCAAGATCCTCAGTTGGTAAGTAGTTGGAGGCAGATTTGTCGTAGAAGAAAGAACAACGAGGGGGAAATTCTTCTGTTTTTTCCCATAGAACAATGGTAAGAGGTATCAGAGGTAAAGCATGAACTTGAAAAGAGATGTCTCCAAAAGAACATTTTGTGCCGTGGAAGTACAGACAGCACCTTTCAAAGTCTTCTATTCTTTCACCAAATGCATCCACGAGCGGATCAATAGTCAAGTGCCGAAAAGCTCCAAAAAAAGCGTATCCCCCGGGTAATTTGTCGAAGGGTACCAACTCACCGGTGAGGGGGGTTTCTTCACCCTGGGCATAGTGGGTTAACATCCAGTACAGGGTTTCATGGTCAGATGCTTGGGTTTCATTCAGCTTATCGTGAACTGTTCCATTATCGTTGATGCAGTATTTGAGAAAGCAGATTGTATCAGCGAACCCAAGTCGATTCTTCAAGGAGAGAATGTGAGTACCACACCGTTCCCAGGTCCACAATTCAGATGCCATGACAAGAGAATAGCACAGCGTTATAAAAGATTTTTGATTTTCTTTGGTTCAGTGGTGGCAGTTGTCTTTATTGTTACACGTGTAACATGTGGTTCTTTTCTTCTGAAATTTTTGTATTAAGAAGGCGAAAATAATCGGAAAATGCAAAGGAAATCAATAAAAAAAAAGAAAAAAAATAGCCATTCACAGCTCAAAAGAGTATGAATGGACTAGTAGGGAAGTGCGCCACACCCACCACCATATGGCAGTGGTGCAGCCACCTTGACAGGCTTGGAAGAGCAGTACGGATGCTTGGGTGCTACTTCTTCCAACGACTCAATGACAAAATCCATACATCTTCACCTCCGGTGAGTTTGTTAAAAATATGGTTCCATCTTTTTAAGCTTTTCCATATATGTCTATGTTCTTCGGAAATATTTCTGTACACCACAACAATTTGAACACTTTCACACTTTTTGAACAGTATTTTTGGCTTTATCCTGGATTTATGAGAAAGATATTTTAAGAACTTCTCCCTTTTGTGTGTATGGAAATTGAAATCAAAACCAACAAAAGGGTTGAACTCATAGATATGACTGACAAGGCACAGAAAATAGTGGACATAGACTCAGGCGTATTGATCGCGTTCTGTACCCATACCACAGCTGGTGTGTACATTAACGAGAATGAGTCTGGGTTAAGAGAAGATGTCTTAACTGTACTGGATCAATTAGTCCCCCAGCAGTCGTACCGCCACAACAGAATAGACAACAATGCAGACTCCCATTTGAAGGCCATTTTGGTGGGGAATTCTGCTGTCATCCCAGTGGAAAATGGGAGGCTCCAATTGGGTACGTGGCAGCGGTTATTCTTCTGTGAATTTGATGGACCCAGACAAAGAACGTTATATTTTAAAGTTATTCCATGTTAGCAGAAAGAAGGAACTGAACCACAAAGTCTTTATAACACACAAAAGAAGAGATACAATGCTCACCATACATACTGATCCTGGAGTGTATGGTCCAGAAGACGATACATTTCTCCTGCTGGAAGTCCTCAGAAATGAGGAATTTTCAGGCGAGGGACTTGAAATAGGAGTGGGTACTGGTTTTATTGCTTTGAATGTCTGTCACCATTTCAAAAAGGTTACAGGTGTGGATATTAACCCAAGAGCAGTGGAATTGGCAGTAACAAATGCTCACGTTAACCACATTGAGAATGTCCACTTTTTTGAGAGTGATCTCTTCTCTCGGGTGGATGGGATCTTTGATGTCATCATTTGTAATCCACCGTATGTACCTGCAGATGAGAATGTGGTATCAGTGGAGGATGTTGCCTACCACGGTGGAGAAGACGGCAGACAGGTAATCGACAAATTTCTTGTACAGTTCCCACAGTATTTGGCCCCTGCAGGAAAAGTGTACTTGTTGCAGTCTTCACTTTCTGGAATAGAGAAAACGGTACACACCCTGAAAAAGATGGGGTTTTCATCTGTGATTATAGCCAGACAGAAGTTGTTCTTTGAAGAATTAGTAGTATTTAAAATCAAAGAGGAGGAATAGAATGACCAGACGGGAAGACATCATTGAATTGCTAAAAAAGGAAGAGATGAACTCACAGGAATTAGCCCGCTACTTCCATACCACAAAAAGGAATATTCTTTCAGATTTGAAGCATATCAGAAAATCCTTAAAGAGCAGAAGAGAGGAATTGGTGATGAAAATGCCTACATGCAACCAGTGTGGATTTCTGTTCAAATTGGAGTCTGTACGAGAACCCTCCAAATGCCCTCAGTGTAATTCCACCTGGATTGAGCCACCAACGTATAAGGTGATTGTATGAATGTGGGAGACCGTATTAAAGTAAAAAAAGGAGATCAAACCTTTGAGGGGATACTCCTCCCCAGGTCTGAAGTGGAAGATTCAGACCACATTACTCTAAAGCTGGATAACGGGTATAATATTGGTATTGCAGGAGGAGAAATCGAGTCCATGGGAACTGAAGAGCAGTTAGAAGTTTTTCCTGAAGTTACATTAGAGAAGAAAGAGGGGTTACCAGAGATTTCCATGATCGCCACAGGAGGGACTATTGCCTCCAGAGTGGACTACAGAACAGGGGGCGTGCACATGCTCATGGACCCTGAAGAGATCTTT
>JGI2171J19970_10000607_pt1 | contig 19412 bp, 18 predicted proteins | sample DeeMarSWOR324_28_FD_19970 | JGI IMG/M metagenome (IMG submission 19970) | reverse complement strand
CCGAGGAAGATCTCCTCACCTATGCCCTCTATCCCACCACAGGTGAGCAGTTCTTGAAGTGGAAATATGGCGTAGAGGAAAAGCCCGATCACGTCAAACCAAAGACGCTGGATGAGGTAAAGAGGGAGGATGAATTAATAGAGAAGGCAAAGGCCGAGGCCAGAGGTTAAGAAAGCAGCTCATTCATGCTCCCGCTCCTGTAGCCAGAAAGATCGAGGGTGCTATAGGTAAAGCCGAGTTCCTTAAGCTTGAAAACCACTTTATCCCTGAGAGGCAATTGTGCCAATCGTAAGATTTCCTGGGTTGAGATCTCAATCCTGGCAACAGGAGGATGATAACGTAATCTCACTTGCCCAAAACCAAGCTGATGTAAAAATTCTTCCCCTTTCTCTATCATGGCCAGGTCTTTTTCCTTTATATGGGTGCCGAAGGCTATCCTTGAGGCCAGGCATGCAGAAGATGGCCTATTCCATATTTCCAATTTCCTCTCCTTTGCCTCTCTTCTTATATCTTCTTTGGTAAAGCCGGCCTCCAGTAAAGGGCTTCTTATACCTGTCTCTTGTGCTACCTTCAGACCAGGCCGGTAATCTTTCAGGTCGTCAAGATTGCTGCCATCGACTATATACTCAAGGCCTTGTTTTTTCGCCTCTCTTTTTAACTCCCCAATCATTTTCTTTTTACAGAAATGACACCTCATTCCATCATTTTTAAGAAAATCTTCATCAGAAAGGATATCAAATGGGATCTTTATATGATCTGTCCCCAATCGCTTGGTGAGATTTTTTGCCCTGACAAGATCACTCCTTGGAAAGATTGGGGAGGTGAAGGTAAGTGCTTTTGCCTTTTCCTTAAGCATTTCGGAGGCTACTCTAAGGAGAAGGGCGCTATCAACACCACCTGAGAAGGCGATTAGAACAGATCCCATGGAATCTAAAAGATTTTCCAGTCTCTTGGCTTTGGGACTATTGGATTCCATCATTTTTAAAGATGTTGCTTGCTAAAAATGTAAGAGCACTATGACATTAGATAGGCTTTTTATATATCCTTGAGGAGGTGCTGGGGATGACCGAGATAGAATTGGCCTGTCTGAATCCATTCTTTAAGGATCATTGCAATCTCTTTGGCCCTTACATAGGAGGATAGTGGTACAGTCTGGATAGTCTGGCCATTCAGGGTTATTGTCCCGCTTTTCAATTCCGCATAACTTACCTTACCTAGACTCTTGGCCTTTCCCTGGGGATAGTCTTTCCCATAATCAATGATCTGGGTGAAGATACCCTCATCAGAGATACCGGTATATTTGGCGAGATCCTCATTTAGGATTGGAATAGGGACACCTACACCTACAGCCAGGGAACATCCATAACCAAGGATGCTGAGGCCCACTAGCCAGCGTGGATTCATTTCCTTTAAATTGCCCATCACCATTAATGTTGCACCTGGCTCTAAGGGGACGCCGTTTTTTCGTCTCTTAGGTGATGGATTGTGCTGTGAGCCGCACCAGATTATGTATCCCTGGGCGCCTCCAAGAAAAATCCTGGTTCCCAGGCCTACTGTCAGACAGTAAGGATCATTAAGAAGGGGACTTAGCTGGTCGGCTGTTGCATAGTTGACATTGCCGGCCTTGGGTCTCAAGACACCCATATAGGTATAGAGAGTCTTATCTTCCATGTTTATCGCACAGTTGTAATTTTGGAAGGCATTTCTGGGATTAACCAAGACAGCATACGGCAGATCTGCTAACCTTACGCGCCTTTTAATTTCCTTGTTAGGATAGCAGTCTGTTGTGTAGGACCTGGCAATCAATTGGACTCTTTTACCAGAGACCAGGTCATGTATGACATGCCCACCACCATATTTGAACTGACCAGGATGAACCTTATTTAATGGGTCATCAATTATTGGTTCAGCAGCACCTATATAGATGTCTACAGCAGCAAGGCCTGCATAGGCAGGAACACCGTTCAGGGTGACCTGGGAGGCCTTGATAGGTGGTTTACTATGGCCAAAATTAATAAAGGCCCCTGAAGAGCACATTGGGGAAAAGGTTCCGGTTGTAACTACATCAATCTCCCTGGCGGCTTTTTCAGGCCCATGTTCCTTTACTATGCCCACCATCTCTTCGGCGGTAACTACCACCACCTTACCGTCTTTTATCTTTCTGTTTATTTCATCGATTGTCTTTTTGACTTTCTGATTAGCCATAGTACAAATCTCGTAAAATTGTGGTCACTATATGAAAATCTTTTTATATTTACAAGAAAAAGTTTACTCTCAGATTCTCTTAAAAGGATTATCAGTCTTGCCCTTTCCCCGCCGCGTTCCTGCTCACCTCTGTGGGTGCCCTACTGCTCCCGGCAAGCCTTCTCTCGGAAACAATGGATTCTACTCAAAATTCAGGAANCTCCGGAAAAGGGATTCTTGACTTTATCTATCTCTTTGGATAACAATAGAAAAAAGGCTATGGACTTGGTCCCAATTGAATTATTGGCCCGCATCGCCTGAGCCTGCCAGCTTGTGCCTTGCGAGGCATTCCGGGCAGGTGGTGGGCAGGCATAAAAGGATTGTCACCAAAGTATCTATAGTCTTGATGGGTTGTAGTAGTTCCGAGATAGTTATTCATAGGGTTGCACAGTATGGTTGTTGAGAAAGGAAAAACAGGGATTTCTCGCCGGGTAACCATAGGAAACGTTACAGTTGGTGGTAATGGCCCCCTTTTTTTGATCTCCGGTCCATGTGTGATAGAGAATAAAGAGATAACCCTTAAGGTGGCCAGATTCTTAAAGGAACTGGCACAAAGGACAGGAATTCCTGTAATCTTCAAAAGTTCTTATGATAAGGCCAATCGTACATCCATGGATTCCTTTAGAGGCCCGGGGCTGAATGAAGGATTGGAGATCCTTAAAGAGGTAAAAGACACAACCGGTTTACCGATTCTATCAGACATACATCAGGTGAGTGAGATCAAAAAGGCAGCAGAGATTTTGGATATTATTCAGATTCCCGCNTTTCTATCTCGCCAGACAGATCTGATTTTGGAGGCAGCGAGAACTCACTTACCTATAAATATAAAAAAAGGGCAATTCCTCTCTCCCTGGGATATGGAGCAAGTTGTTCTAAAGGCTATCTCAGGAGGTGGTAAGAGTATTTTGTTGACAGAAAGGGGGACATCTTTTGGTTACAATAACCTGCTCGTGGACATGAGATCTATAGCTGTTATGAAGAATTTTGGATATCCGGTTGTATTTGATGTCACCCATAGTGTACAATTGCCTGGAGGCCAGGGTAAATCCTCCGGTGGCCAGAGGGAATTCGTGGCCCCTCTGGCAAGGGCTGGTATAGCCGCTGGTGCTGACGGAATCTTTTTGGAGATCCATCCAGATCCTGATTCAGCCCTCTGTGATGGCCCAAATTCTCTTCCATTTGAGCACGTTGAATCCCTTCTTATTGCGCTCAAGGAAATACACCGGGTAGTTAGGGAGAAAGTGACTTAAGTTGGTATAATTCATGAAAAAAATTCCTACAATAATTTGGCCGATAGGAGGAATTTTTTTGCTTTTGATGATAGCTGCTTTTTTTCTCTTTAAGACACCCAAGTTGGTTACGGTCTCCTCAACAACATCCAATCTGATACCTGGAGAATCCCTCAAAGTCTCCGATATCAAATATAGCCAGGATTATGAAAATGGCGAAGGAAAATGGGAGCTTAAGGCAAAAGAGGCCCATTTTTTTGATGAAACTCAACTGGTGGCCTTAAAGGATGTATTATTGACATTTGATTCTTTCAAAAGGAACTCTTTTACCATAAAAGGCAACGAAGGTGAGTATTTTAGGAAGACCGGAAAGATTATCCTAAAAGGGGATGTGACGGGAAGCTCCACTAACGGCTACCAGATAGAAACAGGTCTTTTAATCTACAGACCGAAAGATGAATCAATGGAAACCGATGAGCCCATAAGGGTGATTGGTCCCTTTTTTAGGGTTAGGGGAGATGGTCTTTATGTTGATCTGAAAAGGGAGAAATTTATGGTAAAAAGCAATGTCTGCACAACCATTACGAGCGCGGGGGTTTTTGGTAGATGAGGATCTTACTGTCCATTTTTTCTCTTAGCCTAATCATTTTCGTTGTTTTTCTGGTGCCTCCTCAAATCAATTCCTTTTCTCAGGTAAACCCTGTCAGATTTCACACGGGGCATTATGTCCTGTGTGAGAAAACAGATAGTATTGGCAAATCATCACCATCCTCCACCGGGGGGTATGCTAATAGGGTAAACGAGACATCTAAAAAGACCTCATCAGAAGGCCCTATTATTATCCACTCAAACACCCTTGAGATTGATCAGGAAAAGAAGTTGATTGTATTTGAGGGTAAGGTGAGGGCCACAAGAGAGGGTATGGTGGTGAACTGCCAGAAGATGATCGTATACTATCTTGATAGACCCACCAAAAATGAATCCACTATAGAATCCGGCAGGATAGATAAGATTATTGCATTAGGGGATGTTATTATTAATCGTTCTGATGGTGGTATGGCCCGGGCAGGGAAGGCAGTTTTTTATCAGAGTGCTGAGAAGCTTGTGCTTACAGAAAATCCTTTTATTAAACAAGGCCCGGATTTTGTAGAAGGGCACCGTATAACTATTCTTTTAAATGAAAACAGGAGTATAATTGAAGGGGGGAAAACCAAAAGAGTCAAGGCCACTATATTCCCTAAAGAGGAAAAAGGGAAATAATGAAAGAAGAGAACAATAGAGGTTCTTTAAAGGTAAAGGATCTTGTTAAATTCTACGGAAAAAGGGCGGTGGTAAATAGGGTAAATTTAGGGGTTAACAGGGGACAGATTGTGGGACTCCTTGGACCGAATGGGGCCGGTAAAACTACTACCTTCTATATGATAGTTGGCTTGATCAGGGCTAAGGAAGGGCAGATACTTTTGGAAGGGCGAGATATTACCCATGAGCCGATGTATATAAGGGCCCGGCAGGGGATTAATTATCTCTCTCAGGAGCCGTCGGTGTTCAGGAAACTTACCGTTGAACAAAACCTCTTATCGATTATGGAGATAGTAAATGTACCAGTTCAGGAGAGAGGGGCATTTCTTCAGTCCCTTTTATCCGAGCTGAACATAGGCCATTTGGCCAGACAAAAGGCTTACTCTCTCTCTGGGGGTGAGAGGAGGAGGCTGGAAATTACCAGGGCCCTGATTACTAGTCCGAAATTTATTCTACTTGATGAGCCATTTGCAGGCATTGATCCTATGGCTATTAATGATATCAAGCAGATTGTTAAAGGGCTTAAGGAAAGGGGTTTGGGAGTAGTAATATCAGACCATAATGTCAGAGAAACATTGGATGTCTGTGATCTTGCCTACATTATAAATGAGGGAGAGATTATTGACTCCGGTGCACCTGAAAAGATTACTGCAAGCGAGGTGGTTAGGTCAGTGTATTTAGGAGAAGGCTTTTATCTGTAGATTTTCCTTGGGGCGACTATGGCACTCGAACTTAAACAATCACTAAAGATGAGCCAGCGGATAATAATGACCCCCCAGCTGCAGCAGGCCATAAAATTCTTGCAACTCTCCAGGCTGGAGCTCTGTCAGACAATAAATCAGGAGATGGAGGCCAATCCATTATTGGAGGAGGTCCCAGGCGATGAGATGGAGGAAAGGCTGCTGGAAGAGGAAAAGAAGGAGGAACCTGAAGAGTCCCTTTCAGAGGTAACAATCAAAGAGACAATGAGGGAGGATATCGATTGGGAGGCCTACGTCTCAGAGTATAATACAGCATGGGCAAGCTCACCCCATGAAGATACAGGAGACAGACCGTCTTTTGAGAATCTGATTGCTCCTAAAACAAATCTCTACTCCCATCTCATGTGGCAACTGCAACTGAGTGACCTTGATGAAGGGGAAAAGGAGATCGGCAGATACATTATTGGCAACATTGACCCCGATGGGTATCTTAGGGCCTCGGTTGATAATATTGTCCAATCTACCCATCGATCAAGGGAGGAGATATTAAAGGTACTGGATATTATCCACGAGTTTGACCCTGCTGGTGTGGGGGCAAGGGACAACAGGGAGTGTCTGTTGATCCAGTTACGTGCTCAGGCCCTGGGAGGCAGTATTGCAGAAAGAATCCTGAGTGATCATATGAAAGATTTGGAGAAGAGAAGATATCCCCAGATTGCCAAAGGCCTTGGTGTTTCATTGGAAGAGGTCTTGGATGCTGTCTCTGTTATCTCCTCTTTAGAGCCCAAACCAGGTCGTTTCTATAATGATGAGGAGACTATATATATAATCCCTGATGTCTATGTCTATAAGATGGGCGATGAATTCTTTGTTGTCTTAAATGAGGATGGCCTTCCGAAATTAAGAATCAGTTCCTTTTATAAAGAGACCCTTGCCAGGAAAGATGATCTATCCAGGACCACAAGGGAATACATCCGGGATAAGCTAAAGAGCGCGTCCTGGCTCGTCAAGAGCATTCAGCAAAGGCAGAGAACAATCTACAAGGTGGCAGAGAGCATTGTCAAGTTTCAAAAGGGCTTCTTTGAGTCTGGACCAGCGTACCTGAAACCAATGGTCTTGAGAGATGTGGCAGAGGATATACAGATGCATGAATCAACTGTAAGCAGGGTTATGAATAACAAGTATATGTACACCCCTTTTGGCATTTTAGTGCTAAAATATTTCTTAAATAGCGGTATTCAATCGATTGATAGAGTGGATAAGGTGGCCTCTTTGAGTGTTAAGGAGAGGATTAAGGAGATAATAAGGGGTGAAGACAAGTCCAGGCCCTATAGCGATCAGGAGATAGCAAATATCTTAAAGCGATCAAATATAGATATAGCCCGCAGGACCGTGGCTAAGTATAGGGAGATGCTTCGAATCCTTCCATCGAATCAAAGAAAAAACACCTACAGCTAACCTTTCCAGGTTTACCACGTTAGAATGCCCTGGGCAAAAACAGGGGCAGAGGGATTGTCATGATTGATATTTGACTTTGCGTTGTTTTTTTGTTAATTATCCAATCTTTTTGGGGAGGAGAGGATGGAGATATCTGTTACTTTTAGACATATGGAACCGACAACAGAATTAAGATCTTATGTGGAGGAAAAGGTTTATAAGGTGAAGAAATATTTTGATTCCCCTGTTGAGGCCAATATTGTTCTCAAGGTAGAAAAATTTAGGCACATTGCCGACATGACTTTGTCTGTTGATGGAGACAAGATTAAGGCTGTAGATGAGAGTGGTGATATGTATTCATCTATCGATCAGGTAATGGATAAGATAGAGGAACAGCTCAGGCGGTTGCTGTCTCGAAAAAGGGAATATAAGCCGGAAAATATTAAGAGTATTAACGGCGAGGAGTTCTTGGATGGTGGAATAGAAAAAACCCAAGATAGGCTGACTGAATCAAAGCCCAAGATAATAAAGACAGAGAGAATGGATATTAAACCTATGGATATAGATGAGGCGGCAATGCAAATGGAGTTATCAAAGAGGAATTTTCTTGTATTTACCAATTCTAGATCTAAGAATATTAATGTTATCTACAGACGAAAAGATGGGGATTTAGGCCTTATTGAAACTTCTACTAAATAGCAATAAGGGTAAAGGAATGAAACTTTCAGAGATATTTAAACCACAGTCCATTATCACTGATCTGAAGGCGCATGATAAGAAGGGGGCTTTGGAAGAGCTCTCACAGGTCATAACCGAGCAAGAGCCATCCCTAAACAAAGGACCGCTGCTTCAGGTTTTATTAGAAAGAGAGAGGCTCGGCAGCACTGGTATAGGTGACGGGATTGCCTTGCCGCATGGAAAATTAAAGGAATTGAGTAAGCTCTTAATCTCTTTTGGGAGGAGTATCAAGGGCCTGAACTTTGATTCCATAGATGAACAGCCTGTATATCTTTTTTTTCTTTTGCTTGCGCCTGAGAATTCAGCCGGCATACACCTGAAGGCCCTGGCCAAGATATCAAGGATGTTAAAAGATGGTACCTTTAGGCGGCGATTGATAGGCGCAAAATCAAGGGAGGAGATTTACAAGATTATAATAGACAGGGATGAGGAATTCTAACTCTCAGCAATGATCGGTTTGCTTATAATAACTCACTGTCAGTTGGCTAAAGAGCTCCTTGAGGCAGCCGAATTTATCGTGGGTGCTATTGAGGCAGTGGGATGTATTTCCATTGATACATCAAAAGACAGCAAAGAACTAAGGGATATGATCGAGAAAAAAATAGCGTCTTTGGATCAAGGAGAAGGCGTTCTTGTTCTGACCGATATGTTTGGGGGGACACCATCAAATCTGGCCCTGTCTTTTCTTCAGAAAGACACAGTGGAGGTGGTCACAGGCACAAATTTGCCCATGGTAATAGCTGTTGCCCATAACAGGCAAGGGCATAGCCTTGCAGAAATAGCGGATACGGCAAAGAACGCTGGATGTCGAAGCATATCTCTGGCGAGCGAATTACTTACACCAAAGGAAGATTAGGAAGTGCCTAAAGTGAGCTAAAGCTAGGCGTTTGTCGTTTTTAACTTCAGGCACTTTTCTATAATCAGGAGGGAGTTATGGCAGTAAAGGTAGGAATTAATGGTTTTGGACGTATAGGGAGAATGGTACTCAGGGCAGCATACAGAAGGGATGACGTTGAGTTTTTGGCAGTTAATGACCTTACTGATCCTAATACCCTTGCCCATCTTCTTAAATATGATTCAGTGCACGGAATTCTCGAGGCAGAGGTCAAGGCAGAGAAGGATACTATTATAGTTAACAGAAAGAAGATGAGGGTTATCTCGGAAAAGGATCCTGGTAAACTTCCCTGGAAGGATCTTGGGGTGGATATAGTTCTTGAGTGTACGGGGCTCTTCAGAGACAGATCCCACGCCTCCAAGCATTTGGATGCTGGCGCAAAAAAGGTGGTCATTTCGGCTCCAGCCACTGATCCTGATATAACCCTGGTAATCGGAGTCAACCACACACAGTACGATCCAAAAGCTCATCATATCATTTCAAATGCATCATGTACCACAAACAGCCTGGCCCCAATCTGTAAGGTCTTGTTAGACAGGTTCGGGATTGAAAAAGGTCTTATGACAACGATACACTCCTACACAACAGATCAGAGGCTTCTCGATTTTCCCCACAAGGATCTTAGAAGGGCCAGAGCAGCAGCTATTTCTATGGTTCCTACAACTACAGGGGCGGCAAAGGCGGTTTCGCTGGTTATCCCTGAACTGGCTGGCAAGATGAATGGGATGGCCCTGAGGGTTCCCACCCCCAATGTTTCTTTAACTGATCTTGTTGCCCAGGTAAGCAGACCTGCCTCCGCTCAAGAGGTAAATAAGGCCTTTGAAGAGGCCTCCAAGGATAGTATGAAGGGGATAATTGGATACTCTAATGAGCCTCTTGTTTCCTGTGATTTCAATGGAATTACCGCCTCTACTGTTGTAGATGCCCTGTCCACAATGTCTATAGGGAACGATATGGTAAAGGTTCTTGCGTGGTATGATAATGAGTTCGGCTATGCAAATAGGCTGGTAGATCTTGCTGAATACGTTGCCAAAGGCTTAGAATAATAGGGCCATGAAAAATAGAAAACCATTAATGGCAGCTAACTGGAAGATGAATCTTTCCCTTGATGAGGCAAGGGATCTCCTCACCACAATAAAGATGGCCAGGGTAGATTTCAAAAAGGTTGCCGTACTTGTTTCGCCCCCTTTTACTACCCTGCAATTGGCAAAGGAGTTGCTGGACGGGACAGATATCCTTATTGCGGGGCAGAATATGCACTGGGAGGCACAAGGGGCCTATACGGGTGAGATCTCTGCACTGATGCTCAAAGAGGCAGGTTGCAGCCATGTAATCCTGGGGCATTCAGAACGGCGAACACTCTTTTTTGAAACCAGTGAGAGTGTTAATCAAAAGGTAGATGCTGCAATTGAGGCAGGATTGGCACCGATCGTATGCATAGGTGAGACATTAAAAGAGAGAGAGGAGAAAAAGACATTTGAAATTATCGGGGGCCAGTTACACGGATCGCTTAAGATGAGGTGCCAACAGGGAAACCTCCCTGAAACTCTGATCTTGGCCTATGAGCCTGTCTGGGCCATAGGGACAGGTAAGACAGCTACCCCTGCACAGGCACAGGAGATACACCTTTTTGTACGGAGGTGGCTCAGGGAGAATTTTGGCCATGATACAGGGGAGGCTATAAGGATTCTTTATGGCGGAAGTGTAAGGCCGGACACTAGTAAAGAGCTTATGTCTCAGCCAGATATTGATGGGGCATTGATTGGAGGAGCAAGTTTAATGGCCGATTCATTCCTTTCCATCATCCGATTTTACGAGAGTTGATTTTCTCTCAAGCCTTTTATCTCCTTTATCCTTTTCCGCCTATAAATACACGCAAGGATTTCCACACATAAAATTTAGCAGCGGCATTTTGCGTCTTTAACCGCTGAGAACGCCTCAAGCTCCCCCCTTCCAAAACCTGACCCTCCTTATAATTTGCCTCTCCGTTTTCCCCTGAAAGGCCCGTGCTGTTTGGTAAGAAACGCTATGGACAGGAAGAGATCATCTTTCCACGACCTGACTCTGGATACCTCTGGCCTTCAGATCACGGTATTGTTTCTCTGCACCCTCTTTGGTTACAAAAGTGCCCACAAAGAGTCGAGATTGCCCAGCATGATCCTTGATAACATATGGACTAAGGCCAAAGTTTTTCAGTGAAAGGATCTTATCTTCGAGCTCATCCGGTGATGTATAGGTATCGATAAGGTTCGCATACTCTGTCTTCTTGACAAGGGCTTCTCTTAATCCATGCTGCTTTCCGAATTTTTCAGCCTGTTCGAGGTCCTCAAAATGCCCCGCAAATACCCTGTACCATGTCCCGCTGGCCAACTCCACCTCGACCCAATAGGGAGAGAGCCCCTTTTTTCTATAAAGGGAAACACTGTCTCTTGCTCCCCCTAGGGTTCGAAAAGCTCCAAGTTGAATGGAATATGGATATGAGACAATTTTTACTGCACTCTTCTGCTCTGCGGAGACCGCCGCTGATTTCCTTTGAATGGGCGTCTCAGAAGTACCTTTTATAACAGAAAATTCACCCTTAGCCGCAGGCTTCCCCACAGATACCGTAGGATTCGGCTTCTGGCCCGGGGTCTCTGGTTTTCCTGGGATCGCCGACTTTGAGATTTGTTTTTCGACTTCAGGGGCTTCAGTACCCATCACAGACCTTGGTAAAGGCCCTCCTTTTTTGACCGGTGATTTCCTCTCATCTTCTTTGACCGGGCTTGGTGCGTCCAGCGCCTTAAAGGACTCTATTATACCGCTCTGCCAGAGGATACCCGCACAAAGAAAGGCTATTGCCACCCACAGTAGTGCCAATCTCCATATTTTCCGCTTCTTGGGCGGCTTCTCCTGAAGCGCTTTTTCCTGTTCCCGCCTATCCCCCTTGCCCCTGAGGAATGGCAACCCCTTTTTATGCTCAAGCCTCTTCTTGCCATCCCCTTCCTCACCGTATGCATGGTAGTAACTGTAGTATTTATAACCTTCAAAATCGGGACTCACTTCTGGCCTCATTCCATTGAGGATCACGCCCATGGTATTACACGCAACCTGCCTTAGCTGAGCGGTAGATCTTTTTAGCAGTCCCCTGGATACGGCACCCACACGATAAACCAATAGCACCCCATCCACTTTTGTCCCCAGAATAGCCGCATCGGCCGTAGAGAGAATAGGTGAGGAGTCAAATAGGATCATGTCATATTCTTTTTTTGCCTCTTCAATAAAATCCCTTAAGGCACTGGAGTCAATCAGCTCGGCAGGGTTAGACGGTATGGGCCCGCTGGTGATGATATGGATATTGTCCAGCCCCGGTGTCTTTATGATCTGAGTCTGGGTCATTTTCCCCATGACCATATCCATAACGGTCTTTACCGTATCATGCCAGTGACAATTCCCCAGCAAGATGTCTGTCAGCCCGGGCGCCCTCTCCACACCGAACACCCTGTCAATGGAAGGCTTTCTCAGATCAGATCCCACCAAAAGGACCTTCATCCCTGCCTGAGCCATGGTCAGGGCCAGATTTATCGCAACCAGCGTCTTCCCCTCTTGGGGAGAACTGCTGATTATTGCTATGGTCTGTATCTTTTTCTCCGCGTCTTTAAATTGAACATTGGTCCTGAGTGCGCGAAAACTCTCTGCCATCATCGATTTGGGGATAAAATGGGATATGAGATAGCTTACACGCGTCTCATCAGGCAGCCTAGCGCCTTCCGGATATTTTTCTTTTAAGCCTTCATGGATCTGCTTAGCATCCGTGTAAGGGATAATCCCCAGAACCTGGGTCCCAAGGGTCTCCTGCACATCTTCAACGGCACCCAGAGAGGTATCAAGGGCCTCCACGATAAAGCCTATAACTACCCCAAGGAGCAGACCGATAATGACACCCATCGCACCGGTGGCAACCGTCTTTGGCGGGTTGATGGGATGGGTGGGCAATAGGGCGGGTTTCACAATCTTGACTTCCTCAGGTCTTTCAGCCCTCCTTATCAGTGCCTCCTGGTTTTTCTCCTCCAGAAGGGCGCTCATGTTAGTATACAGTTCAACCTTTCTTTTTAATCGGTTGAACTCCAGCTTCTTGTCCATCAAAACTTTGGTTTTCCTGTCAGCTTTTTCCAGTTCCTTTCCTAAAGCGATCTCTTTCTTCTCCATAGCACTGATCTGCAGGTTTAGAAGGATCACCATCTTTTGGGCACTCTCGATGATCTCATTGCTGATCGCTACCACTTCCGGGTATTTTGGGGTAAAATCTTTCAGCAATGTATCCCTTTTAAGCAGCAACCCCACCAGCGTGGTATAGGCGCTTTGGTACTGACTATTGGCCGTTGCTGAGTAAAGGTCGTGACCAGGGCCGGATGGATTCTCTATAAATCGCTCCAAATGCGGCCGTATGTCGGCCAGCTCCCCTTTATTTTCCTGGAGCTTTCTGATTTCATCCCGGATTTCTTGGTCTCTTGCCAACAGGTTTTCACTCTGCAAGTCAATGGAAATCAACTCATTCTCCTGGCTGAACCTGTTGAATTCATCTTCCGATTCCCGCAGTCTTTCTCGTACCTCCGCGAGTTGCTCAGCTATATATCTGAGGGTTTCCTTTGTCCGTTTCATCTGCTCTTCGGCGTGCACTTCCTTGTAGGTGAGGGCAATGGTGTTGGCAAGCTTTTGAGCGAATACGGGGCTCGTATCCGTCACCATAATATTCAGGATGCTGGTCCACCTCTCCCTGGTCACCTCCACCTTGGACTGAAGGCTTTCAATAGGGGAAATCATGCTCTCTTTTAACTGTCCATCATCTTTTGGGGCCCCGGGGGGGATAAGACGTAATTTCTCGGCCACCTTTTGAAAAACCGAGTAGCTCTTGATCACACTGATCTGGGTCTCTATCTCATCAGAATCGGAGCTCTGAGTCGTGGTGCCATAAACACCCTCCACAGTGCGGGCCTGTTCAAACTCTATAATGGAGGCTGTGGTGTAAAGGGGTTCAGGGGCCCTTAGGATGGCAAAAAAGCTGCTGAAAAGACCTAAAACAGCGGCGATAACGATGACGACAAATTTCCTTTTCTTAAGGATACGCCAGTATTCCCGAAGGTTCACATCGTATTGCGCCAAAACAACTCCTTGCTTCGTCTATCCCTGTCTGTAGTACTGCCCACCGACGAAAATAACGAATTCCAACACCCAGTATCGCCTGACAACACCACGCTTCCTTATCTCAATGGTACAGACAGGGCGCTTCGGTCGACCTAGTGCACTTTGAAAAGATACCATAATCCGCCTCGGGAAGATTCTCAAAGAGAAATCTTCGAACCCGCGGACGCTTAAGACATACACTTACCTATTTTAGGTCTATTTACTAAAAATTACAAAAAATCAATCATTTGTCAATATAATATCACTATTCTGAGGTTGTTTTCATTGACTCATGAGCCTCTTTAACCTAAGATAACAGTATCTTCCTCCTCATCCTAAAAAAGGTTACATTGGGTGGATAACCGTCCACGGGGATTCTCGAGATGAATACAGAGTTGTTAAGAAGGAATTAGTACTCCATGGATTTTCTTGAGAAGGTGTATAAAAAGAGCGATTCCATTGTATCTAGGAAGATAGGCGATGAGTTTATTTTGGTTCCCATCAAGCGAGATGTGGCTGATCTTGAAAGCATTTATACCCTTAACGAGACGGCGGCACGTGTCTGGGAGCTGATTGATGGAAAACTGAAGGTCAGAGAAATAAGAGAAAAGATGGTTGAAGAATTTGAAGTCACACCCGGCGAAGCTGAAAGGGATGTCATAGAGCACCTCCAGCAATTGGAGGGAATAAAGGCCATCTTTGAGCAGTAACCTTATGGAATGTCCTCACATACCTCACACAAGCTACGCCCAATTCGGTGAGCAGTTAAATAGGCAGGTTACGGAAAAGAGGCTTCCACTCAGTGCCTCCATTGAGCTCACCTTTCGCTGTAACCTTGGCTGTGCCCATTGCTACTGTAACCTGCCACTGAATGATCAAGATGCCATTGGCAAGGAGCTGAAGACTGAAGAGATCTTTCATATCTTTGACCAGATGGCAGAGACTGGTTGCCTGTGGTTGTTGCTCACTGGAGGGGAGCCTCTTGTGCGGAAAGACTTCCTGGAAATATATACCTATGCGAAGAAAAAGGGGTTCATCACCACGCTGTTTACGAATGGCACGCTCATGACCCCAGAGATTGCCGATCACTTGGCCGAGTGGCCACCTCACTCGGTGGAGATCACCCTGTATGGCGCCACGAAGGAGACCCACGAAAGGGTAACCAAAATCTCTGGCTCCTATGGGCGCTGCAAAAAGGCCATTGACGTGCTCTTGGAGCGCAAAATTCCCTTGGGGTTGAAGACCATGGTGATGAGCCTCAATCATGATGAGATTTCTCAAATAAAAGAATACGCTGAGGGATTAGGAGTGAAGTTCCGTTTCGACCCCATTCTCAACCCCAGGCTGGATGGCTCCAAGACACCCTGTCATTTCAGGGTATCCCCTGAAGAGGTGGTGAGGTTAGATTTAGCGGATCAAAAAAGGGTTCAAGAATGGCGAGAGTTCTGTGAAAAGTTTGTGGGGCCTTTCCAGTCCAATGATCTTTTCAACTGTGGTGCAGGCGTTGCCACCTGCCATATCGATCCCTATGGGCAGATGAGCGCGTGTGAAATGGTTCGGTTTCACGGTTATGACTTGCGCCATGGTTCATTCCAAGAGGGTTGGTATGAGTGGATGCCTGAGTTTTTGACGCTAAAACCCACGGGCGATTACCCTTGCGGTCGGTGTGATTTGATCGCCTTATGTGGTCAATGCCCTGGCTGGGCCTGGTTGGAGCACGGTACCCCAGAAGCCCCTGTAGAATACCTCTGCCAGATCGCCCACCTCCGTGCAGAGGCATTTCATACAAAGAAGGCTTAACAAAGGAGGGAGAAATGGAGAAAAAAGACAGAACCCGTAGAACCTATGAAAAACCACACATCAATCAGGTCAGGTTGGTCGTTGAAGAGGCAGTTTTGCAGGCCTGTAAGGTGTCTACTGAATTGGCAAAAGATACCAAGGCGTGTGATCATCCGGGGTGCAAACGACCTGGCTCCTAGTGAAAGCGAAACGGTGCATTTCTTGAATAACACTATTATGGAGCTTTACTTGTTTTTCTTGTATCTATTCAGCCACCCCCGTCCCGGCCCGGAACGGGGCGGGGTAAGACACCAAGGCACCAATTCCAATTGTCAATTGTCAATTTTCAATTGTTTGTGTCTTTGTGTCTTGGTGGCTACCTGAACAGTTACTTTTTCTTTTAGTCACTGCGAGGAGGGCAGAGATTTGTTCGTCTCGATGACATCCGGACTCGCAGTGATAGATAAGAGATTGTCGGGGGTCCACACCACATTGCCCAGCGCGAAAGGACGAAAAGGATTTACCTTAGGTATCGCAGGGATTGGCATATCTTTTCTCTTTGATGAAGGCGTGTCTGAATTGGCCCCCGAAGAGCTCAACAATGGGTTCATCACGGACACGGGCGCGGATATTAAGCTTCGTGTCCATTACGGACGTATTCCTGAAATAAACGCAAGACAAAAGATATTTGACTCAGGCTATACGTGGGCCCTTTACGGAAGCGAAGGGAAATACGTCTTGCAGAATGATACCTTAGCACGCGGTTCATCTCCTGATACGTTCGTCGTCTTAGACCCAGATTACAAGTCCGGTGAGGTGTACATTAAGAATGAGGCTTCCAAGCAAAGCGTGCTCCCAGATCCAATAGGATACCCTTTGAATCAGGTCTTGATGATCATTCTCCTATCCCTCGGCAGAGGGGTAGTCTTGCATGCCTGTGGGATTGATGATGGGGGAAGTGGGTACGTTTTTTTGGGTCATTCGGGTCACGGCAAGTCAACGATGGCAAAATTTTGGTTTGAAAGGCATGCCACGGTCCTCAATGATGACAGGATTATCGTAAGGGAGAAAGATGGTGAGTTCTGGATGTATGGGACGCCATGGCATGGTGATTTCAAGGAGTTTTCACCGAGAGGACTGGCGATTCAGAAGATATTCTTTTTGCATCGCGGAGAAAAAAACTCGGCGGTTCTCCAAAAAGGTGCTGAGGCTGTTACCATGCTCTTAACCCGCTCTTTTCCTCCGCTCTGGGACAAGTCAGGAATGGCGTATACAACGGGTTTGTGCAACCGCATCGTGAACAAGATCCCCTGCTATGCGCTCAGTTTTGAGCCAGACACGAGGATTGCCGATTTTGTGAGGAATATGTAAGAGGGGGAACTTAGGGCTCAAAACACTTTGGAGGTTCAACAAGGAAGAAGCTTGTCGTTTTACAAGATGCATAGGTACCGATAAGGTTCGCGTACTTTGTCTCCTTGACAAGGGCTCCTCTTAATCTATGCACCTTTCTGATCCTCCTTTCAGAGAAGATCTTTCTCATGAATGCTCTCAGTAATATACAGTAAGGGTTTTTCCGATAGACGGATTACCTCCCGCGCCTCCATTCTTTTTCCTGCGGTATCATAAAGGATCTCAATCCTTGGCCTCAGGGGGTGCGCCTTATCTGTGGATACCACCCGGCCAATGGATTTATTGTTCAATCTCACAAGGGTATTCACGGGAAAAAGGGAGATTTGATCCAGGAAAACCCTTCGGATGCTGGCTGGAAAAAGCCCTTTGCCCTGCTCAACAATAAATTTGATGGCTTCAGTCGTGGCAAATTTATCTCGGTACGGTCTGTGGCTTATCATGGCCACATACACGTCGATCAGGCCTATGATCAAGGACATCTGGTAGATCTCGTCTCCCTTTAGACCATAAGGATAACCTGAGCCATCTGATCTTTCATGTACTTGAAGGGCCACTTCTGCTAACCATTGGTATTTCTCTCCCGTCGCAGCAAGGATCTCATAACTGCTCTTGGGGTGCCCTCTAATTATGGCCATTTCTTTTTCATTAAGTTTTCCGCGTTTCTGCAGGATACTTTCCGGAATCTTACACATGCCCACATTTTCCAAAAGCGCCGCAAGCCCCAATTTTAATAGCATCCTTATATCATAGCGCAACCCTTGTCCCACGATCAGGGATATAAACGCGACCCGAACGTTATGAACCACCAGCTGATCGTAATCCCCAGGCGCAAGCATCGCACATTCATAGAGTTTCTCTGTCAGATTCCTATCTAAGACGTAATTAAGATCAGAGAAAATGGGAGTTGGGCTTATCTCCTGATCATTCTTGACTCTACCCAGCGTATCTGTCACCCTTCCAATAAACTTTTCATAGCAGTCTTTGACCTCAGCACCCCATTCCTCTTCAAAGAGGGGCGCAAAGGGTGTCTTTCCTCCCCTCACTTTTGTAATCTGGGTATTGCTCAGCACCTTTGCAATCTGAGAGTCAGTGAGCCCCGAAGCTTGCTCTTCACCTTTCTTTTCAGGAGATTCTCTGGGGGGTTCTTTTTTATCCCTCTTATCGTTAGTATCAGAAGAGTGGCCCATTAGAGCTAATACCCTCTATTATTTGGGGATTGATTACTTTTCCCTCTCTACTGATTCTGGATCATTTTCTCGTTTAATAGCCGTAGGCATCGGACCCACCCGTTGTGCCACACTACTATGGGACCTCCTGCAAAAACTCTATCGGTTAAAGTTTTGGAATAATGATAAGGCATATATCATTGCGAACATTTTCAAAAGGGAGCTTCCGGAGGAATCCTCAGTTCTCGAGCTACACAATACAATACACAATACAATATACAACTACAACCCGAACTAGAACCATTGTACAAAAAGTTCGCTATTTGTCAATATATAATAATTATTCATAATTATATACATTTATATTACACTTTAGCTCAATTTCAAAAGATTTTATTGATTTACTTAGATATGGAGAAGTGGTATTATTCAGAAAAAAAGGAATTTTTTAAAAATAATATTTGACTTATAAAATAAAATAAATTATATTAAAATATGTTTACTTTATTGATTTCATATATTATTTTTAGAATTAGGTCAAATTTTAACCCCAACTCGAGGCCTTGAAATGTATCTTGAATATTGGGGCATAACAAGGTTTCCTTTTGAGAATGTCGCTGATCCCTATTTTTTTTATCTTTCCGAATCCCACGAAGAGGCCCTGAGCCGCCTGCTCTATGCCTCTAAGATGAGGAAGGGGGGGGCGATGTTGACAGGGGATATTGGCTGCGGGAAGACCATGATTAGCAAGGTATATACGAGCAAATTGATGGAAGAAGGGTATGGGGTTATCCTCTTAACGAACCCGCCTCTAGGGCCTGTAGAGTTCTTACAGGAAATACTTTATGAACTCGGTATTACAGAGCTCCCGGATTCTAAAGCGAAGCTCTTGCAAATGCTCAATAAAAACATGACCTATAATATGGAACACAATAAGGAGACAATAATTATTATAGATGAGGCGCAGATCTTAAATGAGGAGACCTTTGAGGAGGCAAGGCTCCTTTTAAATTTTCAGAATAAGGATCGGTTTTTTCTGACCCTTGTTTTACTCGGTCAGAATGAATTGAAGGCCAAGATTAGCCACATAAAGCAATTTTATCAGAGAATAGCCATACGATACCATCTCCATCCCTTTCATTTTTTGGATACCACCAAGTACATCATGTATAGGGAAAAAAAGGCAGGCTTTACAAAAAATGTCTTTACTACCAGTGCTATAAAGGAGATCTATGAATATAGTCAGGGTATACCAAGACAAGTAAACTCGGTATGCGATTTGAGTCTACTGGTCGCATTTAACAAAAAGACAAAGGTGGTTGATTCAGGTATCGTAAAAAGCGTAATAAATGAT